>Ga0209639_1000121_pt1 | contig 119458 bp, 109 predicted proteins | sample EPASupsiteHSE605_FD_187268 | JGI IMG/M metagenome (GOLD analysis project Ga0209639, IMG submission 187268) | Bioremediated contaminated groundwater from EPA Superfund site, New Mexico - Sample HSE6-05 (SPAdes) (version 2) | ecosystem: Environmental > Aquatic > Deep subsurface > Groundwater >...
TAGCTTTCGTATCCGGGAAAAGAAAAAAGCTGGTTTTTATGACACCAGCAAGTTTGACGAAAAACCTACCGATTAAACGGGGATTTTTCGACCGATTTTTTAGGGGATTTTTGAAATGTGTTTGACAGAATAAGATGATGAAAGACAAGAAAGACAGAGATGTTTTTAAAAAGACGCGACTCCCTAATCTTATGGATACATTAATTGTACTATTTGGTGAAATTAAAGGACGGTTTTACTATAAAAAAGCGGTGATTATTCTAGAAAATGAACTTCAAATCATTGAAGACAGAGGAAATTCTGTTGTTGAGAAACATTTGAGAACATCTATCCTGCCCGGCTATGCCTGTTATCGTGGGCTTATCGAAGGTGGTGTTTCCCAGGAAGTGGCTTATGCCATTGTCGAAGAAGAAATTGCAGCGACAGCCCTGCGGATGGGAAATATTTCCGAACTGCTGAGAGGGTTGCCATTTACTTATTGGATATTTAAACTTCTGATCAAACCGATCATGAAACGAGGATATCCGAAAGAAGGATGGACTATTAATTGGAAAGAATTCAGTAAGGATCGAATCTATTTTCACATTACCACCTGTTTATACTGCGAGGAACTTTCAAAAAGAGATGCCTTGGAGCTTTGTCCGGTATTTTGTAATTCAGATCATGTTGCTTATGACCCTCTAGCACCAAAAATTCAGTTTCGTCGGAAATGGACACTGGCAGCAGGGAATGAATTATGCGATTTTTGTTTTAAGAATGGGAAAACTTTGAATAAAAAAGCCGGAAATTAAAATGCGCATTTCGTTATTTAAACAAAGCATATAAATTAATGGGGTACAACAGGTTTAATAATACCGATCACCGAAAAAGACTCAGAAATTTAATCATCTGAGTCTTTTTTATTTTGTCGATTTGAAACACTATTTTAATTTTTCGACCATTTCCAATACTTCCCAAAGTGATTTGCCCGATTCCTGAGCGATTTTCTTGACATCCTCATATTCCGGGGTGGCCCGGGTAATATTACCCTGTTGGGATATTTTGATGGTGACCTCACCGAGCGGGGTATCAATTTTTTTAAAATGCCGATGCATGCAGGTTCGCTCCACCGGATATTTGCGAATGCCGATGGTGGAGGTTTCTTTTAGAATGATTTCTTCAATCAGCGGCAACTTGGCTTCACTGCTTAAGACGGTGAGATGAATGCCCGGGCGGTTTTTCTTCATATATACCGGGGTGTAGAAGGCATCCAGGGCGCCGTTTTGCAGTAAAACTTCCAATACATAGCCGGCCATTTCGCCGGTCATATCATCAACATTGGTTTCCACAACCATGATGGTGTTGGATGCGGATTTTCGTCCCTGAATTATCCGCAGGGCATTTAAAACCCCAAAATCTTTTCCGCCAAACCCGTAACCGGTCTTTTCTGGAATAAAACTGGGGGTGGTGGAGGAGTAGGTGGCCAGTTCAGCCAGAATGGCAACCCCGGTGGGAGTGGCCGACTCGCCGTCGATCGCCTTAGAATACATTTCAAAATTAGATTCACAAAGGATTTCAGCGGTGGCTGGAGCAGGCACTGGCAGGAGTCCATGGGCACAACGGACCCAGCCGCTGCCGACATTTATTTTGGAACCATAAACCAGATCCGGTTTCAGAGCATGGTAACAGATGGCGGCCCCGACGATATCAACAATCGAATCCAGAGCGCCGACCTCATGGAAATGAACCCGTTCAACCGGAACATTATGTACCTTGCCTTCGGCTACGGCCACTCGCATAAAAATAGCCAACGCAGTGGTTTTAACCTCGTCCGAGAGGGTTGAGTTTTCGATGATTTCTTTAATGTCGTTAAAGTGGCGATGATGGTGCCGGTCAGCTTCCAGGATAACATGACAGCGGGTGCCGGAAATCCCCTTTTTCATGGTGGCTTCAGCTTCAATGCGAAACCCGCTGAGATTCAGTTTTTTCAGTTCGGCATCAAGGTAAGCCGGATCAATGCCCAAATTAATAAAGGCCCCTAAAACCATGTCCCCACTAATACCGGAAAAACAATCGAAAAATAAAACCTTCATGGACAATTCTCCTTCTTTGGGCCAAGCCCTGATGAAATACGATTATGTAATAATTCGTTTTTATAGGTTATCGATTATAGTTTGTTAATTTTTGACGCCATACAGGCAGCTCCAAAACCATTGTCGATATTGACAACGCCGATTCCGCTGGCACAGGAAGTCAGCATCCCCAGTAACGCGGAGATGCCGCCAAAGCTGGCGCCGTAACCGATACTGGTGGGAACGGCGACGATGGGTTTATCAGTGAGTCCGCCGACGACTGAGGCCAGAGCCCCTTCCATGCCGGCCACCACAATAATCACCTTGGCGTGATTGATAATCGGTACGTTGCCAAGTAACCGATGGATGCCGGCGACCCCGACATCATAGAGCCGTTTGACCTGATTGCCCATAACCATAGCGGTGACAGCCGCCTCTTCAGCAACTGGAATGTCTGAGGTTCCGGCAGTAACCACGAGAATGTAATCATCGGTGGTTTTATATTCTTCCCGTTTGACGACGACCGAACGGGCTTCCTCATAATAAATAGCATCAGGGGTAATGGATTTAATAGTGTCGAAGACATCCCGTTCAGCCCGGGAAGCGAGGATGTTGCCGGTGGATCGTGTCAACATGTTTTCGACGATCCCCTTAATCTGGTTGAGGGTTTTCCCGGGACTGTAAATCACCTCGGGATAACCGTTTCGCAGCTCCCGGTGATGGTCCACCTTGGCATATGAAAGATCTTCGTAGGGCAGCGTTTTTAGTAGCTCCAGTGCTGTAAGGACCTCGCATTCCTGGTTTTTGACGTCTTCTAATAGTTTTGTTAATTGATCTACATTCATAATTGTCTCCATTACTGCTGATGAGTCAGCGGAATATTAAAAAATTTCGTTAAAGGGTCTGGACATAATTGGTCATTTCTTTTAAGGTCAGGTAGTTGCGGATCTGATCGGTATTCATTTTAATCCCATTGGCCTTTTCCAGTTGGTGGATCAGGTCAATAAGACCAAGCGAATCACCGCCGAGATCAAAGATAAAATGACTGTCCAGTGAAATCATTGCCGGGGAAATCTTCAGAATACCAGCCCAGTAATCGGCCATCTCTTTGTAAAGGCCTTCCAGCGTTGATCCCGAGATGCTGCCTAACGGGATGGCCTGATCGTAGTCGCTGTAGTTGCCGTTTTCCCAGGCAACAGCCAGAGCCAGCCGGTTGGTTTTGCCGGAGGTGGTCTTGGGAATTTCATCAATGATCACGCCCCAGGCGATGGGTAGCTGCCAGGTGGCAGAAATGGCCTGGCCGGCAAGGGTTAAGAGCTCCGGATTTTTGGAATCACTAAAGAGAATCAGGCAGTTTTCCTGGGAGGACCGGTCTTTGCCCTGAACAACAATCAGGTTGGTATTTTCTGGTAAGGCCAGTTTGCCGGTTTTCTCCAGATCCGAGACCAGATAATTTTCACCGTTGACGATAATAATATCTTTGTAGCGGCCAAAAATATTTAACCAGCCGTTTCGAAAAAAGCCCAGATCGCCGGTGTTAAACCAACCATTTTCATCCACCCCGGTGGGGGCATTTTTGTTTCTTGAATAATAACCTTGCATGACATTGGTGCCGCGAATATGGATAAGACCCAGATATTCCGGTTCCAGAATATTTCCAGCCAGATCTTTAATAACTACTTCGTTGCATTCATCCAGAATACCTACTGACATCCGGCCGATGGTATCATCATCGGGGTCGCAGAAGAACAGCTTTTCGCCAATGGCAATGCCGCTGCCCAGAAAATAATCCATCCGGAAGGGCGAACCATAGGGGGTGTAGGCCACGCCCATGGTAGTTTCGCTGAGACCGTAGGCCGGTTTCAGGGTATCTCGGGTCCAGCCCATCGGTGCCGTCTGCGCTTCGAAGGAGGTTAAAGAAAGGGGATTGACATCCTCGCCACCGCAAAAACAGATATAAACGGTGTCAAGATTCACTGCCCGATTCTGTTTAATGCCGACCTTAAGCAATAGTTCGATGCCAAACAGGGCCGCTCCGGTGACGGTGGCGGAAAACTGCGAGAGTTTTTCCAACCAGCGGTTGGGGTTTTGGACAAACTGTAGCGGACTCATTAAATATTGGGGGAAGTTGTTGACAATCGGAACCAGATGATAACCAACAAAACCAAAACAATGAGATAGCGGCAGCCAGCTTAAATAACGTTCCTGAACATTTTCCCGAACGATGATACTGCTGGCAACGCCGCCTTCGAGGAGATTGCGGGTAGTTAGAACAGCGCCTTTAGGATCCGAAGAGGTGCCAGAGGTAAACTGAATCATCCCAGGGTCAGTGTCGCTAACAGAAGCGATGGTTCCGGGGGATGATTCGGCCAAAGCCCGAAACATCAGCAGGTTATTTTCGAAAAGGGTGGTTACACCTTCCAGATCACTGATAATGATGGGATTGTCCAGCGAGGTCAGCACACTTTGCAGGTAGGCCCGGGATTTTTCATCCTGGGCCAGGGGCAGGATCGCGGGGACCATGCCGCCCAGGATGCCCGCCCAGAAACAGGTGATCTGGGCCTGGATGCTTTTTAGTTGAAACACCAGCAGTGATCCTTTTTTAAAACCATGAGACTGGTAACCGCCGAGGACTTTCATGGCATTTTCAAAAAGCGTGGCGTAGGTCTGAGTAAACTCCTGGCCATCGGCCTCCAGATAAGTGATGGTCACATCACTGTTTTTGAGCTTGATAAACGAGTCTTGTATATTCATGGAAGTCTCCTCAACAATTCTGTCAGATTTAGATTAGATCATGGTATAGCCACCATCGATGGCAATGGTCTGCCCGATGATATAGTCACTGCCCGATGAGCAAAGAAAGGAAATAATCCCCAGCAGGTCTTCTTCAGTTCCCAGTCGGCCAGCCGGGGTATTTTTGGTGTGCTCGGTCAGGGCGTATTTGGGGAAATTAGAATTAGCCATATCGGTTTCAATAACCCCCGGAGCTATGGCATTAACCTGAATGTTGAGACGGGCAGCTTCCCGGGCCAGAGCTTTAGTAAAGGCAATAACGCCACCTTTAGCGGCTGAATAATGGGTAAAACCCAGTCCTCCAACTCGGCCGGCGATGGAAGCAACATTAATAATCTTGCCGCGCTTCTGCTTTTCCAGGACCTTGTAAACCGCGTGAGTGGCGATGAAGGTTCCGGTTAAATCAATATCAATCACCGCTTTCCAGTCTTCCAGGGTCATGGCACTGAAGGTTTTTACCGGGAAGATCCCGGCATTGTTGATCAGAACGTCGATTTTGCCGTAGGTTTCCATAACGATGTCGACCATTTTGATAGCATCTTCTTCGGAAGATATATCGCATTGCACGGCAATACATTTGGTGGGAAGTTTTTCGGCAGCGGCTTTAGCGGTTTCGATATTCCGGCCAATGATAACGATATTGGCCCCTTCATTACTGAGATATTCAGCAAATGAATAACCAATACCCCGGGACGACCCGGTGATAATAATAACCTTATCCTGATGAATCCCTGCCATGGCCTTAGCCCTCAATTTCGCCGATGATCTGGCCGACCAGAACCCGGTCATCTTCTGCGGCCAACGTGGCGGAAAGAACACCGTCGGCTGGTGATTCAATATAGATAGAAATTTTATCGGTGGCTGCTTCAGCGATGTTGTCGCCTTTTTTAACGGTATCGCCGATAGCGACAAGCCATTGTCTTAAATTGATTTCTTCGGCGCCTTCAGCAAATTCGGGGATAGCTATTTCGTATTTCATTTCAATTCTCCTTTAAGTTTAGTTTTATTTATTCAGTATTAACAACAAACTCGCTATTTTGATCTGTAGTCTATCGTTAACGACTTTCAATTTCGTCAATGGTTCGTTTGGCAGTTTGGGTGCCAAACATGTCATCAAAGGCCACAATAAACTGATCCCGCAGATCGGACAGGGTGATGGGGGGGCAGCCGCAGACTGCCATGGATGTTATGCCCTTATCTTCAATTCCGCAAGGGATGATGGCCTTAAAATGTTCGAGGTTGGGGTTGACATTAATAGACATGCCGTGGAGGGTAACCCCATGGGATACCGCGATGCCTAAAGCTGATATTTTTTTATCTTCGCCAGTTCCAGGTTCGGTAACCCAGACACCGCTGCGCCCTTTGATGCGTTTGCCATTCAGCTGATAATGGGCCAGCAGATTAATCACCACCTGCTCCAGACACCGCACATACTGGTGAGCGCCCTTAACATAATGGTCAAAGTGCAGGATCGGTGAAACGATGAATTGACCGTTGCCATGATAGGAAATATCACCACCCCGGCTAACTGCGGTCAGGGCAATACCCAGATCCAAAAGATCAGCAGGGGTCAGGAGCAGATTCTTTTCATGAGTTCCCCGGCCAAGGGTAATAATAGGATGATTTTCCTGAAAAAGCAAGGTGTCCGGCCAGGTTTCAGCGACACAATTTTCATGGAGTTGTTCCTGGATGACAAAAGCATCTTCATAGGAAATCAGTCCCAGGTCAATCCAAGCGAGTTCCTTTTTCATGCTTAATCCTCCAGGTGATATTGTTTCATTTTGCGGTACAGGGTACTCCGGGAAATGCCCAGGTATTCAGCCGCTTTCTTGCGTTCGGAAAAAAGCGCCAGGGCTTTTTTGATGGTGGTGATTTCCATTTTTTTTAAATCCACATTGGGTTGCTCCGTTTTTGTCTCAATAATTTTAGACTGTGGTGGGGGCTCGTCTTTCGGTGTCAGTTCGGCATTGAGATTTGGCAGATAACTTGAAATAAAATAGTTATCAATGCGATTGGTCTCAGTGAAATTGACCGCCTGTTCGATGGCATTTTTAAACTGCCGTACATTGCCCGGCCACTCATATTCCTGCATGATGGCGATGGTGGAGGGGTGAAGCGGTTCAATGTATTTACCACAGGCCTGAGTGATGTCATCGAGAAAAAACTCAGCCAGAATCGGGATGTCTTTTTTTCGTTTCCGTAGTGGCGGAATATTTATTTGCAAAACATTCAGCCGATAATAAAGATCTTGTCGAAACCTCCCCTTTTTAACTTCTTCGGCAAGATTTTTATTGGTGGCCGCAATCACCCGCACATCAATAGGAATATCCTTGTCTCCGCCAATGCGTTGAATATATCGTTCCTGTAAGACCCGCAGCAGAATGGTTTGGGTGTTGATGGGCATTTCGCCGATTTCATCGAGAAAAATAGTGCCGCCCCTGGCCAGTTCAAATTTTCCGATTTTCCCGTGCTTGCTGGCTCCGGTGAAAGACCCTTCTTCGTAGCCAAAAAGCACACTTTCGATCAGACTTTCAGGAATGCCGGCACAATTAATGGCAATAAATGGTTGATCGGATTGATAAGCGTTGTGTATAGCCTGGGCAAACATTTCTTTACCAGTTCCGCTTTCGCCTTCTAAAAGAACAGTTGCGCTGCCTTTAGCGGCAATTTGGGAAAGATGCAGTGACCGTAGCAGATCCGAGCTGTCGCCGATGATGTCGTCAAAGGTAAATCGGGTCCCTTTTCGCTTGGCCTTATCGGAAATCTGGATTTTTTTATCCATATCCTTCAGAGTGGCAACAGCTCCGGCAATGGTGCCATTGTCATGAAGGATCAGTTTACTATTAATAAGGCAATTAATTTTTTTGCTTTTGGTAATAATGTGTTTATCTTTTTCTTCAAGAGAGGGTGGCACATTTCCGTTATGATCTAGAATCGTTTCGCCATCCATAATCTCCAGAATGTTTTTTCCATAAGACTCAAAGGTGGTTGTTTTCAAAATTTTGGCGCCCTGAGAGTTAATGCCGATGATTTTGCCCTTGACATCCACTGCGACCACGCCATCGGTCATGGAGTCGATAACCGTGCTCAGATAGTGATTGGTTAAATCTACCTGGCGATTGGATTCGGCAATACAAAGCTGTCGGGATATCGCTTTAGTGGCGGCAACAACCATCCCTAATGTATGGGGATAGGCCATTTCTTTGGGGCCGGCCATATCCATGACGCCCAGCAGTTTGCCGTTGGCATCAAGAATAGGTGCAGCTGAACAGGTCAGTTCATGATAACATTCATAGTAGTGCTCAGCACCAATAACCTGAATCGGCTGGAGGAGATCGATGGCTAAACCGGTGGCATTAGTTCCGGCCATGTGTTCATTCCAGATACTGCCCCTGACCAGATTTTTGGTGAAGGCTTCATTGAGAATGGCCTGATCACAAATCAGTTCCAGAATTACCCCATTGGGATCGGTGAGGGTGGTCGAAAAACCAGATTTGTTCACAAATTCCTGTAACTCAACCATAAATGGAATACTGACGTTCAGAAGAATCTGATTCTGTTCCAGACGTTTCCGGAAATTTTCTTCACTGACTGTTGGCGTTCGATTTAAAGCCCGGGGATCAAGTCCAGCTTTCTGACAACGCAGCCAGGAATCAATGATCGGTTTGCGGACATGCGTGCCAATGTTTCCCGAAAAGACGAAATCTTCCCAGGTTCTTTTTATTAGATCAAAGTCAGCAGACAGTTTCAAAGCGTTCACACTCCTTTGTTAGAGTTGTTTTTTATTTAGAAGCTGATTACTGCTGCTGAAAAGATTAATTAATCGGCATCAGGGGTTGGTCCCCTGATGCCGGATGGAAAATCTATTTACCAGCAGCCAATTTTTGAAGGTCCGCATTAAGCTGTGCGAAAATATAAACTGGCGCACAGCCGGGGTAATAAGTCACTGATTTGGCCAGCGCAGCCCCTTCTTTTACCTTGTCAACAGATGGGAAGAGTTCCCAGCAATCGCCGCAAATAAAGATGTTTTTGTCAACACAGATTTGCGGATCGAAATCTGGTACACCACCAGCAATAACGACAACTTCACCAGATTTTTCCAGGAATTTGTTCATGTCAATGCCACTTAAAGCAAATGAATCGAGAGCCCCGCGAACATTAACAAAACAGCCGGGACAGGTTTGCTGCATCACACAGGTTAAGCCGGCATACATACCAATGGGATCGCCACCGGGACGTTTGAAGTGTTTCATAACGGATTCAATCGAGTTACCGACAACATCGATTTTTGCTAAATCGATTTCGCCCTGGCCTTCAGTTCCGGCACAGCGGATGGCGGGAATTTCCATCGGTTCAAAGCCCATAATCGAACAGGCAACCGAATCCACGGCAACGGTATCGGTTCCCGCGATCATTAAGTTCATTTCAATGGGCGAACCGGCGTGAGGTCCCTGGCCTTCCATCCCAATAACGGAGTCGACAATGGTCAGGTCGGCATGACGGATTCTGTACATATCAGCCATTTTCTGGCCCAATTCGATCCGGTGAGCACCCTGTTGCTGATCGTTGGGATGACAGTTGGGGATGATTCCATTCCAGTTTTTAAGGCCTAAGGTAACGGTTCCAGCTAGATGCACTTTCATTTTTGGCAGGTTGATGACCACATCGGCATCCATGAAAGGTTTAAAGACCGTGGCATGTTTAAATAATTTGGCCCCTTCAATTTCCACCGCAACAACATCATGTTCATCAAAATAGATGACTTCATCAGCACCGCCAAGTTTGGCTGCTTCTTCCATCTTGGAATCTTTGAAGGCAGGTTTGGCCCGGCCAACATGCATTCCTAAGGATGGATTATCACCAACGACTACTTTTCCGGCTTTGGAGTTTTTCTTAACATAAGAAACAACAGCTTCAATGGTTCGCGGATCAACAACGGCGTGGCTTTCTGGTGGTGCCTGGAAAGCAAGGTTTGGTTTAATGAGGACAGTATCGCCTTCTTTGATGATGGCATCAAGGGAACCAATCGCTAATTCAACTGCTTCGGCAACTGCGGCTTCAATTTTTCGAACATCCTCTTCAATACGAACATATTTTCCACCCATGAATGAGGCATTGCCTTCTGGTTGTGCAACCTTTACAACAGATACTTTTGTTTTACTCATGATAATCTCCTTTTGGTATAGTCACCATATATTTGTCCATAAGCATGGACGCGTACAGTTATATACCCGCAATAATCATGCCAAAACGATGTGTCCCTGAAAAAACCAAAAACCGAGATCCTTGATGTATTATGCGTGTGTCATGTGTCAAAACAAGACACGATTATGTGTCATTATAACACGTGACACACAATTTAAGCCTTAATCTAAAAAAATTGGTAAACTGAGTTTCAAATTAGTGGTATTCGTTGTGAATGTTTTTTGTTATAATCTTATGATATAAGGTATTATTATAAGATAAGTAAAAAATTACCAATGTGAAAGTTTAGCGTTTGGTTCATAATACTTTAGTAATTTAATTTAAAAAAGAAAGTGAGGATAAAATGCGTAAAGTTTTATTATTAAACGGTAGTCATAAATCAGGCAAGAGTTATACCATGATAATAGCCGAGCAATTTGCATCAGGGCTGATTGAGCATGATCCGGAAACGGTAATCGAAACCGTTGATTTAATCCGGCAGAATATTAACGCATGTACGGGGTGCCATACCTGCTGGACCACCACACCAGGGGAATGTTTTTTCCAGGATGACATGACGGAACTTTTCCATCAATATGAGGATGCCGATATTGTAATCTGGGCCACCCCGCTCTACCATTATGGGATATCAAGCGCCATGAAGAAATTCATGGAACGGACTCAGCCGGCACTGTTGCCATTCATTGATAATGAAGGTGGGGGAACCTACGGACATCCGTTCCGGAATCCTGAAAAAATGGAGGCGAAAAAGCATGTGCTGATCAGCACCTGTGGTTTTCCGTCGACAAAAAACAATTATGAAGGGGTGGAAGAACAGTTTAATAATCTCTTCGGAAAAGATAAGTGGGAAAAGATAATCTGTGTCGAAGGTGAGCTTCTGGGTATTCACCAGTTGGATAACCTGACCGGTCCTTATCTGGACTTGGTCAAAATAGCCGGTCAGGAATACGGCGAAAATCTGAGTATTTCTCCAAAAGTCCGGGAAGGTCTATCAAAACCATTTGTTGAAACGCCGACCTATCTCCAGACGACTAACCTGAGTTGGGGGGTGGATGACACCCGGATGAAGGATTCAGACGGTGGGCTGATCGCCTGGAATTATATGAAAGAAATTCAAACAACCTTCAACCCCAAGGTGCGGCCTAAAATGAATGCCGTTTTGCAAATTGATTTCACCGATATTAAAGAACGCTATCAGTTTGTGATCAAGGACGAGACCTGTACGCTTTTGCGCAATGATTTTGCCAGAGAAACAACCACCATCAACATCAATCTCACCACCCTGGAGCGGATTCTGGAAGGCAAAATTGATGCCGCCCAATCGCTACTGGAGAAAAAATATTCGGTAGTCGGAGATATGCGGTTGTTCAATGCCTTTCTCGACGGACTGTTCGGTCCGGTCAATCTGAATCCGGACAAGAAAAAAAGACTGGTCCCGATCAGTTTTAAGAATACTCCTTATTGGTTCTTTCTAGCCCTGTGTCCCTGGGTTTTCTGTTTTCTATTTGCCGATTACAGTCCGCTGATTGGGGTGGTGATTCCATTAATGATTAGTGGCATCTTGTGTGGCATCAAGCGCGGCACCGATCTGGTTTATTTTGAGCGGGCCACGCTGTTGACTTTTTCGCTGCTCGGTTTAACGGTGGTGACCTTTGGATCGGACTATCAGGGAAACACCTTTGCTATTATCGGGTATTTTGCTCTGGCTTTAATCTGGGTAATCTCGACCCTAAAAACGGTTCCCCTGACAGCCGACTACACCCATTATTTCAATGGCCGCAATGCCCTAAAAAACGTTTTGTTCTTGAGAACGAATCGCTTGTTATGTTATGTCTGGTCGCTGGTTTTCCTGGCTCAGGCAGGACTGGCCTTATGGCTGAATACAACGGTGCTGATCAATTTGGCGGCGATACTGCCGATCATATTAAGCATACCGACCTTTGTGTTTTCGCTCTGGTTTTTAAAATGGTATCCCAGTGATATGGCTAAACCGAAATAAGAACTTCAGGAATTTTTTGTTGTGACACCATGGGTTCAAAATAGGAGTTGAAATGCTAACACTGGATAAAATATACCACGCATCATTTACACTGAAAAAATATATTCGCCCCACGGATTTGATCCATGCCCCTAAAATATGTCCGGACAGCGATATTTATTTAAAAACAGAAAATTTGCAGATAACCGGATCTTTTAAGGTCCGGGGGGCCTGCTATAAAATATCCCAGCTCAGTGAAGCTGAAAAGGCGAAGGGCGTGATCGCCTGCTCAGCTGGCAATCACGCCCAGGGGGTGGCCATGGCTGCCGCCATTAACCATATCAAAGCCCTGATCTGTCTGCCTGACGGAGCCCCGATCTCCAAGGTGGAAGCGACCAAGGCCTATGGTGCCGAGGTCTGTCTGGTGGAAGGCGGCTATGACGAGGCCTATGCAAAAGCTTTGGAGCTTCAGGCTGAGAAAGGTTATACCTTTATCCATCCCTTCGACGATGAGTTTGTTATCGCCGGCCAGGGAACAATTGGTCTGGAACTGCTTGAAAGTTTGCCGGACCTGGATGCGGTGATCGTCCCGATTGGCGGTGGCGGGCTGATTTCCGGCATTGCCTACGTGCTCAAGTCTTTAAAACCAGATGTGAAAGTTTATGGGGTGCAGGCCTGTGGCGCACCTAGCATGCAGCAGTCCATTCTGGAGAATAAAATATGTCGGCTGCCCCAGGTATCAACCATTGCCGATGGAATTGCCGTGAAAGAACCGGGAGAGCTGACCTTCAGCCTGTGCAGTGATTTCGTCGATGAGATTGTCACCGTCACCGAAGATGAAATATCGACTGCCATTCTGACTTTGATTGAACAGCAAAAACTCATTGCTGAAGGGGCCGGGGCAGTGGCGGTGGCGGCAGCGATGTTTGGTAAATTGCCGATTAAAGGCAAAAAGACGGTTTGTATCGTATCTGGTGGAAATATCGATGTGACGATCTTATCCCGGATCATTAAACGGGGTCTGTTAACCTCCGGCCGTACCTGCTCCTTTAATATTGAGCTTCTGGATAAACCGGGGCAGTTGAAAAAGGTTTCCCAGATTATCGCCGACCTGGGTGGAAATGTCATCTCAATCCACCATGAACGGAGCAATGAAGGCTCAGATATCAATGGCTGTTTTTTGCGAATTGAGTTGGAAACAAGAAATTACGAACACATTCGTGAAATTCGTGAGGGTCTGGTCCAGGGCGGATTTAAATTACAGAATTAAAATAAAAAATAGTGGTTTATTATTGATTGGTTAGAAAAAAAAAGGGTATAATTCAACCGATAAGTGTTTAGCATCTGTTTATCGTTGGTGTGCTTTTGAATCAATCGGAAATCTTTTGAAAAAGAGCACACTGAGATAAATTTAGTCACAACTCAGTAATAAAAATCAGTTCGTGTGTTTTAAAATTAGGAGGAGAAAAATGTTAACCAATATCAGTGAAGATTTAAAGAAAATATTTCTGTTTGGCGTCGGAGCGGTGGCAGTTACAGCCGAGAAATCAAAGGTTCTCATCGATGAGCTGGTGGAAAAAGGTGATCTTACTGTTCAGCAGGGGAAAATTCTCAACGAAGAATTAAAACATAATATCAAAGAAACCATTAAAGACACAGTGACGGTCAATGTGGTTAAATCAGAAACACCCCCCTCGGCTGACACCGTGGTGGAAGGTCTTGATAAGATGACCCCGGAAGAGATTCAGAAAATCAAAGATAAGCTGGATGCCATGACGGCAGCACAAGCGGCGGAAAAAGAGATTGTTGAGGTTTCTGATTTAGAAGAAAATGTCAGTGAAAAGGAAATCGATGAACTTAAGTGATTCGGGCATAAAAGTAAAAGATATACCAAAAAGTCCTATGGATACAAACGGCAAACGGCTGAAAAAAATTGTATCGATACTGGTAAAACACGAAATTACAAAAGGGTTGACCCCAGAAAAACTTCGACTTATTATTGAAGATCTGGGGCCAACCTTTATTAAAATCGGCCAGATTATGTCCATGCGTCGGGATATTTTTCCCAGCGACTATTGTATTGAACTCGAAAAACTGCGCTCTCAGGTGACGCCGATGCCCTTTGATGAATTTATCCGAATCATTGAAGAGGAGTATGAGTGTCCGGTGGACGAAGTGTTTAGAAGGATTAACCGGGTCCCACTGGGATCGGCTTCGATCGCTCAGGTGCATGCTGCCGATTTGAGCGATGGTGCGAAGGTTGTGATCAAAGTTCAGCGACCGGGGATCTATAAGGTTATGGCTCAGGACGTGGTGTTGTTGAACCGGGCCACCGGGATTCTCAATATCGCCAGTGGCATTGGCGATGTGGTAGATTTTAAAATGATTATTGATGAAATGTGGAGCACCGCCCAGCAGGAAATGGATTTTCTCTTCGAGGCTAAAAATGCCCAGTTATTTAATGAGCTCAATGCCGACATCAAATACATTGGTTGTCCCAAGATTTATAATCAGTTTACCACCGCCAAGGTTTTGGTTATGGAAGACATTGTCGGTATTGAAATTGATGAGAAGAAAGAATTGCAGAAGGCCGGCTATGATTTGCAAGAAATTGGTGTCAAGCTGGCCGAAAACTATGTCAAACAGATCATTGATGATGGTTTTTTCCATGCCGATCCCCATCCGGGAAACATGTTTATCCGGGATGGCCAAATTGTTTGGATTGATCTGGGGATGATGGGAAAACTGTCTAAACGGGAGATGGGACTGTTAAGGCGAAGTGTCAAGGCCGTGGCTACGCGGGATGTGGAAAGTCTGGAAGGCGCGATTCTTTCCCTGGGGGTCCACAAGGGCAAGCGTATCAACCATTCGCTTTTATATGAAGCGATTGACCGGATGCTGGATGTTTATGGCACCGAAGAACTCAGTAACATCAATATGGGACGATTCCTGGAAGAAATCTTGCGGATTGCGGCAGAAAATCACATCGGTATGCCCCGGGGCATCAGTATGCTCAGCCGCGGCATGATCACCATCGAAGGGGTGATCGCAGAAATATCTCCCGATGCCAATTTTGTGCGGATTATGGCCAACCATATGGCCGGTCAGCAGGTAGCGAACTTTGATCTGAATAATTTTATGGAAACCAACAGACGGAAGATATTAATCTCCGGCGAAAAAGCCATTAGTGTACCAGGGCAGATTTCTGATTTTTTAAGCCTGGCCAATAAAGGCCAATTGAAAGTGAACCTGGAAGTAATGGGATCGGACGAGCCCCTGGCAGAAATCGACCAAATGGTGAATAAGATTGTAATCTGCATCATTCTAGCCGCACTTTTGATCGCTTCCAGTTTTATTGCCACCACCGATATGACACCGCTATTTATGGGAATCCCGGCTTTGGGGGCGCTGGGATATTTTACTGCCATTATTTTAAGTCTGGCATTGATGTTTTCCATCCAGCGAAAGAAACGGAAACGCTAACAAGGTGAGTGTATTTTAATACTGGTAAATTAGATGAGATCACAACACAACACACTGATGATACCCCTGAATTTTGCTGCAACTGCAGTAAAAACGAATTTCTAATTTAAATTTTCAAGAATTTAGATTAGAATGATTTGTTTTGGGTATTAATATATTAAGCTTTGTTTAAGCTAATTTATTTTTATCAAGAAGGAGACGAAAATGAAAAGAAAAGTAATTCTAGGAACGTTGCTTGTCCTTGCTGTACTGATTTCAGGTTGTACACAACAAGCTCCAGCCACTACAGACAAAACAGATTCAGAAACAAAAACAGACGTTGTGACCACCGCCTCGGTTGTTAATACAGAGGACGCGTTTATTAAAGCCATCAGTAAAGATGGAACTTGGCTGATAGCTACTTTGACAGATTTGGAAATTAAATCTGATCTGGTTCTCGATGGAGACTTTGTCAATGGTAAGAAAGATGATGCCGGAAATGACATTGTTCAACGAAAGATTGGTCTCTATACTCAGGATGAAGACCGAAATGTCACGGCCAGATTCACCCTGACAGCGCCAAAGATTACTATTAATAGTCCCAAAGCTAGTATTGAACATGGCACTTTCGTTGGGGATGTTTATGTAACAGCGACAGATTTCCAGCTTAAAGATCAAAAAATTGAAGGGAATTTGTATTTTACAAATCCCGAAGCTCAGGCTACCTTTAAAATGGATGCAACAAGTTCAGTTACTGGCGTTCAGGAATTAAAGCAATAGAAATAATTGTTTGACATTTCACAATAAAAATTTTGGGAGCCTCTAAATTGAAGTGTGAAATACATCAATTTAGAGGCTTTCATTTATTAAGGCAGAAAATAATTTATGAAAATTGTATAAAACCAGTTGTGAAATATAAAAATCGAATATGAGATCTGTTCGAAATAAAAAGTCAAAATCCGGAGGTGTATTATGGAAAAGAACATTATTATATTAGGAGCCGGATATTCGGGTATTCTAATTGCAAAAAAGCTTGCCAAAAGATTAAAAAGCCAGACCGATATTAAGATTACCTTAATCAACAAAAAAAGTTATCATACCATGCTAACGGAGCTGCACGAGGTGGCCGCGAATCGAGTTGAGGAAGATAGTATCAGAATCAGCATAAAACGCATTTTTGAAGGTCGAAATGTTGATGTGAAAGTGGACACGATCACAGCGATTGATTATGAAAAGAAACAATTAACGGGTAAAAAATCCAGCTATAACTACGATTATCTGGTGATGGCCTCTGGTTCACAGCCTACTTTTTTTGGCATTTGTGGGGCAGAAGAGTATACCTATCAGTTATGGTCCTATGAAGATGCGATAAAGCTAAAAGGACATATCTTTGAAATGTTCACAAGAGCTTTGCAGGAAACAGATCAGGAAGAAAAACAGAAATTACTTAGTTTTTATGTTTTAGGGGCAGGCTTTACCGGCGTTGAAATGGCTGGAGAACTGGCTGAGTGGGTTCCAATACTTTGTAAAGAATTTGAAATTGATCGCGATATGGTAAAAATCACCTTGGTTGATATGTTGGACAGAGTTGTCCCCAATTTATCCGAGGCACTTTCTGAAAAAGCAAAAAGACGCCTGGAAAAAATGGGCGTTAAGGTTATGTTAAAAACAGCGGTTGGTTGCATTGGAGCAGACTTCATTGGTCTCAAACAAAATGAACAACATGTTGAATTACCCACAAACACGGTTGTCTGGGCGGCTGGCATCGAGAGTTCAGATATTGCCAACCAGGCAGTTCAACTTACTCAAGTTGGCCGAGGCCGAATTAAGACCGATGAATTTCTCAGAGCTGAAGGAAAAGATGATGTTTTTATCGCCGGAGATAATATGTTCTATATTCCAGAGGGCGAATCAACACCGGTGCCTCAGATGGTTGAAAACTGCGAACAATCTGCAGCTACTGTCGCCCATAATCTAACCAGCGCTATTACTGGAACCGGTAAAATGGAAAGATATGCTCCCCAGTTCCATGGGGTAATGGTTAGTATCGGCGGGCGTTATGGGATTTCTTATGTCGGAACCAACAAAAAGAAATTTGCCTTACCATCGTTCCTTTCTCAATTTGTGAAACATTTTATTAATATTATTTACTTCATCCAGATTTTGGGATGGAACAAGGTCTTTAGTTACATCCGGCATGAGTTCTTTACTATCCGAAATTGTCGGAGTTTTGTTGGTGGCCATTTTTCAAATCGGACCCCCAGTTTTTTATTGGTACCCCTGCGGGTTTTCTTAGGTGCATTCTGGGTTTATGAGGGTATCAAGAAAGTCAATGAAGGTTGGCTTCAAAAGCCGATGTTGACACCGTTTTTTAAAGGAGCAAATGACTTGTTCAATTCGATTCTCCAGGGTGGTACTGGTGGCGGCGATGCGGTATCAAGCGCCACTGCGGCAAGTCAGGGTGCTGAAGTGGCCGGAAATCTACTCATCAATTGGAATATTTTAGGGCTCTTTAAAATTATTGTGATTCAGACAGCCGATATTGCCATTAAGTTGCAAATGGGTCTTATGGATTGGTTTACCAACACCGTGATTTTAAGTAGTGGGAGCTCAGAAGTGTTTTTTCAGTCCGTGATCGTCTATTCTGAAATACTTGTCGGAATCTTGCTGATTTTAGGTTTATTTACCACCGTTTCTGCCCTATATTCAATCGTTCTCCAGGGGATGTTTGTGTCAACTACAGGGCTATACCTGAGCACATGGTGGATGATCTTTGCGGCGGTAGCTGTTATCTTTGGCGGAGGGAGTGTATTCGGACTTGATTATTATGCAATGCCCTGGTTAAAAGAGCACTATAAAAATATCAAAATTGTCCGAAAACTATATATTTATCATGATTAAGAGTGAAGTGTCACCAAGTTTAGACTACCAATCTGCTCTTGAAGCAGTTAGACTATTGATCAACGAGACCTTATTGGATACTGATGAATTAATCCAGGCGATGATGCAACACCTGACATTGGGAACTGGAAAAAATCTAAGAGCGATGTTATTACTGGGGTCGGCAATGGATGAAGAGGGCTTTGTCCCAAAGGATGCTGTTATTGCCGGAGCAGCAGTGGAAATTCTTCACCTTGCCACCCTGGTTCACGATGACATCATCGATGAGGCCGAAATCAGACGGGGACAACCCAGTCTGCAAAAAAAGTTTGGCAAAAAAGAGGCGGTAATCTGTGGAGATTACCTCTTTTGCATTGCGATTGCCATGGTGGCTGAGATTTCCAACCATTATCCAGAAAAACTGAAAGAATTTACCCAGGCCATGACAAAAATATGTTTAGGCGAACTGCGTCAATTTAAGCATAATTCAGATACTGATCTCAGTGTTTTGAATTACCTGAAAATAATTGCCGGTAAAACTTCGGCACTTTTCTCACTGGCGATGTATTCCGGGGCCATCATTAACGGAAGCAGTGATAAAAAGGCCCGTTTTATGGGTCGGATTGGTCACAATATGGGACTTGCTTTTCAGATTTTGGATGATTGTGCGGATTATGAATCCGATGTTGTGGTAACTAAAAAAACGGTTAAGCATGATCTGGCCGAAGAAGTTATCACCTTGCCGTTAATTTTTGCTTTTCTAAAAAAACCAGAACTCAAGCAGCGGATCCGGCAACAACAATTGTCGGTGGTCGAAATTAACGAAATTATTGCTGAGGTGGTCAATGTCGGAGGGGTATCAATGGCCCATGATGTGGCCCAAAAATATTATCGCAAGACAAAAAAAATGATCGATACCCTGCCGAACAAGCATCAGCGGTTATTAATGGGTGAGATCCTGGGGAGAATCTGGAAAGTTGAGAATTAGCGGATGATTCAGCGATTTTTAAATTATGTCGAGATTCGGACAAAAATTGCCAGCCTGCTGCCCTTTTTACTGGGATTGACTTATGTTCTATATGTCTATCAACAAATAAATATTTTAAATACACTACTATTTTTCACATCAATGCTGAGCTTTGATATGGCAACAACAGCCTTAAACAATTACATTGATGTGAAAACAAATGGTAAGATACTGGAATTTTCTCAAAAAACCGCGAAGCAGATTTTGTATTTCCTTTTATTTCTGGCCACATTGTTGGGTCTGGCCCTGGTATTCTATACTGGGGTAATTGTTTTGGCTTTGGGCGCCCTCTGCTTTGGCGTAGGAATTTTCTATACCTTTGGTCCAGTACCGATTTCCCGAATGCCGCTGGGCGAAATTTTCTCAGGGTTATTTATGGGCTTATTTATTCCCTTCTTAGTGGTTTTTATTAATGCTCCTGAGGATAGTCTTATTTATTTTACTTTCACAAACTGGATTCTGCAAGTGTCATTTAACACCATGGACCTGCTGAAATTGGGAGTTGTTACAATCCCGGCGATAACAGGAATTGCCAATATTATGCTGGCGAATAATATCTGTGATCTTGACGAAGATGTTAAAGTAAACCGCTTTACCCTGCCTTATTATGCTGGTCTAAAAAATGCCCTGAATATTTTTGCAGCCCTTTATTATCTGGGTTTTGCCGCCATTATTATAATGGTACTGTTTGGAATGCTACCAATGTATGGATTAATCGTGATCGTCGGTTTAATCCCAATTCATAAAAATATTTCAAAATTCAGAAAACAGCAGTCCAAGACCAGAACATTTCCCCTGAGCGTGCAAAACCTGGTGATTTTATTAGTTCCGGTAATCATTATTTTGACAATCGGAGCGATCCTCAATTAAATTAATTTGGCAATAAATTAACAGACTCTTAATATAATCTTTCCAAGCCGTTAACATATGACATTGCCGAGCATGTTAGACTTTTAACAGCGATGAAGAAAACAGGGAAACCTGTCATCTTTATTGCTGTTCTTTAGTTTTTCAAGGCTTCAATGGTATAAATCAGCAGCAGATGGGGAGAAAATGAAATGAAATGGTTTTTTAATTTAAAAATAGGCCAAAAAGTAATTCTGGGATATCTAGTCATTGCCGTCATGGCCGGCGGCATTGGGGCCATGGGACTATGGGGAATTCACAAAATTAGTGAACAGGATGTTTATTTATATGAGAAAATGGCCAAACCGCTGGGCGAACTGGTTTATATTGTCGATTCATTTCAAGGTATCCTGGGAAATGTTGACGATTTGATTCAGGCAACCAGTACGGAAGAAATTGATGCCATTGAAAGCGAAATACTCAAGAATAATTCAAAATTTGATGCCAATCTAAAAACCTTTCAAACGACCTTAATGTCGCCGGAAGCGATTCAGATTGCCGATGAAACCTATTTGCTTAAAGATAAATTTGATGCGATGGTCACCGATATGATCAATCTGGCCCGAGCGGGGAAACCGGCTGAAGTGGCAGCTCTGGAAAAAAACAGCGATTTTGAAGCGGTTCACAGTCAGATAGAAGCCAATTACCGGGATATGATGGAACTGAAACTGGAAATTGTCAAGGATACCGCCAAAAGCAATGTCGCAATTGCGGAATCATCAACTATGTTGACAATAATACTTTTGATAGCGGGAGTCGTGCTTTCGCTATTGCTGGGTTTATTGATTGCCTCCAGCATTACTAAACCGATATCTAAGATCAAGTATATGATCAAAGAAATGAGCATGGGTCATTTGGGCATGCGCCTGAAGATGAATTATCAGGATGAGGTCGGAGAAATGGCGGCAGCGATGGATCATTTTGCTGATGACCTGCAGCATGTGGTTATTGAAACCATGAATCAGATTTCCGCCGGAGATGTGTCTGCAGACATTAAACCCAAGGATGATCAGGACGAAATAACCCCAGCGCTGAAGCAGACCATTGAAACGATTCGGGGGTTGATTGCCGAGTCGGTTATGATGTCCCAGGCAGCCGTAGAAGGCAGGCTGGAGATTCGCGGCAATGCCGATGATTTTGCAGGTGGATTTAGAGAAATCCTGGTTGGCTTTAATCACACCCTGGATGCTCTGGTTGTTCCCATGAATGTGGCGGCTGAGTGCGTTAGTCAGATCGGCTGCGGGATCATCCCGGAAAAAATCGAGGATACCTATTATGGTGATTTTGAAACTTTTAAGAACAGCATTAATGCCTGTATTGATGGTTTGGCTGCGCTAAAAGAAGGAAACCATGTATTGGGGCTGATGAATCAGAATGATTTTAGCCAGTCGATCCAGGGATGCTATCTGGGCATTTATGCGGAAATTGCCGAATCCATTAATGGTATTCGCAGATTGTTCCTGACGATTACAAAGATTGCCGGAAATATCAGCCAGGGCAATCTCAGTGATTTGCCGCTGCTGCAACAGGAGGGGAAACGCAGTGAAAATGATCGTCTGATGCCAACCCTAGTGGCGATGATGGAGAATATCAATCTGTTGGTGGCAGAAACCGAAACCATGGCTCAGATAGCGGTGGAAGGGGATTTAAGTCATCGTGGGGACAGTAGCAAATTTAGCGGCGAATATGCCACGGTCGTTGATGGCTTTAATCAAACCCTGGATGCCGTCATTGAACCAATCAGGGAAGCTTCCGATGTACTTCAGGACTTAGCCCAGGGCAATCTGCATACCAAGGTCATGGGAGAATACAAAGGTGATCACGCTAAAATCAAAGAGGACCTAAATCAGACCATTGCTTCTTTGGAAGCCTATGTGGGTGAAATTACTGGTACCCTTGAAGAAATGGGACGAGGGAATCTCAATCAGGAAATTACTTCAGAATTCAGAGGCGATTTCGCAGCCATTAAAAATTCATTAAATGACATCAACATGCAGCTTAGTACAACCCTTTCAGATATCGATGGAGTTTCTGCTCAGGTGGAATCGGGGGCCATCCAAATTTCTGACAGCGGCCAGGCCCTTGCTCAGGGAACTACCGAACAAGCCAGCTCGATCCAGGAACTAACGGCATCCATTGAAGAAGTGGCAGATGAAACCAAATCCAATGCTGTCCGGGCAAACGAAGCCAATGATCGGGCCATGGCCGTGCGTGAGAATGCGGCAATTGGTAACCATCAAATGGGAAAAATGGTTGCTGCCATGGCAGAAATCAACGAATCCTCCCAAAATATTTCTCAAATCATCAAGGTGATTGACGATATCGCTTTCCAAACTAATATTTTAGCGCTCAATGCTGCAGTGGAAGCGGCGAGAGCAGGACAGCACGGCAAAGGATTTGCAGTGGTCGCCCAGGAAGTGAGAAATTTGGCGGTTCGCAGCAGCGAGGCCGCCAACAAAACCACCAGTCTCATTGAGGGATCCATTAAAAAGGTGGAAATTGGCACCCGGATCGCTGATGAAACGGCGGTCAGCCTCAAAGAAATATTAAGCGAGATACAAAAAGTTACTGATTTGGTCAGAAACATCGCCCAGGCATCAGGTGACCAGGCCCGCGAAATTCAACAGATTAATCAGGGCATTGATCAGGTATCAATGGTGGTTCAAACTAATTCAGCCACAGCTGAACAAAGCGCGGCCGCCAGTGAAGAACTTTCTGGACAGGCTCAACTACTCAAGCAAATGGTAAGTACCTTCGAGATTAAAATGGTGTAAATGCAAAATAGTTTAGAAAGTAGGTAGTGTAATGACAAACGGAACCCCTTTAGGGTTCTTTTTTTATTATTTAATTAATAACGCTTGACAATTAAATCAAATAGTATTATTGTATTAATCAAGTAATACAATAATACAAAGGAGGACAGCGATGAAATGGTACATCGATTCCGATCGCCCCATCTATAAACAGTTGGTGGAACAGATAGAGCTCAGAATCATCTCCGGTGTTTATACGCCGGGAGATAAACTTGAATCAGTGAGAGAGATGGCAATGGATGCCGGAGTGAACCCCAATACCATGCAGAAAGCATTGGCAGAACTGGAAAGAATGGAACTCGTTTTTGCACAAAGAACTAGCGGTAGATTTATTACGGAGGATTTAAAAGTGATAGAAGAAGCGAAAAAAAACTTGGCCGTCCAGGAAATTGGAGCATTTCTAGAAAAAATGAAAAAGTTAGGCATGGGCCGAAATGAAATATTGGCATTAATGGAAAAGATTGAGGAAGGGGAAAAAGAAGATGACCATATTAAGCACTAAAAATCTGACTAAAACTTATGGTAAAAAAACAGCTTTATCCCAAATCAATATAGAAATACCCCGAGGACGGATCATTGGGCTACTGGGGCCCAATGGCAGCGGCAAAAGTACCTTTATCAAGCTGGCAGCCGGTTTGCTGGTGCCAACAGACGGCGAAATTATCATCGCTGGTGAGGCCCCGGGAGTTGATACTAAAGCAAAGGTTTCTTATTTGTCCGAGCGCACCTATCTCAATGACTGGATGCGGGTTAGTGAGATCATTGCTTTCTTTGAAGATTTCTACGAGGATTTTAATCGCATTAAAGCTGAGAATATGCTGAAGGACCTGAATATCAATCCTGATGATCGTCTTAAAACCATGTCCAAAGGCACTAAAGAAAAGGTGCAGCTGATTCTGGTAATGAGCCGGCAAGCCCAGTTGTACCTTCTTGATGAACCCATCGGCGGGGTGGATCCAGCCGCCCGTGACTATATCTTAAATACAATCATCACCAATTATAAAGAAGATGCAGCGGTGATTATTTCCACCCATCTGATTGCGGACATTGAACAGATCCTCGACGATATTATTTTTATTAATCAGGGCGAACTGGTAATGAGCTCCAGCGTGGATGAAATACGGGAAGCTCATAACAAATCGGTCGATGGATTATTCAGGGAGGTTTTTAAATGTTAGGAAAACTAATTAAACACGAAACCAGAGCCACTAGTCGGATTTTTCTGCCTCTGTACGGCGCCCTTCTGATTTTAACAATTTTCACAAAATTGGCATTAGCTTTCGGCGCACCCGATTTTTTCTCGGATAATGTGGCAACTAACCCCGTCATTGAAGTTGTTCTGGGAATCAGCTTCACGCTTTATTTTATTGCAGTAGTTGCTTTGTCAGTGATGACGCTGGTTATGATTATCCAGCGCTTTTATAAAAATTTGTTCACCGATGAAGGCTATCTGATGTTCAGCTTACCGGTTAAAACCTGGGAACTGGTTTTATCGAAACTACTTGTCGGGTTGATCTGGTCGGCAGTCTGCACCCTGATGATTGTGATATCATTTTTTATTCTCTCATTGGGCTCATTCACAATGATGGATCTGACTCAGGGGATCAGCATGGCCTACACTGAATTTTATAGCACCTTCGGGACAAGTCTTAACGTTCTCATTTTTGAAATAATGATGCTTATTGTCGTCAGTACGATTTCCTCAATTCTGATGATTTATGTTTCCATTGCCATTGGACAACTGTTTAATCAACACCGGATTGTCGCATCCTTCGGAGCCTATATTGTCATTACCATTGCGCTTCAGATCATCGGTTCAATCCTGATGGCCATTTTTGCCCTCGGAAATCTGGATGCTGTTATTTCCCAAGGCCAAGACGGCGAGGCCATGCAGATGATCCATTTACTGATCAACGGTTCGACCTTGTGCAATGTGATTTTATGCGTTGGTTTCTATTTTGCCACCCAATATATTATGAAAAATCGCTTAAATCTGGAATAATTGGTGTTGATTTGTGTTATAATTATCAGCAATTGATTGGTTGAAACCAGAGAACAAAGAGAAAGAGGGTCGATCTAAATTTTTATTCAAGTCAGAGATTTGCACAAAGATTTCAAGTTGGGGAAAGAAGACATCAACATCCTCAAGGGAATCAATCTGGATATTGAACAAGGGGAAATGGTGGCCCTGCTTGGTCCTTCGGGATCGGGCAAATCCACCTTTTTGAACGTGTTGGGGGGATTAGTTCCGCCCACCTCCGGGGAGATTATGATTCGGGATTATCGGATCAGTGAAATGTCGGAAAATGAGCTGTGTCTGTTCAGACGGGAACATCTCGGTTTTATTTTTCAGTCCTATAATCTGATATCAACCATGACGGCCATGGAAAACGTAGCTCTGGCCCTGACTTTTGCCGGTGTCAAGAAAGAAATCCGGAAAGAACGGGCTCGGGAAGCGCTGGAAGTGGTGGGGTTGGTGGACCGGATGGGGCATAAGCCCAGCGAGCTTTCAGGCGGACAGCAGCAGCGGGTGAGTATTGCCAGAGCGCTGGTGAACCACCCGGAGATTATTCTGGCCGATGAGCCCACCGGAAATCTGGATTCAAAAACCAGTGCCGATATTATGGAAATGATTTATCGCCTCAATCGGGAAGAGAATCAGACCTTTGTCATTGTCACCCATGATCCGGATACGACTAAATATTGTACCAAGGTTATCCATATGCGGGATGGCCTGATTGAATCTGAAGTCAATCAATAAGCTTCGATCAGAAGCTTTGACGAGGATCGAAACTCAATGAAATGGAGAAATTATGAAAGAGAGAACAAAAATCGCAATCAAGACAAAATCCGCATTTTCAGCTCTGTTGGTGGCAATATTGCTATCATTATGTCTTACCCCAACAGCCCTGGCGGCACCGGAACAACCCTTGCTTCAGATCAGTTCAGTCACCTTTAATCCGGCGACTGTGTCACCTGGTAAGGAATTCAAGTTGATCGTTACACTGACCAATCACGGCGATTACGATGCCCATAATGTGACCTTGGATGTATTATCCCAGTCTGGTGCCACCGATCTGGGGGTATTTTCCATGGTCGGCAGCGGCAGCCATTTTTATCGGGAAGAGATTCTTTCAGCGGAAAGTACCACCATTGAAATTCCCATGGTTACTTCTCCCAATGCGGAAGCTAAAAACTATAACTTGAACCTGCAGCTTAATTGTGAAAGCAGTGGCGGAAGCGTCTACAATTTTACTGAAACCGTGGGTATCGTGATTAATGAAAGCGAGTCGTTGTCGATTATTGCGCCGGATCGTTTTGTTTTAACCGAAAATGACAAGGGCGTCACACCGATTGAGTTTGAAATTGCCAATTTTGGTTCCAATCCGGTTCGTGGGGTGCAGGTTAGTGTATCCGCTAATGGGGTGGAATTTACCAAAGACTATCAGTATTATGGCACCTTTGAAAAGGATGATAATGACAATTTTTCAGCTGATGTCACCACCGCTGAAACGGGTGAATTTCCGGGAAAAATAACCGTGAAATACATGGACAGTTTCAATAACGAACGGGCGATTGAAAAAGCCATTACCATTGTTTCTGAGGAAGCTACCACCCAGACGGCCGAATCCGGAGAAGAGAATTTTTTTCAGAAATTTCTCAGAGTAGTCTTTGGCATTGGCGCTTAGAGGGGTGAGGGTGTGAATAAGCAAGAACTCCTGCGATTATCCTGGGAGAATCTCTGGCGCATGAAATTCAGAACCATTCTCACCATTATCGGCGTAGTCATTGGAACTTCGTCCATCATCGTGATGGTTTCGATTGGAAATGGAGCTCAGAAAAGCATAACCGATGAGCTTTCCGGGATCGGCTCAGTGACCACCCTGCAAGTTTATCAGGATCTCTCCTCGATGGGGATGACCGCTATGGGTGGCGGAAAAACGGATGATAAACCGATCCTTAATGATGATGCCATCAAAGATCTGAAGAAAATCGATGGGGTTGTGGCTGTCACCCCCGTGGTCAATCTCAGTGGTGGCGAAATTGAGGTTGATCGCGAGCAGTATGGGGTTTCCCTGATGGGGGTAGACTATGCTGTTTTGGAAGACATGCGTTATGTAACGACCAGTGGTAAAAAACCCGGGGCTAATGATGAAAACAGTGTCATCCTCGGTAAGGATGTTTTAACCAGCATTACTTATACCGGCGCTTCGACCCAGCTTACCGAAAGTGAAGTTAAACCGGAAGATCTCATCGGCCAGAACATTACCATGACCATCAAACGGACCAATGCCAATGGCGAAGAAGAGTTAAAAACTCAGAAGCTGAAGGTGACCGGGGTGCTGGAAGCTACCGGCGGCAATGAGGACTACTCGATCATCGCCGATTATAATCTGGTGACAGAGCTCAACGAATGGCAGACCGGCAAGAAAGCCAATGTCAAGAAGCAGGGCTATACCCAGGCATTGGTGACCGTCGAGGATTCCTCAGTGGTTAATGCCGTTACCTCTGAAGTTGAAACGATGCAGTTTACGGTCTTTTCGATGCAGCAGATTCTGGATTCCATGGGCTCAGTGTTCCAGATGCTGCAGATTCTGCTGGGTGGTATCGGTGGGGTAGCCCTGCTGGTTGCCTGTATCGGCATTGTCAATACGATGACCATGTCTATTTATGAGCGCACCAAAGAAATCGGGATCATGAAGGTCATCGGCGCGTCGATTTCGGATATCCGTAATATGTTTATTGCCGAATCCACGATGATTGGACTGATCGGCGGTCTGGTAGGGATTGTTATCAGCCTGGTGCTTTCGGTACTGATCAATTTGATTGCCGGTTTTTTTATCGGCGGGGAAGGCGGCGTGACGATTTCCTTTATTACACCGGGACTGGTGATTTTTGCCCTGGTTTTTTCAGCCCTGGTGGGGCTTTTGTCCGGGGTTCGTCCGGCCATTAAAGCCGCCAATCTCAGCTCATTGGATGCGATCCGCAGCGAATAAAGAAGCGGAGCGACAAAAGCAGAAAAAAATAGATTGATTAACATAAAATTTAGGATAAGAATAACTGTGGAGGCAATTTTAATGTGTGAACGATCAGTTGCTGATATAGTACATAAAACTGAAAACGAGAAGGAGTAAGGATGAACTATTTATACTTATTAATTAATCCTGTTAAATTCTTTAAACAGGTTGCAGAAAAAGAAAAACTGTCGTTGCTAATCCCGATTTTGATTATTGCCATTATTGGCTGTTTAACCGGTGTCATCGCCGGAAATGTGGTGGGCAGCATGGATCTTCCCGCTGACCAGATGGGCATGGTTAAAACCATCAGTATCGTCACTGGGATTATCTCCGGAATCGTCAGTGTAGCTGTTGGCATGGTTGTGAAGGCCGCCATCTTTAACCTGGTGTTAAAAAAAATGGGCGGAGAGGGTTCATTCAAAACCGCCGTTTACGTGGTGGGGCTTAGCTATTTCCCCAAGATCTTCCAAAACATTCTCAACATTTTTTTTCAAAAACCGATCGATATGACCAAGGTTTATGAAATGGATTGGATAGCCTTTCTGGGCGGGATCTTCAGTATCTTCAACATCTGGCAGATTGTATTGACCATCATTGGCCTGGCCATTGTCTATGGTGTGAGCTACAAAAAAACCGCTATTCCGGTGATCGGACTAGAAGTAGTTGCGGCTGGGATCGGGTTAGGGGTATCATTAATCAGCCTTAACTCCATGGCTGGTTTATCGACTACAGCGATCAGCTAGAAAATAGGAGGACAAGGATGGGAATCGGCATCGATATAGGTGGTACCGCCATTAAAGGCGGGATCGTTGATCATCTGGGAGTCATACAGGAAGAACGGATGGTAAAAACTCAAAGTCAATTGGGTTATGACCAGGTGCTAAACGATCTGGTTTTGTTAATTAAAGAACTGCAGCAACTTTCGCCAAAAGAAACCGCAGTGGGAATCGGTATTCCTGGAATCCTGTCTGCGGACGGTGCAACCGTTGTTTCCTGTCCCAACCTCAATTGGAAAAACAGAGCAGTAAAGCAAGATCTCGAAAGAGAACTGTCGCTGAAAGTGCTACTGGTTAATGATGCTACTGCTGCCTGTATTGCCGAAGCGGCTTTCGGAAGCACCCGGGGTCGGAGCAGCTCGGTGATGCTGACCCTGGGCACCGGTGTGGGCGGTGGTGTGATCATTAATGATCGGGTTATTTCTGGTGCTCATGGGGTGGCATCAGAAGTTGGTCACATGATCATGGCAGAAAATTTTTATGACTGCAACTGCGGAAAAAACGGTTGTCTTGAGACCTTTGCTTCGGCAACGGCACTAATCCGTTACTGTCAAAAACAGATTGCTGACGGCGTCGAGACAGCTTTAAAAGCAAATGAAAATTTTGATGCCCGGCGTATTTTCGAGGTGGCCAAAGCTGGGGATTCACTGGCTTTAGCAGCAGTTAATCGGCTGGCACGATATTTGGGTTGGGCCATTGCCAATATCAGTGATCTCATTGACCCCGAAATTTTCAGCATTGGTGGAGGTTTGTCCGAAGCCGGAGATTTCTTACTGGAGCGGATCAAAGCTGAGACAAAAAGCCGTTTAACCTATCCCCAATTTGCCATGCCCGAAATTGTCCTGGCCACTTTTCGAAATGAGGCGGGCATGATTGGTGCCGCTAATCTTGGTCGCTTTATTTAATGTGATACGTGTTTCTATGGATAAAAAGTAAGAAATGATTGAAAAAACAAAAAAAAGCATTGAAATAATAGTTAGAATGATTATAATAGAGGTAAGTTATACTATAAATAAAGGAGAATACAATGCAAAAATATGAATGTGATGTCTGTGGTTATATATATGACCCGGAATTAGGGGATCCAGACAACGGGGTAGCAGCAGGAACTGCTTTTGCGGATATTCCGGAAGATTGGGTATGTCCTGAATGTGGCGTTGATAAAAGCTCATTTTCAGAAGTTTAAGTAGAATAAAAATTATAAAAGCATTAAAGCCGGCATTTATTGCCGGCTTTTGTTTGTTCTAAAGTCCCAATAACCCCATCAACCAGATAAATAGTATGGGCATAAAAACCGCCGGCAGCAGATTACCAACCTTGAGTTCTTTGATTTTCAGCATATTAATACCAATGGCCATAATCAGAACACCACCGACTGCGTTCATTTCGGTGATCATCTCTGGGGAGAGCAGGGTTTTGACTGATCCGGCCAAAAGCGAAATGCCTCCCTGGTAGACAAGCACCGGAATAGCTGAGAAGACAACTCCGATGCCCAAAGTAGATGAGAGAATCATCGAAAAAATACCATCCAAAAGCGATTTGCTCAAAAGAATACTGAAGCTTCCGGTCAGTCCGTTCTCAAGAGCTCCCATAATGGCCATTGAACCGGTACAGAAAAGCAGGGAGGCACTGACAAAGCCCTGGGAGATATTATTGTTATTGTTTTTCATCTTTGATTCCAGGGTATCGCCGATGCGTTTCAACTGTTTTTCAATATTAATCAATTCTCCCAGGATTCCGCCAAACAATAGGCTCAACAACATCAGCATGATATTGTCAGTTTCGATGGTCATAGTGATGCCGATGACGACGACGCCTAAACCCAGGCCCTGGGTGATGGTTTCACAGAGGCGCTGGGGCAAAGCCCGTTTAAATAAAAGACCGATGAAGCCGCAAACAACAATGGCTGCAGCATTGATAATGGTTCCAAGCAAAGATTTTTCCTCCTGATGTGATATCTTTAACCATTGTAACATAAAAGCGAAAGAGTCGAAATCATAACAGCCCTGACAAGCTGATTTATTGAAAAAAGTCAGTGTTTCGACGAGTTTTAACATAATTTTTTTTTAAATTGTGATAGAATAGAAAAAAGAATGTGAGGTGACATTTATGATAAAGCGATTTTCAGTTATTTATATTGGCTCAATCCGCTGCGAACTGATTGTGGGGCAAAGGGGAAAAGGATGCATTAAAATATTAGATCGAGCCATGTTTCCCATTAATTTTGGGAGCCAGAGCTTCACAAAGGGAGAAATATCATTTAGATCCGTTTATGCATTATGCCAGACAATTAACGAATATATCGAAATGTCTAAAACATACGGAGTTGAATCCATTAAGATATTTGGAACAACAGCCCTCCGGGAAGCGAGAAATCGGCTTTATATTCTTGAACAAATAAAAATCAATACCGGCGGTTATGAGGTTGAAATTTTGGATAAGGAAGAAGAAACTCATTTAATTTATCGACATATGGTGTTGAAATGTGATCCGGAATTTAGTATTCTCAATGAAACCAAAGAAGATCAGATGCTGGCATCTATATCCAGTGGGAATGTGTCAGTAGCGCTGCTAAAAAATGGAATTATCGATTATCACCAGACAGCCGAACTGGGTTATCTTAAAATGAAAGAAATCCTTAAATCCATTGAAGAAAATTCGGAACGATTCGAAACGCTGCTGATGGAGTTTATTTCGATCAATACCCAGGACATCGTCGAAAATATCAGGAAACGACGCATCAAACGGCTTTTTGTATCTTCTCATGAAGTGGATGTGATCGCTCAGCTATGCGGCTATACCGAGCGGCAAGATTATTATGTAATTAACGCTGAGGACTTTGGCAAGCTGTGTAAGGTGGCCGGGGATCTGACGGTTAATCAATTGTTGAAAAAGTACCCGCTATTGGATCAAAGCGAAGCAGAAACCCTGAATCATACCCTGATGCTTTATTTGAAACTGCTGGCAGAAACCGGTGTTGAAACCTTTATTCTGATACCGATGATCATCGGCGATGCTTTTCTGGATTTTGAATTTCAGATCACAAAAAAACAGCAGCTGATTGAATGGATCGAAGAGGGCAGTTATCTTTCGGCAAAAACCATCGGAAAAAAATATCACACTAGCCACAAACATTCAGAATTTGTGGAAAAGATCAGTCTGAAAATTTTCGACTCCTTAAAAAAATACCATCAACTGGGAAAAAGAGAGCGACAGCTTTTATCAATGTTATGTTATCTCATGGAAGTGGGAAGTTTCATTGATCACAAAAATTTTTGGGTGCAAAGTCGGTATATTATCGAAACCACCGACATCATCGGGGTAAACCAGGAAGAGAAAGCTATAATGGGTAAGGTTGCAGAGGCGGTTAAAACGAATTTTATCAAAGTTGAAGAAAAAATTCTTTCAAGTGATGAAAAAGAACAACTGCTGGTTGCCAAACTGGCAGCGATCCTAAAGCTGGGCATTGCGCTGGATAAAAGTTATCAGCAAAAAATACAGAACCTTTCCTGTCACATCAAAGATGAGAAACTGATTATTGATTTGACAACGGGGAAAAATTTTCAATTGGAAGAGTATTTTTTTAAGGCTAGCCGGACAACGATGGAAAATGTATATGGCATTAAACCGATACTAAAGATTAAGAGGGTCGAATCATGAAAAGTAACTTATTTATAAATCGAGAAATCAGCTGGTTGGATTTCAATTACCGGGTATTAGATGAAGCCTACGATAAATGCAACCTGGTTATGGATCGCCTGAAATTTTTGGCGATTACGGCATCTAACCTGGATGAGTTTTTTATGGTTCGGGTGGCTGGGATCATGGATCAGATTAATGTTGGCTACAACAAAAAATCGGTGGATGGATTAACCCCAATTGAACAATTAGCAACTCTCAATAGTATGACCCAGGAAATGATGGCCAGGCAGTATAATTGTTTATCAAAATCTATCTTACCGGAACTTAATCAGAATAAGATCTTTTTTTTGAGTTATGATGAGCTGGATGAAGAAGGTAAAGACTTTGCTCTACACTATTTCAGGCACGAGTGTTACCCGGTTTTGACCCCTCAGGCCATAGATAACAGCCGGCCATTTCCGTTGGTGAAAAATAATCAGGTTTATCTATGCATTATGCTCCATGATACCGAAGCAAAGGTAAAGGATGAAAAAGATTATATGGCTATTCTCGAGATTCCCAAGGTTTTGGATCGGATCATTGGGCTGCCAAAGGCTAAAGACTCCGAGGTACTTAATTATATTTTTGTTGAGAATTTGATCAGCCCCTTTGTCAACGAACTCTTTACGGGTTATGACGTCAAGCATGTTAATGAATTTCGCATTACCCGTAATGGTGACCTGGCCATCGACGAAGATGAAGCAGAGGATTTACTGATAGAAATTGAGAAATCCATTCAGCAGCGTAAATGGGGAGCCAGCATCAAACTGGAAGTCACCAGAGACATGAACAAAAAAATGAAAAAATGGCTCATGCATGAATTGGAAATTGTCGAAAGCGAGCTGTATGAGCTTAAGGGTAATCTGGATCTGACCTGTTTTATGAAGTTTCAAAATCGCAGTGAATTTAATGAACTGCGAGAGCCACGCTATACCCCCCTCATTTCGAATGAATTTTTTGAGGCTGAGGATATATTTGAAGTAATCCGCGAAAAAGACCGGTTGCTCCACCATCCCTACCAGTCTTTTCAAACCGTGGTTGACTTTATCAGAGCGGCATCAAAAGATCCGGACGTTCTGGCTATTAAGCAAACGCTTTACCGGGTCAGCGGGGATTCACCCATCATTGAGGCATTGATCCAGGCTGCCCAGAATGGCAAGCAGGTAACCGTGCTGGTGGAACTGAAGGCGCGCTTTGACGAAGCCAACAATATTGTTTGGGCTAAAAAGTTGGAACAGGCCGGTTGTCACGTGATTTATGGTCTGGTGGGTCTTAAGATTCACTGTAAAATGATCCTGATAGTACGAAAAGAGTCTGATGGGATCAGGCGGTACGTGCATCTGGGAACCGGTAACTACAATGACGTGACCGCTGGTCTCTACACTGATTTGGGGATGTTTACTGCTAAAGAAAACTATGGTTCTGATGTTTCAACACTGTTTAACCTGCTGTCTGGGTACAGCCATTATACCTTATGGAAAAAGATTGAAGTCGCTCCAAAAACCATGAGAGACGCTTTTTACATTGCCATTGACCGGGAAATTGAAAATGTGAGAATGGGGGAGAAGGGCAAAATAATCGGAAAGATGAATGCCCTGGTGGATGAAGGTATCATCAATAAGTTGTATGAAGCATCTCAGGCAGGGGTTGAAATTCAACTGATTGTCCGGGGGATGTGCTCGCTAATACCTGGTTTACCCGGAGTCAGCGAACACATCACAGTTCACAGCATTGTCGGAACTTTTCTGGAACACAGCAGAATATATTATTTCTACAACCAGGGCAAGGAAGAAATATTTCTTTCCAGTGCAGACTGGATGGAACGAAACCTGAACCGACGAATTGAAACCTTATTTCCGGTTGAGGAAGAAAGCTTGAAGAAAGAGTTAAAGAATATTTTGGATATTACCTTGAAAGATACCATTAAAACCAGGGTAATGACCGAAACGGGAGAATACATCCGCATTGACAAACGTGGCAAAGAATTGCTTTCCTGTCAGGACTACTTCTGCAAAAAAGCCGAAGCAGAATTTGAGCAAGCTAAGAGTAAAGCAGTTTTAAAACAAAATATCGAGGGAGAATAGAAGTGGAAAGACGAAATATCGGGGTCATCGACATCGGCTCAAACAGTGTGCATCTGGTTATAGGCGAATATTACAATAATGAGTATTTTCAGATTATAGACGACGTTAAGGTAAATGTCCGTTTAAACGACAGACTGGCAGAAACCGGAAAATTGCAACAGGATCGGATGGATTTTGGGATCGAAACCCTGGCGATGTTTGTCAGCATGTGTGACGCATATGGCATCGAAAAGGTTATTGCAGTGGCAACGGCAGCGGTTCGAAAAGCATCAAACGGAGCAGAATATGTCGCTCGAATCAAAGATGATGTGGGCTTGGATGTCACCGTCATACCCGGAGAAGTAGAGGCATCCATGGATTATCTGGGTGCTATCAATACCCTGGATGTCAGGGATGCGCTGCTGATGGATATCGGCGGCGGAAGTACGGAATTTGTTCTCATCAAAGACCGCAAGAAAGTGGAAACCGTCAGTTTGCCTTTCGGATCCATCGATTTAGCTGAAAAATTTGATTTGACCGACCAGGTTTCGGAAAAGAAGCTGAAGGCTCTGGATGAATTTTTGAAAGATGCCTTTAATAACATCCCGATGCTGAAAAAGGCTGAGGGTCTGCCAGTGATCGGTGTCGGCGGAACCATTCGAAATGTCGGTCGGATTCACCGTAGTTTCAATGATTATCCGATGGAGATTGCCCATAATTATCGGATGGGTTCAAATGATGTTAAACGGATCTGTGAAATGGCCGCCAGCATGAATTTAGCGGAACGCTCAAATCTCAAAGGTTTGTCAAAAGGACGAATTGATATTTTTGTTGGGTCCAGTCATACTCTGGAACGGGTGATGAAGCACATTGATTCGCCAGAACTGATTATCAGCAATGCCGGCTTGCGAGACGGGATTATTTATGATTACTTTGGTTACAATGAAGACAATCTGGTTTATGATATTTTTGAGCTGTCGCTGGTGAATATCATGCTTAACTTTAATGTGAACATTCCTCACGCCTACCATGTTCTTAAGCTGACAGAGAACCTGTTTGAACAGCTGAAACCGCTGCATGGCATAAAAGAGGATGTCCGGAAGATGATTCGCGCCGCGGCCATGCTCCATGATGTGGGTATTAAGCTCCAGTTTGGCAATCATCATGAACATAGTTTTTATATTATTTTAAACTCAGGACTTTTGGGTATTGAGCAAAAAGAACTGTTAATGAGCGCTTTTATTGCCCTTAACCATCGGACCAACAAGAAAATCCATATTTCCGAAGAGTATATGGGCCTGCTTCAGAATGAAGAGCGGCATCTCATCGATCAGCTGAGTCTGTTCCTGCAAATATCTGAGTATCTCGACCGCAGCATGGATGGTGTCGTAAAGGATGTGAATTGCGTGATAATGGAGAAAGAAGTCCAGCTCAATGTCCTGACAACCGGACATTCGGTATTTGATAACATGATCATCAACGAATGCGGTAAGAAATTCAAGCGGGTATTTAACAAAAACCTGACCATTAATAATAAGGTCATTATCTCACGGCGGTAAAAAAACTCCAATTATTCAAAACTGAATAATTGGAGTTTTTTTTATTTGTTTCTGTGGCTTTTGCCCAGATAGGCTTCTTTAATACTATCATCAGCCAGCAATTCCCGGCCGGTGCCTTCTTTGGTTATCTTTCCAGTTTCCAGTACATAGGCGTAGTCGGCAACCCGGAGAGCCATGTTGGCATTTTGTTCAATCAGGAGAATTGTCATTCCTTCTTTATTGAGGGTTTCGATGATATCAAAAATACCCTGAACAACCAGCGGTGCCAGACCCAACGATGGTTCATCCATCATCAGCAGTTTTGGTCGGCTCATCATCGCCCGGCCCACCGCCAGCATTTGTTGCTCGCCACCGGATAAGGTTCCGGCATGTTGCCAGGAACGTTCTTCCAATCGGGGAAACAGACCGTAAATCTTCTGGATATCTTCATCCAGATTATCTTTACGCATATAAGCGCCAATTTTTAAGTTTTCCAGTACCGTCAGATCCGGGAATACATGTCGTCCTTCCGGAACCAGGGTGATGCCCTTATCGACAACTTTTGTGGTGTCCAGACCCAGCAGTTCATCGCCGTGATAGGTAATGCTCCCGGCTTTTGATTTGACCAGATTGACAATGGCCCGGAGGGTGGTGCTTTTTCCGGCACCGTTAGCTCCAATCAGGGTTACAATTTTGCCTTCCGGCACTTCCAGATCAATACCTTTGACGGCTTCAATACCACCATAGGCGACCTGTAAATTACTAATCTTCAACATCGGCGTCTACCCCCAAATATGCTTCAATAACCTTTGGATTATTCTGAACCTCATCCGGGGTTCCTTTTGCGATGGTACATCCAAAATCCAATACATAAATATGATCAGAAATTTCCATAACCAGATCCATATGATGTTCAATCATAAAAATGGTCAGATCAAAATCAGTTTTCAGTTTAAAAATCAGATCCGTTAATTCATCCGTCTCTTGGGGGTTCATTCCGGCCGCCGGTTCATCAAGCAGCAGTAGCTGAGGTTTGGTTGCCAGAGCCCGTGCGATTTCCAGATGGCGTTGCTGTCCATAGGGCAGAGACGAGGATTTCTCATTTTTCAGATCAATAAGTCCCAGCCGCTCCAATAAGAATTCGCAATCCTGTTTAGCCTGGCGTTCGCCTTTTCGGGCTTTTGGTGCTCTCAGCATGGCCGATAGAAAACTATAATCGGCATTTAAGTGAGTGGCAACCAGGACATTTTCCAGAACCGTGAGTTCCTTAAACAGCCGGATGTTCTGAAAGGTTCGGGCAACACCCATACCGGTTATTTTGTCCGGTTTCTTGCCGGTAATATCAATCTCGGTAGCGGCACCACTTTTGTCGGTTGGGGTAAAAAGCACTTTTCCACTGGTGGGTGTGTACACTCCGGTGATAACATTAAAGGCGGTGGTCTTACCAGCGCCATTTGGTCCAATCAGAGCGGCCAGTTCACCTTTTTTAATATCGATATTTAAGTCGTTGACGGCAACCACGCCGCCAAACTGCATGATGACATTTTCTGTTCTCAGAAGACTCATTAATTGCCACCTCCTTCAGTTGATGTCTTTTTTCCGCTCAGTTTTTTCTTGATGGATCGGTATTTCTGAGCAATGAAATCCCAGGTGAGCTCATTGGTACCCATTAAGCCCTTGCGATAGAAGAGGACAATGACCATCAGCAGGAACGAGAAGACAACCATTCGCAGACCGGGTCTAAAGATCGGAAGATCCAGGCCAAAGGCCATTGGTTCATCCAGAAAACGCAGGGCTTCCTGACCCAATGTGACTACAAAGCTGGCAATGACGGTTCCGGAAATACTGCCCATGCCACCAAGCACAATGATCAGTAAAAAGTTATAGGTCAGGGTGAAATAGAATTGTTTGGGGTCAACAGTTCCCAATAAAGCGGCAAATAAACCGCCACCGATACCGGTAAAAAAAGCACCAATCAGGAATGAGGTCATCTTTGTTTTAAACAGTCCGACCCCCATGGCTTCAGCTGCTATTTCGTCTTCACGAATGGATTTAAAGGCTCGTCCATAGGTGGAATTTATTAGCAGGACGGTTGCGATAATGATTAACAAAGCCGTTCCGTAGGTCCACCAGAGACTGCTGATGGTAGGAATGCTCTTAATGCCCAGGGCGCCATTGGTAATGGACTGGGTATTAGTGAAGACAATTCGGATAATTTCGGAAAAACCAAGGGTGGCAATGGCCAGATAATCCCCACGGAGCCGTAAACAGGGCGATCCGATAAAAAAGGCCACGACTACCGAAGCCAGTCCGCCGAGTATTAATGCCACAATAAAGGGTAATTGAATATTGGCTAAAAATGGCGCCATCGGTTCCAGATAGAAAATTGCGGCCCGGGATTCGATGGGAACGGTGAAAACCGCTACCGTATAGGCACCAATAGCCATAAAACCAGCTTGTCCCAAAGAAAACTGGCCGGTAAAACCGTTAACCAGATTCATTGCCAAGCTGACAATAACGTAAATAGCGCACAAATTTAAAAGTCGGCGCATATAGGAATCGACAAAAATATCGGCTACACCGATCCCAACGAGGAGAACAACTAAGAATACGGCTGTTTTCCAGTGGAGTTTTAAGTAGGCACCGATGCTGTTTTGAGTTTCTTTCATTTCTGGTACCTCCCCTAAACCTTTTCCACTTGTTTCTTACCAAGGAGTCCATTGGGAAGAAACAGCAGGATTATAATCAAGATGACAAATGCAATAGCGTCGCGGTATCCGGTCAGTGCTGGGAAGAAGGCGACCATCAGTACTTCGGAAAAGCCCAGGATCAGACCACCGAGAACGGCGCCCTTAACGTTGCCGATTCCGCCGATAACAGCAGCGATAAAGCACTTAAGTCCTGGAACAACGCCCATGAGGGGTAACACCGATGGGTATTTCATACACCATAAAATAGCGCCAACTGCGGCCAGAGCCGAGCCGATCGCGAAGGTCGAAGAAATAACCCCATTGATCTTAATTCCCATGAGTTTGGCTGTATCATAATCAACAGCCACCGCTCGCATGGCCATCCCAATTTTAGTTTTATTAATAATAAAAAGTAGTGCGGACATCAGGATAAACGCAACAATTGGAATAACAATAGAAACCGGCTGAAAAGACAGTCCGCCAATAAAGAAAGGTGTTGTCATCAGTGGAAATTCTGGGAATGCTTGTGGTTTTCCCGAAAATAAGTAGGTGGCAACATTTTCCAGTAAAAACGAAACCCCGATTGCTGAAATCAGCAGCGATGTCTTGGGCGCATCCCGCAGGGGACGATAAGCGACCCGCTCGATGGTGACACCCAGTAGCATGGTTAAACCAATCGTGATAATAAATGTGACATACCAGGGAAGAAAAAATACGGCAATCCCAAAATATGTAAAATAGGCAGCCATCATAAAGATATCGCCGTGGGCAAAGTTGATCAGTCTCAGGATACCATATACCATGGTATAGCCTATGGCAATCAAGGCGTATAAACTCCCAACTGATAAACCATTGATAAGTTGCTGTAAGAATGTTTCCATTGTCATTCCAACGACCATAATTAAAACCTCGTTATATCATTTAATTTAAATTGAGGGTATCTGATAACAAATACCCTCAATGTTTGTAGTAGACGGGTACGCATATTAAATACATTACTGTATTAGCTTACGCGCCCTTGCGTATAAAAGAGCGTTGTACTAAACAACGGCTTCTTGATGTAATATTATTGTTATTAACTAGTCAATCGTTACAGAATCAAGGTAAGTGAATTTACCATCTTTAACTGTTTTGATGATTGCTTCGTTCTTTGTCGCATCGCCATTGGCATCAATGGTGATCATGCCGGTAGCGCCTTCAAAATCTTTGGTAGCTGCTAATGCGTCACGAATAGCAACAGGATCAGCAGATCCAGCACGTTCGATGGCATCCAGAGTCATCATGTAACCGTCATAACCAAGAGCGGTTACAGCGGCAATGTTTTCACGGTCTGGGTAGGCTTTTTTGTACTCAGCAACAAATGTTTTACCGGCTTCAGTCAGTGGGTTGGTGTCATCAAAGAATGTTGACATAACAGCGCCTTCTACATCAGCACCACCAACAGTGATGAATTCGTTAGTTTCCCAGGTATCGCCACCAATAAATGGAGCAGTGATGCCAAGGGCACGAGCTTGTTTGATGATTAAAGCTGACTCAGTAAAGTTACCAGGAGCAAAAATTACATCTGGGTTAGCAGCTTTGATATTTGTTAAGATACCATTGAAATCCTGGTCACCAGTGTTGTAGTTACCAGTTGCAACGATGGCATTTGGATCGCCAGTTAATTTGACAAATGAATCGGTGAAGAATTTAGCCAAACCAACAGAGTAGTCATTGGATACTTCCTGAATGATGGCAACTTTTTTAGCATTCAGTTTTTTGGATGCATAGTTAGCCATTACGGTACCCTGGAAAGGATCAAGGAAACAAACGCGGAAGTAGTAATCATTTCCGGCAGTCACCTGTGGGTTGGTGGCAGAAAGTGCCACAGCAGGAATCTGGTTGGTTTTAACAACATCACCAGCAGCGATGGAGAGTGAAGATCCCCATGAACCTAAGATTGCAACAACCTTATCTTTTTCAATTAAACGAGCGGCAGCAGTTGTTGCTTCAGCTTTGTCTGATTTGTTATCAGCAATAACCAGCTCAACTTTTTTGCCTAATACTTCGGGACGTAATTGGTTAGCCAATTCAACCCCTTCAACTTCCAGTTCACCGCCGGCTGCGTTAGCACCGGTTAATGGTTCGAACACACCAATTTTAATAACGTCACTGTCAGCGGAAGATGTAGTCGATCCACCGGAACAGCCAGCGACTATGGTAACAACCATCGCCAAAGACAACAATAATGCTAGAGTTTTTTTCAAGGTAAAGTCCTCCTTTTTCTTTTTTTCCTAATTTTTACCTGGGCTTATTATACCAAAGGTTAAGCTTTTATTGCAAGTTTATATTAAGAAATGTTTGAATGATACGGACACTTGTTTTAATTACGCTGATTCATAAATCCTGAAAAGAACGCATTAGTACAGTAAAGTGATAAATTAAAGCGTGAATTGTGGAGCCCGATCGTCCGTAATCAGATGACAGATGACTCTTTTCTTTGATAGAGCTGATTGATGTGATTATACCAATCCACATCAATTTGTGATAAGCCCTCCCGGGTCATTCGAAAAACCCAGTTATTTGCTGTGGTTCCTGGTTCATTCATGCGTGTGTCTTTGCCGTAACCACAAACATCCTGAATCGGCAAGATCACCAGGTTGGCGGCACTTTGAAAAAGCGTGCGAATAAAGGCCCGACAGGAAGGGCTCTGGTGGCCACCGATCTGCCATTGGTTTTCCCAGGCATCAGTGTAGCCGCAGTAGTCAAAAGCATAACGACGATGTTCCGGAGTGTAGTCAAAAAAAGTCCCCAGTAGCGTATTATTATCATGGGTACCTGAGTAGGCCACGGTATTGGCGCTATAGTTATGGGGCAGATGAAGATTATTCTGGTCGTCGATGAAGGCGAACTCCATGATCCGCATGCCGGGGAAGCCGGTGTCCTTTAACAGTTTGATCAGGTCGTCGTCCTGCAGACCCAGATCTTCGGCAATGATGCTGGGTTCGGGAAAGGTCTTTGCCAGCTGCCAGAAGAAATCCATCGCCGGGCCGGGAATCCAGCGGCCATTTCGGGCGGTTACCTCGGTTGCCGGAATCGAGCAATAAGCCGAAAAGGCCCGAAAATGATCTATCCGGACGGTGTCAAAACTTTCCAGAGCGCGTTTGATGCGCCGCATCCACCAGCCATAATTGTCGGCCTTCATGACATCCCAGTGATACAGCGGATTACCCCATAGCTGGCCATCCTTAGCAAAATAATCCGGCGGCACGCCAGCCACTTCAATGCAGCTACCTGTTGGATCTAATTGAAAAAGGTTTGGATGACACCATACATCGGCACTGGCGTGGGCGACATAGATCGGCATATCGCCAATAATCTTTATGCCTTTGGTATTAGCATAGGCTTTAAGGGCGAACCATTGTTTATCATAGGCGTATTGCAGAAAATTCTGAAAATCAATTGCATCACAATAGGCAGAGCGGATGGTGGAAAGAACGGCAGGGTTACGTTTAACCAGCTCTTTATTATCCCATTTGGTCCAGTCTTCATCTGAAAAATGCTGGGAAAGAACGGTATATAAAGAAAAATCGGGAAGCCACTCTTTGTTGACATCGCAGTAGTCATAAATATCCTTTTTCAATTGGGGCGTGAGTCGGGAGTAGGCAAGTTTGAAGATCGATTGTCGATTGTCGATGAGATTGGAATAACAAATGGAATAGGGGGGATCTGCCGACTTGCTGGCGGCCAGTTCATCCGTAGTTAATAAGCCCCACTGGTGCAAAAGCTCCAAGTCGATAAGAAGCGGGTTTCCGGCAAAAGCCGAGGTGCTTTTATATGGAGAAAAACAGGGGTCAACGGGCCCGGTTGGCAGAATTTGCCAATAACTGCAGCCCATGGACTGAAGAAGATCAATAAAGCTGCGGGCATCATTGCCTAGGGTTCCAATGCCGTAATCCCCCGGTAAGGAGGAAACATGCATCAGAACACCACTGGAACGAGATTTTAAAGACATATCAGCCCTCGTTTTCTTCAATCCGATTCAGGATTGATTGGAGATCGGCGGTCGAAAAGAGATATTTTTCTTTGCAGAAGTCACAATTTATTTCAATATCTTCCTGATCCGAGATCATGTCAATGAGATCTTCTTTACCGATAGATGTCAGCGCTTTGGTAATACGCTGTCGGGAACAATCGCAGCTAAACCGGGTGATTTCTGTTTTATTAACCTTTAAGTTCAGGTTCTTAAACAAGTCTGCCATAATTGATTCAATGGTTTTTCCTTCATCCAACAACTTGGTTAAAGATGGGGTATCGGCCAGAGCGGCCTCGAGGGCATCGATTACCTCATCATCGGTGTCGGGCATTAATTGAATAATAAACCCGCCGGCCTGTCGGACAGTGCCATCGTCGTTTAATAAAACACCCAGCGATACCGAGGTGGGAATCTGTTCAGACTGGGCATAGTAATAGGTTAAATCTTCGGCAATCTCACCGCTGATAAGTGGTGAATAGCCAACGTAGGGTTCTTTCAGACCAATATCTTTCATGATATTCAAGGCGCCACCGCCAATTGCTTCGGATACGGGAAGGGGTGATTCCATTGTATCGTGAAGATCATTGATATATGGATAACCTTTGACATTGCCCTTGGCATCTGCCGTTACCAATAAGCCGCTTAAAGGCCCGTCTCCGGCGATTTTTAAAGTGATTAGTTCATCGGCATTCTTCATCATCGAACCCATCAGCGAACCTGCTGTGAGTAATCGGCCCAGCGCCTGGGTAACAACGGGGCTGGTTTGATGAAGCCTCCGGGCAGTTTCAGCGAGCCCTTGTGTTGTCGCCGCAAAGACCCGGATCTGTCCGTTTCCTGCGGTGGCTTTTAGTACATAGTCCGGCATGTTTTACCTCTCCATTTTTTAATTTATATTTATTATTTATGATATGTTTCGCCACGGATTATTTTAAAAGAACGGTAAATTTGTTCCAGCAGCATAACCCGAAATAACTGGTGGGGAAATGTCATTTTAGAAAAGGATAATTTCCATTTTGAGCGATTGGCAATCGCAGGAGAAAGCCCGATGGATCCGCCGATGACAAAGGTGATCTGGCTTTTCCCCTGGATTCCATAGTTATCGATTTTTCTGGCAAACGTTGGTGAGTCCAGTTGATCACCCGGTATTTCCAGGGTCGCTAGAATTTCCTCGTCCTTTAAATAGGAAAGAATTCGACCGCCCTCAATTTCTACAGCTTTTCGTCGTTGGGCTTCACTGGCGTTTTCGGGAATTTTTTCATCTTTAACCTCAATGATTTCCAGACGGCAATAGGCGCTTAATCGTTTGGTGTATTCCTGGATAGCCTGGGTCAAGTATTTTTCCTTTATTTTTCCAACTGCAATAATACGAATGTTCATTAAGATTAGAAACTGTAAACAACGAGAAGACTCAGAACAATAACGACGACTAAAACCAATGCGCCAACACGATAAAGTGGATTTCTTTTGTGCATGGTGGTTCCTCCTTAACATAGAAAAAATTTAATTTTGAGATTGTATTTTTGTCTATTATAGTTTACAATATATGAGTCGGAAATGCAACACATTACGGGGTGTGGCTCAGCTTGGTAGAGCGCATGGTTCGGGACCATGAGGCCGGAGGTTCAAATCCTCTCACTCCGACCATTAAAAAATAGTTAAGACAGCTAGCGATAGCTGTCTTTTTTTGCGGAGAAATAGAAGAAAATAAGGATTGGATACAACAACAGCACATTCTATGAATATTTTACCAATGTTTTTTGTTTGTGTTTTTTATTTATTAATTTTCCTACTGGAGGTAAGATGATTTTATTATATAATCTTTCATTAAGGATAATTGAATGATACAATAATGCCATTCGAATCGTGCCATTCAGGGAATGAAGTGGGACGCTTCTCTCGCACGGTTCAAACCCAAACACCAATCCGTCTGACTCATTTTAGAAATTCCGCTTGATTTAACTTAAAAGAAAGAAGGTGAACCATGAAGATTAAATTTACCCATACCAACATTATTGCCAAAGACTGGAAAAAACTCTCCCAGTTTTATCAGGAGGTTTTTGGATGTGTGCCGGTACCCCCGGAACGAGACATGCAAGGGGACTGGATCGATCGGATGACGGGGATCAGGGGTGCGCATATACGAGGTGAACACCTCCGTTTGCCCGGCTATGAAGACAAACTGCCAACACTGGAAATTTTTTCCTATAACGATTGGGTTGAGGGCGGATTGCCGCAAATTAATCGGACCGGTTTTGGGCATATCGCTTTTGAGGTGGATGACGTGGCGGCGGTGCTCGAAAAATTACGGGCTGCCGGTGGTGGTCAGGTTGGCGAGCAAATTGTCGCCGACTATCCCAATAATGTGGTGGCAACCATTGTATATGCCACCGATCCCGAAGGAAACATCGTCGAACTGCAGAACTGGGGTACCCGATAGCCGATTAGGCGTTGTAATCTTTGGTGATTTTAAACGATGCGGGAGCCGAGTACCAACTTAATGTACCCCCCCCCGATACTGGTTTAAAAAAGAAAGAGGAGTTTTATAATGATAGCGAGAACATGGCATGGAATGGTGCCTATTGAAATGCGGGATTCATTTGAAAAATATGAATATCAAACAGGCGTCAAGGATACCCTGGCGATCAAAGGAAATCGAGGGGCATTTTTAAAAATTGTTGAACAAGGCGAGTACGCTCATTTTTTCCTGTGTACGAAATGGGATTCAATGGCAAGTATGATCGCCTATGCCGGTAATAATCCGACAATTGCGGTGACATATCCAGAAGATCAAAAATATGGTCTCATATCTGATCCCGTCGTGATTATTCAGGAAGTTGTTGATGATTGTGATCCCTTTATGGGGGGTAAATATTTTTGAAAAACGACTAGTTATCCTAAGAAAATGAAAGGCAGGCCAAATAGATGAAACTAGAAAACAAAAAAAACTTAAAATACTTCTTAAGAGATGACATCCGCCAGGAAACCGATTTTCGCAGAACCGATCAGAACATTGGGGTGCCGGTGCCACCAATTGAAAAACCAGCGCCACCGGACGCAAAGAAAATTCCCTTGCCTGAACCGGCATCCTTTGAGATTGGAGAAATGTCCTTAAAAACAGCCATTTCGCACCGGGAATCACGACGGAAATTTACGCACCAGGCCTTGTCCACGGAAGAGTTGTCATTCCTGCTCTGGTCCACCCAGGGGGTTCGTGAGTGGCGTCAGAAAAATGCGCTGAGAACCGTTCCTTCAGCAGGAAATCGTCATGCGCTGGAAACCTATTTGGTGGTGTTCAATGTCAGCGGCCTGGAACCGGGGATCTATCGCTATTTGCCTTCTCAGCATCAATTGGCGCTGGAATCAACACCAAATCACCTGAAAGATCGGATGATTGGTGCAGCTCTCAATCAGCAATTTGCCGGATCAGGTGCGGTCACCTTTATCTGGACAACTATTCCCTATCGGATGGAATGGCGCTATGCTGAGGCCTCGTACAAGGTAATTGCATTGGATGCCGGACACGTCTGTCAAAACCTGTATCTCGCCTGTGAAGCCATCGGTGCGGGAACCTGTGCCATCGCTGCCTACGATCAGGAGAGTGCGGATCAGTTATTAAATATTGATGGTGATGAGGAGTTTGTTGTTTATATGGCTCCGGTTGGCAAAATTTAATCAGGATGTGACGATTGCAGAATTATATATAGAATCTTAAGCAGCTGCACGCCTCTGGACGGTTAAAATATCCCCTGACTCAGGAAGTGATGAGATCGCCATAAACGGCCGGGGCGGCGGTGCAGAAATCGTCGGGACACAATTCAATCTGCAACCCGATTTTACCGCCGCTGATGTAGATTTTATCCAGTTCTTTGGCGGTGTCGTTGATGACGGTTTTAAACTGTTTTTTCATGCCAATGGCGGTGCAGCCCCCTCGGACATAGCCGGTAATTGCGGTCAGATCTTTTAGATGAATCATCGCCACTGACTTTTCGCCAACCGCTTTGGCGGCTTTTTTCATATCAAGTTCTTTGTCGATAGGAATGACAAAGACAAAATAATTCTTGCTTTTTCCTTCGGTTACCAGGGTTTTATAAACAAGTTCATAGGGTAAGTTCAGTAGGTCAGCAGACTGTAGTCCGTCCACAAATTCATTGCATTCATAGCTTTGGTGGGTATAGTCAATTTTTAATTTATCCAAAATACGCATGGCATTGGTTTTCACTTCTTTTTGTTTCGCCATAGGTGGTTTTTTCTCCTTTAATAAAGATGGTTGTGCAACATGTTCATTTTATCAGAAAATGCTCTTTTGTGCTTCTTTTTTTACGGCGGCTAAGGATGAATGAATGGCGCTGTTTGGGGTAAATAGCAATTGTAACAACATGCAAACAGATGGAGGGGGTATCATGGGAAGAAGTGGCGGTTCAGGTGGCCGCAGTAGTGGCGGTTCCTTTGGTGGCAGCCGCAGCAGCGGTGGTCGCAGCGGCGGCTTTGGGAGTAGCCACAGAAGCGGCGGCAGTGGCGGATTTGGAAGCTTTGGCAGCAGCTCCGGGGGCGGATTTTTTGGCAGCGGATCCAGAATGAATTCTGGCGGCAATAACTATGGTGGCAGCGGCGGTCCGGTGGGTTGTGGCTGTGGTGCGTTCATGATCATTCTGGTGATCGTTCTGATTTTCTTGTTGATTATCGGTATCTTTGTGGCATCCGTTTTCACTGGCTCCACTGAAATCACTAAATCGACTGTGGCTCGGCAGCCGCTTCCGGTTGGCTCAGTCAACGAAACCGAATACTATACCGATGAGTTGGGATGGATTAATAACCAGACTAAATTGGAGGAAGGGTTAAAATATTTTTATCAGAAAACCGGAGTGCAACCGTATGTGGTGATCATTGATAACGTCAATGGTTCTCATAATCCCACCGAAATTGAATTCGACAGTTATGCAAATGCTCTCTATGATGAGTTGTTTTCCGATGAGGCTCATCTGCTCTTTGTTTTCTATGAGTATAATGATTTTTATATGGATCGATATGTGGCCGGGACTCAGGCGAAAACGGTCATTGATACTGAAGCCGCTGATATTCTGCTGGATTATATTGACCGTAATTATTATGACACCAATCTCACGGATGAAGGATTTTTCAGCAATTCCTTCCGGGATGCCGCCGACCGGATCATGATCGTTACCAAGTCACCATGGATCTCGGCAATGACTACCATCGGTATTGTTTTTGCGGTAGTGATATTGGCAATTCTATTATTCGTCTGGTGGCGGTATGCCAAAAATCAGAAAAATTTGGAGGCAAAGCGGACCGAAGAAATGCTGAAGACCCCGTTGGAAAAATTTGACGATGTGGAAATCGAAGCCCTGGCGAAAAAATATCAGGATAATCCGTCAGATCAGCCAGGTGAGGACAAAAAGTAATAGTAAAATTATAGGAGGAGAGAGATGGCAATTTTAGAACGATTCAGCGATATTATCCGGGCCAACATCAACGATCTGCTGGATAAGATGGAAGATCCGGCGATAATGATCGACCAGTATTTAATTGATCTGTTGGAGGATCTGGCCGAAGTGAAGCGCAGCACCGCAGAAATCATGGGCGAAGAAACCCGAACCAAACGTTCGCTAGACAACAACAAGGCCGAGGTGGAAAAATATGCCGACCTGGCCAAAAAAGCCCTGATGGCTGGAAATGAAGGAGATGCCCGGACCTTTCTTGCAAAAAAACAGGAGCTGGAAAATCTGGATTCCGAATTGATGGATGTTTATATCGCTGCCCATGAAAATGCCATGAAAATGCGACAGATGCATGATAAACTGGCGGCGGATATCCAAACCCTGCAGGCACGTCGAACCAAGATCAAGTCCAAGGTTTCGATTGCCAAAACCCAGGAAATCATCAATCAAGCCAGCAGCTCAGCCAATCAAACCGAGGACGCCATGGACGCCTTCACCCGAATGGAAGAAAAGGCTGATCGGATGCTGGACGAAGCCAATGCGATGGAAGAACTGAACATTGAGCCGATTGACTCCGCAGAAGCGCTGGAAGAAAAGTACGGCGACGGTGGAAATGCTTCGGTGGATGATGAATTGTCTAAACTTAAAAAAGAGTTGGGGTTGCAGTAAATAAAAAAGCCAGATGAAAGTGATGATCATTTTCGTCTGGCTTTTAATATTATAAAAGTTAAATTTCTTTGACCGGTGTTAATTGTTTTTGACTGGCTTTTGTTTTGCTGGCCGGTTTTCTAAAGATCAGATAGAGCAGGATTGCAATCATCATTATCGCAGCAAAGGTGCCAATACCAAATCCACCGCCGGTGAAGAATACCCCCAGTTGATAAATGATCAGAGCGATCGTATAGGCAAAAGCGGTCTGATAACCCACGGCAATCAGTGTCCATTTGGCACTGCCCATTTCCCGGTGAATCGCACCGATGGCAGCAAAGCATGGGGCACAGAGCAGATTGAAAACCAGAAACGAGAAGGCTGCCATCTGGGTAAAGGCCATTTGCAGCTGGGGCCACAGTTCGGCACCATCTTCGGCCACTTCGGCAAAACCAAAGAGTACGCCAAAGGTACTGACTACCGTTTCCTTGGCAATGAGACCAGTTATGGTAGCAACGGTTGCTTCCCAGGTGCCAAAACCGAGGGGAATAAAGACCGGTGCGATGATCATACCGAGGGAGGCCAGGATCGAATCATTGGTGTCAACGATTTCCAGCGCAAAGTTAAAGGACGATAAAAACCAGATGGTGATGCTGGCAACAAAAATAACGGTACCGGCTTTTTTGATAAAGGACTTGCCCCGTTCCCACATGTGGATCAGGACTCCTTTAGCACCGGGGATATGATAAGCAGGCAGTTCCATAATAAAGGGGGCTGGATCACCAGAAAAGCCCCGGGTCTTTTTGAGGATAATCCCTGAGACGATGATAGCCGCTACCCCGATGAAGTAGGCCGAAGGTGCAACCCAGACCGATCCAGGAAATAAAGCGCCGGCAATCAGAGCGATAACGGGCAGCTTGGCTGAGCAGGGAATAAAAGATGTCGTCATAATGGTCATTTTACGATCCCGCTCATTTTCAATGGTTCGGGATGCCATAATCCCGGGAACGCTGCAGCCGGTTCCAATCAGCAATGGAATGAACGATTTGCCGGATAAACCGAATTTTCTGAAGACCCGGTCCATGATAAAGGCAACCCGAGCCATGTAACCGCAATCCTCAAGAATGGCAAGAAAGAGGAAAAGAACAAACATCTGGGGGACAAAACCAAGGACTGCACCAACGCCGCCAATGATTCCATCAAGAATCAGCGAATTCAGCCATTCTGCCGTCCCCCAGGAAATAAGCATTGCTTCTATTGCCGGGGGTATGATTTCACCAAAGAGCACGTCATTAGTCCAGTCAGTCACCCAGGCGCCCACCGTGGTAACAGAGACAAAATACATCAAAAACATAATACCGGCAAAAATCGGTAGCGCCAGAAAGCGATTGGTCACGACCCGGTCGATTTTGTCCGAGGTAGTCATACCGGTGCTGGCTTTCTTTTTGATCGTGTCTGAAACGATTCGACTGATGGTCTGATAGCGTTCATAGGTAATGATGCTTTCGCTGTCATCATCCATGGCTTCTTCACAGGATACGGTGAGGGCCGTAATTTCCGCCATTACTGTATCTGAAAGTTTGAGCTGTTCGATGGCTTTTTCATCGCGCTCAAAGAGCTTGATGGCATAAAAATCCGGGTGTTCAGTGGTACTTTTTGTTTTAATGATTGATTCTATTTGCCCCAGGGTTTCAGTAACGTCATTTGAAAAAATCAGCAGTGGTTTTGGCTTCTGCCTGCTTTTGCCAAGAGTAATGGCTTTTTCGGCTATTTCAGCACATCCTTCGCTTTTGACGGCGGAGGTTTCCATCACTTCACAACCCAGTCGCTGGGAGAGAGCTTTGATATTGATGACATCACCACGTTTTTTGATAATGTCGGTCATATTCAGGGCCAGTATCATAGGAATACCAGTTTCCAGCAATTGGGTGGTTAGATACAGGTTTCTTTCAATATTACTGCTATCCACGATATTGATTATGACATCGGGTTTTTCATTCAATAAATAGTTTCTGGATACCACTTCCTCCAGGGTATAGGGGGACAGGGAATAAATACCAGGCAAATCGATGATTTCGACATCGCTGTGTCCTCTGAGCTTTCCGGATTTTTTTTCAACCGTTACCCCCGGCCAGTTGCCCACATACTGGGAACTGCCGGTAAGTGTATTGAACATGGTTGTTTTACCGCAGTTGGGATTTCCAACTAATGCAATTTTTAAGTTCATGTAACTTCTCCTCTTTAATTTGATAGCATTGTCTAACATTATCGACAAAAATTTAACAGCCATGGCTGTTAAATTTTTTTGAATCGGTTTAAAAAACTTCGATCAGATCGGCGTCGGCTTTACGAATACTCAGTTCGTAACCAAGTACGGTGATTTCGATGGGGTCACCCAGGGGCGCAACCTTTCTGACAAAGACATCAACACCTTTGGTGATGCCCATATCCATGATCCGGCGCCTGATCGGGCCAGTGCCATGGAGTTTTACAACTTTAGTGGATTCCCCACATTTTACAGCTCTGAGTGTTTTCATGTTGATCTCCTTAAATTATAATCCGGTTGGCCATACTCTTATCGATGGCAACCCGAGTATCCTTAATATTTAAAATAATGTTGCCAGAAAGTTCTGAAATTATCGTAACATCAGCCCCTTCGACAAAACCGAGGCTGGCCAGAAATTTGTGGGTGGTGTCTTTTCCGGTGATTTTTTTTATGTAATTCTTTTCTCCGGGTGTCGCCATTGATAGTAGCATGGTTTTCCTCCTGAATTGGTTAGAAATAACTAACATATAAATTTAAAAATTGAGTTAGTAACTTCTAACTCAATGAGTAGAGTCTAACATTTTCTGTTTTATTTGTCAATACTTTAAGCGAATAAGTATTGAATCTTGAATAAAATGATTGAGACCGGAAGAAAATAATGAGTATTCCCTAGCAATCAAAGGGAAATAGTTAGTTAGAATTAATCTTTTTTATGGTATAATTAAAAAAATTTTGTACAGTCACACCGATTTAGCTGTACAACAACGGAAAGGCTATGAGCATGATTGAAATATTAAAAAATAGAATGACGCCAGAAAGCATCTTAACTGCAGGGTTTGGAGTAGAAAGAGAAGGACTCCGTGTTACCCAACAGGGAAGACTTGCATTGACACCACACCCGCCGATTTTTGGCGATAAACTAAAAAATCCTTATATCACCACCGATTTCTCGGAAAGTCAGATTGAATTGGTTACACCTGTTTTTTATTCAGTAGAAGAAACCTATGATTTTTTGGAAGCGCTTACTGATATTGTCATTGGCGAGATTGGCGAGAATGATGAACTGTTTTGGCCATATTCGATGCCATGTAATATTCCTGATGACAACCAGATCCCGATTGCCTCTTATCAAGGAGAAGAAGGGAAAAAAGCAAGGCAATATCGGGAAAAACTGATGGTCAAGTATGGCGGAAAGCGACAGCTGATTTCTGGTATCCATTATAACTTTTCTTTTAGTGATGAATTTTTAACGACCATCTGGCAAGCGTTGGGCATGGAGGAGAGCTATAAAGAATTTAAAGATCGTATTTATTTAAAGGTCCTACGCAACTTTTTGCGCTATCGCTGGCTGATTATCTATTTAATGGGTTGTACTCCCGGACTGCATAATTCATACATTGAGGAATGCCTGCAATGTATGGGAGATTGCGGAAATGATACCTATCTCAGCCCTGGCGGAACCTCCGCCCGAAATGGCAGTTGCAGTGGTTATAAAAATGAAATAGATCTTTACCCGGATTATAGTTCAATCAAGGATTATATCAGGAGCATCAATGAGTTTGTGGAACGGGGGGATATTTCTGAAGCGAAAGAACTTTATGCACAGATCCGCTTAAAACCAAAAGATTATCGAAACGTACTGGATTCTTTAGAAAAAGAAGGCATTCAATATCTGGAAATACGAACCATCGATCTCAATGTTTTTGATAAATGCGGTATCGCAAAAATCGATTTGGAATTTATGAATATCTTTATGCTCTTTTTATTGTTAGAAGGAGAAGAGTTTTTTGATACCTGGCAGCAGGAGGCCCTCATTAACGAGGTAGCGGTGGCGGAACATGGGCTTGAGCCAGATTTGGAATTGCTGGATCATCAGCACTGGACGCTGAAAACGGCCTGGGCTGAGGATATTCTGGAAAAGGTGGCTGAGGTCAATGAATACCTGGGTTTAAATCAGGAGCAGTGTATCAAAGAAATGCAGAACCGGGTAAAACAACCGGAAACGACCTATGCTCACCGATTAAAATTATTAATGCAGGAAAATGGCTGTCTGGATGCCAATCTGGAAATAGCCAGAGAGTACAAAGAACAGTCTGACGCGGATCACTATCGTCTGAAAAGTTTTGAAAGCTGGGAAATGTCGACGCAGATTTTAATCAAAGAGGCACTGACCCGGGGAATAAAAGTGGTGCCCTTGGATGCGGCTGACAATATTGTGCGTTTGGAGAAAAACGGTCACCGGGAATATGTCAAACAGGCGACAAAGACCAGCGTTGATAATTATATTACTCCTTTGCTCATGGAGAATAAGGTCGTCACAAAAAAAATTCTGCAAGAAAATGGTTTGCCGGTTCCAGATGGTGAAGAATACTTTTCTTTGATGGAAGCAAAACAAAAACTGGCTAAGTACGTTGATAAAAAAGTTGTGATCAAGCCCAAGTCCACCAATTTTGGTTTGGGAATCTGTATTTTTGATCAGGGCGGAACCCAGGAGGAACTCTTAGAAGGCGCCCGGATTGCCTTTGAACACGACAATGCCATCTTAATCGAGGCATATTTGCCTGGACTGGAGTATCGTTTCCTGACTATGGGCGATGAGGTCGTGGCAGTGCTACACCGTCGTCCGGCCAATGTGGTTGGCGATGGGTTTGCCACAATACAGCAACTCATTGATGAAAAAAACAAACATCGCTATCGGGGCGATGGACATACCAGTCCGCTTAAAAAAATTGAACTGGATGATCAGTCCCTGATGTTTCTCAAAAAACAGGGTCTGTCTAATCAGTCAGTCCCCCAGAAAGGGGAAATGATATTTCTCCGGGGGAATTCAAATATCAGTACTGGCGGAGACAGTATTGATTTCACTGAAAAAATGCATCCCTTTTATTCTGAAATTGCCTTAAAGGCCGCCAAGGCTTTCGGTGCGAAATTTTGCGGTATTGATATTATTTTAGAAGATTACAGCAAATCCGATTCAAATTACGGAATTATCGAGCTTAATTTCAATCCGATGATCGTCATGCATGCCTTTCCTTTTGAAGGACGGGAACGACGACTGGGTTATAACATCCTGAAAACGATTGGTCTGGTAGATTAATATATGCAAATAAATGTTCGATTAATGATCAAAAAATCCAATTGACAGCACCATATAGGTGTAAATTTTTGCGCTTTGCTATAACTTTACTCGAATCCATTGAATAAAAGGTAAAATTTGGGTATAATGATAGTGGTTACAAATAAATAAAATTTAGGAGGCGTACGAAATGTTTGGTTACATGGGAAAAATTTTACGTGTCAATTTGACAACCAATGAAATTACAACTGAAGATCTGGATTTTGAGTTGGCAAAAAAATATATTGGTGGTCGTGGTTTAGGAACAAAGCTGTATATGGATGAGGTTGATCCGCAGGTTGATCCTTTTGCGGCAGAAAATAAGATTGTATTTATCAATGGTCCGTTATCGGGTACAGCGACTCCTACCGGTGGTCGGTATATGGTTGTTACAAAATCACCATTAACAGGATGTATCGCTTCTTCAAACTCTGGTGGAGAGTGGGGTGCTTACCTGAAATATGCCGGCTATGACGCTATTATTGTTGAAGGAAAAGCAAGTCTCCCTGTTTACCTCAGTATTGATGAAGATAAGGCTGAGATTTTACCGGCTCTTGATCTGTGGGGAAAAATGGTTTCCGAAACCAGTGATATGTTAAAAGAAAAACAGCCTGGTTCCAAGGTTTTAACCATCGGTCCGGCTGGTGAAAAACTTTCTCAAATGGCCGCCATCATGAATGAAAAAGATCGGGCAGCTGGCCGTTCTGGTGTTGGTGCGGTTATGGGTTCGAAGAACTTAAAAGCGATTACCGTTAAAGGAAATTTAAAACCTGAAATTGCCAATCCTGATGGCTTAAAAGCCGTTACTAAAGAATGCCGTACCTTATTAAAAGAAAACGGCGTTACCGGTGGTGGTCTGCCTACCTACGGAACAGCAGTTTTGGTTAATATTATCAATGAGCATGGGGTATACCCAACCAAAAACTTCCAGGGCGGCCAGGATCCGGATGCTGAAGCAGTCAGCGGCGAAACCTTGACCGAAAAATATTTGATCAAACGTAATCCTTGTCATCATTGTCCAATTGGCTGTGGCCGCTGGGTCAAAAGCGACAAGAGTCCTGATGGAATTGGCGGACCAGAATATGAAACCCTTTGGGTATTTGCCGGTGACCTCGGAATTGACGATATGGAAGTGGTTATCGATGCCAACTATTGGTGTAATGAACTGGGTATTGATACCATTTCAGCTGGGGCAACCTTAGCGGCAGCCATGGAATTGTATCAACGTGGTTATATCACCGACGAAATGTTAGATGATGAAGTGATCCTGAAATTCGGCAATGCTGATTCAGTTGTGCATTGGCTGAAAAAAATGGGTAACCGGGAAGGCTTCGGCGATTTACTGGCCCGCGGTTCCTACCGATTGGCTGATTTCTTCGGCGTTCCTGAATACTCCATGTCAGTTAAGAAACAAGACTTACCAGCCTATGACCCTCGTGGAATTCAGGGAATGGGTCTTCAATATGCAACCTCCAACCGTGGTGGATGTCATGTTCGAGGCTACCTGATTTCACCTGAAATCCTAGGTTTGCCAGAAAAACTGGATCGTTTTGAGTTAGCTGGTAAAGAAGTTTGGGCAAAAGTATTCCAGGATCTGACAGCTGTTATCGACTCCACCGGCTTGTGTCTGTTTACCTCATTTGCATTGGGTGCTCAGCAATACGCAGACATGCTCAATGAAACATTAGGAACCGATTGGTCAGCCGAAGATGTATTGTTAGCTGGAGAGCGGATCTGGAATCTGGAAAAACTCTTTAATTTAGAAGCTGGTATTTCTTCAGAAGAAGATACATTACCACCACGTTTTCTGGAAGAAGAAATGCCAGATGGACCGACAAAAGGTTGGGTCCATAAACTGGATGAATTACTTCCACTGTACTACAAAGAACGTGGATGGGATGAAGATGGTATTCCTACGGAAGAACGTCTTGAAAAATTAGGTTTATTATAAAATAAATTTAAGGGACGATCTTTGATCGTCCCTTTCGTTTTAGGAGGAAATATGGCAATTAAGATAAAACTATTTGCAAACTTTCGGGAAGGTCGGGGAAAAATTGTCGAAATGGATTATACCCCCGGAATGACAGGACAGGATGTCATTGACAGCCTGGGTATTACCGCACCGGAAATTGCAGCACTTATTGTTGACGGGGTTGACGGAAAGGTTGATGCCATGCTTACCATCCCTATAAAAGAAGATGGGTACATGGCTATTTTTCCTCCGGTTGCAGGAGGTTGATTAAAAAGCCAATCGAAAAACAAGCCCTGATAAGCATGAGCCTCAGGGCTTGTTTTATTATACAAAATTAGTTTACCAAATAAACCAAAACCGGGTGGTTAGTCCGGTTTTGGGGTCTAAAAGAAAGTGTCCTGATTAATACTATTTCGGTTACAAATAAATAAAATTCAGGGACGTTCAGGGAAAAAAAAGACCACTCCAGATGGAATGGCCTTTTTTTTCTGCACTATATTAATGCAAAATGACAAGAGAAATCATCCTGTCAAGCCCCTTTTCCACAATGGGAGACATAACCGTTTCCGGTCATACCCTACGGGTTTAAGCTCATAGTTAAGTACCTTAGAAATCTTAAACTTCGGAGTGATTACATTATACACGATAACAGGTGAGAGCGCAATATAAATCTGTGATATCGTTGGATATTATTCAAAAAAAACAAAGAAATGGTGTTAAGCTAACTGTAAAACAGCTTAAGCAATGTACAATATGACTTGACAGAATCATACTATTGGATTATTTTAGAATCATACTAATATGGAAGGTAGTTCAAATTAGTATGATTAAATTTTAGATAAATCCAAATGAACTGGAGTGGAGAAAAAATGAAAAAAATTGAAATATATGATCCGGAAATATGCAATAGCGGCAATGGCTGTGGTTCAGGAACAGATCGGGAATTATTGAGGATTAGATCGATGCTTCGGGCGTTAACAAGTGAAGGTAAAAAGGTGTTGAGATACGGCTTGATTGAAAACCCGGATGTATTCGCCAGGAATAAGGAAATCAGTGAGATTATCTCAAAAAGTGGGACGAGTGCACTGCCAATTACGGTAGTTGATGGTGAAATCAAACGTAAAGGTTCCTATCCATCAAATCTAGATTTAGCCACCTGGTCAGGGATGACCCAGGATGAACTGGTTATGATGCTGATGAAAGAAAAAATGACAAACCGCAGTTTTTGCGGCGGTGATTGTTGCTAAAAAACTTGACAAAAACTAAAAAGTATCATATTATATGATTTCAAAGTAATATGAAATCACGATCATATGAATCTGTAAAAATAGTCATTACTATATTATCTAATGAAATGGAGAATGAAATGAATAAAGTAGAAATTTATGAACCGGCAATGTGTTGTTCAACTGGAGTTTGCGGACCAGGAGTAGACCAGGAATTATTGAGAGTTGCAACTTTTTTAAATGAACTGGAGGGTGAAGGAAAAAAAGTGATTCGTTACAGTCTTTCCAGCGCACCAATGGCATTTGTTGAGAACAAAGAAATCAACGATATTATTGCTAATGAGGGAACTGAAGCTTTGCCAATCACAGTGGTAGATGGGGAAATCAGACAGAAGGGTTCCTACCCTTCCAATGCAAATTTTGCTGAATGGGTAGGTATGTCCAGAGAGGACATTATCCAAATGGTTCTGAAAACTCAAAAATCCTCTGGCTGTGGATGTTCAGGCGGAAGTTGCTCAGACAGTAGCGACAGCAGTGACGGTTGCTGCTGTTAATCGGTTAGAAAGCTATCAGAACTTTTTGCCCCTAAATATTATAGTGTCTAAATAAAATAGTTAAACTGCCATGAAAGATGGTCGGAGACCGGTTGCAAAACAACCGGTCTTTTTTATGCTATTATTCCTTCTAAAGTTAATATAATCCTTATTTATGACGTTTGGTCAGTTCATGAAATAACGATTCCAGCTCAACATTTTGGTTGTTGAGTAACACCAGTAAGTGATAGATCAGATCTGAAGCTTCGTAGATCAGCTCATTAGGATCATTGTTTTTAGCTGCAATAATGGTTTCAGCGGATTCTTCACCAATTTTTTTACAGATTTTATCAACTCCTTTTTCAAACAGGTAGTTGGTATAAGAACCTTCAATTGGGTTTATTTTTCGGTCAGCAATGAGATTATACAGCATTGTCAGTACTTCCATGTTCCCAAGGTTTGTTTCTGGGTTCACGGCCAGACTGCGATAGAAACAGGAGGTGTTACCGGTATGGCAGGCTGGGCCAGCTGGAATAACTTGAAGTAGCAGGGTATCGCCGTCGCAGTCATAATCGACTTTTACCACAGTTTGGGTATTGCCGGAAGTTTCACCCTTTATCCATAGCGTCTGTCGGCTGCGACTATAAAAGGTAGCTTTTTTAGTATCCAGGGTCAATTTCAAAGCTTCTTCGTTCATCCAGGCCATCATCAGCACCTGACGGGTTTCATAATCCTGAACGATGGCAGGAACCAATCCCGCTTCGTTATATTTTATATTTTCCAAATCCATGTTTTTGCCTTTCTATACCCGTCTGACAGGTATTTGCTGATTGTGTAAATAATTCTTTAAATCAACAATGGGAATTTCTTTATAGTGAAAAACGGATGCCGCCAGAGCCGCATCGGCGCCTACTTTTAATACTTCAGCAAAGTCTTCCATTTTTCCGGCCCCGCCAGAGGCAATAATCGGAATGGTAAGAAGACTGGAAAGTTTCCGGTTGAGTTCCAGATCATAGCCTTTTTTAACCCCATCGGTATCGATGGAGTTGATACAGATTTCTCCGGCACCCAGATCCTGACCCTGTTTGGCCCACTCAATAGCATCGATGCCGGTGTTTTCCCGGCCACCTTTTGCATAGACATCCCAGGAACCCCTATTATTGCGCTTGGCGTCAATGGATAAAACCACACATTGAGCCCCAAAACGAAGGGCCGCCTCGCGGATCAGCTGGGGGTTTTTAACGGCTGATGAATTAACCGAAACCTTATCGGCGCCGGCCATCAGCACTTTGCGGAAATCTTCGACCTTGCTGATACCGCCGCCAATGGTAAAGGGGATGCGGATCGCTTCAGCCACTTTTTCAACAATATGGATAAATATGTCCCGATCTTCATAACTGGCGGTGATGTCGTAGAAAACAAGTTCGTCGGCACCCTGGTCAGAGTAGTACCGCCCCAGATCCACCGGATCAGCGACATCCTGAATATCTTTAAATTTTTTACCTTTTACCACCCGGCCGTGATCCACATCCAGGCAGGGGATGATCCGTTTGGTCAGCATGATTTGAGCTCCTCTTTCAACAGTTTTTCCAGATCAATGGCCCCTTCATACAGGGCTTTTCCGGTAATGGCACCGTAAAGTCCCATTTCCTGAAGACGGATCAAGTCTGCTGATTTAGAGATACCGCCCGAAGCGATGATATCGATTTTGAGGTTGTCATTGAGCACCTTGAGCATATCAAAATTTGGACCAGTCATCATCCCGTCTTTTGATATGTCGGTGTAAACCAGTGTCGACAGCCCCAGTTTTTCCAGGTTGCTGGCCAGTTCAAGGGCTTCAATGTTGCTGCTTTCGACCCAGCCTTCGGTACAAACAAGACCGTTCTTGGCATCAATGGAGACGCAGACTTTTTCGTCATAGAGATCCAGGAGTTTGACAATAAAATCGAAATCTTTAACAGCCTGGGTACCAATGATGATTCGGGCCACGCCACTGTCGATATAGTCCTTCGCGATTTCCAGCGTTCTGATGCCACCGCCAAGTTCCACCGGAATATCTAGAGCAGTGACAATATCTTTTACCAGTTCCAAATTTTTCGGTTGGCCGTCAAAAGCGCCATCCAGATCCACCAGATGCAGGTATTGGGCGCCCTTGGACTGCCATTTCAGGGCGACATCCACCGGGTTGTCAAAATATATGGTTTCGGCATCCTTCTGCCCTTGCATCAGGCGGACGCATTTGCCATTTTTTAAATCGATGGCCGGAAATACAATCATGATATCATCTCCTTAAAGTTCGTTAGTAGTTGGAAGCCCACGTTGGAGCTTTTCTCCGGATGAAACTGCATGCCAATGACGTTGTCCTTCTTTACAATCGCGGGAACCTTGACACTGTATTCGGCATAGGCCACGACATCATCAAAGTTCTCCGGATTGGCATAGTAGGAATGGACAAAGTAGACATAGTCTTCGGTGCCAATGTTTTTGACCAACTGGCTGTCCCGGTTGATCACTAGATTGTTCCAGCCCATATGGGGGATTTTTATCCCGGGGGCATCGAATTTGATGATTTCGCCGGGGATGTAAGAGAGTCCGGAAAATTCACCGTCCTCATAACTTTTATCAAAAAGCAGTTGCATACCCAGGCAGATGCCCATCAGGATCTTGCCTTTTTTTACATTGTCATTTAAGGCATCAATGAGATCAAATTTCCTGAGGTTATCCATGGCGTCGGAGAAAGCTCCAACCCCCGGTAGAATGATGGCGTCAGCCGCATCCAGGATCTTTTTATCCCGGGTGATGGTGCCGGAAAGACCGACATCACCCAGGGCGGTATAGACATTTTTTAAATTTCCGACATCGTAGTCGACAATTGCGATCAATGGTTGTCCTCCTGTTATTCTATTATTCCTTTAGTGGATGGAATTTCGGTGTTGCCAGCTTCGATCGTACAGGCATCTTTTAGTGTGCGGCCCAGTGATTTAAAAATTCCTTCCACGATATGGTGGTTGTTCTTGCCGTAGAGGGAAGCCACATGGAGGGTCATTTTGCTGTTGCTGGTGAAGGCACTAAAGAACTCTTCCAACATTTCAGTTTCAAAGTCGCCTATGAATTCCCGGGTCAGGGGGACATCAAAAACAAGGTAACTGCGGCCGCTGATGTCTACACAGGTGCGGCATAGGGACTCATCCATGGGGGTTAAGGCAAAAGCATAGCGATTGATGCCGGCCTTGTCACCCAACGCATCATAAAAGGCTTTTCCCAGCAGAATACCAATATCTTCAATGGCGTGGTGGTTGTCAGCCTCGTCACCATGGGCATCGATGGTCAGATCAAATTTGCCGTGCTTGGTGAAGAGTATCAGCATATGATCAAAAAACCCAACTCCAGTGTTGATCTTGGCTATTCCAGACCCATCAATATTGAGTGATAGCGAAATTTCGGTCTCGGTGGTGGACCGGTTTAATGTACTTTTACGCTTCATTGTACACGACCTCCTTGATAATATCCAGAATCTTTTGGTTTTCCTGGGGTTTGCCCATGGAAAAACGAATACTGCCGGGAGTCACGTCAGTTTCAGCAAAGCGTTTAATCAGAATATTTCGTTTCAGGAGCGCTTGATAGATGGCTTCAGCCCGGTCGGTTTCAAAATAAATAAAATTGGCACCGGATGGATAAAGGGTCAGGCCAGGCATTGTTTCCAGAACACTCATCGCTTTTTGGCGCTCATTCTTTAAGGTCTCCAGATTACGCAGAATCGCATCCCGGTTTTTCAAGGCGATGACGGCCAATTTTTGGGTCAGAACACTGAGGTTGTAGGGCCCCTTAACCTTATAGAGAATATCAATAATTTCTTTGTTACCCAGGGCATAGCCACAGCGGATGCCAGCCAGACCGAAGGCTTTGGACAAGGTTCGCAGCACCAGCAAGCGGGGGTATTTTTCCAGCAGATCAACACCTGACTCACCAAAGAACTCGATATAGGCTTCGTCCAGGATCACCAGCGAAGGGACCGTATCCAAAATTTTGACAATATCTGTCCGACTAAAAATGTAACCGGTGGGGTTGTTGGGGTTACAGATATAAAGCAATTTGGCCTGATTCTCGCAGGCGGCTGTAATCATACCCTCTACATTGGGAATGTGTCCCGGCAGATCGGGTACCATAATATGTCTGGCATTGGCAATGGTGGCCCAGATATCGTACATCGAAAAGGAGGGCGAGTGGGAGACCACCACGTCACCGGGATCCACAAAGGCCTGGTTGATCATCGCGATCAGCTCGTCAGAGCCGGAGCCGCAGATAATGCCTTCGCCCGGGACACCGGTGTAGTCGGTAATAACTTCAATCAGTTCAGGAAAACAGGCCTCCGGATAACGGTTTAAATCAGTGTTACAGATATCATCGCAAAACTTACGTTTGAGCTGCATAGGAAAGTCATAAGGACTTTCATTGGCATTGACGATGATCTCAAACTGTGGAGCGTCAACCTTGTAGGCAATCAATTGCTGGATGTTTTTTCTTATCAGTGATTCCATTAATCTTCAAACCGCCTTTCTACTGCTTTGGCATGGGCATCTAATCCTTCGGAACGGGCAAAAGCGGCAATCTTTGGATAGACTGACTGCAATGCGGCTTGATCATAGGATAGAATGCTGGATTTTTTCATATAATCATAGACTCCCAGAGGAGAGGAGAATTTGGCCGTGCCGGAGGTCGGCAAAGTGTGGTTGGGTCCGGCAAAATAATCACCCAGAGGTTCTGGGGTGTAGGCACCCATAAAGATGGCACCGGCATTTTTAACTTTTTCCAGCGAATCCATGGGGTGTTCGATCAGGAGTTCCAGATGTTCGGGTGCAATCTGGTTGGACAACTCAAAGGCTTCGTTGAGATCCTTGACAATAAACACAAACCCATAATCATCCACTGATTTTTTTGCGATTTCTTTGCGGTTGAGGTCTTCACTGATTTGGCGGTAGACTTCTTCAATGACTTGAGCTCCCAGTTCTGCGGAGGTTGTTACCAGTATCGGCATCGCCAGTTCGTCGTGTTCGGCCTGAGACAGCAGGTCGGCGGCGGCATAAACCGGATTGGCATTTTCATCGGCGATGATCAGCACCTCGCTGGGACCAGCAATCATATCGATATCCACCTTACCAAAAACTTCTTTTTTGGCAGTGGCGACATAAATATTACCAGGTCCGACAATTTTATTAACCGGTTTAATGGTTTCAGTACCGTAGGCCAGGGCGGCAACCGCCTGCGCTCCGCCGAGTTTGTAAATTTCGTGGACACCAGCAATTTTTGCCGCAGCCAGGATAGTGGGGTTAATTTTTCCATCCCGTCCCGGCGGAGTCACCATCACCAGGGACTTTACCCCGGCCACCAGCGCCGGAATCGCATCCATCAACACGGTCGAGGGGTAGGTGGCTTTGCCGCCGGGAACGTACAGGCCCACCCGTTCAATCGGGGTGATATGCTGGCCCAGGATGACCCCGGGTTTAGGGGTGTAGGTCCAGGTTGTTTCCAGCTGTTTTTCGTGAAAATCGCGAATATTTTCGGCCGCCTCCCGGATGATATCCAGAAGTTCATCAGGAACCGAGGAAAAGGCGGTTTCGATCTCCTCTTCGGTGACCTGCAAGTGGGTGAGAACACAGTGATCAAGGGCCTGAGTATAATACAAAAGGGCAGCATTACCTTCTTTCTTAACCCCCTTAATAATTTCCAGAACGGCGTTGCGGATATCCTCCCGCTCATCTTCATTGCGTTTTAATATAGTATCAAGATCCATGCCTTGTTGATAGATGATAGTTTTCATTTTATTCCTCTCTATTTTATTAAATATCCAGCTCTCGTCGGTAATCACAAATAGCTACAACTGGTTTTCAAATTCCTTGATAATGGGATCGATCATTTCTCGTTTGGTTTTGAGGCTAACCTGATTGACGATCAGTCGGGAACTGATCTCGCAAATTTCTGCCAGTACCGATAACCCGTTTTCTTTCAAGGTACTGCCACTTTCGACGATATCGACAATACAGTCGGCCAGACCAATCAGCGGGGCCAGTTCCACCGAGCCATTGATTTTTATGATGTCCACTAGTTGGTTTTTGGTGTGAAAATAATCTTTAGCGATGACCGGGTATTTGGTGCCCACCACCATTTTTTTGCCGTAGGGAATGGGGTGGTTGTCAAAGCCAGCCACACACATTTTGCATTTTCCGATGTTCAGGTTCAGCATTTCATAAACTTGGGCCGGGTGCTCCAGTAGAACATCTTTGCCGACGATGCCGATATCGGCCGCACCTTTTTCCACATAGGTGGGAACATCCGGTGATTTCACCAGAAAAAATTCAATCGTTCCGGTGGTATCGGTAAAAATCAATTTTCGGCTTTTTTCCGAATAGTCTTCGAAAACATAACCCAAATCGATTAACAGCTCAATCGCTTTTCTGGCGACACGGCCTTTGGCCAGGGCGAATCGGATTATCATTTAGGCCACCTCACTTTCAGAATCAATTGCTTTGATTTCTGAGAATATGCCATCTGTTTCGGATAAGAGTTTGCCGTCAGTCAGGAAGTACAGCGTGGCATTTTTATAAAGGGCATTCCCTTTTAAAGATGACACATGGATTTCTTTAGCATCGTTCATCAGGAAAACTTCAGCAATCGATCCTTTTGAGCGCAATTGCTCTGCTATTTTATAAGCAGCGGATTTTTGTGAGTTTTCATAAAAAAGCACATGGATCTTCTGATCATCCTGGGGCAGCAGTTGGTGCTGCTCCATGTAATCAATCACTTTGAGCAGATCGATAGCAAAACCACAAGCAGGACGGGGAATTCCGAATTTTTCTGATAAGTGGTTGTAACGTCCACCGCTGATCACCGGTTCGCCACAGCTGTTGATGTAACCTTTAAAATTGATATCGCTGTAATAATTCATTTGATTGGTGAAACCAAGATCAAAACTCACATACTCGGCCAGGCCAATGACTTCCAGATGGGCGTAGATTTCTGAAATCTTTTCGACAACCTGCCTCATTTTGTCATTGATGCACAGGGCTTCCATATGCTTTAATACGGTTTTAGGTTCGCCGTAGAGAAGCGGCAGTTTAAGGATGATGGCTTTTTTATCATCAGGCAGCGCCAGCTTTTCCAGATAGTCAGCGATATCGCCAATGTTCTTGTTTTCGATGTATTTGAAAAGGGTCGACTTTTCTTTGGCAGAAAAAGCCAGGTCATCAAAAAGAAAATTGATGAACCCGACATGGCCCAAATCAATATGCACATCGTTAATACCGTTTTCCAATAGCGAACGGATGGCCAGGGCGATCACTTCGCCGTCACATTCGGGGCTGTTATTGCCGAAATATTCGATCCCGATTTGGGTGATTTCTTTTTTGATGATTTCTGGTGATGAAAAATTCCGATAGATGTTGGTCTCATAAGAGAACTTGATGATCTCCTGAGAATTGGGATGGTTCATGGCTGCCATTCGGGTTACCGGCAGCGTGGCATCCGGTTTCAGCACAAGGACCTTACCTTGATGATTAACCAGCTTGAAGAGATCGTCGCTGGGAATAGAATCTTCATTGACGTAAAGGTCATAGGTTTCAAAAGTTGGGGTAGAAATTTGATGATATCCAAAGGATCGGTAAAGTGACATTAGCTTATGGTTGATTTGCTGCAGTGCGAAATAATCCTGATGTTGGATGTTTTCGAATCCGTCGATGGTATAATTAAAAAGCATGTGAACCTCCTTGTTCAAACATATACTTTATTACTGTAGTCTAGTGAAGCGTTAATTCTATTGTAACATTATTTTTTCATTTGTCAAAGCTTTTAAGATCTTTTGTTTAATTTTCTTAGGAACGATTCATAAAAATATCGATTTCGTTTTAAACTGAGTCAAGGCTGTTCCCAAGCCATTAAATGATCCTATACCGAGGATCATTTAAATCCGGCGTCAGATTTATAAATCTCGTTTTTCAATTATGAAAATAAAAATGGTCAGCAATGGATTTTGTTGACAGTATGTATTATAATATATCTGTGAATTGAAGGCAAATATCCTGATGATCATCTTTAGTAAAGTATGATCGGGTGCGATAGGTCAATAATATGAGACATCAGAAAGTAAGGTGTTCGCTATGCTCAATGAGATAAATAGTTTTTCAGGTGAAAAAATAATAACGATGGTAATTTTTGGAGCCATTGTTTTTTTTAGTTTGGCTGGAGCCATAGTCTACCATCTCAGAAAATTCAAAAGTAGGCGGGAAGAATGGGATAGGGCTGAAACAATGTTTCAAGGTGTTTTCAACCAGGTTACAGACAGTATCGTTGTGGTTGATAAAGAAGGAATTATTTATAAGGCTAACGAAACGTTTTTGAAGTATCAGGGAAAACCAGCAGATAAAATTATTGGTAAAAGTATCCAGCGTATTCCCATGGATTATGTTTTTGAAGACGAACTGGATGAACTGAAAAAGGCGATTGCCGAAAAGGGTGTTTACGAAAGGGATATCAAGTTTTTTCATAAAAGCGGCGAAGTGATTCCGATTCATCTGGTATTCAAACCGTTGATAATGAGCAATAAAAAGGGAAAAGAAAAAACCTATATGGTTGTGACCGGCACGGATTTGAAAAAAACCTATGAGAAGGATGAGTATATCAGCCAACAAAAAGAAGAACTTCTCGAAATCCAGCATCTTGCCCATCTGGGCTACTGGGAAATGAACTATTTAACAAAAAAAATCTACTGGTCCAGAGAACTTTATAGTATACTGGGCTATGAAGAAGGTGAAGTTGAACCCAATCTTGACATCATCTACTGGATGGCCTATGAAGACGATCAAAACCGGGTGTGGAAAGCATTTCTTCGGGCATTCCAAGCTCAGGAAAAGGTTGATACCCATTACCGGATAAAAAATAACCGGGGTGAAATTCGGGATATTTATTTAAGAATCAGACATTATTTTACGAAGGATAATGAGCATCTGAGAACCATTGGGATTCTTCAGGATGTCACGAAGCAGGTTGACCTACGTGAAGAATTAAACGCTCAGCTGATTTTCACCGACAAAGTGTTGAACAATAGCAGGCTCTTATTTATTGAATTCAATAGTAGTTTTGAAGTCAGGAATATCAATCATGTGGTGCAGCAACTAAGTGGGATTGACTATGATGATATTGAGAATAAAAATTTACGGGATATTTTCGGGAATCTCAATCGAGCGCATCGAAAATTTGTTAATGAAAATTTAAATTTTAAACGACCTCTGCCGTTCAAGGATTACAAAGGGGATATTCATTATATCCAGTGGGATCACGCGACTTTTTCCAAAAGAGATGGGGAACATACCAATATTTTGCTTGGAATAGATGTCAGTGAAACCATCGAAAAACGAAAAGCATTGGAAGCCGCTTTTGTCCAGGATCCCGTAACCAAATTGCCCAATCGTTATAAACTGGAACAAGTTTTGGATAACTACTTTAATAAAAATGGGAACAATGCTGAAAGGTATCTGGCCTTGATTTTTATTCATGTTGAAGGGATTCATACTGTCGGGGATGCTTTCGGTCAGGATATTGAAGATCGGTTAATGCGGTCTCTAAGCGAGCGGTTGTATGGTGCCATCGGGAAGTATGGGCTCTTTGTTCGTCGTTATACAGATCAATTTGTTTTGTTTTACCCTTGTGATGCAAGCATAAAAATAATTATGGAAATTTGTCAGCTGGTTGCTGAATTGCTTAAAAAACCTTTTATCATTGAGGGAAGCTCGATTACCTTAAGAAACCACATCGGGATTTCCAAATATCCGGATCATGCCAACACCAAAGAGGATCTGATTCGTTTTGGCAGTGCTGCCATGCATGAAGCCCAGCGATTGGATTTGGATTACTACTTTTATCATGATTCATTAGGAAAAAAGTTAAAAAGTAAAGTGAATGGATATGAACTAAACAACAACTAAATTAGAGGAGTCATCTATGACCTATAAATGCGTGGTTTTCGATTTTGACGGTACCCTAGCGGATACTGAAGAGAAAGCCTTTAATATATACAATGCGCTGGCAACAAAGTATAAATACAGCACCGTTACCATGGAAGAATTACAGCATATTAAGAATCTCCATGTCAAAGAAATTAAAGAAATTGTTGATATTCCCTTTTATCAATTTCCTCGGGCGCTCCGGGACGGACAAAAGATGATGAGAAAGGAATCAACCGAAATTCATGCCTTTGCAGCGGATATCCACGATTTTTTTACAGCCCTGAGAAAGGAAACCAATCACATTGGAATTCTCACCTCAAATATAAAAAAAACGGTTTCTGATTTTCTGATAACCTACGACATCAGTCATGAAATTGAGTTTATCATGTGTTCCGCACTAATGTCCAAATCAAAAAAAATCAAAAAAGTCCTGCGCAAGCATGACATCGATCCCACCGAGATGCTCTATGTTGGGGATGAGGTTCGTGACATTGAAGCCTGTCATAAGGTTGGGGTGGATGTGGTCGCTGTGAACTGGGGATATAATACACCCTTTGCACTTGAAAAGTGCAAGCCCACTTTTATGATTGACAACATATGGGAAGTTATTGATATAGTGAAAACAAAAAATACACCCTGAATTAGATCGGCTTGCTACCAGATGGCCTGAAGAATAAAACTTGCAGATTGATCGTGCCGTCGTGTTTATGGTGTGATTAGACGGTATTTACTGGGGGTTTTTGAAACCAGCACGGAGACATTCATATCACTGTTGATTTCATCAACGACGGCGGCGATGGATTCGTCATCGGCACCATAAATCACGCAGTTTAAGGTTGTTTCATCGACAATAAAAGCCCCCACATAATAGTAACCATTGGATACTGTGATGGTGACACCGTTGACATGGCTCAGCAACTTCATTTTAGTTATTTCGACGGCTTCCTGGGTATCCATAACCTGTTTGCCGGTGCTCACATCGTTTAGTCCAATGAGGAGTTCGTAGCGATCGGTGGATTCCAGACCTAGAATATCAGATTTTCTTTCAGCTGAAGGTGTGCAACCGCACAGTGTCACGACACAAAGGATAAAAACACCTAATAAGTAAAGTTTCTTTTTCAAAATTATTCTCCTTAGCAATTCTTTTAAGATGAGTTATTGCTTTTTTTAATCTTAACATATTTTGACAGCAAAAGAAATGCTGATTAGAATGAATGATCCTTATCGTTTTATGTAAACCTCCTCGGAGTTTTGAACGAATAAAAAAAAGAAGGGTCCATCTTTCAGATCAATTCTATTGCTGAAAAAATATCAGAAGGGGCTTTTTATGACGGGTTTAGCTTTGATGATTACATTTGTGATGGCAATAAGTTTGATGATTTTGGCCATTTCCAGATGGGGAGTGCATCCCTTTTTAGCGATTATGGGAGTTTCACTGTTACTTGCTCAGGTTGTCGGATTGCCGCTTTCAGAGATTCCCGGAATACTAGGATCCGGATTTGCAGGAATTTTCACAAGCATCGGCATCGTGATTATCCTGGGTGCTTTAATTGGGTTGATACTGGAAAAAACCGGGGCAGCGATTAAACTGGCAGATATGGTAGTTAAGGCGGTTGGCCAAAAAAATCCGGAGCTGGCCTTAATGTTAATGGGATGGATTGTGGCGGTGCCCGTTTTCTGCGACAGTGGGTTTGTGATCCTGAATCCGATTCGCAAGGCTATGTGGGCTAAAACCAGAACCTCGTCAGTGGCCATGACCGTAGCTTTGTCAGCGGGGCTTTATACCGCTCATGTTTTTATCCCACCAACACCAGGGCCGATTGCAGCAGCAGGATCTCTGGGTGTTGGTAATAATCTGTTGCTGGTCATCGGAATGGGCACCCTGGTGTCAATACCGACTCTGCTTGCAGCCTTGACATTTTCAAAATATATTGGAAAAAAAATCAGATCACAGGAAGAACTGGGGGATCTGGATTACCAAAAAAGTGTGGCGGAACTGGTTGCCGAGTATGGCGAAATTCCCGGTGGTTTGGCTTCACTTTCGCCTATTCTGGTACCCATTTTACTGATGGCACTGGGGTCGATTGCCAGTCTGGTTTCCATTGACGGAATGCTGGGACAGCTTTTAATATTCTTTGGGACTCCGCTGATTGCATTGACCGCAGGTTTGCTGTGCGCGTTGGGACTTTTAATTTCAACAAAAAAAATCGCAGATTTTTATGAACTGACCAATGAAACACTAAAAGTGGTGGGACCGATCCTTTTTGTAACGGCTGCTGGCGGGGTTTTAGGCAAGGTAATTGTGGCCGCCGGATTTGTCGACTTTATTCAGGCAAATGCGGGTTTCATTTCCTGGGCGGGGATCTTTTTCCCATTTTTGATTGCGGCCATATTAAAAACTGCCCAGGGATCTTCAACTGTTGCAATGACGACAACAGCAGGGATTATGGGGCTTTATTCGGATCCGACCTCTATGATGTTTGCTCTTGGTCTGACAAGTCCGATGGCAGCCGCTCTCGCAGTGCTGGCTATTGGAGCCGGCGGGATGACTGTATCCCATGCGAATGACAGTTACTTTTGGGTGGTGACAAACTTTGGCGGAATGGAACCTCAGGATGGCTATAAAACGCAGACACTTTTGACCCTCATTATGGGAGTGACAGCGATGGGAGCAATTTATATATTAACCATGATTTTTGTATAATTAAATCTGCAGACAGAATTAACCTGATGTCACATTAAAGGATTACTTCTGAAATTGTGATATAATACTTAAGTAAAGACAAGTTAATACGATAAATAAGATAGGTGCGTTCAGCACATTAATAAACGGCGAGGATTAAATTTGATGGCGTTGATTCATGACGTACATGGATCACCCGTAGGAAAGGGGAATGAACATGGATATTGCAGCACTTTCGATGGGAATGAGTCAAATGCAGGTCGCTCAACAGGCCAGTATATCAGTGATGAAAATGGCCATGGAGACTGGGACCGAGCAAATGACAGATATGATGGCGATGGTGGAAACAAGTGCACCGGCAGCCGCTGTAGCTGGCCCTGCGCCAGATCCTAACATTGGACAATTATTGGATATCTCCGTTTAAAAAAATCCAGCCGGTAAGTAACCGGCTGGATTTTTGTCAGCGAACACATATAAAACAGTAAATCTTGACGTTCGACAAATAAGCTATTATGGGTTATCAAAGATATCGTGGTTTAAAAGTAAAAACAAGGGTATAAATCAAATATAATCAAAAAACCGGAGGAAAAAAATGTGTTGTAATAAGAATGAAGACAGCCAATGCTGTGTAATGGCGCATAAAGACAAAATTGTCCCTTGCGCCCTAGTTGCTCTCACGATTGCCTTTACGATTGTGGGATTTATCATTGGTCATCGATTTATTGGCAAAGGGTGTTGTAAAAATCAGGACGAAGAATAGAAAGAAAAAACGGAACAACCGGAGTATCAAACAAAAAAAGACCGAAGCAGATAATCTGCTTCGGTCTTTTTTTTATAGGGTACTTGTTTCCATTTTAACTGGATATTTTTGTTTGAGATCTTCGACCTTACCAATAAAGGCTTTGTTCTGTTTTTCGCGTAATAAGTAATTGCGGGCATTTTCCTTCACCGCATCGTAAGGAATCGTTTGAGCAATCTTGCGATCAGTCAACTTGATAATATGGAAGCCAAACTGGGTTTGCACAGGCAGTTCAGTCATTTCATCAACTTCCAGGGCAAAGGCAGCGGTTTCAAATTCGGGAACCATCTGGCCTTGAGAAAAATAGCTTAAGTCTCCACCTTTTTCATTGGAAGGACAAATGGAATATTCTCTTGCAGCTGCTTCAAAGGATTTGCCGTTTTTGATTTCGTCAATAATGGTCATGGCTTGTTCCTCATTGGGTAAAAGAATATGACTGGCGCGAATGCTATCTGGGGCAATGAACTGGTTAGGGTTTTCATCGTAGAATTTCTGAACTTCTTCATCAGGCACGGTGATGTCCATCATGAATTTTGCAATCATATGGGTTTTAAGAAGTTTTTCTTCAGCATCAATGAGCATTTTCTGAAACTCTTCGCTTTCATCAACCTTCGCTTCCTTACCCTCTAAATAAAAAAGTTCCTGAGCAATGAGTTCTTCCAGCAATTGACGGCGTCCTTCTTTTGAAGTAAACTGATTCGCCTGTTCCTGTGGTAATTGTTTTATTAAGGCATCTAAATCCGCGGTGTAAATCGTTTTACCAGCCACGGAAGCCAAAGGTGTTTTTTCCATAATAGTCTCCTTTTGGTCCAAATTAATTTATTATCCTAAAATCATAGCCTTTCAAGTGATTTTTGTCAATATGCAGTGTGATAAAGGGTTAGACACCAGTCTTTTTGATAATAGTCCGATAAGTTCTGTACAATAGCTGATTAAAGGCGATTTATCAAGAGCGAATAAAGTAGAAAAATTAAGTAAAGCTTAACGATTCCGAATAAGCGTAACCTTTTATTGACAATAATGGCAAGTGGCGCTATACTAATAACAAGTAGTTAGGTAAGCACTAACTAATAAAAAAGTTGGGTGATAATATGACGTGTAAGAAAAACGAATTATATGAGGCTTATCATAAACTGCTGAAACTGGATGCGGCCTTGCATGAGCATGAAACCTGTCAGTGTCAGGCGGAAGATGTTACCTCAAAACAGAAATATTATCTCAAAGTCATCGACAAGAATTATCGGGTTACCTTTAGCCAATTGGCTCAGGAAACACAAAATTCGAAACCGACGATTACCGAATTGATTAGTAAATTTATTTCCATGGGCTGTGTGTATCGGGAACGTTCGCCAGAGGATGGCAGGGTGTATTTTATCTATCTTACACCAAAGGGTAAATCAATTGCCAGATCCGAAGAAAGAACCCAGATTCAAGTTATTGAACGTATTAAAAACAGTCTTACCGATGAAGAGCTGGATCAATTGATCACCTTACTAAACAAAATCCTTTAATAAACAAAATAAATCATTAGAGGATGAGGAGGAAGAAAAATGAGCACACTAGAAATCAAAAACGCACCATTAATCCCGATCACAGAAACTGTGATTTATCCGGGGATTTCAAATCGTATTTTTGTGAACGAGGATATTGGCAACAATATCAAAGAATTGATCATCAAGAATAATACCCTGGCCATTGGTTTGTCAACAAAGGATTATAAAGGATTAGTTCAATTGACGGCTGATTCGTTTTATCGTATCGGTGTGTTAATGAAATTTGACAATATCCAAAAATCTGATAATGGTTTTATTATTGACATAACCACCATCAATCGTGTGAAAGTTCTGGATTTCACCTTTGAAGAAAAACAAATTACTGCTTCATACACCATTCAAGAAGATGTCATGGATATCAATGCTGATGAAGAACAGGAAATGATTTTGTACATCAAGGGCTTGATGAAAGATCTAAGCCACAATTTTAAGGGGGCTGAGTACTTTGTCAGCATTCTGGAAGGGTTGCCTACTTTAGAAGAAATTATGGGTTACACGATCCCAATGATGGGTATTCCCTTAAAGAGCAAACAGGTTCTTTTGGAAATTGATTCACTAAAAGAACGGACCCTGAGTTTTATTGACTATATCATCCGGGAAAAGGATTCTGTACATCTGCAACTGGAAATTAGCAAAAAATATTCCCAACGTAAGGATAAAACCTATCGTGAAGCGATGCTTCGGGAACAACTTAAGAATATAAAAGCTGAACTAGGCGAACTGGATGAGGAACTCGAAGAAGAAGCCGATTACCGAAAAAAAGTGCTGGATACGGATATGCCGGCTGATATCAAAAAAATAGCCTTAAAAGAAGTCCGAAAATTCGAAAATTCGCCGCCGAACGGGGGCGAAAGCAATGTCATTATGAATTACCTTGATCTGCTTTTGGAACTACCCTGGACCAGTGAGAAAAAAGAAATAGATATTGAACACGCCAGGCAGGTACTTGAATCCCATCACTTCGGCATCGACGATGTGAAAAAACGAATCATTGAACATCTCGCCGTGATGAAATTAAAAGAAGATAAACAAGGCTCGATCCTTTTGCTGGTGGGACCTCCGGGAACCGGAAAAACCAGTTTGGGTAAGAGTATTGCCGAAGCCTTAGATCGAAAATACGTGCGAGCCAGCTTGGGTGGGGTTCGGGATGAAGCCGAAATTCGGGGACATCGTAAAACATATCTGGGTGCAATGCCGGGACGTATCATTAAAGGAATTGCCAATGCTGAAGCTAAAAATCCAGTTTTCATCCTGGATGAAATTGACAAGATGGGGATGTCACATCAGGGCGATCCCGGTTCAGCATTACTGGAAGTTTTAGATCCAGAACAAAACTGTACCTTCTCAGATCATTATCTGGAAATTCCCTACGATTTATCCGAGGTGTTCTTTATTGCCACAGCCAATGACCTGAGCACAATCCCAGCACCATTGTTGGATCGTGCCGAAATTATTCAGCTGTCAAGCTATACCAACGGTGAAAAGAAGCGAATTGCCATTGATCACTTATTACCAAGTGTTTTAAAAGATCATGGTTTAACCACTGACATGCTTCAGATTGAAGAAACAGCTGTTGAAGCGATCGTTGAAAATTACACCGCAGAAGCTGGCGTCCGTGGCTTGACCAAGCAACTGGCAAAAATTGCCCGGGTTGTTTCTGAAAAAATTGTCTCGAAAAAAGTTGAACTGCCATTTGTTGTGACAACTCAAAATATCAGTGAGGTATTGGGGAACAAAACCAGACGTCACGAAAAAGCCGGGGAAAATAACAAGCCCGGTGTCGTAACTGGAATGGCATGGACATCTGTTGGCGGAGAAATTCTCTTTACCGAAGCAAGCCTGATGCCAGGAAGCGGCAAGCTGACTCTAACCGGTCAACTGGGTGATGTCATGAAAGAAAGTGCCACCATTGCGATGAGCCTGATCAGATCCCGTTTGGGTGATTTGGCCAACGGCTTTGACTATTTCAAAAACGATACCCATATTCATGTACCATCTGGTTCAACTCCTAAAGATGGACCATCTGCCGGGGTTACCCTAACCACTGCATTAGCTTCATTGATTCTAGGCAAACCAGTGGATTCAAAACTTTCCATGACCGGAGAAATTACCTTAAGCGGTCAGGTGTTGCCAGTTGGTGGCATTAAGGAAAAGGTTATCGCTGCTCAACGCAGTGGCATCACAAAAATTTTGTTGCCAAAAGACAATGAAAAAGATGTCAGCGATATTCCAGAAGAAGTACGTAATGCCTTGACCATCATCCATGTTTCAACCATTGAAGAAGTGCTGAAAGAAGCATTGGGAATTGAATTACCAGAGTGCAAACCGGTATTAAACAGACCCAAAGGCGATTCTAATGTACAACTGAGCATGGTTGGAGAATAATATTACTGTAATTTAAAGGAGTAGAAATAAGTCTTAAGCAGAACCGGACAGGCTAGTAAGCGTTGTTAAGGCAAGTGCCTGAACCATTAGGTCAGCAACCCCTTTTCGCTCTGGGGATGAACGCCTGATTTAAAAGGTAAGTTTAGCACAAACCACTCCGTGATTAAGGGAGCTGTCAGATGACAGCTTCTTTTTTTCTACCAGGTTTTGTCGACGGTCTTATTTTCTTATGATATAATACTTTCCATGAAAATTAAGATGTTAAATAACGAAACAATTAATAAAATAGCTGCCGGTGAGGTTATTATCCGACCGGTGTCAGTGGTCAAGGAATTGGTGGAAAATGCAATTGATGCTGGTGCTGACCAGATTACCGTGATCGTCGAGGCGGGCGGAAAAAACCGGATTACGGTCCGGGACAATGGCTGCGGTATTGCGTATAACGAAATTCCGCTGGCCTTTAAACGCCATGCCACCAGCAAGTTGTCAACCATCGAAGATCTGGAATCCATCGAATCGCTGGGGTTTAGAGGCGAGGCCTTGTCCAGTGTGTCGGCTGTCGCCAAGGTGCAGATTACCACCCGCTTCGAGCACGAAGAGGTCGGCAGTCTAACCCTGTTTGAAGGGGGCAAGCTTCTTAATCAGCGGGTCTGTGCCTATAATCGCGGTACGGAAATAACGGTGAGTGATCTGTTCTACAATACCCCGGCCCGTCGAAAACATATGGAAAAGGATAAAAAAGAAGAAACAATTGTCCGGGATCTGTTGAATAAAATTGCGATTTCCCATCCGGGAATTCGCTTTCAGCTCAGCAGCAATGGGCGAATTGTCCTTGATACTCCAGGAACTGGGAAGGTGATGGATGTAGTCAAGGGACTTTATGGGGTTGATATGGCAGATAATCTGATCGCTCTGAATTATGAAAACAAACCCATGAAACTGGAGGGTTTTGTGGGGAATCTCAAAACCTTAAGAAACCATCGCGACGACCAGGTGTTTTTTATTAATGGGCGCTACGTCAAAAACAGCCGCCTGGGTCAGGCTATGGATGAAGCCTATGAGGGCTACAGCATGAAACACCAACACCCTTTGGGCATTATTTTTATGGAACTGCCTGGCCGAATGCTGGACGTAAACATCCATCCGGCTAAAACCGAAATAAAAATACTAAATGAAAGTCTGGTTTGCCTGCTCTTTAAGCAAGGAATCCGGGAAACCCTCAGAAATACTAATCTGATTGTAGAGCTGGGGACAGCAGATAATGATCACCTTAAGATATATGAGAAAAAGAATAGTTTTGATAACAAGATAGCTGACTACAGTGAGTTAAACAATCAGAACCGCGAAGCAGAGATTCTGGTGTCAACGACTCACAAAACCCGGACTGAAGACCAAACTACCATTGAGACAATGCTGCAGAAAGCAGCTTTCTCAGAGGATGATCCAGATATGGTAAAACCGTTGAATACTAACCAATTGACGGATAGCTTTGATCATGGGCAAATTAGCGGTGAAACAAAAGAGTTGATTCAAAAACGGAATGACGATCAGCGGCTAGTCGCGATTGTTTCAGCGCAATCAGAGGTCAAATTAGAAGATTCACTATTAGCAAAAATCAGGAAAGATAAGCATGGGGCACCATCTGCGAAGGCTGAGGTTTTTTTAACACCAGATCTTCACAATCGGGTAGCAGAAGCCCCGGAGGTATTTGAATTAAATCAGGCGAATCCAGAAAAAAGCATTCCAGACACGAACCCATTAGCGGTTTTAAAAAAAGGTGTTAAAGATCTGGCCAAAATGAAAATTGTGGGACAGCTATTTAATGTTTATATTCTTCTGGAAGGCGATAAAGAAATCTACCTGCTTGATCAGCATGCTGCTCACGAAGCGTTCTTAACTCAGGAACTAATGGATATTTTTGATCGTAAGGAAGGCCTTCCCAGTCAGGGCTTGATGACTCCGGTACCCTTAAAAATTCGTCCCAAAGATTTAGTTGGAATTGAGAATGCGCTGGCCGGGTACAAGCGCTTGGGCTATGACTGTGATGTTTTTGGCGAAGACACCTTGCTGGTTCGCAGTGTCCCGGTATTATTGGGGGAACCCCAAAGCCCGGACTTGTTAAAAGCAATGATTGAAGAAAATCTCTTTGAAATCGACGAAAATATTGATACTAATACTGTTTTTTCCGAAAAAGCAAAAAATAAAATCATTACCATGGCTTGCAAAGCGGCCATTAAGGGGGGGCAATCTTTGACTCAGGCAGAAATCAGAAAACTTTTAGAGAATCTAATGGATCTCAGTAATCCCTATACCTGTCCCCATGGCCGCCCCATCATAATGAGATTAAAGGAATATGAATTAATGAAATTATTCAAACGGGTGATATAAGATGGAAGCTAAAAAACCCAAAGTATTAGTAGTGGTAGGACCGACGGCCAGTGGAAAAACCGCATTGGGCGTGGCACTTGCCAAAAAACTCGATGGGGAAATCATTTCAGCTGACTCCATGCAAATTTATAAATATATGAACATTGGCACGGCCAAGGTTACCTTAGAAGAGATGCGGGGGGTACCCCATCACCTGGTTGATTGTGTCTCTCCTGATGAAGAATTCAGTGTGGCAAAGTATAAAGCGGCAGCACTGGAAGCCATTGAAACCATTCTTTCGAAAGGAAAGCTTCCTATTATAATAGGGGGGACGGGATTATACATCAATAGCCTCAGTCTGCCCTGGGATTTTCAAAAAAAAGACAGTGATGAAAAAATTCGCTGGCGGTTAACCGCCGAAGCCGAAGTCCTGGGAAAGGAAGCCTTGTACGAGCGGCTGAAATCGGTGGATCCGGTTACAGCAGAAATCGTCCATCCCAATAATCTGAACCGCATCATCCGAGCGCTGGAAATTTATGAGCTCACTGGTAAACCGAAATCCCATTTTGACGAAGAGACAAAAAAACAGGAAGTTCCCTATGATTATATCATACTGGGTTTGGACTGGGACCGGAAGACGCTTTATGATCGGATTAATCGCCGAGTTGATCAGATGATCGAGGAAGGCCTTATTGATGAGACAAAAATGCTGGTTGAACGGGGATATGACTGGAACCTGACGGCACTGAAGGCGATTGGCTACAAGGAGCTGAGACCTTATCTGGAAGGGGAGTCCAGCCTGGCAGAAGCGGTCGCTATTTTAAAACGGGATTCCCGGCACTATGCCAAACGTCAAATGACCTGGTTTCGCAAAGATGAACGGATCCAATGGCTGAAAATGAGTGACGCCAGAGATTTGAAGACCCTCGTTGAGGAATGCCTAAATCTGATTCTGCCCCATTTCGAACCAATAAATGAAAGTGAGTAATTGTTTGAACACACAAAAAGACATTAAAACCTATCTTGAGCAGGAATTTGAAATTTCTGCAGAAGTCATCGATTTCGTAAAAAAAGTTGAAAGCGAAGTCTATTCCCAACTAAAAAAACGTGATGATCTATCTGAACTTCATCAGTATCGGGTCATTAAAGCGATGCAAAAAGCGGGACTGGGAGATCGCCACTTCACCGTTTCCACCGGCTATGGCTATGACGACGTTGGACGGGAAGTTGTTGAAACCATCTACGCCGATGTTTTCGGGGCCGAAGACGCATTGGTGAGACCCCATATTTCATCGGGAACCCATGCGATTTCGTTGGCTCTATATGGGGTATTGCGCCCCGGCGACCATTTACTGGCCATTACCGGTTCGCCATACGATACCATACGTAGCGTAATCGGACTGGAAGAGGCCTGTGTTGGCCAGGGAACCATTAAAGAATTTGGGGTCACTTATGATCAGATAGAATTGTTGTCGGACGGGAGTTTTGATGAAGCGGCCATTATAGCCGCCATTACCCCTACCACGAAAATGATTTATCTGCAGCGATCCACAGGTTATAGCTGGCGGGCGGCGCTTAGCATCGATGACATGGCGGCGATGATTAGAAAAATTCGAGCAGTTAAAGTAGATGTGGTTGTTTTTGTCGATAACTGCTATGGCGAATTTATGGATCGGGTTGAACCGGTATCTATTGGTGCCGATTTGATGGCCGGGTCGCTGATCAAAAATCCCGGCGGCGGTTTGGCTCCGACTGGCGGTTATGTAGCTGGCCGGGCGGATTTGGTTCATCTGGCCGCCTGTCGTCTGGCCGCTCCCGGAGTAGCCAGAGAAACGGGTGCGACCCTGGGAATCAACCGAACCTTGCTACAAGGTCTGTTCCTGGCTCCAACGGTGGTTGCCCAGGCAATTAAGTCGGCGGTGCTATTGGCAGCTTGTTATAAAAAGCTGGGCTTTGCTGTTTGCCCTGAAGTGATGGACTATCGCAGTGATATTATTCAGAGTGTCTGTTTAAAAACCGCTGAAGGAGTGAAAACATTTTGCCGGGCAATACAGGAAGCGGCCCCGGTGGACAGCCAGGCCACCCCTGAACCGTGGGATATGCCCGGTTATTCAGATCCCATTATTATGGCAGCGGGTGCTTTTATTCAGGGTTCGTCCATTGAACTCTCAGCTGATGCCCCGATGCGGGAGCCCTATTATGTTTATTTTCAGGGCGGCCTGACCCACTTTCACGGAAAGCTGGGCGTTTTACTCAGCCTTCAACGACTATTGGATAAACAACTCGTAAAAATATAAAAATTCAGATAAAGAAAACAGAGGATAAAAAAATGATAACTAAAGAAAAAATTGATCGGATCAACGAATTGGCTCGAAAGAAAAAAGAATTCGGGCTGACCGAAGATGAATCAGATGAGCAAATGACACTGCGAGCTGAATATCTGTCGGCTATTAGAACAAATTTAAAAGCGCAACTGGACAATATCGAAATCGTCGATAAGTAAATAATGATTATAATCGGGAAGAAACTAAGGAGGAAATTGCGATGAAAAATAAAGACAAAGAAAAGAGTTCTGGAGCTCTGCTTCAGGAACAATTGGGAAAAAAATGGGAGCTGGCCTGGAAAGACCTCAGTGATGAAGATAAGGTAAAGGTCAAAGCAATTAGTGATGACTATCTCCGTTTTCTGACCGCTGGAAAAACCGAACGACAATGCGTAACAATCAGTGTTGATCTGGCCGAAAAATCCGGATTTAAACCATTGGAAGCCTATCAGAAAGCCGGTAAAATAAATCCCGGGGATAAAGTCTACATGGTTCACAAAGATAAAACCGTGGTTTTCTTTGTGGCCGGCAGAGACTCGATTGAAAAGGGCATGGCCATTATCGGGGCCCATATTGATTCGCCCCGGCTTGATTTAAAACCATCACCACTATACGAAAGTGATGATATGGCCTTTTTAAAAACTCACTATTACGGCGGTATCAAGAAATACCACTGGGTGACAATACCTCTGGCGATGCATGGCACGGTAGTAAAAAAAGACGGCGAGACGATTAACATTTCTATCGGTGAAGCATCAGAAGATCCCGTTTTTTGTATTACCGACTTATTGCCGCATTTATCCCAGGAACAAAATACAAAAAAAATGACCGAAGGAATCACCGGGGAAGGGCTGAACATTATTGTTGGTAGCCAGCCTTATCCTGAAAAAGATCTGAAAGACGGAGTAAAACTAAATATTCTCAATCATCTTTTCACAAAATACGGCATGCTAGAAGAAGATTTTGCCACCGCCGAACTGGAAGTGGTACCGGCTGGAGCAGCTCGAAATGTCGGTTTTGATGAAAGTCTGATTGGCGGATATGGACAGGATGACCGGATCTGCGCCTATACTGCGCTGCGGGCCATGCTTGACCAGGAGACAATCCCAAACCGCACCCTTTGTGTGATTCTGGCTGACAAGGAAGAAATCGGCAGTGTCGGCAATACGGGCATGCATTCCCGTTTTTTTGAGAACACAGTAGCCGAGCTGATCGATTTGATGGCTGTGAAAAAACCAGAAATGGCCATGCGTCGCTGTTTTATGAATTCTGAAATGCTTTCTGCTGACGTTACTGCCGGCGTTGATCCTAACTTTACCGGTACCCACGATAAAGGAAATGCCCCATATATTGGCAAAGGAATGGTCTTGTCAAAGTACGGCGGGGCCCGCGGGAAGTCTGGGTCCAATGATGCTCATGCTGAGTTTATGGGGAAAATGAGACAGACCCTGGAAACTGCAGGCGTAATCTGGCAGATGGGTGAGCTGGGCCGTGTGGATCTTGGCGGCGGCGGCACTATTGCCCATATCCTGGCTGAATATGGCATGGATGTACTGGATTGTGGCCCGGCACTGCTGAGTATGCATTCACCCTTTGAATTGGCATCAAAGGTTGACCTATATATGTGCTATAAGGGCTATCGAACCTTCCTGGCGTAGACAAAATGACAAAATAATACCCTTTATGACAAAATATCCAATTCAAAAACCTATTTGTTAATATAGTAACAAATGCTATATAATGCATTTGTGATTTTGACCATATAAATGGTCACCTTAAAATGGTAATTATAGTCTAAAATTTACACTTTTAGAACTATAAATTACCATTTTTTTCATGGGCCCGGTGGGTACAGTATTATTTTAAACAAATTTATCAATACGTATGGAAATAAAATAATTTATATGTTATGATACTGCCTATATATACAAGTATACAGTTTCTCTTGTGTAAAAAATTTAATTTGAGGGGTGTTTGACTTAAGATGAATGTAAAACATGGAACCTTTAAGGGGGGAATCCACCCACCCTATAGAAAGGAAAGTACTGCTGAAGTTCCTCTGGGCTTTGGCGCAAAGCCGGAAATGGTGATTATACCCATGTCGCTGCACATTGGGGCACCTTGTACACCGATCGTAAAAAAAGGCGAGCAGGTATTTCTTGGACAGAGAGTCGGAGAACCGAATGGTTTTGTTTCCGTACCGGTTCACGCCAGTGTCTCTGGAACAGTTGTTGCGGTTGAAGAACGGCCACATGCATCGGGAGACCGAATCATGTCAGTTGTGATTGAATCGGATGGAATGGATACCATTGATCCAAGTATCAAACCATATGGTACTTTAGAAGAAATGGATGCAGAGGCCATTAAGAAAATGGTTCTGAATTCTGGTATTGTTGGTCTCGGTGGGGCAACCTTCCCAACCCATGTAAAACTGGCGATTCCGCCGGACAAAAAAGTTGATTGCGTTGTTTTAAACGGGGCTGAATGCGAGCCTTATTTAACAGCCGATCATCACTTGATGCTGAATCAAGCTGAAAAGGTTGTCATGGGATTAAAAACTGCTATGAAAGCAGTTGGTGTTGACAAGGGGTTTATTGGCGTAGAAGATAACAAAACCGATGCCATTGAAGCACTTGTTAAAGCAATTGGAAACGATAGCAGACTGGAAGTTTATTCGCTGCACACAAAATATCCGCAGGGTGCAGAAAAACAATTAATTGCGGCGATCACAGGTCGCGAAGTTCCATCAGGGGCACTACCTGCAGATGCCGGCGTTGTCGTTATGAACGTTGGTACCGCAGCCCAAATTGCAGAATCCATGACAACGGGAATGCCTTTATATAAACGGTATCTGACTTGTACTGGTGATGCCATTAAAAACCCGCAAACTATGGAAGTTCGAGTAGGGGTGCCTTTTCAATCGGTAATTGACCAGTGTGGCGGCTTTTCAGCTGAGCCTGGCAAAGTAATCTCCGGCGGCCCGATGATGGGTGTTACCCAGTTTGAAACCGAAATCCCGGTTATGAAGGGAACGTCAGGAATTCTCTGTTTAACCAAAGAATCAGCAAAAATTGCGATGCCGTCAAATTGTATTCACTGCGGTAAATGCGTAGGGGTCTGTCCGATTCATTTACAGCCACTATATATTGCTGAATATTCGCAACGGAATAACTGGGATAAATGCGAATCAAATCATGCCATGGATTGTATTGAATGTGGAAGCTGTTCTTACATCTGTCCAGCAAAAAGAACCTTGGCATCATCTATTCGTGTGGCTAAACGTGAGATTATTGCACAACGTAGAAAAGGAAATTAGGAGGAATATTGATGAATGAATTAAATCTTACAGTGTCATCATCCCCCCATATCCGGGCAAAACATTCCACAGCCAATATTATGCAAAATGTTATTATTGCTTTGTTACCTGCATTGGCTGTCGCAGGATTTGTTTTTGGGGTATGGGCATTGGCACTAGTAGCTATTTGTGTTATCTCGTCAGTGGTTACAGAAGCGGTTATTCAAAAATTGCTCAAAAAACCGATCACAGTCAATGACTGGAGTGCGGTTGTAACTGGTGTGCTATTAGCGTTCAACTTACCGATTAACGCACCCTGGTGGATCGCAGTTGTGGGTTCTGTCTTTGCCATCGCCATTGTAAAACAATGTTTTGGCGGTTTGGGACAGAATTTTATCAACCCGGCCCTGGCAGCAAGAGCTTTTCTATTGGCATCCTGGCCAGGACATATGACCAGTACTGCTTATATTCCGGTTACTGATACAGTAACAACCGCAACACCACTGGCCTTGTTAAAGGCTGGTGAAGCGACTCCTTCAGCAATCGATCTTTTCACCGGACTTAATGGTGTTTATGGTTGTATCGGTGAGATTTCAGCCCTGGCGCTATTAGTTGGGGGACTGTACCTTATTTTCAAAGGAATCATCAGCTGGAGAATTCCAACCATCTATTTATTAACAGTGGGAATTTTTGCATTGTTAGTTGGACAGGATCCAATTGTGCATATTGTCTCTGGTGGTGTTATGCTAGGAGCCTTCTTTATGGCAACTGATTACGCATCGTCACCAGTAACTGCAAAAGGTCAAATCATTTATGCCGTGGGTTGTGGTTTAATTACCATGATTATTCGTATCTATGGTGGATATCCTGAAGGATGTTCTTACTCAATTCTGCTGATGAATGTTGCAACACCTCTGATTGAACGATTCACCAAAGAACGTATCTATGGTGTGACTAAGATCAAAAAGGAGGCTAAAGCATAATGGAAACCAAAGAAAAAGTACAAATTGACTGGAAAGTCGTATTTAAGCTCGGATTTATTTTGTTTATCATTTCAGCTGTGGCCGCCTGTGCGCTGGCTTTAACCAATTATGTGACGGCCGGAACCATTGAGGAAATGAATATTCAAGCCAATACCGTGGCCCGTCAGGAAGTGCTTCCAGATGCAACTGAATTCGAAGAAGTACCGGTTGAAGATGTTGCAAAAATTGCTGGAGAAATCAGCATGGAAACACCCGAAGAACTTCTGGAAGTTTATATCGGAACCAATAACGGTGAAGTCGTGGGATATACGGTAAAAACCGGTCCAACCAGCGGTTATTCTGGAGAAGTTCAGGTATTAACTGGTATTTCAACTGATGGGATCATCACAGGTATCACCATTATTAAACATAACGAAACCCCAGGTTTGGGAGCTTTAGCCACCGGCGAATGGAATGACCAATATACCGGAAAATCAGCAGCCGAAGAGCTGGTTGTTGTAAAAGGGACCGCTAAAGAAGGTAGTAACGAAATTCAGGCTATTACCGGTTCAACCATTACTTCTAAAGCCGTTACTGAAGGTGTAAATACATCGATTCAAGTTTACCAGACTTTGTCGAAATAGGAGGGAAATATAGAGATGAATTTTATGAAAAATCTAACTCGTGGAATCATACGAGAAAACCCTACCTTTGTTCTTGTACTGGGGATGTGTCCAACCCTTGCGGTTACCACGTCAGCCATTAACGGGATGGGGATGGGTCTGGCAACCATGGCAGTGTTGATTGGCTCTAATGTAGCCATCTCGGCTCTTCGAAAAGTGATTCCTGATAGTATCAGAATTCCAGCCTTTGTTGTTGTTATTGCTTCCTTTGTAACGATTATCGGGATGCTGATGAAGGCTTATGTGCCGGCACTGGATGCGGCGCTGGGGATATTTATTCCCTTGATTGTTGTTAACTGTATTATTCTGGCTCGGGCCGAAGCCTTTGCCTTTACAAATGGCATTGCCGACTCATTTGCGGATGGTTTGGGAATGGGCCTTGGTTTTACCCTGGCTTTAACAGTTTTAGGTTCAATCCGAGAAATTTTAGGGGCAGGAAGTATTTTTGGATTTTCACTGTTCGGTGCAGCTTATGAACCGATACTGCTAATGATCCTACCTCCCGGGGCATTTTTAACCCTTGGTCTTTTAATTGGCCTCATTAATTGGAAAACGAAAAAGGCATAGGGGGAGATATCGATGACTTTAATTTTTATAATGATCAGTGCAATTTTCATCAACAACTTTGTACTGTCACGATTTTTAGGTATTTGTCCGTTTTTAGGGGTTTCTAAACAAGTTGAAACCGCTGTGGGTATGGGTGTTGCAGTAACCTTTGTTATGGCTCTGGCTTCTGCAATTACATATGTAGTTCAATATTCTATTCTTGATCCACTGGGTCTTGGTTATCTGCAGACAATTGCGTTTATTTTAATTATTGCTGCATTGGTTCAATTAGTCGAAATGATTATCAAAAAATCAAGCCCGTCGCTGTATCAGGCGCTGGGTGTGTATCTGCCATTGATTACCACTAACTGTGCGGTACTCGGGGTTGCGTTAATCAATATTCAAAATGAATACAACTTTATCGAAACTATTTTCAACGGTGTCGGTGCGGCATTAGGTTTTACCCTTGCCATTGTTCTGTTCGCCGGGATTCGTGAACGGCTTGAAACTTCGGCAGTGCCAAAAGCACTGGAAGGATTTCCCATTGCATTGTTAACAGCCGGTTTGATGGCGATCGCATTTTTGGGATTCTCCGGAATGAAACTGGGTTAGGAGGATATGGAAATGTTAAATGCGATTTTAGTTCCAGTTGGTATCCTCGGTGTATTCGGTTTAGTATTTGGGATCGGCCTTGCAATTGCCGCCAAGGTATTTGAAGTTTATGAAGATCCGCGTGTACCATTGGTAAGAGCGGCGCTTCCGGGCGCTAACTGTGGCGGTTGTGGTTTGCCAGGTTGTGATGCTTTAGCTTCTAACATTGTCGATGGGACAGCTGCTATTGATGCCTGTCCGGTTGGTGGCGCTGACTGTGCTGCGGCTATTGCCGAAATTATGGGCATGGAAGCAGGGAGTGCAGTTAAAAGAGTTGCCACCGTTATTTGTCAGGGAACCTGTGAAACAGCACCAAACCGGGCAGAATACTATGGCGAAATGGATTGCCGTGAAGCCATGATTGCTTCAGGCGGTGCCAAAGGCTGTCGTTATGGTTGTATGGGATTAGGAACCTGTAAAGCGGTTTGTCCTTTTGATGCTATTGTGATGGGCGAAGATGGATTGCCCAAAATTGATCCTGATAAATGTACATCCTGTGGCAAATGTGTAGATGCTTGTCCGAAAGCGATTATGAATCTGGTACCAGCCGCTCAGGATGTAATTGTAAAATGCAATAACAAAGACAAAGGGAAAACAGCGAAACTCGTTTGTACAACAGCTTGTATTGCTTGCGGTGCCTGCGTTAAAGCATGTAAATTTGATGCAATTGCAGTTGAAAACAATATTGCGAAAATAGATTATGATAAATGTGTTCAGTGTTATGAATGTGTTGTCAAATGCCCGATGCATACTATTTCCGGCGACGTTGAAACAGGCAAAAAGACAGCTTACATTATCGATGCAAATTGTATCGGATGCGGTGCTTGCGCTAAAAACTGCCCAGTTGAAGCAATCACTGGTGAAATTAAAAAGCCACCTTATGTTATTGATCATGAAAAATGTATAGGTTGCGGCATTTGTTTTAATAAGTGCAAGAAAAATGCAATTGAAATGCGACCAAATAAAACCAAATAAATGATACATTTTAAAGAGCTCTTCATTGAAAAATGAGGAGCTTTTTTTCTTAAGAATTTATGACAATTCAGAATTCGATTAAAATTTTAATGAGAATTTTAGGAAAGATGTATAAAATAAATTAGGTTTCTGTTAGAATGGTGATATTGTTGATATGAGGAGGCTTATGGTGAACGAAAAGTCAGACTATCACGCATCGATTAAAGAGCTCCCTGAGGATGAACGCCCCCAGGAAAAAATGATTCGTCATGGGGCGGGAAGCTTGAGCAATGCCGAATTGTTAGCTATTATTATTCGCACCGGAACTCGAGATGCCACATCAGTTGAACTTGGCCGAAAGATCATAGAGTACCTGGAAAATGATTTATCTTACTTTCATCAAATGGATGTTTTAGAGTTGAAACGAAATCCAAACCTATCTGGAGTTGGAATTGTCAAAGCATGTCAGATTAAAGCAGCGATTGAACTCGGTCGCAGGGCGAAACCGAAAGATCTTCCTGAAATAAAAATTACCGCACCACAGGATGTCGTAGCATTACTTATGGACGAGATGCAGTGCCTGAAGCAGGAATGTTTTAAGATTATCATGCTGGACACGAAGAACAAGGTGCTCAAGGTTGAGGAGATTAGTCGCGGTACCCTTAATTCGTCCTTGGTTCACCCGCGAGAAGTCTTCGTGAAAGCCATAAAACAGCATGCGGCATCAATTGTCCTGGCCCATAATCATCCCTCCGGAGATACTGAACCCAGTGCCGAAGACAAAAACATTACCAGACGCCTGGTCGATGCAGGAGAACTCATTGGTATTTCGGTATTGGATCATATTATTATTGGTCGAGGGACATACCTGAGTTTCAAACAGGAAAAACTATTGTAATTACCTTAACTAAAAAAATACCTAACGCCTTACTGCAAATTAGGGTATAATAGTATGCATGTTTTTAAAGTTGAATGATGTCAATAAAATAATTGCAGAATTGATCAAGGCAGACAAATCAGAAAACTGACTTACAGTAGCAGTTTTCAAATGGAGTCAGAATCGGGGGTAGAATTATCAGTCTCGTTTATACATATCAGATATCAGAAAATCATGAAAAGTTGGTCAGGGAAGAACTGGTCAGCCGTTACAGCTACTCCAGCCGATTAATCAGAGAAATAAAACGGATTGGAAAGATCAGTTTAAATCATAGAGAATGCTTCCTGGGACAGCAAATCAAACCAGGAGATATCATTGAGATTAAAATGCCGCGGGAAGATATTGATGGAACGCCGGTGTCCGGCAAACTCAGCGTGATCTACGAAGATGATGAACTGCTGGTGATTAATAAGCCGCCATTTTGCGTGACCCATCCCACTAAAAGCCATCAATTGGATACACTGGCAAATTACATCAGCTATTACTGGCACGATCGGGGGATTTCTGCAAAAATTCGGTTTATCAATCGATTGGATCGGGATACAACCGGTATTGTGGCGGTAGCAAAGAATAAATATGTGCATCATTATGTGCAAAATCAAATGAATTCAGGCAGGGTTAGAAAGGTTTATCATGCCTTTGTTCATGGAAAGCTTCCCAGTACAGAAGGGATCATCGATGCGCCTATCGGACAGCCCTATGAGGACAGTATTCATCGGATTGTAACGGATATGGGAAAATCATCGGTTACCCGCTATCGGGTGTTGGAAGAATATAAGAATGCATCGTTGGTGGAGCTGATTCTGGAAACCGGACGAACCCATCAAATAAGGGTTCATTTAAAGTATCTGGGAAATCCGATAATCGGGGATCCTTTATATCATGGCGATGATTTGGAAATCAATTGTTTTGGAATGTCTCATCAGGCTCTGCATGCACGGAGTCTGGAGTTATCACTACCCAGAAAAAATCATCTGCATGTCCAGGCTGAGTATAACAGCGAATTGACAGACCTTCGAAAGCGTCTAATAGATAATAAATAGAAAAGGTGATGGAATGAGTGAAAAGCAAACAAAAGGAATAAAAAGACGTAAAAAGAAAAAACATATTGGAGTAAAGGTACTCATTGTTCTTTTAGTCCTGGGAATCCTGGGAGTTGGGGTAATGTACTCGATATATGCTGCAAATCGTATGGATATTTCAGATTATCAGTATCAGGCTAAAGACAAAACCGAAATTTATTCGGCGGATAATGCTCTGATTGCCGAATTGTACACAAAGAATCGAACCAATGTAACCATTGATCAAATTCCGGTACAATTGCAACAGGCCCTGATATCGGTAGAGGATTCACGGTTTTATGATCATTTTGGGATTGACTTACTGGGGATCGTCCGGGCCTTTTTCTCGAATATTGCCAGTAATGGTATCGGTGAAGGTGCCAGTACCATAACCCAACAGCTTTCGCGGGTGCTGTTTCTGCCGGATATAGCAACCGAGCAAAACTTTAATCAGTCCCTGGTGCGAAAATTGAAGGAAATATCGATAGCACTGCAATTAGAAGAAAAGTATACGAAGGAACAAATTCTGGAAATGTACTTCAATGAATATTATTTTGGTTCCGGCGCATATGGGATTGAAGAAGCGGCTCAAACCTATTTCAATAAACCAGTCTCACAGGTTAACCTGGCGGAAGCCGCGATGCTGGCAGGTTTGCCACAGGCGCCAAGCGCGTATGCTCCCAATACCGATTTTGAAGCAGCCAAAAAACGTCAGCTGGAAGTTTTAACCCGAATGGTGAAGGAAAAATATATCACACAGGAAGAAGCGGACGCAGCTTATGCAATGGAACTGGTTATCCGGGACCCGGCGACTATTAGTAATGACGATCAGATTGTCGACAATTATGAAGCATATGTAGGCCGGACTCTCGATGAATATGCACGATTAAAAGCTTCAGCGGTTATGCAGGAACGTGGTATTACAGAAGATCAAGCCATTGATTATATTAAAGAGAATATTGCCAATGGCGGTTATCGTATTTATACGACTATCAATACGGCCATGCAAGGTGATGCAATTGAAAGTTTGACCAGTTCACTCGACGGAGATTTGCCTAACGAAACCGGGGCCATCGTAACAGTGGATCTGGATGGTGCTGTAAAAGCGTATTATGGAGGAAACACTCAAATAGATATGGCAAATACGCCAAGACAACCAGGGTCAAATATCAAGCCACTCTATTATGCGGCAGCCATGGATAAGGGTCTCATCACCCCAACAACAAGCATTTCTGATACCTATACTGATTTTGGTGGCTATGCACCGAGAAACTATGATGGCGGCTATCACGGAACCGTCAGTGTCAGAACGGCCTTAGTCAATTCTTATAATATACCAGCAGTTAAGGTGTTTGATAAAGTCGGTCCAGAGGAAGCAGTAGCATTTATGCAAACAATGGGTATTTCGACCTTTGAAGATGATGACTACAATTTGGCGACTGCTTTGGGTGGGATGACATATGGCATCAAGCCGCTGGAAATGGCGGCGGCTTTTAATGTTTTTAATAATGGTGGTGTTTATAATCAACCTTACTTTGTCACTAAAATGGAGCAGGTAAACGGTGAGGTTCTTTACACCAAGAATGCTTCCAGCACCTCTTCTAAAAAAGTAATGGCAGATACGACAGCGACCAACATGATGAGTATTTTAGAAGGTGTAGTAAGTTATGGTACCGGGTCAGCAGCGGCTCAGATTTATACAACCGCCGGGAAAACCGGGACAACCCATGATAATAAGGATTTATGGTTTACAGGCATTACCGGAAATCTCACGACTTCAGTCTGGATGGGAACCCCAGAAAATGATGTGCTTTACGGCGGGAGCTCCAGGGCAGCGGGCATTTATGGTAATTACTTAAGCATGGTTATTGATCAGGACTTACTGACCACAACAGAAATGGAAAGAACCTCTAACGATGGCGAAAGTTCGGGAGCATCGTCAATTGACTCTGGAACCAGTAATACTGATAAAGAAGAAGAAACAAAAACGGATACAACAACGACAACCCCAACGACTCCGACGGCTCCAACGGTTCCAACGACCCCTACCGAACCAGTGACGCCAACTGAACCAACGACTCCAACTGAGCCGACGACGCCAACCGAGCCAACGACGCCAACCGAACCGACGACGCCAACCGAACCGACGACGCCAACCGAACCAACAACACCAACTACCTAACGGAGGATTATGATGATTATACAAAATAAAACGAAACGTCAGGAAATAAAACAGAACATGCGCGGTGGTAAGGGTAATGTTGAAATTACCCATATCACCGACAATGAAATTCTTGGTGAAAACTGCCGACTCTTTGCCCAGATCACAGTGAAACCCGGAGATTCCATTGGGGAGCATCAGCATGTGGGTGAACGAGAAGTATTTTATTTTTTACAGGGAAAAGGGATTGTTGTCGATAATGGTAAGCAATCCGAAATCGGACCCGGGGACGTGATGGTTACCCCGGATCAGAGCAGCCATAGCGTCATCAATGCCGGTGATGAAGATTTGGTGTTTATGGCATTGATTCTCAATGAAAATTCGTGACAAAAAAGAAGATTGAACAAATATTAGCCACACTGGAAAGCCTTTACGGTCAGGAACAGTGTGGCTTAGATTTTAATACTCCCTTTGAATTGTTGATTGCTACCATCCTTTCAGCACAATGTACAGATGTCCGGGTGAATATTGTCACCAGTGAGTTGTTTAAAAACTACAATACCCCGGAATCGATTTTGTTATTGGGAGAAGAAGGCCTGCATGCTAAAATCAAAACCTGCGGTCTGGCAAAAACGAAGGCCAGGAATATTATTTTGACCTGTCATCGGTTGCTGTCAGAATATAATGGAGTTGTTCCAGAACAGATGAATGAACTGCTGACACTCCCGGGGGTGGGACGAAAAACTGCCAATGTGGTAATGAGCAACGCCTTTAGTATTCCGGCAATCGCCGTAGATACCCATGTTTTTCGGGTTTCCCGACGAATTGGTCTGGCCGGAGGGAAAACCGTTCTGGAAGTTGAAAAAGAGTTAATGAAAAATATCCCCAAAGATAAATGGTCCCAGGCCCATCATTGGCTAATCTGGCATGGACGAAAATGCTGTATGGCAAGAAATCCCAATTGTGGCGGGTGTATGCTGCGCAGTCTCTGCATTTTTGGCAGCCAAAATTATAAAGAAGCATAGGAACAAAGCAATTATTTCTTGTGTTTTTCTTAAGAATGGTTTATGATAATCACTATAAATAATCATTGAAATGAAAAAGGAGGAAAAGAAATGAAGAAAAGAGTTGTTAGTGTTTTACTTGTAGTTATGTTCACCGCTTCTATTTTTGCATTTGCAGGATGCTCAACATCTGGCGGAAGTGCAGATGTTGTTAAGCTTGGCTTTATTGGGCCAATGACTGGCGATGCTGCTATTTATGGAAGCTCAGCAGAAGAAGGTGCACAATTAGCCGTAGCTGAAATTAATGCTGCCGGCGGTATTGATGGAAAAAATATCGAATTGGTTGCTTATGATTCAAAAGCGGATCAAACTGAAGCAATCAATGCTTATAATCGATTAAGAGACCAGGATGGTGTTGTTGCAGTGATTGGTGGAACCTTAAGTGGTGAGACCTTGGCAATGAAAGACATCATGGTTCAAGATAATATGCCAGTATTGTCGCCAACAGCAACAGCAGTTGAAGTAACCCAAGACGCTCCAAATGTATTTAGAGCATGCTTCCTGGATGACTATCAGGGTCAAGCTGCTGCCAACTTTGCGGCTACTACCTTAGGCGCAAAAACAGCGGCATTATTAATCGGAACTGGTAATCCCTACTCAGAAGGCGTATCTGAAGCATTCAAAATGGCATTTACAGCCAAAGGCGGTACAATCGCCGGTAGCGAATCCTACGGGACTGCTGATAAAGATTTCAGTGCTCAATTGACAAAGATCAAAGAAATGAATCCTGATGTAGTGTTTGTGCCAGATTATGTTCAAACAGTTGGTCCAATTCTTCAAAAAGCAAAAGAAATGGGCATTACCGCAAAATTTGTCGGAGCTGATGGTTGGGATGGCGTTCAGGAAGAATATGCTGATGCCGCTCAGGGAAATTACTTCACCAATCATTATGCCGCCGATTCACCATCTGAAACAGTTCAGAACTTTATTACTGCCTACAAAGCAGAGTATGATAAAGTACCAAACTCTTTTGCAGCTTTAGGTTATGATGCCGTTTATACCATGGTCGAAGCGATTACAGCAGCTGGTTCAACTGAGTCAGCAGACATTATCACAGCATTGAAGGCGACTGATCACGCTGGTGTTACCGGAACCTTGAAGTTTGACGAAGAGGGAAATCCAAAAGACAAAGAAGTTACTATTATTAAAATCGATGGCGGTCAATTAAAATACGATTCCACAGTTGTTAATAAATAGTATTTAGTAAGCAACAATATTTCAAAAAGTACAAAGGATATAGGAGAGGGTAATCTCTTCTATATCCATTTTATGTTATTCTATAAAGGAGGATACATCGTGAATTTATTTCTGCAACAGCTGATCAACGGGCTTAACGTAGGGAGTATCTATGCGCTCATCGCAATCGGTTATACCATGGTATATGGCATTATTAAACTTATCAACTTTGCCCATGGTGAAATCATGATGTTCGGCGCGTATTTTGCATTCATTGCTGCCACCAGCTTTCATTTGCCGGTTTGGGCGGTGCTTTTATCATCAATGGTTATTATGGCCATCATAGGTGTTGCCATTGAGTTTATCGCCTATCGACCGCTGAGAAATGCACCCAGATTATCAGCTTTGATTACTGCCATCGGTGTGAGTTTATTTTTGCAGAATCTGGCACTGATTATTTTCAAGCCGGATCCAAAGGTTATGCCAAAAATTTTTCCCGAAACCATTTATAAATTAGGTGAAATCGAAATCAGCTCAACCACTCTGATTACCATAGGTTTGTCATTATTTTTTATGGTTTTACTGGATCTTTATATTCGAAAAACAAAACAGGGTCGTGCCATGCGTGCCGTATCAGAAGACAAGGATGCTGCGATTCTGATGGGTATTAATGTAAATCGAACCATTTCGCTTACCTTTGCTGTTGGTTCGGCTCTGGGTGCATTGGGAGGGGTTCTTTACAGTGTCGCGTATATTCAGGTTTATCCGACCATGGGTGTAATGCCGGGGCTTAAAGCTTTTATTGCGGCTGTTTTAGGTGGTATCGGGATCATTCCTGGGGCGATGTTGGGCGGATTTATCATTGGGATGGTTGAAACAATGACAAAAGCATATCTTTCAACAACCTGGGCGGATGCCATTGTTTTTGCGATTTTGATCATTGTTCTACTTTTCAAACCAACCGGTATTCTGGGAAAAAACACGAGAGAGAAGGTATAGACAATGGATCATAATAAGAAAAAAGCATATTTAGTCAATACAGTTGCCGTTGTTGCTCTCTATCTGGTATTCTTTCTGTTAATCCAGACAAAAACCATGAATAACTATTTTGTGGGAATTGCAATCATGACCTGTATTATGATTATCATGGCCATGAGCTTAAATATCGTCGCCGGATTTTTGGGCGAGATGGCTTTGGGGCATGCCGGCTTTATGGCCATTGGCGCCTACGCATCAGCCAGTTTTTCAATGGTATTGATCGATAGTGGATTGCCATTGCCCCATCTGGTCATCCTTATTCTGGCTATGACTGTTGGCGGAATTGTTGCCGGAATTTTTGGGTTCCTGATTGGGACACCAACACTGCGGCTGCGAGGCGATTATTTAGGGATTGTAACCATTGGCTTTTCTGAAATTATTCGGATTTTCTTTATTAATTTTGGGCCGACTGGCGGTGCAGCGGGACTAAAAGGGATTACCAGACTGGTTAATTTTCACAATGTATATTGGGTCACAATTGTCATTACTTTTCTGATTTTCACATTGGGACGTTCTAAACATGGCCGGGCAATTATTTCCATCAGAGAAGATGAAATTGCGTCGGAAGCGGCTGGGATCCCCACTACCCGATACAAGGTATTGGCGTTTTCACTGGCTGCATTTTTTGCCGGTGTTGGCGGCGCTTTATATGCCCACTACCAATCATTTCTGGAACCCAGCAAGTTTGGTTTTATGTTCTCCATCGAAATGTTTGTTATCGTAGTCTTAGGTGGGTTGGGAAGCTTAACAGGTTCGATCATTTCTGCTATTGTACTGACGGTATTACCGGAAATGCTCCGTAGTTTTGCCGAGTATCGGTTACTGGTTTATTCGCTGGTGCTGATTATTATGATGATTTTCCGTCCTCAGGGAATTTTTGGACGATCCGAATTTTCGCTGACAGCCTTCATTGAATCACTGATCCAACGTAAAAATGTCAAAAATTCCATTGGCGGAGGTGAAGCATCATGACTGTTTTGTCAGCAAAAAATATTACCATGCAATTTGGTGGACTGACAGCCGTTGATCAGTTTAATCTTGAATTAAGCGCCAACGAGCTGGTTGGTTTAATTGGACCTAACGGCGCCGGAAAAACAACGATTTTCAATATGCTTACCGGAGTATACGTACCAACAATGGGTGAGATTGTTCTCAATGATCAAAGTATCATTAAGAAGACCCCTCACGAAATTGTCAAACTAGGTGCCAGCCGAACCTTCCAGAATATCCGCTTATTTAAAGATCTGACAGCGGTTGAAAATGTTAAAATTGCCTACCACAATTTCATTGACTATAACATGGTTCAGGGAATGTTCAGAACAAAAAAATTCTGGGACGAAGAAAAGAAGGCCCAGGAAGAATGTATGAAACTCCTGGATATCTTTGATATGGGTGAGTATGCTGATACGTTGGCAAAAAACCTTCCTTATGGTCAGCAACGAAAACTTGAAATTGCCAGGGCACTAGCTTCAGATCCTAAAGTACTGATGTTGGACGAACCTGCGGCGGGAATGAACCCCAATGAAACGGCCGAACTTATGGAAACCATCCACTTTATCAGAAATAAATTTGACATCACCGTTTTGCTCATTGAACACGATATGAAATTGGTTATGGGGATTTGCGAACGAATTATTGTTGTGGATTATGGTAAAACTATTGCAGAAGGCACTCCGGATGAAATCAAGAACAACCCTGATGTTATTCGTGCTTATTTAGGAGATTAGGAGGCCGCATATGCTTAAAGTAAAAGATTTGAATGTACATTACGGAAAAATTCATGCTATTAAGGGAATTAGCTTTGAAGTGAATGAAGGTGAGATTGTTACCCTTATCGGAGCCAATGGTGCCGGTAAAACCACCATTCTGCAGACCATTTCGGGGTTACTAAAACCCAGCGAAGGGATGATAACATTTGAGGGCGAAAATCTCAACAAGGTGCCGGCTCATCAGATTCCGGTTTTGGGGATAGCCCATGTTCCTGAGGGGCGGCGTATTTTTGCTGAGATGACAGTTTTCGAGAACCTGCAGATGGGAGCCTATATCAGAAAAGATAAGGAACAGATCCAGGAAGACATGGAAAAAATATTTCTGAATTTCCCGCGGCTAAAAGAACGAATCAAACAAATTGCCGGAACCCTGAGTGGCGGCGAGCAACAAATGCTGGCTATGGGCCGGGCTTTGATGACGCGACCTAAGTTGATTCTTCTGGATGAGCCATCAATGGGTCTGGCGCCGCTCCTGGTTGACGAGATATTTAACATGATCCAAACTGTTAACGATGCCGGGACCACCGTATTGCTGGTGGAACAAAATGCGAACAAAGCTTTGCATATTGCCAATCGTGCCTATGTTCTGGAAACCGGTTATATCAAACTTTCCGGTAATGCCAGAGATCTGCTGGTAAATCCGGAAGTCCAGCAAGCCTATTTGGGGGGCTGATTGAAAAAACTGTCTCGACAGAGGCAGTTTTTTAATGGGACGCTTCATCTTTGCTAAATTTGACTGCATAACACCCATAACTTTCTTAAACACCTTAATTTTCATCCTTGATATGAAAATATACCTATGATATACTGTTAAAATTGAATGTGAATATAATTTATAGTGAAAGATACGGAGGATAACATGAGTGCTACAGTAGAAAGTATTGAGAAAAATATTGCAACCTTAAAAATTGAAATTAGTCCGGAGGAATACTCACAGGCTGTTAAAAAGTCCTATGATAAAAATAAGAAACGTTTTTCGGTTCCAGGCTTCAGAAAAGGGAAAGTGCCTAAACACGTGATTGAATCCTACTACGGAAAAAATGTATTTATGGAGGATGCCATTGACTTTGCATTTGCACCAGCTTATACAAGTGCATTGGAAGAAACTGAAATTAAACCGGTAACCCGACCTGATCTTGAAAATATCGAAAAGATCAGTGAAGAAGAAGGAGCAACCTTTATCGTTAAAGTTGGGGTCAAACCTGAAATTAAACTGGGCGAATACAAAGGTGCTGAAGTTGATTCTCTAGAAGCTGTGATCACAGCCGAAGAAATTGCCGAAGACCTGGCCAAAATGCAGGATCAGAATGCCCGATTGGTTACTTTGGAAACAGGCGAAGTCAAAGACGGTGCCACAGTGACCATTGATTATGAAGGGTTTTTAAATGATGAGCCTTTTATTGGCGGAAAAGACACCGATCATGATCTGGTTATCGGTAGCGGAGCCTTTATTCCAGGCTTTGAAGAGCAATTAATTGGCGCAAAAATCGGCGAAGAAACCAACGTTAATGTAACTTTCCCGGACGAGTATCATGCCGAAAACCTTAAAGGTCAAGCGGTGGTGTTTAAAGTAGCAGTAAAAGGAATTAAAGAAAAAGAATTACCAGAATTGGATGACGATTTTGCTAAAGACACCAGCGAATTTGACACATTGGAAGAGCTGAAAGCAGATATTGAAACACGTTTAAAAGATGCTAAAACAGCAGAATTGAGAAAAGCGGCAGAAATTGCAGCCGTTAATTTTGCCGTAGAAAACACCGAAATTGATATCCCATATTTGATGATCGAAGAAGAAGTAGATAATAATTTACAAAACTTCGAATCTCAGATGAAACAACAGGGAATTTCCTTAGACGATTACTTTAAATTTACCAACGTCAATCGCGATGAGTTCAGAGATAATCTGAAAGAAGATGCGGAAAGAAATATTAAAACCGAATTGATCCTTTCAAAAATCGGTGAAATGGAAGCATTAGAAGCAACTGAAGAAGAAATAGATGAAGAAATTAAAGTATTTGCAGATGCTTATGGACATGATTTTGAAGAATATAAAAAAGGTCTTCAGGAAAGAATGTTGGACTACATCAAAGCAAATATTATCAGAAGAAAGACAGTGGAAATGCTGGTAGATGCAGCTACTACTAAAATTTCTGAGTAATAAATAAGAAAGCAGGAAAATGTATTCATGCTAACAAGTAAAACAACACAATCGTTAATTTCAAATAACCTGGTGCCCATGGTCGTTGAACAGACCGGCCGGGGAGAACGATCATATGATCTGTTTTCACGGTTATTGAAAGAACGAATCATCTTTTTAAATGGCGAAATTAACGAAAATCTTTCGTCCCTGATTGTTGGACAATTGATTTTTTTAGAAGCTGATAATGCTGAAAAAGATATTCAGATCTACATCAACAGTCCTGGCGGCTCAGTCACTGCGGGGCTTGCCATCTACGACACCATGAACTATATCCGCTGTAATGTGTCCACCATTTGTGTGGGCATGGCGGCATCCATGGGGGCGTTTTTATTGGCGGCTGGAGAAAAGGGAAAACGCTTTTCCCTGCCAAACAGTGAAATTATGATCCATCAGCCACTGGGCGGTGCCCAGGGTCAAAGTACAGATGTGGAAATTTATGCCAAACGTCTGATCAAAACACGAGAAAAATTGAATGTAATACTTAGTGAGCGGACAGGGCAACCCCTGGAAACAATTGCTAAAGATACTGATCGCGATAATTTTATGGATCCTGACGAAGCGAAGGCCTACGGATTGATTGATGAGATCATTGTGTCGAGATAGGAGGCTTAAAAATGGCAAGAAATGAAGACAGCATCGAAAATGCTCGATGTTCCTTTTGTGGTAAAAGCCAATCTCAGGTAAAACGAATGGTCGCAGGACCTGGCGTTTATATTTGCAATGAATGTATTGAGCTCTGCGAAGAAATCATGGATGTGGACAGCATGCCAGATGATATCGTCTTTGATGATGTCCCTAAACCAAAAGAAATCAAACAGAAACTGAGTGAATATGTAATTGCTCAAAATCGCGCCAAACGGGCGCTGGCGGTGGCAGTTTACAATCATTATAAGCGGATCACGGCGATGGATGAAAATGATGCTGAAGTCGAATTGCAGAAAAGTAACATCCTTTTAATTGGACCAACTGGTTCTGGGAAAACCTTGCTGGCGCAAACATTGGCCAGGGTTTTAAATGTACCTTTTGCGATTGCCGACGCAACATCATTAACTGAAGCCGGATATGTCGGTGAAGATGTCGAAAACATTCTATTAAAGCTTCTTCAGGCAGCAAATTTTGATGTTGCCAAGGCCGAAAAAGGTATCATCTACATCGATGAGATTGATAAAATCGCCAGAAAGGGCGATAATCCATCGATTACTCGGGATGTTAGCGGTGAAGGCGTTCAGCAAGCCCTTTTAAAAATCTTGGAAGGTACAGTGGCTAATGTTCCACCCCAGGGTGGACGTAAACATCCCCACCAGGATTTCATTCAAATAAATACCAATAATATTCTATTTATCTGTGGTGGCGCATTTGATGGTATGGATAAGGTGATTGAACAGCGAACGGAAAAAAGTTCAATGGGCTTTGGAGCGGATATTCGCAGCTCCAAAGAAAAAATCGAAGATGATAACCTGAGTACTGTTCAACCGCAGGATCTGCTAAAGTATGGGTTGATTCCTGAGTTTATTGGTCGAATCCCAGTGATTGCTTCGCTTGAACATTTGGACGAAGAGGCCTTGATTCAGATATTAACGGAACCGCGAAATGCGTTGGTGAAACAATATATAAAAATGTTCCGAATCGAAGGAGTCGAGTTGGAGTTCCATCAGGATGCTTTGGTGGCAATTGCCAAAAAAGCGATGGATACTAAAACCGGGGCCAGAGGTCTTAGAGGGATCATTGAGAATATCATGCTTGACATTATGTTTGAAGTACCTTCAAATGAGAACATCGAAAAAGTAATCATAACCAAAGAAGTTGTTGAGAAACAAGTTGAACCAATTATGATTTTGGGACAGAAAAATGATCGTAAAAATGAGAAAAATGATGTAGTATCTTAGATTTTATTATATGGCCGTTCAAAAGACCAACTACTCTTTGGTATTTAATACCGTGTATTTGAAATTTTGTACGGCTTTTTTTTAAAAGTTTGGGTATATCAAGAGTAGGCAATAAATATAAAATACAGAGAGTGCCATTCTTAATAAGAGAGGTAAGGAGTTGATTAATTTGAGTATCGAAAAAAAAGAAATTCCAGAAGAAAACACTGACCATATTGGAATGACTGAACCGGAATTATTTGTACAGGAAAAAGAAACTTTACCATTAATCCCACTTCGTGGAATGAGTGTGTTTCCCGGTATGGTGGTTCATTTTGATGTGGGTCGTGAAAAATCAGTTAAAGCATTGGAAGCTGCTATGGAGCGTGACCAAATGGCTTTTTTGGTCACACAAAAAGAAGTCATTAAAGAAGACATCAATCCGGATGACTTTTATAATATTGGGTGCCGAGTCAAGGTCAAACAATTACTGAAAATGCCGGATAATCTCGTCAGAGTTCTGGTTGAAGTTCAGGAAAGACGCGAAATCCTTGAATTTGAAAGCCTGGATCCTTATTTTCTGGTAACAACCAAACCAGTACGATCCGTTTATTACGATACAAAAGAAAATCGCACATTAATCCGAATGATTCGCGAATCATTTGCAAATTATATGAATGTTACCAGAAAAGTTGCCACTGATCTGATTCTGGCAATGGATTCGTTGGATGATCCGGATCAGCTCATTGACATTATTGGTGCAAATTTATTTCTGGATCTGGAAGACAGTCAGCGTCTGATCCAGGAAACTGACGTTAATAAACGTTTGGCGCTAACCTACGAAATTTTAGTCGAAGAAGTGGAAATGATCAAAATCGAACACAATATCGACGAAAAAGTTCGCAGCGAAATGTATAAACATCAGCGCGAATATTACCTGCGTGAACAGATAAAGGTAATTCAAAGTGAATTAGGTGAAGGCGACGTTCAAAATGAACTGGACGTTTATCGGGAACGTCTGGCCGCACTGGAAGTACCGGATGAAGTCCGGGATAAGGTTTTGGGAGAACTAAATCGACTAAATAAAGTGCCTCAGGGTTCTTCCGAAGCGGGATTAATTCAAACATATGTCGAATGGATACTGGATCTTCCCTGGAATACATTAACCGAAGAAACGATTGATGTTTCGATTGCCCGAAAAATATTAGATGAAGATCATTACGCTTTAAAGAAGGTCAAAGAACGAATTTTGGAATATATTTCAGTGCTCCAGCTTTCAAACAGCCTGAAATCTCCAATTATCTGTCTGGTGGGACCACCGGGCGTCGGAAAAACATCTATCGCAAAATCCATTGCTCGGGCATTAAACCGTAAATATGTGCGGATGTCATTGGGAGGGATGCGGGATGAAGCTGAGATAAGAGGTCACCGACGAACCTATATTGGTGCCATTCCGGGACGAATTATTTATAACATTAAAAAATGCGGAACCAGAAATCCGTTATTCCTGTTGGATGAGATTGATAAGCTGGGGCAGGATTTCAATGGCGATCCCGCGTCAGCGCTACTGGAAGTGCTCGATCCCGAGCAGAATAATACATTCACCGATCACTATCTGGAACTGCCTTTTGACTTATCTCAGGTATTATTTTTAACAACCGCCAATTCTTTATCGACAATTCCCAGACCGTTGCTGGATCGAATGGAAATTATTGATGTCAATGGTTATGTGGAAAGCGAAAAGGTAGAAATTGCCCAACGTTATCTGATTCCCAAACAATTGGAAATTCATGGATTAAAAAAATCAACTTGTAAATTCAGTGAAGCGGTGATAAAAAATACCATTGAATATTATACCAGAGAGTCGGGAGTTCGGGAACTGGAGCGGAAAATTGCCCAAATTTGCCGGGTAGCGGCCAAAGAAATTGTGGAGCATAAGAAAAAAAGTATCAGTATTACCCAGAAAAACCTGGCAAAATTCTTAGGAAAGCATCGTTATTCCTTTGATACTGTTGGTGATAAAAAAGAAGTGGGGCTGGTCAATGGCTTGGCATGGACACCAGTTGGGGGAGATACCCTGCAAATTGAAGTGATTGTTGTGGATGGTACTGGAAAAATTGAAATTACCGGACAGTTGGGTGACGTGATGAAAGAATCTGTAAAAGCAGGTATCAGTTACATTCGTTCGCAAGCAAGTGTGTTGGGAATTGAATCTGATTTCTACTCAAAAAAAGACATTCATCTTCATGTGCCAGAAGGAGCCGTCCCTAAGGATGGACCATCGGCAGGGATCACTGTTACAACGGCACTGATCTCATCGCTGACCAATAAGCCAGTTCCGCAAAATCTGGCGATGACCGGGGAAATAACCCTTAGTGGTCGGGTTCTGCCGATTGGTGGACTGCGGGAAAAACTGACGGCAGCCCATCGGGCCGGAATCAAAGAAATTATTTTACCAAAAGAAAATGAAAAAGACCTGGAAGATGTTCCAAATGTTGTTTTGGAGGCTTTACATATTCAGTCTGTTTCAAAAATGAGCGAGGTCACCGAAATCGTCTTTAAACAGCTGCAATAGAGTAATTGACCAAACTCTCAGGAAATGGAGATATTAATGAAAGTAACAAAAGCGGAGATTGTCATCAGTGCGGTGGCGGAAGCTCAGTACCCGGATGACAATCTGCCAGAAATAGTGCTGCTTGGGCGCTCAAATGTAGGTAAGTCAACCTTTGTCAACACCTTGATTGAACGTCGAAGTCTGGCCCGAACCAGTTCTCAACCGGGAAAAACCCAAACCATGAATTTCTATCGGATCAATGATCTGTTTCATTTTGTGGATATGCCGGGATACGGCTATGCCAAAGCATCAAAAACGGAGCGGGAAAAATGGGGAAAAATGATTGAGAAGTATCTGCGTAATCGGGAAAACGTTGTTATGATTTTCCAGCTCATCGACTCCCGGCATGATCCTTCCGAAGATGATCTGCTAATGTATGAATGGTTGGTGCATTTTGGCCTGAATCCAATGATTATAGGCACCAAGGCGGATAAGATATCAAAGACAAATCAGAAAAAGTCGATTAACCGCATTGCTAAATTGCTGAACCTGAGAAGTTCCCGGGAAGTGATTCTGTTTTCAGCAGAAACAAAGCTGGGAAAAGAAGAAGTATGGGAACATATTGAAAAAGTATTAGATTAAATCAAGGGCTTCCTTTAATCAGGAAGCTTTTTCCAGTTCTGTGGTGATTGTAAAGAGGAGAAAATGGCTGAAGATAAAATGTCAGAAGATAAAATTCGGAAACTGGCTGAGCAAGTAGGGATAGATTTGATCGGTTTTTTTTCGGCGGAACCGTTAAGGGAGTGTCTGCCTTATCTGATTAAGCGCCATCAGGAAGGATTTTCCACCGGTTTTGAGGGCGGAGCGCCCGAGGAAAGAATTGATTATCGCAGAGTATTTCCAAATGTGAAAGCTGGGTTAGTTATTGGTATCAATAATTATCAGTCATTTGAAACAGTGTCAGATGATCAGATTCGGGGTCACCTCGCTTCAGTGTCCTGGGGCGAAGATTATCATCAGTTACTAAGACGAAAAATGAATGAATTAATGGAAGCTGTCAATGACGAACTGAAAATATTGGGAAAACTGCCAATTGATTATCAGGTTTTTGTTGATAACAGTCCGCTGGTCGACCGGGGATCTGCATACCGGGCCGGTTTGGGTTTTTTTGGCAAAAATAACTGCCTGATCAATCATCAATTGGGTTCTTTTTTCTTTATTGGGCAGATACTGGTGGACAGCCACATCATCTTCAAACAGCCACCATTGGTTAATAATGGTTGTGGTAATTGCCGACGCTGCCTGGATGCTTGTCCCAACGGGGCGCTTGGAGAAGGCTTCAGCCTGGATCCGTCGAAATGCATTTCCTATCTTACTCAAAAAAAATCGCTGTCCGAGGATGAAAAAAATCGAATCTCAACCTATCTTTATGGATGCGATATCTGTCAGAAGGTGTGTCCCTATAATCAGGACCTTAAACAAACGCAGGAAGAAGCTTTCTGGATTGACGTTGGCACCGCCTCGCCATTTCTGGAAGATATCCTGACATTGACAAATAAAGGATTCAAAAGACGGTTTGGAAATACCGCAAGTGGATGGCGGGGAAAAAAAAATCTTATCCGGAATGCTCAATTAATCTGGAAAAATAAAAAAAGACATGATTAATTGAAGATTAAATGCTATAATAATTGAGTTAAAGAACTTTTTATATTTATTTTAGTTAAACATGGAGGAAAAATGGTAAGAGATCGCTTCGCACCGAGCCCAACTGGAAATGTTCATGTTGGAAGCCTACGCACAGCATTATATAACTATTTATATGCAAAAAAAATGAACGGGGATTTTTTGCTCCGTCTTGAGGATACCGATCAGACCCGGCTTGAACAGGGTGCAGTGGATAATTTGCTGGATGCCCTGAACATGACCGGTGTGATTCCAGATGAGGGATTAATAAAAGAAAATGATCACGTGATTCAAAAAGGACAGCATGGACCTTATATTCAGTCCCAACGGTTGGACATCTACAAAAAATACATTGAGCTGCTCCTGAATCAGGGACAGGCTTATTATTGTTTTTGCACCAAAGATCGTCTTGAAGAAGTAAGAAATACCCAGAAACAAAAGGGTGAAACGCCAAAATACGATGGAAAATGCCGAGAACTAACTAAGGAAGAAATCACAGCAAATATTGAGGCAGGATTGCCCTATACTGTCCGATTAAAATTACCGGTAAACCATGTGATCACCTTTGATGATGTGGTTCGGGGCATCATCGAGATGAATACCAACGACTTAGATGATCAGGTATTGTTAAAAGCAGACGGCTTTCCGACATACCATATGGCGGTAGTCGTCGATGATCATCTGATGGCGATTACTCACGTCATCCGTGGCGAAGAGTGGCTGCCATCCACGCCAAAACACGCCTATCTTTATGAATGTTTTGGTTGGGAGATGCCCCATTTTGTTCATTTACCGAATATCCTGAATGATGACCGAAAAAAGCTCAGTAAACGTCAGGGCGATGTATCAGTGGGGGATTTTCTGGCAAAAGGTTATTTGCCGGAAGCGTTAGTCAATTTTTTGGCGTTATTGGGTTGGAGTCCGGAGAACGAGCAGGAAATATTTTCGATGGATGAATTGGTTCAGGCTTTTGATCTTTCACGAATCAATAAGTCCGGAGCTGTTTTTGATCGGGCTAAACTTAACTGGATGAATGCCCATTATATCAAAGAATTACCGATTGAAGCTTTAGTTGAACATTTGACACCATTTTTGGTAAATGCCGGTGTGATTACCCAGCAAGAAGTGGTAGTAAAACAGGAATGGTTATTTAAAATCGGAGAGATTTTAAGAGAGCGGATTGAATACTTTGCCCAGGCTCCCCAGGAACTGGAGATGATATTCAAAAGTGATTTTATCATTGATGATGAGGAAGCGTTGGCATTCTTGCACGAAGAGTCATCAAAACGTCTCTATCAAGCCCTGATCGCTAAGATTGAAGTGACTGAAGTGTTAGATGCTGCTCGAGGAAAAGCTATCCTGAAAGAAATTCAAAAAGAGGAAAAAATAAAAGGCAAAATGCTCTTTATGCCAAGCCGGATCATGATTACAGGTGAAATGCATGGACCGGATCTGACATTAATTATGGATGTGCTGGGAAAAGATGAGGTTATAAACCGCATCAAGTCAGTGGCATCGATTATGCAATTATAAATAAATTAGACAAGGAGGAAAGTACATGAGTAAGCAAAAAACAAATAGTAAGACGAAAAGTGGAATTCAATTAATCCTGATTACACTGTTTATTGCGTTAGTGGGATATGTACTCTTTAGTGGGGTATCAGTAGGTGTTTATGACATTGGTAATGTGAGTAATAACATCAACTACGGATTGGATTTAACAGGCGGGGTAAATGTTGTTTTGGAAGCCCAGGCGACTGATGACGACCCGGTTACAGCTGAAAAAATTGAATCAGCAATGCTGACCATTCGACAGCGAATTGATACCCTGGGGGTTTCAGAACCAACCATCACCAAACAGGGCGATAACCGCATCCGGGTTTCGATTCCTTCAGTAAGTGATCAGGAAGAAGCTCTGGATCTGATCGGAAAAACAGCCCAGCTGGAATTTGTGGGTCCCGATGGAACCGTTATTTTGACGGGTAAAGACGTTGTGGATTCCAAGGGCGTTATGCAGACCGACAGTTCAGGCTTAGAAAAAGCTGTGGTTACCTTGCAATTTAGCGAGGAAGGCACAAAGCTTTTTGCTGATGCCACTCAAAAATATATTGGCCAGGCTATTCAAATCAAACTAGATGAGGAAATCATTTCATCGCCAACTGTCAACGTGGCAATCACTAACGGAGAAGCGGTTATTGAAGGGATTGGTGACATTGAAGAAGCAGGCAATCTGGCTTCCCTGATTCGCGGTGGGGCCCTGCCGGTCAAACTGGTCCCAATTGAAGTAAGAACAGTTGGGCCTACTTTAGGTCAGAATTCCTTGGATAAAAGCATTTATGCCGGTATTATCGGGGTTGCACTGGTTCTCGTCTTTATGCTGATTTTCTACCGGGGATTGGGAATTATTGCTGATCTGGCGCTAATTATCTTTATCATTATTTTTATGATCATTTTAACGGCGCTTAATGTCACCCTGACCCTGCCGGGTATTGCCGGTCTGATCCTCACCATTGGGATGGCCGTGGATGCCAATGTTATTATATTTGAGCGGATCAAAGAAGAGGCCCGGTTAGGGAAATCCTTATTGACTGCCATCGACGCTGGTTTTTCACGAGCATTTTCAACAATCCTGGATTCAAATGTCACCACCTTAATTGCTGGTTTTGTGCTCTTCTTTTTAGGAAGCGGGAGCGTCCAGGGATTCGCAGTTACATTGATTTTAGGCATTATAGTAAGTATGTTCACCGCTGTTGTCATTACAAAACAACTGGTCATTTTACTTGTAAAAACGGAATTGTTTAAAAGTAACACTTTTTACGGAATATAGAGAGGAGACCATAATGAAAAAGAACATTGAAGTAGTAGAAAAAAGTAAAATATGGTTTGCTTTCTCGTTAATTCTTATTGCCATCAGTATCGGATCCTTATTTATCAACGGGCTGAATTTTGGAATTGACTTTATTGGTGGAACCATCGTAACCATTGAACTGAACGCTCCTTTTGAAACCAGTGATGCCAAGGCGTTGATTGAAGAGTATGATTCCAGTGCCGACGTGACTTATGCCGGGGAAGCCAAAACCCAAGTGATTATTTCCACCAAAAAAGATTTGTCGACCGAAGAACGACAGGCGTTATTCTCAAAATTTCAGGAGAAATACAATTTAGAAGATACGGACTTGTTATCGATTGACACAGTAAGTCCTTCAATTGGTGCGGAAATGGCAAACAGTGCGATGATTGCCGCGGCTGTTGCGGTCTTGCTTATGCTGGTTTACATCACCTTCCGCTTCGAATTCATGTTTGGTTTGGCAGCTGTTATTGCCCTAATCCACGACCTGATTATTGTTTTGGGGGTTTATTCGATCTTCCAGATTCAAGTTAATTCGCCGCTGATTGCGGCAATGCTGACGATATTGGGTTATTCGATTAATGATACCATCGTTGTCTTTGACCGGATCCGGGAAAATCGTCCTAAATTCGGCAAATACGATTTTGGAAATTTAGTCAATACCAGTGTAACTCAAACTCTGCGTCGAAGTATTAATACTTCCTTCACCACCTTACTGGCAATCGCAGCCTTATACGCCTTTGGTGTGCCAGCAGTACAGGATTTTGCACTGCCGTTAATGGTCGGTATTGTGTGTGGTACCTATTCATCGATCTTCATTGCCAGTGCGCTTTGGTGTAAAATCAAAGAATTTCAGGCCAGCAAAAGATCAGCAGTTAAAAACTAGTTTAAAAAAGATATTGAATAACTGTAAAACAAGTGACTAAACGTTTAGCGTCAAGGAGGCAACTCCCTGACGCTTTCGTTTTAGGTGTCAAATTGTCAGAGCTATACGATAGTATTATCAATTGATTTAATCTTGAGGTGAATATGTCAGTTACAACGAAATGGATATTAAGAAAAAACAAAAGCAGTCATTTAAATGCATCTGAATATGAGAGTTTAAAAAGCCAGATGATCCAAGATCACAAATTGGGGAAGCGAACAGCCGAAATATTGATCAACCGAGGCATGACCTCGGTTGCGGAAACCCATCGCTATCTCAACCCCGCGCTGGATGATCTTCATGATCCATTCCTATTTGATGATATGGACAAAGTAGTCAAACGGATCGCCATGGCCAAAGAGACAAACGAAAAAATCTGTCTCTATGGTGATTATGACGCCGACGGTACAACCGGGGTGTCGATCCTGCTCAGTTTTCTAAAAAGCAATGGATTTAATGTTTCCTATTTTATTCCCAATCGATTAATCACTGGTTATGGACTTCATATCGATCCCTTGCAATGCTTAATTGATGCGGGAGTAGGACTATTGATTACTGTCGATAACGGGATTTCTGCCAACGATCAGATCGATTTCTGTAATCAACACAATCTGGATGTTATTGTTACTGATCATCACGAGTGCCATGGGACGCTTCCAGCGGCATTTGGAATTATTAATCCTAAGTTACCTGGCTCAAGCTATCCCTTTAAAGAATTATGTGGTGCTGGGGTGGCTTTTAAACTGGTTCAAGCATTAAGTGCCCGTTTGGGGTTAGCCTTCGACATCCAAAACGCGGTGGAATGCGTAGCTTTAGCAACAGTAGCTGATCTGGTTCCCCTTCAGAACGAGAATCGAAGTCTGGTTTCTCTGGGACTTGATTACCTTAACGCAAAACCCAAAAATCCTGGTATTCAGGCTTTAATTGAAGTCAGTGAAATGACACAGTTAAAGGCCTGGCATTTTGGATTTGTGTTGGGTCCCAAAATTAATGCAGCAGGACGTTTAGGAGAGGCCAATCACATCATTGACTTACTCACCGGGTCTGATCCAGTGAAGCTGACAGAGTTGGCCCAATTTTTAAGTGATGAGAATCGCAAGCGCCAGGATCTGGAATCGACCATCTTGGAAAATGCGCTTGCGCAAGTCGAAACCCGAGAGCTTAACAAAGATGATATCATTATCGTAGTTGGGGAAAACTGGCACTCCGGAGTGATCGGAATTGTGGCCAGCCGGATTCAGGAGAAATACTACAATCCGGTGATTGTCGTCAGTGTCGATGATGGGATTGGGAAGGCATCCTGTCGAAGTGTTGAAGGGTTTAATATTTTTGCGGCGTTGCAATCCTGTGGCGAGTATTTCAGCAGTTTCGGTGGTCACGATCAGGCCGCTGGTTTTAGTATTAAAGCTGAGAATATTAACCCAATGATTGAAAAAATAAAAGAATATGGTGAATCCGTCGGAATAAAAAAACATTTAATCAAAAAAATTCCCTATGATGCGACTATTGAAGCAGAAGAAATTACCTGGGAGCTATTTAATGACTGTTCGCATTTTGAACCTTGCGGTCTTGGTAATCCCGGGGTACAGTTTGTCATCAACAAACCAGGTATTGTTTCAATGGGTACCATGGGGAAGGAAAGCAATCATTTGCGTCTCAGCTTGAGCAATGATATTAGAGGAGTTGGTTTTGGGTTTGGCGACTTTTATCATACCCAACCGGATTTGGTGGTCAATGGTTTCCAGGGAGTTGAGATACTATGTCGCCTGGATGTTAATGAATACCGTGGCAATAAATCCTTGCAATTGTTAATTAAAGATATCAGGGTGAATCCAATCTGGGATTCTGGAACAGCGATGCAGTTAGTAAAATCGATTGTCCAATCTGAGAATCCCAAAAGGGAAGTTGATTTGACAGCCTATGACGTTAATCCCGGAGACTTGTGTTTGCTACGGGAGACCGTTAAGCGAGTTTATCTTCTGCTTAAAAAAGCAGGTGAAAGCGGGGTATCCATCCAAACTGAAAAATATACTGAATTGTCTCCGTTTCATTTGCTGATGACATGCGAAATATTAAGAGAAGCAGGGTTAATTGCCTATGGACTTAAGGATGGGTTAGTTTTTTCCAAAATAATAGAAACAAGGGAAAAAAAGGATATTCAAAACACGAAACTAATGATAAAATTAGAAAAAATGATTAGTGATTGATAAGGGAGATTTAAAATGGATCTAAAAGAAAATATTGGCATTTACGAAGATTTTCCAAAAGAAGGTATAAGTTTTAAGGATATTAACAGCCTGATTTTAAACCCCAAAGCTTTTCAGCATGTCATTGATGAAATGGCTAAGGTTGCAAAAGCTCTCGATGCAAATATCATCGTGATTCCGGAAGCCAGGGGTTATATCTTTGGCACACCGCTGGCTTATTTAATTGGGGCCGGTCTGGTACCGGTACGAAAGCCGGGTAAATTACCAGGTGAAGTCTCATCAGAAGCTTATGATCTCGAATATGGATCAAATATTGTCGAAATTCAAAAAAATGCCATCAAACCGGGTGACCGGGTGATCATTGTGGATGATTTATTGGCCACTGGGGGAACCATGATGGCTGCCACTAAACTGATCGAAAATCTGGGTGGGGAAATATCAGGAATTATCACACTGATTGAACTAACAGAATTAGGTGGCCGAGATCTCCTTAAAAAATATTTTGTACACTCGATTGTGACCTACCCCTACTAAAAAGCACTCATTAATTAAAAAGGCAGAAACGATATGGATAATGACGCAGTAAGAGGAAAAATTGACAATGTAATAAACCTGGTAAAAGCAAACAATCCAGACGCAGAAACGGATATGATCTATAAGGCCTATGACCTGGCCAGGGAAGCTCATAAAGATCAGAAACGTCTGTCTGGAGAGGACTATGTAATTCATCCAGTTTCTGTTGCTTACATTTTGGCTGAAATGCAAATGGATACAGAAACAATTGTTGCTGCCATTTTACATGATGTTATTGAAGATACAATCTATTCCTACGATTATATTAAAGAAGAATTCAATCAGGATATCGCAGATCTGGTGGAAGGGGTCACAAAAATCGGACGGATTGGGTTTCAATCCAAAGAAGAAAGTCAGGCCGAAAACCTGCGCAAAATGATTTTGGCGATGTCTAAAGATATTCGGGTTATCTTAATCAAGCTGGTTGACAGGCTGCATAATATGCGGACCCTTGAATATATGCGAGAAGCAAAGCAGGTTGAAAAAGCCAAAGAAACCCTGGATATCTATGCGCCGCTGGCGAATCGCCTGGGGATTTCCACTATCAAGTGGGAACTGGAAGATCTGGCCCTGAAATATCTGGATCCCGAAGGATATTATGATTTAGTACAGAAAATTAAAATTAAAAAAAGTGCCCGGGAAGCCTATATTGCTGATGTGATCGATGTTTTGTCCAGAGAAATCGAAAAAGTCGGCACCCATGCAGAGATATATGGTCGATCGAAACATTTTTATAGTATCTACCGAAAAATGAAGAGTCAGAACCGTAGCTTTGACGAAATCTATGATCTCATCGCAGTTCGGGTTATTGTCGATTCGCTAAAAGATTGTTATGGGGTGCTGGGGGTGGTTCATTCCCAATGGACGCCAATTCCCGGGCGGTTTAAAGATTATATCGCTATGCCTAAACCCAACCTCTATCAATCCATTCATACAACGGTTATGGGCCCCAAAGGTGAGCCGTTTGAAATCCAGATTCGCACCAGGGAAATGCATGAAACTGCGGAATATGGGATTGCGGCCCACTGGAAGTATAAAGAAGGGCGGATGGATGCCAAGGATAACAAGTATGAAGTACAGATGTCCTGGCTGCGCCAAATGCTTGAGCTCCAGCGAGACTCGGAAGATGCCGGAGAACTGGTGGAAACCATCAAGGTGGATCTTCTTAACGAAGAGGTCTACGTCTTCTCACCCAAAGGAGCGGTGGTTCCACTGCCAGCCGGATCATGTCCGCTGGATTTTGCCTACCGAATACATAGCGATATTGGAAACAGTTGCGTTGGTGCCCGGGTAAACAATAAAATTGTCCCATTGAACAGTCCCTTAAAAAGTGGCGACATTGTCGAAGTTATGACCTCCAAGAATTCCAATGGGCCCAGCCGAGACTGGCTGACCTTTGTCAAAAGTCCCCATGCCCGGAATAAGATTAAGCAGTACTTTAAAAAAGAAGAAAAAGATGAGAATATCCAAAAAGGGCGAAGCATTCTGGAGCGGGAAATCAAGCGTGAGGGTTTGCAGCACTCCAATCTATTGAACTTAAATAATCTTGATCTCTTGGCAGAAAAGTGCAGTTATAAAAGCCTCAATGACTTTTATGCGGCCATTGGCTATAACGGCATAAAAATCGGTACTGTTTTTCAGAAAATGAAACTGCTGTTTCCCAAGGAATTTCCGGAAGAAGTTGAAGAAATTGTTCTGAAAAAGCCAACCAAAGATTCCAAGAAAACCAGCAGCACCGTCATCGTTGCTGGACATAACGAAATTGATGTCCATTTTGCCAAATGCTGTAACCCGGTACCCGGAGATAAAATCGTCGGGTACATTACCAAAGGCCGGGGGATTTCAGTCCATCGGGCCGATTGTTCCAATGTTTTAAATCTAACGGATCCCAACCGAATTGTGGAAGTTGAATGGAATAAATACAGTACCGGTTCATTTACGGCCGAAATTCACATTAAAGCCAGGGAATCCCCGGGAACGATTATTCAGATCTCAAAGACCTTTCTGGACATGGGTATTCCTGTAACAGCGCTGAATGCAAAAAATGAAAAAAACGAATATGATTTCTTTGCGGCTACCCTTGAGGTTAAAAGCCGCCGGGAACTGAATTTACTGATAAAAAATTTGAATAAAATAAAAGAAATTACCCAGATTTACCGAGTATAAGGAGTAGTTATGCGGGCAGTGATACAGCGGGTGTCGTCTTCGGAAGTGCGGATCAACAACGAGTCGGTGGGAAAAATTGCCCATGGCCTCAACGTCCTGCTGGGGATTAAGGATGACGATACCGAAGCAGATATGGATTATATTATTAATAAACTGGTTAACTTGAGAATATTTGAAGATGCCGATGGCAAAATGAACCGCTCCATCCTGGATGTGGACGGGGAATTATTGCTGGTTTCTCAATTCACCCTTTACGGTGATTGCCGAAAAGGGCGACGGCCAGGCTTTACACGAAGTGGGCCGGTGGACCAGGCAGAAAAGAAGTACAGTATTTTTGTTGATAAACTAAAAAGTCAACCGATAAAAAAAATTGAGACCGGCGTTTTTCAGGCTGAAATGGAAGTTTCAATCGTCAACGACGGTCCTGTTACCTTGTTGTTGGATAGTGAAAAGAATTTTTAGATAGATAAGGAAAGAACATATGGAAGTAGTAAAAAAATCCCTGGGCCAGATGGGCACAAACTGTTATCTGATTTGGGATGAAAAAACGCTGGAAGCGGCTGTCATCGACCCCGGGTTTGAGGACCAGCGGATCAACGATATCATTAGCGAAAATAAACTGAAGGTAAAATATATTCTCCTGACCCATGGCCATTTTGACCATCTTGGTGGTGTCAATCAGATTAAACAATTAACCGCAGCCAGGGTTCTCATTCATGAAAATGATGCTGATTGTCTTCTCGATCCGAGACGTAACCTTTCGGTTCTGGCAGGCATGTCGATGGTGTTGGAACCGGCCGATGGTTTTTTAAAAGAAAATGAGACCATTGCCTTAGGTACGGTTGTTATCCGGGTGATACATACACCAGGGCACTCAAAGGGCGGGGTCTGTCTTTTGGCTGAAGATCAGCTTTTTGCCGGAGATACACTTTTCAATACCTCCATCGGTCGGACTGACTTTGCTGACGGCGATTTAAAAGAATTGCTGAACGGGATTGAATCAAAATTGTTTATCTTGGATGATGCTACTACTGTATTGCCGGGACATGGAGAGAATACAACGATTGGGTACGAAAAAATGAACAATCCTTTTTTAAAGGGACGATTCTAGGAGAAAGCCGATGAAAGTACTGCGTTTTGATTTAGAACGAGCCGAATTGGAATATTATTTTCACGAATTATATCAGGCCTTCGATCCGGGTGTGAAAAACATCTTGTCAGGAGCTGCTGCTGGTGTGTTATCGCAAAAAAGTATAGAAAATCAAGTCATTCTGACCCTGGCATGGGAAAATGGAAAAACATTAACCCGGTCCTATCAATTCAATAACAGTGATGAACCCCTTGAAAATAGCATTTATAAGGGGTTTCTTTATGATTTTTTGTGTGAATATTTTGATAGACAGCTGGAATGGGGTACATTAACCGGTATCAAACCGGTAAAAATGGTGCAAAAGTATGTCAGACTTGGCTGGAGTCCAACCCAAATCAGAAGCAGATTTAGAGACTACTATCGGGTTAGCAGTGACCGCACCGACTTGTTAATACGGATTGCTAAAAAACAAGCGGAATTTATCTCTGGCGAACTGGATTGCGGGGCGCAGCACCTGATCAGTTTATATATAGGAATTCCGCTCTGTCCCTCTAAATGTGACTACTGCTCCTTTGTATCTACCATCGTGGATAAAAAGGGTGAAAATTTACAACAGTACTTTGATCATTTGTTGATTGAAATCGAGAAAACAGGAGAAACACTAAGAACTTACGATTTGCGAATTGATACCTTGTATATTGGCGGCGGAACGCCGACCGTGCTAAGCGCAAGTCAGTTGGATACCCTGATGTCAGCACTGGAAGGATGTTTTGATTTATCACAGCTCAGGGAATATACCCTGGAAGCAGGCCGACCGGAAACGATTAACCGGGAAAAACTGGAAGTCGCAAAAGCTCATGGCGTGGAGCGGATTTGTCTGAATCCCCAATCCATGAACCCGCAAACGCTATTGAGTGTAGGCAGACCCTGGGAAGCGGGGTTGATTGAAAAACAGGTGGCATTAATTGACTCTTTTGGTTTTAGAACCGTGAATATGGATCTGATCGTAGGCTTGGGAAATGAAACCCCTGATGATTTTTTACGATCCCTGGAAACTGTTATCGCACTCGAACCTCAAAATATAACCATCCATAATTTATCGATAAAAAAAGGCTCCCGAATTAAAGATCAAAACGGGATCGTCGTTAAAGAGGGATATGGTGAAGACTTTTATCAGGCTGTCAAGAACCGTCTGAATAGCGAAGGGTTTGAACCCTATTATTTGTATCGTTTAAAATACACCAGAGATAACAGTGAGAACATTGGGTATGCCAAGCCGGGACATGAAGGGATTTACAATATTTTGATGATGGCTGAATGCCAGTCTACCATCGGCATCGGAGCCGGTGCGACCGGAAACCTCTATGATCCAGCTACCGATAATATTTCCAAGGTTTTTACAGTTAAGGATGTGAAGACATATAATGAACGGTTTGAGGAGATAGTAAAGAAGAAACTTGAAACCTACGACTTATATCTAAAATAAGAAAGATATAAATATATTATAAAAATATATAATCGTTGACTTTAAACATAGAAGTCTGATATACTTTAGAAAGTTTCATTCATCGACATTTTTATATTGGCGTAAAAGGCAAACTCAATGAAAGTTGGCGACGCAAAGCTGAGAGTCTAAGGTTGACAGGATTTTGAAAACTACGATAGTCTAGCTACCATTTTTTGTGGTAGTTTTTTTTTTGAAAAAATTTAACAAGCGATATCAAAATGTGTTTAAAAAGATGGAATAAAAAACTTACTTTAAAAGTGATGCATATTGTTCTAATTATTATTGGTGCTTGTTAAAATGAACGAATAGTCTAAAGGAAAGTATGGAAAAATTGATAAAACGAAAAACTGTGATACGAGTAAAAAAATTAATATTTGAATGCAATAACGGATATGAACTAAAATTAGGATTGTACGATATTAGTCGTTTGAAAAAAATCAGTAAATCTTCGAGAACTGATCAATCAAAATTTCTTAAAAAAATTTCTGAAGAGATTTCTTTAAGACAGAAAAAAATCGATGTAATCTGCGAGGAAATCTTAGTATTTGACAATAACAAAGAAATGAACAATAACATTCAACAAATGCTAAAGATTAAAAAAATTAGAATGCAATTATCTAAACTAAAAAATGAGTTGCAGTACATTAGCAATGACCTCATGGTAATAACTGAAGGCGATGGAGAATTAGACACGGAACTGAATAAGGGTAATAAAAAAGAAGAAAGTCTTCAAAATAACACGAATGGCATAATATTTGAAGAACGTGATTTCAAAATAAATTCTTTTTTAATGCCATCAGCTTCTATCGATATTCCTATTTATGAGAAGAATTCATTGATTAAAGTTCTTAGAAAAGAAAAAAAATATGTAATTTCTTCACACACGGCGTTGAATCTTTCAGCAAAATTGAGTAAGGTCTTACATGGTGACCGACATAATGGTGACGATGGTTATCAAGTTAGGTCTTTATATTTTGATACCGTTAGCGATAAGGATTACTATGAAAAAGAAGATGGTTTGCTTTGTCGGCAAAAGATACGTTTCCGTATATATTCAACTGATGATCAATTTGTAAAGCTTGAAAAGAAAGAAAAAGAAGGTGATTTTCAATGCAAGCGGTCACTCAGTCTTCCAAAAGAAGTGGTAGGTGAATTCATTAGTGGAAATTATGAACGACTTCTAACAAATAATGAGAAATTTGCTGAAGAGTTATACTTAGACATGATAACAAATTGCTATGTTCCAAAATGTATTGTGGAATATAATCGAAAAGCATTCATTGTACCCGAGAATGACATAAGAATAACGATTGATTCAAATATTAGAGCGACGGAGTGCAACTTTGATATTTTTTCTAATGAAATTAATTGTTATCCAGTTTGCCATCCTGATGATGTAACTTTGGAAGTGAAATTTAATGGATTTTTATTATCTTATGTAAAAGACCTGTTGGATACATGCAAGAAAACACAAATATCGAATAGTAAGTATTGTTTGGCGAGAACCGTTAGCAAAGGAAAAACAAAACTATTTTAAGGAGTTTACAATCTGTGAAAGAGCAATTATTTAATTATTTAGGGACAAATTCAGGAGCAATCACGCTAGAAGATATATTGTTGAACTTTTTAGTTGCATCAATATTGAGTTTTTCTATTTTTATTTCCTATAGAATTTCTCATTCTGGGGCAGTATATAGCGCAAGGTTCAACGTTTCATTAGTCATGCTTACCTTAATCACGACTCTGGTTATGAATGTCATTGGAAATAATATCGCGTTATCCTTGGGGATGGTGGGAGCCCTTTCAATTGTACGATTCAGAACAGCGATAAAAGACCCGCGAGATGCTGCATACATTTTTTGGGGCATCGCGGTTGGAATCTGTTGTGGTGTGTCAGAATTTGTGATTGCAGCAATTGGAACTGTAGTTATTTTTATTTTTCTAATGATTTTTGGAATGGTCAAGAATAACGATCGTTTTTTATTGATAATCAGAGCTGATCGAAGAGCGGCTGAAGAAATTGAAAAACTAATTGATTTGGTCTATTCAAGTAAAGCAAAAATGAAGGTGAAAAATACAACATCAGAAAATGTAGAGTATATTTATGAACTATCACAGTATATTATAACTAAGTATAGAAACAATCTGGATGTCACAGAAGAATTATATAAGCTAGATAGTGTTAGAAGTGTAAATTTAGTATGTCAGAACGATGAAATTAATCAATAAAGCGGTAACACTGCTAAGGAGCTATCTAAGCATTTATGTAGTTATGATTCTGATTATCTTGGTTGCTATTGGAAGTATTACATTTATTAGAAATGCGTTAAATGAAGATGAGATATTTCAGGGGTACACGCAAAAGCTTAATCCTTCAAATGAAACAGAGTCAGCACTCCTTCATATCGACAGTGAATTTAAATTAAGCACTGATTTTAATACCCATTTACCAATAGTGGTAATTGATACAAAGGGAATTGAGCCTCCGATCAGTACAGTTGAGAATATAGATGAAGAACGATTTGTTCGAATCGAAGGACTCGACCCGTATATCGAAGGAAAACTGACGATCATCGACGGCAATAAGAGAAACAGAATAACAGATGAGCCTGCCCAGACAAGTCTAATTAAAATAAAGAGACGTGGTAATTCTTCAATGATGTATGATAAGGGACAGTATTTAATTAAACTGATGACGGAAAGTGGAGAAGAGAGACCGGTGTCGATTTTCGGTATGGGCGAAGATAATGAATGGGTTCTCAATGGATCAATGGTAGATAAAAGTATGCTTCGTAATTATCTGGCATATCAACTCTCAGCACAGATATTAGACTATACGCCTGATAATGTTTTTTGTGAAGTAGTAATAAAGAAAGATGATGAGTACACTTATCAGGGTATTTATTTAATGGGAGAAAGCATTAAACAGGGGGTTGATCGTGTTGCTATTCAGGAATTTGATCCAGATGATACTTACAACAGTTATTTGGTGCGCAGAGATCGGTTTGATGAAACTGAAAATACTTTAAATACCTACGCTACAGAAGCGGGGTTTACAGATACCTTTATTGGGTTACAGTATCCTAGCAAAACGAAGGTTACAGAGGAGATGTTAACTTACGTTGAGAAGGATCTGGATCAAATAGAAAAAGTGTTATACTCGGATGATTACGGTATTTTCTCGACTTATCCGGATTATTGTCAAACACATTTCAAAAATCCCCTAAAAAATCGGTCGAAAAATCCCCGTTTAATCGGTAGGTTTTTCGTCAAACTTGCTGGTGTCATAAAAACCAGCTTTTTTCTTTTCCCGGATACGAAAGCTA
>Ga0209639_1000122_pt1 | contig 119061 bp, 77 predicted proteins | sample EPASupsiteHSE605_FD_187268 | JGI IMG/M metagenome (GOLD analysis project Ga0209639, IMG submission 187268) | Bioremediated contaminated groundwater from EPA Superfund site, New Mexico - Sample HSE6-05 (SPAdes) (version 2) | ecosystem: Environmental > Aquatic > Deep subsurface > Groundwater >...
AGATTTTTATAGTTTTATTAAAAACAAGTCCAAGCCCTATGGTATTGATGAATCTTTCTTTGAGAATGAAAATGATATGGATCAATTGATCGAATATGGTTATCTTCCTTCAAGTATTGAGTATTGTTTCAAGTATGATGTGATTAATGATTTTGCTCTTTACGATAATTTAAACCAATCAGCTCGTTGGAGTCCTTTTGAGTGGAGTATGAAACCCCAGTATTTTGATTTGAGTAATAAGCCAGAGTATCTTGATCTTCTATCTTTTTCTGGATTTTTTGGCTCAATCAAGTGCTTTAAACATCTGTTAATGAAAGGATTCGAGATAAATGATAATGTGTTATCAATGGTTGTATGTGGTGGTTGTTTTGATCTTTACCATTTATGTAAAGGAAATCAATTTGAGACACAAAAGCATGTTAAAAAAGTAATTGAGTTTTTCCACTTACCCTTGTTAAGTTTCATGATGGAAAACGGAGCTGATATAAATGCAAAAGATGAGTATGTTGAGTTAATATATTTAATTGGACTCCTCTTCATTATGCTGCTAATAATGGTCATCTTAGTGTTGTTGAATATCTAGTTAATCAAAGAGCTGATATAAATGCAAATGCAAGGGGATTACATTCAAGTGGTACTCCTCTTCATTTTGCTGCTCAAAAAGGTCATCTTAGTGTTGTTGAATATCTAGTTAATCAAAAAGCTGATATAAATGCAAAAAATACAAGTGTTGAGTTTTAATATTTAAATGGACTCCTCTTCATTTAGCTGCTTCTAATGGTCATCTTAGTGTTGTTGAATATCTAGTTAATCAAAAAGCTGAATATAATGTAAAACAAAAATATGTTGGGTTTTTATGTTTTATATTACTCCTCTTCATTATGCTGCTGATAATGGTCATCTTAATGTTGTTGAATATCTAGTTAATCAAAAAGCTGATATAAATGCAAAAAATACAAGTGTTGAGTTTTTATATTTGATCAGACTCCTCTTCATTATGCTGCTCAACATGGTCATCTTAGTGTTGTTGAATATCTAGTTAATCAAAAAGCTGATATAAATGCCTATTCATGTAAATTTCCATATGGGACTCCTCTTCATTATGCTGCTAAGAGGGGTCATCTTAATGTTGTTGAATATCTAGTTAATCAAAAAGCTGATACAAATGCAAAAAGCAATGATGCTGAATTTTAGTATTTGATTGGACTCCTCTTCATTATGCTGCTAATAGTGGTCATCTTAGTGTTGTTGAATATCTAGTTAATCAAAAAGCTGATATAAATGCAAAAACTAATTTTGTTGAGTTTTAATATTCAATCATACTCCTCTTCATTTTGCTGTTAGATTTAGCCATCTTAGTGTTGTTGAATATCTAGTTAATCAAAAAGCTGATATAAATGCAAAAAGTAAAGACGGGGAAACACCTATGGTGTTTGCAAGAAGAAATGATAATTCAAATGCTGTTAAATTCCTCAAGAGTAAAGGAGGAGAATAAGTCAGAAGAGGATTAAAAACCACACTCATTAGTCTTTTTAAAAATATGTGATGGTTAAGACGTCTTAATCCTTGTATTTCATAGGGTATTTTAATAAATCTAAATGACAAAGTTGTTATTTATGGGAGAATTAAAAATGAAACACTGGACTTGTTAACAGACTCTCTTTCTTGATTTTGATACCATTTTTTATAGATGACACAACCCAATATCATTAGGGAATAATATACAGTGTTTTTAGGCTAGTCGGGCACTCCTTCATTTTCGTATGCTTTCTTAATTTGGGCTATTTGATCTTTGATAATTGTATTGTATTAAACTAGTTTTTTTGTTGATAATTGCATCTTTTTCACTAATCTTTGCATTTTGCACTTCTAATGTTGCTTGAGCAGAATTGATCTCCGATTTCAACTCCCTATTGATATTTTCTTGTTCTTTTAACCTAGAATTCATTTCATAAACTTTTTGTTCATATCTTAGAGAAATTCTCTGAAGGCTTTTGATATTTGATGTTATTAAGAAGGATTTTAGCACAAGTTCCATGGTTTTTCATACATCCAATCAAGAATTGTTTAAAGAAGATAAAGAGAAAGCCTGATTAGAAACAACAAAAATGCGACATAATGATGGAAGAGAAACCAAACAGAAGCATGGATTCTTCAAATATGTTTCTATCTTTTGAGTAATTGATCTTTCATATTTGGAGAAATCTATGTTATAATTATGGTCTTGGCTTTGTATTAGGAGAGAGAACTCTCTCAGATGAATCATCATTAAGAAGTTGACAAAGAGAATCACAATGAAGAGAATAGCAAATATCATAAACATCACCTGCTTTTTCAACACTTGGATAACTGATTCGAAAACAACAAAAATGCGACATAATGATGGAAGAGAAACCAAACAGAAGCATGGATTCTTCAAATATGTTTCTATCTTTTGAGTAATTGATCTTTCATATTTGGAGAAATCTATGTTACTATCATTTTGGTCTTGGCTTTGTATTAGGAGAGAGAGAACTCTCTCAGATGAATCATCATTAAGAAGTTGACAAAGAGAATCACAATGAAGAGAATAGCAAATACCATAAACATCACCCAAAAACGATACTCAAGAATATTATTAAACAGTATTAATCTCTTTTCAACCATTATTCATTGAGAAATCTCTAAAAGCTACACAATGGACTATATTTGAATTGTTTTTATTGAGAATTTGTAATATTCAAGACCCAGATCTTGTCAAATATTGAGCAAAATGATGAAAATTCATTAGATAGAGACTTGAAAAATATGTTTAAATAAGGTGCTTCAACAAGGAGAGAAATGGCACTTTTCCATCATATCAGCAAAGCAAATATGGAAAGTGATATTTGGGATCGACTTAATGATAAAATAAATATGCTTTGGGAATTAACTAAGGAATTATCACATTGTTGTCCAAAAAAATCTAACGAAGCGGATGTTTTTTTCTATGACATTGTAAAAGAAGGATCATTTCCTATTGCTTTTGTTTATTCTCCTTGTTTTGATATATATGATTTTGAGATCGAGGAAAAATGCAAAATGCTTAAAGAATTACAGAACAAATTATTGCTTAAGTATTCTGAGTTTGGTATCCAAAAAGAGAATAAAAGTAGCTCAGAACACTATTTATCGCGAATTAGATCGCAAATTGATGAAATCGATGCAGATTTTTTCGAAATTTCGAGGATTGGGAAAGTCATTAAAGAAGAAGAAGCTAACAATCAATATCATCTGATGTTTTATGACAACGAGGTTAAAAGATACTCCAAAATACTTGAAAAAAGTATTAGTAATCTTGAAGAAGTTAAGTCTTTATGCAATGAATGCAAAACTGAGATTCATCAACAGGTTGAGCAAGGTGATGATTTGAGAAATGGGGTCAAAGAAACAACAGAAGAATTACAGGCAATAAGAACAATGCTGAATGAGATATCAAAAGAGATTGAAGAACATAAAGAATGTCTTGTATCTCTTCAAAGTAACAATGCCATTCTAGAATCTATTTATGGTTCTCTTTGTATTCAATGTACTGAATATCAAAAAACATTGGATACCCTTGAAAAGGATTTTTCTATTCATAATACATTATTAGAATTATATAATTCTAATGAGAAGCAAATACTAATGAAAAATAACATTCAAGATGTCACTAATCAGAAATTGATTGAGGCAATGGAACTTAATTCCGATTGCAGAATACAAGTGAAAAGCTTTTTAGTTGATATTGAAAGCTATCAATATGAAATGAAAAGATATAAAGAAACCATAAACAGATTAGAGAATCATTTTGCAAAATCTGTATCAAGTGTTAGAAAGCAGATTGTCGACTATTATACTCCCATAGAAGAATCAATTAATAAGAGAATCATTGATGAGAATATTAGGAAAAAGGCAATAGAAAATGAAGTGTTTTTACTCAAGAGCCAGATAAACACTTTACTGGCAAAAAACAGCAAAGTACCTGCAGTAGTAGGACTTGTTGAGTCTATTCAGTTTATTGAAGGATTTGAATGTAAGATGGTTGACCTGTTTGCTGGTATTCAAAAAGAAATATCAATAATAAAGAATTATAAGAAAAGTATTGATGACAATAAATTAGAGAGTATAACAAACCAAGATTCAGTTACTTATTGTTATAATTTAGAACAACAGTTATCGAAATATCGAAATACATTAAATGAATTTCTTGATAAGAATGGATGCCTTGTGAAAAAAAATGAAGAGCTCAAAAAAAGAATAGATTTTATGAATCGAAGAAGCAAAAATGAGTTAAATCAATTAATGGAAAAGAAAACAATTGAAATCAGACAATTACAAAATACTTATCAATCAATTCGCATGGCAAATGAAACAGAATATGAAGAAATTGATTTGAATATAGCAAAGTACAAAGAAAATGTAAATGACTATAAAGTTCAATCGAAAGAAGATACAATAAATGGAAATGAAACGAAAATTAACTATCTTCAACAAGTTCAATCTTTTGACAATAATACTGCTGTGTTAAAAGCATTTTTGAAAACCACCAAGGATGAAATGAATGAATTAACAAGAAAATATGCTGAAGAAGAATCCGAATCCAGAGTTTTTAAAATTCAGATTGAGAGGAAAACAATGCAAATTAATCAGACGCAAAAGGATATATTACAACTACAAGTTCTAGGATTGTCAAGAGAAACAGAACTTCAACAAGACAAAAGCAAGAAAAAGAGGCTAAAAGAAAGAATCAAATATATAGAGAGGAAAATCAGCCAATTAGGTTAGAGAAACACTCTATTATTTGTTTCTTCCTTTTCGATTAGCAATTGACCTTTTGTCATAACTCACGAGCCTTTCAGTAATTTTATCAATTTCATTAGCAATTTCATCACACTCCATTTGTAAGTTTTCTTTCATTTTCGAATAGTTTCCTATTTGTTTCTCCATCTTTTCTAATTGTTCCTTTGCACTTCTAGCTCTCAGTAATAAATCATTGTTTTCTTGGATAACAGGCGGCTCAATACTGTTTTCTTTTTCTAGATCTTCTATTGTTCTTCTATATTGCAATTCTAAAACCTTTATTTCTTTTTGTAATTTCTTATTAGATGTCTCTGTTTCATACACAGCTTTTTGCAAAGGCATATACTCAATAGGTTTATTACATATATTTCTTATTCTGACGACATTTGCTGCTTCTTCTCTTTCAAGAACTTCATATTTCTCAATGAGTTTCGCATAATGTGATTTTGACAATGTCTTCCATAAATCATTCCGCTTTTGTTCTAAAGGGCTCATTTCAAATTCGGCTAATAATGTGTCTTCCAATATTTCATGATATTGATCAACAATTTTATTCCATAATTGTTCGTTCTTCTGCTTTTCTTTATTCAAAAGAACCTCGACATTTTTTGGATCAACCATTGTGGAAATTGTTGGTTCATTTAAAGAAAAAACACCAACACATTCATCAATACATGTTCCAAGTTCTTTAACAGTATTTTTGTACCTCTGAGAATTAACAAGTTCTTCAATAGAAAGATTCATTATATTTTAAATCACATGTCGCACACTTTACTTAGTTTATACATTCACGAAACCCCAAACTTCAACAACATCTGCTGAGAACTTGTTTTGACCAGCCAAATAGGATCTTGCCTTTTCACTTCCATATATGAAGCCAACTCCGTAAGAATTTTCGAGTTCTGATGAGCATTCATCGAGATTATTATCGAGAAGTAAATCCTTTCCACCAAATGATAGTGTGTCTTTTGTGGCTATTAACGAGATCGGTTCTTCAGATTGAGGATTATATGGGATGAAAGCATCTTTTGATATGCTAAATAGAAAAGATGAATCATTTCCTGTAGGTTCTCCGCTGCAATTCCATTTTGATGACGCAAATCCACCAAAAACGAACCTGTTTGTCCTGACTAAAACACATGTCACTCCTAATCCATCAATCATTCTATGCATTTTGGAAATTGATCTTCCATCTCTAATCGATGAATATAGCATGTTGGTTTGAGGAAGAGACTTGAGCGGGAAACAGTGATACAGAATCTCAGCTGTTTCAGAGTCTGCAATGATATCAGAACCAGAAAATGGTGTAAAACTTAGATTTTTCCCTGCTGCATTGAGTTTCTTGATTCTCTTGCTTGCAATTTTAGATAGTTTAATGATGCGGGGATCTTGAGGTTCAAGGGTTGCCATTGTTGTCACTGGAGCTTGAGAATAACTATCATATTCTTTCTTTAATTGCTTGTTCCGACTTGATTCATGATCTAAGGGCGAAGAAATTTCAATCCGTCCATATACAATAATTGGTTCCGATTTGGTTTCATAATAATCGACAGGATCCAACACAGCTTCTTGGAGATATAAATCAAACCTGTGACTTGTCTCAAGAAATGGAAGTGGATGAGCATTTTCGGCGTAAAGGTCATAAAGATTTTTTTGTTTGAGAAGACTTGAGAACTTTCGAGAAACCTCGTTTTTTGAGGTCTTCAAAGGGGTTGATTGTTGAATATTCAACATTCGGGATTCGTCAATGGCCCTTTTAGCAATTGCCATTATATCATTCTCAATGCTTTTTTCTTTCCTGGAAATGTCATTTAATGATTCTTCTACTTTTTTAATTTGTTCCATAATTTTTCTCTCTCTACTTGCTAGTAACTCTGTAGAATTCTTGCAACTATTATATGCTTCTTCATATGCTTTTGAAATAGAAACAAGTTTGTGTTTCGTATATGAACCTTTTGAATGACTTCCAGTAACTTTGCACTTCAAACATACAGGAACTTTGCATACAGTGCAAAAATGGTTGACTTCTTCCTCTGGATGATATGGACACTTCCAGAACTGCTTAAATTCTTTAAGAATTGGCACCCTATCATGATCTTGTGCCTTTATATGCCTGCTTCGATCACATTTTTCACAGAGCTTCATTGACTCTGTTCGACACCAAATAGAAGCATTGGACTGACCACAGACACCACATCGACGAAAACCATCGGATTCAAAGCTATTTGGATTTGAAAACTCAATTGTCACAATATGAAGAGCATTGACTTGGACAGAGCTGAATATAATGAATTCTCCTTTATCAGAAATGCACATTGATTGGTAACCTTCGGGAATCATTAATGATGTTGCATCATCTTTCGAGAATTGGAAAGTTGATACTTCAGAATTTGGATCCAAATTACTTAATACATTGCCTAGCGCAACTTGTATATGAATAAGCACTGTTGAAGAAGAATTTTGATCCAAAACAATTTTTCCAGGACAAAACTTAAATCCTTTAACAGGATCGACTTTCATTCCATATTTCAATATATCAGGCATCTTTTTCGACACCGAATCAACATTAATAAAGACATCAACAACATTCTTCACTGAAAGTCCTTTAACATACTGCTTAAATCCATTACAGATTGGTTTGAGACTAATATCCTCCAATTTAACAACATTAACATATGCTGAAGCTAGTGTCATCCTGATCTTATGCTCAACAAGCCCAAATTCTTCAGAATACTCTTCAACTATTGGAGGCGAGAGAGTCATACGTTAAACAAACTGTTTCTAAAGAAAATGTGATTTTAGTGAAGAACTCTGTCTCTGATAGAAGGAATTTGGAAAAGAGCAAAGGCAATTACAGAAACAACAAATTCTGTAACAGACACATACATCATTAAGTTAATAGCAGAGTTATGCTGCCCTTCTTTCCTAATATCCTCTAATCTTCCATCTGCATCGACACCTTTTTCATTCTCTTCTGCGATCAGTTCTGCTAAATCGATGATTTTGATATTGGTTTTCAAAACAGATTGTTTCACAGTTGAGTTAAATGCAAGCATCATTTGGTTTGTGTAATTCCATGCAGCTCCCATTACATCACGTGCTGAGCGAACATTCTCAACAATCTTCAATGTTCTCTTATGCCATTTCTGACTATAAGGCTGAATAGTGTTTCTAACAAATCCGTTGACATCTTTAAATGATGCAACATATGAAGATGCAGAATTCAATTCGTCAATGATTTTAAGTACAGTATCAGCATCTGATTCACTCTCAATTCCTTCATTGAGCTTTTCGAGCTCTTTTGATGTGAGTTTCAATGTTGGTGATCTGAATAAAGAAGAATCTGCAGGTGTATAGTATCCTGATGGAGCATTGTGCCCAAAAGAAACTTCTCTCTGACTTTCTGATATCTTATTAACAGTGAATTTTACAGAGTACAAATCTATTCTGCTTGTATAAACATCTGATTGTGCAGTAATACCAATATAGTTTTGGGACAAATCTACTGAGAACTCTTGAGAAAAAACTTGCTTCATGTGTGTATGAGGATCTGTTGATGCAGAAACGGTAACTTTATTGCCACTAAAATCAACTTCGATAAGAATCTTCTTCCTTTTGCTGAATTGAACAACATCCAAAGGATCAGGAAGATCTTTGATATCAAAAGATGTTGAACCCTTATTATGTAGGTAATAAAATGCAAGACGACTGGTATCATCATTAAGCTGAACAACACTCACTGCAATACCAATACCACGAAAAACAGATGGCCCACCATGAATTGGCCCATCTGCACCGTATTTATCAGTGAACCAAAATGCAAAACCACCCCCAGTTGTTCCTTCAGAGACTTGCATTTCATAAAGAATTGACCAATCTCCTTGCGGAATCTCTACGTTAGTCCATGCATATCCTTTGGTAAACTGAATTGGAGGAACCATCATAACTTGACTCTCTTGAATTATCGACTGCCCCCCAAAACTCCAATAACCAATTTTTCTATCCTCTTCGATAGTAAATGGAGGAATAAGATCCGCTAGAGTCGAGGAGAGAGAATTTCTCAGTAATAAAAGCAAAAACATTCTGATTTTTTGGTCCCCGGTTTTGACGCTATTTGACAGTTTACGAAACCGAATGTTTATTTAATCGTATTACCCGCGGGTATCATAGGCACATGTCTCTCCAAAACTTATCGAGGCTCTCTCCTAGATCATCTTTTTCTATAGCTGCCAAATAAGATTTTTTCGCATCCATGTTGATAACCACTTCTCTTTTTAGATTAACACAGATTTTCTTGGATAAGAAGAGTGTTTCAATGACTCTTGACATAAATGGCTTTATAGAATTATCTCTGATGATTGTAGCTCCGGTAATTTTGTTGTTTCCTTCAAAAGGAATGCATAAATTATACGGAGGAGCTGGATATACATACGGGTGGAAAATGTACTTATTTAAATTGATGGAAGGCGTTGAAACCATAAAAGAATCATCAACAATCATTTGAAATTCAAATATTGCCCCTGGAATCTTGGATTTGGTTTTTGCATAAATAATCCCCCTAAAAGCCATCACATGTGATTCCTCTGATAGAGGAACTTTAAACCCTTCATCTGGTTCCATAATCCAATCAGGAGAACATTCAGAATAGCACGATTTAGATATAACTTTTATAAGGTGAGAAAAGTTTTGTTCCATGTTTTAAAATGGAATAAAAGACTCTCCATTTGTTGTTTTTTCTCCTCCAACAGAATAAAAGGTGACATTGACAATGTCGAAGTGCAAAATTGTTTTTTTAGGAGCAGCAGGAACAGGGAAAACATCATTGATACAGCAATTTGTATCAAATCACTTCGAAAATAACTATTCTGTAACTGTTGGGATTGATTTTTTTATAAAACCAATTCAAGTACAGGATCGGACCGTAAACTTGCAGATTTGGGATACGGCTGGACAAGAGAAGTTTAAATCTCTTATTCCTTCATATATTCGTGATTCTTCAATCGCAATTATTGTTTATGATGTATCATCTCCAAATACTTTTGACGAGGCGATTCAGTGGCATAAAATGGTTGTAAATGAAAGAGGCAATGATGCTATATGTATATTGGTTGGAAACAAGAACGATTTGGAAAATCGTGTTGCCCACGAAAGAGTTGTTGAGTTTTGCAAACCACTGGGCATTTCTACGATTGAGACTTCCGCAAAAACTGGACAAAATGTGATTAGGCTCTTTAAACTCATTGGAGAATCCATACCTGATAACTCCACCCCTGTTCCAATCAACATTACCCCTGCTCCAATTCAAATAGATAATCCATCTGCAAATGGATCTTGTGGTTGTTAAGTCATAACATTAATAAATTAACGAAATAATATATTATTTGTTTATTAGTGGAACATCTATTCTAAACTCAAGGAATTTGGGTTCCTCATTATACTTTGAGAAGCATTTCATATGTTTGGCTCCTTCAAGTTTGGAAAGCTCTTCTTGTACAGTTGGGTTAACTAAGCCAAACATCGAATTACCGATAACTTTTGGCGTTTTAATTGTTGAGTCATTAGCTTTGACAACAAGATGGTCAATAATCTGATTCCATACATCAGCAGGATCATTGCCTGTAAGACAAATTGGAGGATCTGCTTTATCTGATGAGACTATAAAAACTGGTTTGCCTTCCTGTTCTTGGATTTCACACTTAAACCAGATTGAGTTTCCTTTTGATCCGGGTATTTTGTACTTTCTTTCACTCACAAATCCAACTGGGAAAGGTGTAGATTTTCGTATGAACTGTTTATCATTCTTAAGCTTTCCAAGTGACACAATCCTAAGATGTGGGTTTGGCTTCAGTACAAACTGATTGTGTTCAGTTTCATGTGATTTTTTGTGGTGCTTCTTTTCTTTTTCTGCTGCTTTTTTGTTCTTGTTGATTTCTTTTGATACATGATTGATAACAGCAAGTGAGCGGGACACTCTGGATCGCTCTCGATATAAGAACACAAAATCACCAATATCATTTGGCTTAAATAATTTTCCTTTCTGTTTCTCTTTTGCTGCTGCTTCATCGAATGATTCAAGCAATTCTTTTGGAATATGTTGCCTAAATGGAAGAGCAGGATCTGCAACCCATGTTGTAACAATATTAATACCATACTGTGATAGTGACTGAATCAGGGCTTTATCATGCTCCCATGACCACCATACGGGTCCTTGTTGATTAGGTGGACATGTCTTGATATAGTCTGTTCTCCTTCTTCCAAGCTTTCGAATAAATAAATGTATTTGTTTCATATCTTTGATAACTTGCAGAGCTTTTCTGATATCTTTAGCATTGACTTTTCCCTGAAGAGCCTTCAATTTCTGATATGAACTGAAATCAATCTCTTCTGATTCCTCTATTGGAATTTCCACAAACTCCATTAATAGTTTCCCAATATCTTGAACTGCTGAAACAGTAACTAAATTTAACCCAGATACGGTTCTAAGCCGGGTCCAATCATTTGATTTATCATCACTAATTGGAATACCTATTGTAAGGATCCCTTGAAATAGCATTAGAATTTCATGATCAAAGAGAGAATTGCGAGCCAGAACACCTGGATGTGCTTCTTTCCATGGTTGAGGATTAGATGGTTCACTTGACAATGTTAAATCATATTCTTGAATATTTCCTAATTTTTCAATTTCCTCAAATAGGTTTTGTACACGCTTTTGAATTGCTGTTCTAGATAATGGGGTCGCTTTTCCAAGTCCTAATTCTTCATCATTAGGAATCTGAGTTATTTCGCTCATGCCGTATCTATAGACACCAAGCATTAAAGAATACTCAGCAACAGGATCTTCCCATGCTGGTAATACTCCTGGCCATGTTATATCTGGCTGTTGAACATATTTCAAAGCATTAGCCAATCTAATGAAGTATGCAGTTCGAGTAATAATTTTCTCTGCATTTTCTGATACTTGGGCAAGGATATCCGTCAAAACTCTTTCCAAATCTGATTGACTTGTATCTTGAAGAGAAACGAGTTTATCAATAATCTTTTCATCAATCGGATCGGAAGATTTATGAGAAAACGAAGCTAGACGAATTATAGATAATTCCTGTTGAGATCCAGTGTAACCTTTGCTAATTACACTTCTCATTACACCAATGATTCCTTTTGAACCCTGCATCATATCTGTGGAAATTTCAATATCAAGTTTATGCTTACGGCACCTTCTCATTGTAAGTGGCTCATAAGAAAGATGGTTGGCTGATGGAAAAACCTGATTCCAAAAATCAGCAGAATGGAGATCTAAATCATCTTGATGGGCGTCGAAGCTTGCTCTAGCAAAAATGGATTCGCCTCCAGAGACCACATCTTGAATAGTAACTTTAGCTCTTCGTTCTAAAATCTGATCGATATCTGCAGATGTAAATTTATCAGCTTCTGTATCATCGTCGTTAAAAATGCTGGCAACTCCTACTCTCAACATTTCTTCTATTTCTTCTGCTTTCATTGGCTTATCTTTGCTCATATCTCCACCATCAAGAACAACATGATCCAAACCTAACTTCTTTGAAGCACGTTCAAACATTTTGCTTTCATATGTAGCTCTGGTGATTAAACGGTAAACTTTAACTTTGGCTTTTTGTCCAATTCTATGGCATCGAGCCTCCGCCTGAATATCATTCTGTGGATTCCAATCACTATCGTAAATGATAACAGTATCTGCAGCTGTTAGATTAATACCAACCCCGCCAGCTTTAGTACTGAGTAAGAAAACAAAATTATCAGGATCAGAATTGAACCTTTCAATTGATGCTTGTCTTTCATTGTCATTAACAGACCCATCAATTCGCTCGTACTTATAACCTTTTGATTCCAAAAATGATTCAATGATAGACAAAACTCTGACCATTTGTGAGAATATCAGAACTTTATGTCCATCCATTTTAAGTCTGGGCAAAAGCTTATCAACAAAAACAAGCTTTCCTGATGACTCTATCATTGCCTCTACCTCAAGTTGTTCAATATCTTTGTCTTTGCTTGATTGTTCGCCTTTCTTCTCTTTTAATATTGTTTCTTCAGCACCTTCAATTAAATAAGGATGATTGCATACTTTTCGAAGTTGCATCATTAGGTTTAAAAGTGAAGGAACCGCCCCACCAGTCATTTGTTGCAATAAAGTACCGGCGTTTTCATGGAGAAGAGCTCTATAAAACTTCTTTTGCACACGAGTTAATTCAACTTCAACAATTGTTTCTTCTTTGGGCGCAATAGACTTTTCAACATCAGATTTCTTTCTTCTCAACATTAAAGGTTTGATTATTGATTGGATTTCAGATACTTGATTGCTATCAACCATGTTCCCATACTTTTCAAGGAATGTGTCCAAATCATTAAACTTATCTGGGTGTAATAGATGAAGAAGACTCCAAAGCTCTTGTATGTTATTTTGGATTGGGGTGCCAGTAAGCATTGTGCAATGCTCAAATACGAGTGCTTCAATTTTGTTATATAACTTTCCTTTATGATTCTTAAGTTTGTGTCCTTCATCAACAACAAGATACCGCCATTCAATTTCTGAGAATACGCTAAAATCAGTTAATACTGTTTCATAATTGGTAATAATAACATCAAATTGTACCTTTGATGATACTAATTGACCTCTGGGATTTACAACATTGAACTCGGATTGAATAATCAATTCTCTACATTCAGAATTACCATGATATACTACAGCATTTAAAACAGACCATTTTTCAAACTCGCTTTTCCAATGTGGAAGTGTTGAAAGAGGTGCAATAACCAGAAATGGCCCTGTAATACTATGATTTTTGCCAAGATAATCAAGCATAGTCACGATTTGAGCTGTTTTACCAAGGCCCATCTCATCAGCTAAAATATTATTTCTCTTTGCATACCAACAAAGACGGAGCCAATTCAACCCCTCAAGCTGATAGCTTCTCAATGTATCGCCATTCTTAGCAGCTGGTGGTTCATCAATAGGAACAAAAGCTTCGCTTGAAGGCCTCTTCCATTTCGAAGGAATTTGCTTCGGATTGCTATGCGCAATCCTCTTTTGGTATTCATCAATTGCTTTTGTATCAGTAATATCCTTTTCTCTCTCCCATGTACAGTCATTATAATCGAGGCTCTTCCATTTCACAAGATAATCTATATCATCTTTCTCACCTCTTTCATCAATGATTCGATCAATTTCAAACCAAACAGAATTGATCTCCGAATCTTCAAATGTTAGCAAATTCTCAATGCTTATTGATGGAGAAAGTTCGTATTTTTCTAATCTCCTATCAAAACGCTTAAGAGCAGCCTCGCCCCCTTCATGTTGTATTATTTCATCTCTAGCCATCCATCTGCAATGAATGAATGCCTTATCTAGGAATTTGACATAATAAAGGTCTTCTTTTTCCTCTGATTCATCATTAGAAACATCTTCTTTGTGGTGAATGCTAACTTTGAATTCATCTTTTTTACCCAATATTGATTGAACTACCAATTCCTCCTCCTCTTCTTCTTCAGTATCTTCTTCCTCTTCTTCTTCATTATATTCTTCTTCTTCATAATCATAATTTGATTCATATTCAGTTGTTGATCCATACTCCTGATCGGTTGATGGGTCTTTATAATTGGGTTGATACTTATGTCTTTGCTTTTTTTGCTGGCTCTTCTTCGAAGCTGAGTCTGAATCCGACTCCGATGAATCTTCTAGGGTTCTATTCCACAAATTCTTCTCGCTATAATTAATTTTTTGAACCGATTTTCTCTTTGATCTTCTTGTTGCGATGGAATTCATTAAACAAAAGTGGCCAAAGAATAATATAAACGTACATATTTATAGTTGAAAATGATTCTTGTGATATCTGCGCTGTTTACTGGTACATGTGTATGAAAAGTGATGATTCCATCTTTGATGTTTTTATCTGATTCTCCAATTCGAAGTTCATTTTTATAGTGCTTTTTTTCACCGATATCATGAGAAGCTTTCGATAAATGTTGGGGAAATGGGATAATTAGTTTCTATAATATAGCAGAATTAACATCAATATGTAAAAATGAGCAGAATAATTTATTAAATTGCTCACAAAACACAAATTATGGTTTGATAATTTGTTATTTTAGTAGAAATTACATAATTAATCAGTATATCTTTGTGAAATGCTCAATATCCAAGCTCATTACATTTTTCGACACCTTTGTTAGCACCTGTACAGTATTTAATTGTCTGTTTGGTTTTGATTATCAAAAACAATCGCCAATGCTAATTTTATTAACTGTTCATTTGTTTCCACACCAGATTTAATTTCAAATAGAAGTTGTGTTTATCTTATTCTTCAAGATGTTTTCAACATTCATGAAGGATAATCACATTATCTGGTCTAAACTAATAGATTCAAGAAGAGGAATTGAACAAAATCGAATAACCTTTTTGGCTTGCAACTCTCAATGGTGTTTTCCCGTCCTTGTCTTTTGCATTTATATCAGCTCTTTGATTAACTAGATATTCAACAACACTAAGATGACCATTTTTAGCAGCAAAATGAAGAGGAGTCTCATTAAATATAAAAACTCAACACTTGTATTTTTTGCATCTATATCAGCTTTTTGATTAACTAGATATTCAACAACACTAAGATAACCATTTTCAGAAGCATAATGAAGGGGAGTCAAACCATCTCGGTTTTTTGCATTTATATCAGCTTTTTGATTAACTAGATATTCTACAACACTAAGATGGCCATTTTGAGCAGCATAATGAAGAGGAGTCCCATTATCATTAGTTTTTGCATCTATATCAGCTTTTATGATTAACTAGATATTCAACAACACTAAGATGACCATATCCAGAAGCATAATGAAGGGGAATCAAACCATCCCGGTTTTTTGCATTTATATCAGCTTTTTGATTAACTAGATATTCAACAACACTAAGATGACCACTACTAGCAGCACAATGAAGAGGGGTATTTTCAAATAAAAAGCATCAACATTTTCATCTTTTGAATTTAAATCGGCTTTTTGATTAACAAGATACTCAGTAACACTTAGATATCCACTTTTAGCAGCATAATGAAGAGGAGTACAACCATTTGTATCTTTTGCATTTATATCAGCTTGTTGATTAACTAGACACTCTACAATGCTAAGATGGCCATTATTAGCAGCATAATGAAGAGGAGTATAATCAAATATTTAAGATCAACATCTTTATCTTTTGCATTTATATCAGCTTTTTGATTAACCAGATATTCAACAATTCCAAGATGACAATAATTTGCAGCGTAATGAAGAGGAGCTTCATTAAAAACAAAAACCCATCAAATTCAGTTTTTGCATTAATATCGGCCCCTTGATTAACTAAATATTCAACAACTTTAAGATGGCCATTACTAGCAGCATAATGAAGAGGAGTGGAATTAAACATAAAAATTAAACAAATTCAGTCCTGACATCTATATCAACTCCTTGATTAACTAGATATTCAACAACACTAAGATGACTATGTAGAGCAGCTAGATGAAGAGGAGTATCATTAATACTAAAAAATCAACACTATTATCATTTGCATTTATATCAGCTCCTTGATTTACTAAATACTCAACAACAAAAAGATGACCATTTTCAGATGCTAAATGAAGAGGAGTCCGAAGAAATTTTTCATTTGCATTTATATCAGCATTTTGATTAATTAGATATTCAACAACACTAAGATGACCATATTGAGCAGCATAATGAAGAGGAGTCTCATAAAACAAAAAAAATAGACATCTTCTGTGTTGGAATTCATATCAGCCCCATTTTCTATCATAAAAACCAACAATGGTAAATGGAAAAATTCAGAAGCCATACAAGCAAGATTTGGTTTGATCAATTTTTGTCCTTGACATAAATGGTAGAGATCTAAAGAACCACCGCAGACAACCATAGAAGTAACTTTATCATTGATCTCGAATCCTTTCATTAATAAATATTTAAAACAATTGATTGAACCAAAAAAACCGGAAACAGAGAGAAGATCATGATACTCTGGTTTGGAACTCCACTCAAATGGACTCCATTTAACTTCATGATTTAATTGATTGAATCTTATTAAATCATCGATTACATCATATTTGAGGCAATACTCAATACTTGATGGAGAAAAACCATATTCTATCAGTTGATCAATATCGGATTGATTCTCCAAGAATGAATCGTCATAATCATAAGGGGCATACTTATCTTGGATAAATTTTTCGAATTCATTGATCTCTTTTCGAAAATAATAGCATAACAAGAGGGATTCTTCATTACTAATGAATGGTTCAATTTCTCCAAAATCTAATATTCCTCGTTTGTACAAGTGATATATCAAAACCGGGCATTTAATAGACTTCTCTAAAATTTTTTGACGAAATTCTTCGATTTGGCAATACTTCATCGAGAGATTCACTACCTTTTCAAGTTTATGGGGGCGAATCTTTGGGAAAACCACAATTCGATCCACACAAAACTCCATATCTTCAATAATAATTTCATTTTGATCTTCATAAAGAAAAAGTTCAAAAGAAGTTTTCTCTTCCATTAAATCAAAATGAAGTCATAATTTGTTAAAAAAAAACAAATTTTAAGTGGATCTCTTTGCATTTTCTTCTTTGTGGTGGGGTCAATTTTTAAAAAATAGAGAATATTTCATCAAAATGCTCCTTATTTACTGATAAGATACTTCATTTGTCTGTCTTTTTGATAAATGTTTTCACTCTGAAAAGAAAATGTTTGATGATTTTTCCCTATTTTACTTTATCATTATATATTGTACTGAATTCTATTCCTTGTTTGTCTTCGCCTTCATTCAAACAACCGAAACAAAAACATAAATAGACCCTATGTGTCTGAGATGAATCCCTGGTTATCATGATATTTATTCGAGTGTTGAGATTTCCACTGTTCAATTCTTTTTGGTCCAATTTCTGTGTTTTGGATGAAGAAGTATGACATAGAATGAATGATGTTGTACTTCTCTCACTATATCATCAATGAAGAATCCCTTTTTTCTGGCAAGCTACTGGAATCAATAAGAAAATAATAAAATGATTGTTCAAAGAATGGGAAAGTCATCCAATTAACTCAAGATTGGAGATAAAAAATCAAGAAAACGGCCATAAAAGCTTTATTTCCATGCAACATAAACTAATTGTTTCACTTTTCCATTAGTATTTCCGCCTCCCCCAGCAACCTTGTTCTTACATGCCTTATTATTCTTGAAATAGTTAATAAGATGCCTCTCAATTCCATTTGCATATTCATTGCTAGTTGTTTGGTAAACAGGACAAATATACCTCATTCCTCCTTTTTTATACTTATCATTCCACCTGTTTTCAAGCCCATCTGAACCAGAAGTCTTTCCAATGTAGAATGCATTTGCATTTTTTATAAGACTACTTACCATTCTCTGAACTTGCTGCTTTGCTGATTCAGCATGTCCAGTAATAGGGTTCGTATCTTGTAAGGCTTCCTTAAATGATATCATAAATTCTGATTGAAGCTGACGATCATCTTGCCAATCTTTGAAAAATCTCAGGAAACTCTTAAAAATATGCATTCAAAAAATTCAAATTGGGTTATACTAGCATCTCTATGAAATCATAAATAATTCTCAAAACGATTCATGTTTTTGGTGTTAACTGAATCAGGATTATGCTATTATACAAAAAAAGTCCATTATTATTAATGATTATTTCTTCCCACTTCAATACAATTTAGGAGTAAGTACCTTTCAATTCTGAGTATTAACTTTAATGTGATTATTGAGGGTTTCCAGTATATGTGTTAAACCTCCATTTCAAGCAACATTGAATTTTAGAATCTGAATCCGGAAAAAATTCCTTCAACAACATTTACGGAAGTTAAATGGTTTACTTAGATTTGGCTAATTCAGCATACTTGTTGTATCTTCTCTTGAGATCCTCAATGAGGCCTGGATACTTAACCTTGGCTTCGTTTGGATAAATGTCTTGAAGGGCAGCATAACGGTTTTCCTCCTTGAAGAGTGGGGTTAAGTCATATGTTGGTTCTTCTGAATCAAGTTGGAATGGATTCTTACCTTCAGCTGTCTTTCTTGGGTCAAAGCGGTAAAGTGTAAGGTAACCAGCCTTAAGAAGGTCTTTAGCATGTGATGGAGTACTACCAAGGCCAAGCTTGATACCATGGTTAATGCATGGTGAATAGTTAATGATAAGAGCTGGACCGTTATAGTCTTGGGCTTCTGTGATAGCCTTGAGAGCTTGAGCCTGGTCAGCAAGAAGGCAGGTGTTAGCAACATAAACGTTACCATATGTCATAGCAATAGCGCCGAGATCCTTCTTAGCCTTAGCATAACCAGCAGCAGAGAAGTTGGCAACTGAACCACGTTGTGTGGACTTGGAGCATTGACCACCAGTGTTGGAGTAAACTTCAGTATCCATAACAAGTACCTTAACGTTGTCACCAGAAGCAAGAACGTGATCGACACCACCAAAGCCGATATCATAAGCCCAACCATCACCACCGATGATCCAGAGCTTCTTCTTTGCAAGAATATCAGCTTGTGACTGAAGGTTCTTAATCTGTTCAGATGGGTTAGAAACTTGAGCAAGCATTGGCTTGATTTCTTCAGCAAGTTCGATAGTTTCATCAGTGTTCCAAACGGAAACGATTTTCTCCATCTTTTGCTTAAGTTCTCCCTTTAATTCACCAGCAGCAAGAATATCTGTGATAAGCTTCTTGGTGAAATTGCGGCGAGCCTCAATTGAATGGAACATACCGAAACCAAATTCAGCATTATCTTCAAAGAGAGAGTTAGCCCAAGCTGGACCATGACCCTTTTCGTTGGTTGTGTATGGATTCCATGGGAATGTAGCAGACCAGATGAGTGAGCAACCAGTGGCGTTAGCAATGAAGAGTTGGTCACCATAAAGTTGAGTGAGGAGCTTAACGATAGCTGTTTCACCACATCCTGGGCAAGCACCGTTGTATTCAATAAGTGGCTTCTGGAATTGAGAACCACGAACTGTGAATTTGTTGATAAGGTGTCCCTTGATTGGAGCCTTCTGGCATTGTTCAACATTCTTTGATTCAACTGTATCAATTTGGTGGGTACGTGTTGTCATCGTAAGAGCCTTAACAGGGCATTGGTTAGCACAAACACCACAACCTGTGCAATCGATTGGAGAAATTTGGATACGATAGTTGAGTCCCTTAAGTTCCTTACCCTTGGCCTTGAGTGTCTTAAGACCCTTAGCTTCAAGATCAGTTAAGAGGTATGGGCGGATAACGGCATGTGGGCAGAGGATTGCGCATGTGTTACATTGGATACACTTCTTCTCATCCCAAACTGGAACGAAGACGGCGATACCACGCTTTTCGTACTTGGATGTACCTGGTTTCATTGCACCAATTTCGGGCATTTCGTCAACTGTGATTTCTTCACCACGTTGTTGAATAGTGTAAGACATGATCTTATCAAATCCCTTAAGGTCTTGTTCTGGTTCAACTTCAGCCTTGAGCCAAGCTTCCCTATCATACTTAATTTCACGAATTCCGGCGAGAGCACTATCAACCATATCCCAGTTCTTTTGGATAACTTCCTTTCCTTTGCGCTTGTACATCTTCTCGATTGATTTCTTGAGAAGAGCAATGCATTGTTCAGCTGGTAAAACGTTAGCAAGACCGAAGAAAACAGTTTGCATGAGCATATTGATTCTTCCTGGAAGACCAAGCTTGATAGCAATACCTGTAGCATCAATAGCGACAAGGCGAGCATTCTTTTCGGCAAGAGAACGGCGAACACTAGCTGGAAGATCCTTGTTGAAATCAGTGCTATCAGCAATGTTGACAACGAAAACACCACCTTCCTTGAGGGGCTTGAGCATATCGAACTTGTGGAGATAAGCTGGGTTGTGGCAAGCGATATAGTCAGCAGCTTGGATGAAGTATGGAGCATCAACTGGCTTAGCACCGAAACGAAGGTGAGATGTTGTCAAACCACCAGACTTGTGAGCTGAGTAAGCAAAGTAAGCTTGACCATAAAGATCAGTGTTATCAACAATGAGCTTGATAGCATCCTTGTTAGCACCAACTGTACCATCAGATCCAAGACCCCAGAAAATGCATTGCTTAGTCTCGGCTGGAAGGTTATCGAATGGTTGACCAACTGGAAGAGCTGTTTCTGGGCTGGAAACACCAACAGTGAATCCATCCTTTGGCTTGGCAGAAAGAACATTCTTGAAGATAGCATCAACATGTGGAGGAGCGAAATCGCGGGATGAAATACCATAACGGCCACCAATCATCTTAACGTTTCTGAAGTTTTGGAAGACAGAAGACATATCGGTGAAGAGTGGTTCACGTGTGGCAACAGCATCACTGTACTTGTCCAAAACGCAAATATTCTTAACAGACATTGGGACAGCCTTGTTGATCATTTCAGAAGACAGTGGGCGGTAAAGGTGAATCTTCAATAAACCAGTCTTGGCTTGTGGGTGAGCACGAACGTATTCTTCAACTGGACCACAGCCAGAACCCATCATAACGATGCAGTTTTCATCATTTTGAGAACCAATGTATTCGTATGGCTTGTAATAACGGCCAGTAAGCTTTCCGAACCTGTTCATCATATCTTCAACTTGAGCAGGAAGCTGAGCATATGGCTTTCTGAGCTTTTCAACACTTTGCCAGATATACTCTGGACCCATGATTGGACCGTGAACTGATGGATGTTCTGGGTTAAGAGCACGAGCACGAATGCGGCGGAGACCTTCATTATCAAGAAGTTGTTTAAGAACTTCTGGAGCAATTTCTTCGTAGGTGTTGATTTCGTGGGATGTTCTGAAACCATCGAAAAAGTGGAGGAATGGAAGACCAGTCTTGATTGTTGTCAAGTGGGAAATAGCGGACATATCGTGAGCTTCTTGAACACCATTGGAGCAAAGCATTGGCATACCAGTGTTGCGTGCACAGTAAACATCACCATGGTCGTTGTAGATAGACAAAGCGCTTTGAGCAATTGAACGAGCTGTAACGTGAAGAACAGCAGGGCAGAATTCGCCAGCGATCTTGTAAAGATCTGGGATCATGAGAAGAAGACCCTGGGAGGCTGTGAAAGAAGCACAAACAGTACCAACAGCTGTAGCACCATGAACGGCACCAGCAGCACCACCTTCGGCTTGCATCATATTAAGTTTAACTGGATTTCCCCAGATGTTTTTCTTGCCTTGAGCAATCCATGCATCAAACATTTCACCCATTGAAGTGGCTGGTGTAATCGGATAAATAAATGAAGTTTCGCTGAGAAGATAAGCAACAGAAGCAGCAGCAGTATTCCCGTCTCCAGGAACTCTCGTCACGAAATTCCGTAACATAAAGTGAAGTGAAAACAACTGGCCTTGAATTGATAAAGGTTGGCCATCTCTTAAATTCAAAAAGTTTCAATAATAGAAAAAATGTTATTTCATAGAATTGATCGTTTTTGTCAAATATTGTGAGCTAAATTGTGTTGATTAACGATTTCTGTGTTAATATATTAGATCCGCCTTTGAAAAATTGAATGTCTATGATTCTGTCTTTTTGTTATGTTTACAGGATGAATAACTGTTCTAAACATCTGTTTGATAGAGCTCAATTTGAAGTGGCTCTTTTCGGTTCTTCTCGTACTCATCTTCGTCGTTTATTGCGTCCTCGTCCAAGTAAAGCCACTTAAGCATCCAGTCGATCATGTCTTGTGTGAAGCATATCATCAAAATAATTGGGTCTCTGCTGGATCTGAATATAAGAAACAAGTCTCTTGGGAGAGGAGAGTTAATGGTTACGACTTCGATAACTGCGTTTGCAACGAGAAGGAACATCTCCAGAACAAAGAAAACTGTTGCGACGTTGATTTTGCAAGTGAGAGATCCAGAAAAATCGTTTTTTCGGATCTCTGACATGAAGAATAGGGCGGGAAGAGCTATAAACGAAAGTGTAAATAAGAGAAGCACTCCTTCGTAAATAAATCGCACCAATTTGTTCACTTCGGTGTCAATTGTAACAGATGAATAATATCGGAGATACTGGAGCTCTCCAGACGAGATTATAAACGGAGAAACTATCCAAAACCAGTTCCTCTTAATAAAAGTAGGGTCTTTGTTCGAATAGCACACGAAATCCTGCAATGATGCAACAAGGAATGCCAGGGAAAGACATAGAATAAACTGTGCAATATGTGAAGATGACATTATAATACCACTACTAACAACAGTTGATGCTTGTCTGAGATTTGCCATGATATTAAAACAAACATGAGCAAGGAAAATTAGTCTGAAGCAAAAACGGCTCCAGTATTGGCAAATGGACTGCTTACCTGTCATGAAAAATGTGGCAATAAGACGGTACAGAGAATAGACTCCTAGAAGGCATATGCATATCAATGGAAGGTCTTCTGATGTAACTTTCATATTAATTTACCCTTTTTATTTTTTCAATAAGTATCCACATTTTTGAAAGAAACTGTAGGAAAAAATGTTGAACTGTCTGATGAGCTTGTTCTCCTTTACATCTTTTCGATTAAGGAGTTATGATAGTAGTGTATTTACTGGATATGTGTATACAGTAACTGTTGAGAATAAACCATTGCCATATACGTCTGAGAACTATCATGTTTTTGATTGCAGTTTTGTGAATATGAATAATAGGGCTATTTATTTGACTGGTTTAGATTATAAAATGAATTTACTCATAGAATCTGTTTTATTCAATAGAGTAACTTCAACATCATCATATGGTGTGTTTTATTATTCAAATACTGGTAGTGCTTATTTGAGCAAAGTTTGTATATATAATTGTTCGGCTGGAAGTTCTTATCAAGTTGGATATCTAAATACTGTTTCAAATGTTAATAATAATATTGGTGTTTATTTTTCATCTCTGGTACACAATGGAAGATCACCAAATCTAGATTCTATAATTATACGTTTTGAAAATGGAAATCAAAGGATTACTGGAGCAAATTTCTCTAAAAATACTTGTGATTCATATTATGGAATGTACATGACATCAGCATTTAAGTACATAATGAATTTCACAACATTTTTCGGTAATTCTGGAGCAAAACAGTTTTGTGGTTTTACCGTCTCTGTTGCATATGAGACTGATATTAAATGGTGTAATATTGGAAACAATTCTTGCGATTCAATTACACAAATTTTGCTTGAATTCCGAAGCTGGGCTGATACTCTTTTCTCGACTTGCATTTTCTACAATAATAAAGGAGTTTTATTATCGCAATTGAGTTCCAATGGAGCTTATGGTGTTATAACATTGATATTTTGCGTAATATCTCATTCAAACGGGCAACTAACAAGTGTGTCCGGTGGAGGCAAATTCACCATTACTACAAACATAGGTGGATCAGCATATGTCAATTTAGTCACACTTACTCTAACAATGTTAACTGAAACATTGCCAATAACACACCTTAATACAGCAAACTGTATTGCTGATATCCCAGCTTTCCAACCAATCCCTTCGCCTTCACAACTTGAAGTTATCAGTCTCCCTCCAAGCCCAACTGAGTGCTATTTCACTAACCCTGATAACACAATAATGATGAACATATTATCTATAGCCAAATTCATTCCTTTGGTCCTAATGCAATAAAAGCATTTTTGGAGACAATATTAACCTTATTTTTATAGAGAACAAAATGAGTAATAAAAACAACATCAGTGAAGGATTTTCGATATTATCTAATTTAGGTATTAATATAAAGGAGGAAGTTAGTGATGAAGATCCTTTTCGTTTTATTGTTAGGCCAAAAGTTGCAGGTGTATCTGCTGATGTTGATGGAACAAAGCAAGATTTAGAAATTAAATCCCCTTTAAAAGCATGGAGAAAATATGGCCCTGATATATCAGAAATCATTAAGGAAAAAAAAATACCAAAAGGAGATAAATTATGTACTGTTAACCAATTTCTTGAATTTCAAAGTTCAATTTGCAAGTTTCATCGCAATTTTAAAAAATCTAATCTGAATGCGGAGCAAAAACATCTTCAAGGAGAAGCAGAATCGTTGAGTAACAGAATCACATTTCTAAATGAGAAGAAGATACAAATAAGTGAGAAAAAGAAAATTAAAAAGGAAGCTCTTAAACTAATTGACGAAGTTTTGGCATCACAGCCATTAGATTATGACAAAGGCTTCTTAATTTGTTCAATCATATCCAAAAACCCTTCATTTATTGAATCTCTGAAGCAGGACAAGAAATTCCTAAAGAAATCGAAGAATGTTTTCTCTCCGAAGCAATTTGCATTGAATCTCGCTGAATCATATAGTGAAGAGTTTTTCGGAGATGTCTTTTCAGATGATCTTTCTCCATGGGTTAAAGTATTTAATTGGCTTCAAAATGTTGAATCTGATGATAATCTTTGGTCCAAATACCTTAGAAAGTTGTTTTTCCCGGAGATTAAAGAAAGGCTTTCTTTAAAAAGCTCAACACAGTGCACTATCCTTATAAAGGGATTGATTAAGGCAATGCTTATGGATAGTATTGAAATCCAATACTTCTTCACAGCTGTTTGCCAACAATTCTTAGTTTCAAATCTATCCTCCTTGTGCTCATCACATTTAATATATGATTGGGTTGCTCTTTCATCAAAATCTGGCCAATCCAAACTTTTTGCTTCAATTGTTCGTCAACATGCAGATATTGAGTTTCAAAAATACCCTTTGAACAGTTCCATTGCTATAAGTTTGATAAAACAATGGCCCAATGTACTTGGTGGCTCGCCCGATTTTATAGCAAAAACCATTATTCCCAAACTTAAGTTAGATCTCGAAATTGGGAGATATGATGCCCTTGCCTTTTGGGAAGAGTATATTTCCGAATCAACTTTAGCATCTATAGTAGCAGATTCTATGATTTTCCCTATTTTAAAACAAATATCAGAGTATTCAAAAACAAACCCCAAAAAATCAGCAGAACTATATCTTCAAATTAAAAAAGTCATTCCAATAAAAGTAATTGGGCATCCTAGAGTAATAAGACGTCTAATTGAAGCACTGGATGAAATGAAACAGCATAACCCATTTTTGAGATGCATTACATACAACAATCAAAAAACTCAATTGTCTGTGAGTGATTTATTACTTTCTTTGGCATCAAAGAACGGGCTTTCTTTTGAAAAAATCGGATTTATTGAGATGAAAGAAAAGTTCCTTATTGGTAACAAAGTTTTTTATGTTGAAGATGGGGTACTTTATGTCGAAAACCGGAATAGAGATACTCCAATTTATGTTGAAGACTTTCCAACATTGTTTAAATAAATACTTAGTCTTTATTGATTAAAATTTCTCAACAAACCTTCCTCTTGTTTTGGTTCTGGAATTTGCTTTTGGTGGAAGTGAAGAATTTTGAGGAGGGATACTCAAAGGCGGAGGTACTGCTGGCTCATCTACGTTTTGAACCGGTTTATTCATAAGTGGTGGATCTGGTATTGGGATTTGTGGAGGTGCAGGTTCAGTAGTAGCAAATTTTGGTTTCATTACTGGAGGAGGGGGAGGTAGGTCTGGTTTATTCTCCTCTCCTTCAACTACATACTTCCCTAACTTCTCATCCCAGAAAGCTTTTTTTTCATGTTTTGATAAATCAACAACGGTTGTTTTGGACTTAAAAAGACCGAAAAAGCTCCATCCTTTAGGTTGGTCACCATCATTTTGCTCCTTTGAAGGTTTGAGTTTCTCAGGCGGCGGCAATGGTCTACTCTTTTGAGGTTTGGACTCTTCAACAGCATTTACTGATTCATTAGACGCCTTATCATAACCAGAATCAGAAGAATTCCTATCTTTGTGTGTTCTGTCGACATTCTTGAAGTTGTTATTGACTTCAGGTGGAGAAGAAAAACTATCATAACTCTCCACCGGATCCAAAGGTTCATATGAAACAGATTGAGGGAGTTTGGTGGAGTTAAACTCTTCTTGCGCAGATGTTTCTTCTCCATGAACCCAGTTTGTGAGGATTCTATCAAACTGCGATACAACTTTCTGAAATGTGCCTCTATTAGCAATCCCAATAAAGGAATCAATTCTCTTGGACAAACTTAACGATACTCTATGCAAACCAGTAGATTTAGAGTTTTCAAAATCGGACTTGAGCCTTTCATTATTTGTTTTAGCCATTTCTAAAAACCCGTAGTCAATTAATGCCATTGTGTAAAACAGAGCATAAGGATAAAAATGGAAGCCGGTTTTTGTCATTGATAATTGTGACATCTGAATTGATGACACAGTAGGATACTTCCAATCAGCACCAACCAGAGAAAAGCTTGATGGATGCTGACCGATTTGTTCCGAAGCCAGCAACCTGCATAAATGTGATGGTTGTGTACTGCCATTCTGTTCTAAATAATCAGCCATATCTTTCAGAGATAGAATTGCACTGGGTGTATAGTGCTTAACAATTGTAGCAAGAGAATTCCTCCAGTTGTCAGCAGTTGGTTTACTTTGAGTCCCTGTGATAGCTCGAATAATATTCTGAAGAGGACAAATATTGGTTGTGGAATTAAGGAATAAATCAGTTGTTTTCTTAAACACAATTTCACCTAAAGATGATGAAATAGCTAATGCAAAATCCCATAAGGAATTATTAATACAGAACTCAAGAGCATTTGATTCTCCTTTTTCAATAATAATTGCCTGAAGTTGTTCAATCTTTTGCTTATCAATTATAGTTTGTTTATATTCTGGAATTATAACGTTACTATTTGGTCCACTGTGTGACAATTGCGAAATGAGTTGAAACTCTGCAGATCCGTTTACTTTGGAATTAGTATTAAACAATGTTGGATCTATTGTATTCTTATGACCATATCTAACACGAAGCGCTGACCATAAAAGGGCATCAGTCGCACTTTCGCATGCATTTATTCGATTTGTGATAAATGTTTCGACCATGTTTGCATCTGTGGTAGAAAAGGTAGAAAGTTGATTAACAATTGAGGAATTCGGGAAAGCAGTTTTAATTGTCCTGATTTCCAATGATTGATCATTTTTCACAGATATTATTTGCCCAGCAAAACCAAATGCAAACAATGGGCGCTTTTGATGGAAATATGGAATTGTAGAATGAGAAACATTGCATGGCTGTGATACACTATGAATAAACTTTGTTTCGGGGACTTTTGCGGGAGGCGGAGCATCAAAACTAGGATGTTCAGATTGGAAGAGGTCTGCTGTCTGGGATCTAGGAAGATTAAACTGGGGTGGAGTAGAAGATGGAGGGTTATGGATAGGATTCACTCCTTCATTGGTAGGGGGGGTGAAAAACACTTGTTTTGGTGTGTTATCTAAAGGAAAAGAAATTCCCCTCGAGAGTCCAGAATCGGATTGAATATCCCCTGATCGTGGTGTATTAGAATGATACTGTTGAGGTTGCGGCACTTTATTTATTGGTATATTATTTGGAGGAGGCTGTGAGAATGGTGATAAAATTGATGCTTGAGGTTTGTTCAAATTGGGATTAGATGGCGGGGGGCTAAATGGAGAAACTGTAGAATTGTTGGTTTGAGAATATTGAACATTAGAAGGATTGTTATTCAATGGATTTGATGGAGGAGCAGAAAATGGACTAACTCCTGGATTAGGAAGCTTGCTTGTTATATTATTTGTTTGAGGGGCAATAAAGGATGGATTTGTTGGTGGAGGGATAAACGTTGTATTTTGAGGTGGTAAACCATTTTTTGGCGCATTAATTAGTGGATTTGATGGAGGGGGTGCAAAAGTATTCACATTAGAATTAGGAGTTTTGTTGGGAATAGGATTTGCAGTAGGTGGGGAAAAAACAGATGGCGAATTATTCATTGTATTTGCTGGAGGAGGGGCAAAAGGATTTGTACTCGTAATCTGAGTTTTGCCATTAATCGGATTAGAAGGAGGCGTCGTAAATGGGACGTTTTTTGAATTACTATTTTGGTTTGATGGAGGAGGGCTAAAAACATTCACAGGTGGGTTTGTTACTCTATTTGAGGATGGGTCAAATAATGATGGACTATTCGAAACAATTCCTTTATTATTGGAATTGATGGATGGTACAAATGGATTTGGAACTGGGTTATGATGAAGATCATTTGGGGACGATAAAGGATTTGCGGGCTGATTCGAAATTTTGTTTGGGGGATTTGATGGATTAAAAACAGATGGCGGAGAGGGTTTAGGAATACTATTTGGGGATGGAGGTGCACCAACATTACCTTGAATGGTTTTATTACTTGTTGGAGGCATGAAAATTGACGGACTGTTGTTTGTGGGTATTGTATTGGATTTTGTCCCTACTGAAATTTGATTTTGCACAAATGGGTTTACAGGGGAAGAGATGTTTTGATTCGGTGATGGTTTTGACAAATTGACTGGAGGAGGTTGATTGGGAACAAATACTTTTGTTTGATGAGATACCTGAGCCACATCAGTTGTGATATGATGAGGAACGAAGACATTGGGTGATTTTATTACGTTTGCTGTAGTATTACCTGTGTTTGGTACGTTCGTATTGTTGAACCCTTTCCCGGGGATATATACTGTACTCTTGGGGCCATTTTTCATTTCATTAATAATAGGTGTTGGTGCTTCATGTTTTGTGGGCACATAAACTGATGAATTTGGTTTAGGTTCAAATATATCGTTGTTTTTTGAACCAAAAATGTTGGTATTTTTTTCATTGATTAAATTGTTGCCGGCAATTGCTTCGAATGGAGATAATTCTTCAGCTGTACCAAACAAAGACGAAGGCTCTTCTTCTGGAATAGCTCCAAACAATGATACAATTGGATTAGGCTGATTATTGTATTCTTCTTTGGCTTGTTCACCAAAAAGATTGCTTGAATCATCAGGATTTCCAAAAAGAGATGAATCTTGAGACTGTTGAATATTATCACCAACATTATTTTCGTTTTCAAAAGTATTACTTCCCCAATCATCTATAGCTTGAGATGAAGAAAACATATCATTAGCTTGAAAATCATCGCCTATCGAATTGTTTCCAAATAAATTGTTACTTTCTTCATCAAAATCACTTTTCTGATTCTGATAATAATTTTTTTCTTCTTTATAATTATCTTTGAAAGCGTCGTTGTTCAAATCATCAATAAATGATGATCCTTGATCAAGACTATTAAATAAATTGGATCCATCATCAACACTGTTTCCAAATAGTGAAGAAGCATCTTCTGGTGGGCCAAAAAGATCATTTCCGGGAGTATTAAAGATGGACATTTCAAGAAAAATCTGAATAATCGTAAAAACCAACTGGCCATATTTTGTTTATTCTTCTTCATCCAAGTTCTGGACTATTTGTTGCTCTAATAGGAATTGAGCATACGTTTTCACATCCTTTGATGGTGAATTATCAAGAGATTTTAGTGTTTCATTCATTTCGAAGAGAGGAATTGAACGTTTTTGAAGTTTGATAAAGCCAGAAAGCCAACCTAGTGCTTCTTCTTGTCGCTTTCTATCACTTCTTTTATCTCCAAGGGTGATTTTTGTCATTTTATTGAGCAAATGACCAATTTCATCTACATCAAACTCGTGTCTTGTGCATATATCATTCAACCATTGTTTATATCTCCTTAAGACTGCCTGTGATTCTTCAGAAGTGGTGTTTTCCTTAATTGTGTCGAAAATCAAATCAGCTTCTTGCTTTCCAGCATGAGCAAATGTTGGAACAAAATCTGATGATTCTTTTCCGATCATTGCGAGCTGATGTTTGATCAAATTCTTAGCAACTCTAGTTTTTGCTTCTAGATCAAGCCTACCTACCAAAGTTACAAAAATATGGGAGATGAATGAGTTATTTGACTTGATAGTCTCATAGATATGAGAAATAAGTTTTTCTGCATCTTCTGAGTTGAGATCAATTCTAAGCTGTGAAGCAAGATTCCTTAGACTTCGGGTTAATGTCTTTGAGTTTTCAAGCAAAATCGGAACTGTGCTTTGTGCAAGGTGAGATATTGATGCAGATTTGAAGAGAAGATAATCATCTGAAACGAATGGCTTGAATTGTTCAAACGATATATAAGGTAATGATGCTTTAACAATCGATCTACCTAAAGCTGAACAAAATTCGCATTTAGATTGTATTAGAGAGTGTGATTGAACTAAAAGAGAATCAATATCAGCGATTTCATTAATAATATGATCATTGATTCCGATCTTTTCGTGAATCTTGTGAGCTGCGCTTACCATCTTTAAAACCCTTCTTAGCAATGATTCTTGGTCAATAACAATAATTTGTGAACAATTCTCATCTTCAGATAACAAAAATATCCATGAAAGTCCATTACTTGTAACAGTATCTACAATATGGGATAAAAATGTTAAAAGTACTTGTTTGTTCTCTGTTTGGATAATCTCTTGGGATACACGAGCAAAAAGATTGGTTATTATTGAAGGATCTTCGATATTCTCTCTGTGCAATTGGGCCCATAATAATTCGATATTAGCTGGAAGTCCATCGTGTTCAATTTGCGACATAACTTCAAGAGTTTGAGCATCATTGAGTTTCGCAAGGAAAGATGATATTTGCTTTGATGTAAAACACTTGCAGAAAGCAGTGGAAATGGACACAATTCTATGAGGAGAGACGATCAAAAACTTTTCTGCGGCTACTATTGCTGCATCGATCATAATGTAGTATTCTTTAGAGTTTGATACTTTTCTACAAAACTCAATATTTTGATTTAAAATTGTCATGAAATTAGTAACATCAACCTCCTTAAAAGCAGCTACAATTGCTATCAATGGAATAATACTGGTGTTTCCACTAGCATTCTTCCAATTATCCATTGAATTCTTAACTAACTGCATTGAATCGTGTTTTGCAAGTGTATACCATAGTGGATGTATTGATGGTAAATTTTTAACTGTGCTATCGAATACAGAAGCAAGAGACCTAAAAACAGGAGACGATGTTGGCGAAGTAGCCCACGGTTTAAGTTGAATTCCTTGGTACTTCTTGTAGAGTTTAAGCCACATATCAAATGAATCGGCATGTGGTGGAGCACATACAGTACCAAGTTCACCTGAAAGCTCCTTAAATGCGTAATCTTTAAACTCTTCTGTGCTCTTGAAACACGATTCCATTATAGTATATAAAGATTGGTAACCAATTGAGCGGAGGCAAAAAGAAGCATTACTGTACCCATGAATAATTCGAATCATTCCAAGAATAATCTCCTTGTGACCAACAAATAGTCCACCTCTAGAAATAGAAGCCCATGCCATAAACAAGGCTATAGTATTGTGCCTGAGATCTACTGTCTCTGTTCCTAATTCTAACGTTGATTTGCTTAATTCATAAACCTCACTAGCTTTGAGGTGTTTTTTAGTTTTTCTAACTAAATGGCAAAGAGCAAAAGCCATGTTACCTCTTTGTCTGGCATCCCTAGCGCGAAGGCTTTGTATCAGCCTCTTAACAACAAGCATAACGTTCTCAGGATGCTCAGATATTGTTTGTGCAAATTGTTGGACAACAAGAACAGGGTTCTGTGCTGTTTTGATCTGAGGTAGTAGCTCCATAATAGTGGACCAAGGACACTTAGTTTACACAGTAAACATTTACAAAATAATCGTTTTAGTATTTTACAAATTATTTATCGGCCTTTTTTGTGTGTTTGGAGCCTTTCCTTTTCCTATTCTTCTTATCTGATGGGATTGGATGCTTTTTCAATGCTTGCTCCACATACCTGGCAGCAATTCCGCCAATTGGATGATCTCTTTGCATTTGGTCGAACATTTGGAGGAGAGCTTTCTGAGAAGGAACATTCATAATTTTTGGAGGTTTTGACATCATTGTAAAGCTCTGTTTACAACTATTTAAAGTTGTGTTTTTCCAACATTGCCTAATGATTCTCAAATCACTGATTCTCACCCTTAAAAGTAGTTTGTAAATATAGAAAAAACATGAATGGGTCTTTCATTAATGAATCAAGATGAGTTTATTGGGAAAAATATTGACATGCCATGTGTAAAAACTTAAACAAACAAAGTAAACCATTCCTCATATTAAGATCATAGAATTATTTATATGTTTTGGTAAACAAAGTCTTTCACATTATAAAAATTGATATAAAATGTATTGATAAAACAGTGAAATAATATGAAACACTTCTTCGAGTTTTGGTAAATGGATTGGTACCACATTGCTGGATTAGAATTTGTATACTATTTAGAGTACGGTTATTGGGGTAAAACACACAGCTGATGGTAGAAATCAATGCTCTTCCTGGAGAAGGGTTAGCAGTATCAATAGAACAGTTAATCAATGCCACTTTCCCGATTTGATCAACATAATAATCTGCAATGGCACCAATGCATCGGGATATCACAGAATCCTGAACTAAACAGTCAGAAAAGATTGTTCGAATAATAGCTGTATTATTACTTTCAATAAAATTAAGATGATGAGCGATTTGTTGACCAGATAAAACCCATATTCCCAAAGAATACCCTGTGTTCAGTCGAATCATTGTTGAATATCCTACATCACATTTTCCAGAACTCTTTGTATTAATGCCACCTACATATTGATGGTTGCAATCAGATACATTAATATTCCTTGTCAAAATAACAGGGCATATCATATCGAAAGAAATCTCCCAAGATTGATCAGGGACTTTGGGGCATAGATGAGCTGAGCTGGAAGAAAAATCAATAACACTTTTTGAATCCGAACGAAATCCTGATCCCCATTTCACGTCATTTCCACATTTGCACAAAATAAAGCAACAATTGTATATTATCGAAGAATTTGATACTAAATTCATCCCCCCACCTGAATCAGTACTAATGCATTTTTCAAAAAATGATTTTTTCACACCAACATTAATATCATAACTATTACATATTACAGCGCTTGAAAATATTTGAAAAAAGGTGCAACTATCAATTATAAGCAAATTTGAACTAATATTAATACTTTTTTGAAAATTCATATTGTAATACAGATTTTGATTAATATTGATGCAATTAGATAAGAATTTTGAAAAAGAAACATGAGAGAAATGAACAATTCTTTGCCGTTGGCCAAATGATACAAAACCCGACAAACACATTGAGAAAAAACAGTTTTTATACTCAGTGAAACTACTATATACTACTAAAGGTGAACCATTTTTCACCAATTTCATGGTTAGGAAATGATAACTATTGTTCATTGACAAACAATTTTTATTTGGATAAGCAATACAGGCAGAAAAATATTAGGTAATTTTCTGTTGAAGGGTATGCTTTTAGAATTCTCTCACTCATTCAAAGAATAGAATATATTCGAATTCGAAAATAATCCCTATAGCAAGGATTTTTTTTAATTTGGCTGACTCTACCATTATTTATGAAATTACTCTCTCAATGGGAAAATTAATGTATATGACTAAATAGAGCAAATATCTTGATGGAGTATGACTACATTTCATTGAAGAAAAATAATATATTAATACTCTTTTGTTTGCAAAACAATATTCTCAGAATACAATTTTGTAAAAAACAATGCCTGAAGTAAAAATCATTGAAATATCTTGTCCAATTTACTCAAATAGTTTCGCAACTTCTGCTTTCCCTATTTCATATGATATAGAGGACAATCTGAGAAGTTCATAAGAAATCTCGATTACTGATGGTGTGTGTGACAAAACAGTAGACCTCTGCAAAGATTTTTGAGTATTGAAAGCTGGTTGCAAAAATATTAATAAGTATGGTAAAACGTTTTTCGATATACATTGGGTAATGACATTCACCGCCCTCTTAATAGAACTCTTAAACCCGCTCTTATTCTCTTCAATGATTTGGGCATATACAGGATAAGCAGGATGGTTAATTGGTTTGGATGCTGATGCAATAAAAAGATCCCAAAGTGCATCAGGTTTAGCATATGATCCATCTTTTTGGAGAAGAATTGAATTAATAAGCTGCTTCATTGTATTATTTAATGGCAGTTTCTGGGTTTCAGATATTGGAGTACCTAGCGAATAGCAAATTCTGAGGGTACTCAGATAGTCTCTTACTGATCCCCTAATTCTGGAAACAAATCTTTGAGGAGACAAAGTAATATGTTGAGGGAGGCGACCATGCGGAACTACACTTATCATTTGACAGGATTCAATTGTCTCAAAAATATAAGACGAACGAATGCAAACTTCTGGAGATACAACCCATGCATCATCATAGTAAAGCTGTTTCTTAAATCTCATTAGAGTTGATAAAAATGTCATCATTGAAGAAAGTGACGATTGAAGAAGCATATTATGGATCACCAAAGCCATATACTGTATATCACTATCAATAGGATACATCTTTTTTGATGTTTCTATCAGACATTTTTCTAATGGCACAATATTTGGAGATGACTGCGTTGCATAGTTAGCTTCCGCCATAAACATTGTGAAAAATTCTTTGGCAGAATATTTTAGCCCCGTTATTAAAAATGATGATATCAAATATAATAAATCAAGAGTTTCTTTTGTCTGGAAATCAACTTTATAAGAATTCCCAGAAATAGGAATCTTACACTTATCAAATGCATTTTGAATATCCGCAAGAATATCAGTTTCGGGGTCAGAGTTATTAGAATCAACTGAAAGAAAACCTGCATTCAAAAATGATTGCTTTTGTGCCAAAGAAACACCATCAGAATCTCCTAAAATGTCTTGATAGAGTTGATCAATACTACTCATGTAAGGTTGGGAAATTTCATCAGTGGATGCTCTAAAGAAAACAGGAGGGATCGTAACTTTTGATTCATCAACAGATTTCATCGCTGCCATAAAGCCCTGTGCCATGCTCATTATATTCTTCGATGATGCAGTAGCAAGATTATTCATAGATGAAGAAATCTTATCGAAAGATGTTGATTTTTCCATGGTTTGTGATGAAGGACTGTACGTTTTCAGATACTGAGCCTCATCATTATCAAGTTTCTCTAAAATTTCGTTTCTGAGCCTTTGTATTTGCGAACTGTTAACATATCTTTTCAACTCTGTCTCGCCAAAATTCTCAAGAGGCAATTTGTAAACATTAATATCAGATGATTCCTTACAAAAACCAGATAAATCTGATCCACTCATTTCTATTGATCCCTTGGATCCTAATCGATCATTTGAGGATAAATTTCCACTACTTGATGCACTTATACGAGTTACATCAATATCTGGGATTTGAATCGCACTTGGCGGCTCTAAAGTAGGAGATGCAGATGTATTTGGACCAACTCTTCTCTTTTTGAGTTGGGGTTTATTTGAATCAAGCCCAGTACTTTCAACTGCAGATGGTATCACTTCAACTTTAATTTCTGGAATTGTGGAAGCAGTTGGAGGAGCTGGAGACTCTTGAGTTATTGGCTCTGTTGCTGGCTTGATCCTTGCCCTTAGTTTTTTAACAGGTTCTGTCATAGAAATAATTTACAAAATTTACAGAGGTTTTTGTAAACATATACGATTATTTAGTAAACTTTTTTAGCTCATATGTCATGAATGAGTTAGGATTGTGTATACTTGTACCACCTACTATAATATCCATATCTGATGACGATAGCTGACATGATACTCTCATTTCTTCATATGTTGCTCCGCCAACATAAAATATAATTAATTTCTGTGGCTTTGTTGTTTGAACTGAACCCCTGTATGGATAACACATTGGATCCAGGTTGTTGTTTCTAATCCTCTTGACAATTGAGTGCAATAAACATCTGTGTTGATCAAGAACTTTTTGTTGGGCATCATAAATTGGAATAATATCCGTAAATATTCTAGTGAATGTGGAAATGTTCTTAAAAATATCTTCTGGTGATCTAACATTTTTCCCACAATATTGAAAAGCAGCTTCAATTAAAGGTTTTTCATCTTCTGTTAACAACAATTTTGCTTGAAAAATATGCTCTTGTGACCTATTTTCGTATCTAAGACAAAAAAGAATAATAATTCTGACAATAATATCTCGGGGAATACACTTATCTGAAATCAATCGATTGATTTCAGATAAGTGGGAGTTAGCATCATCTGTTGATGCCAATGATTGCTCAAGTTCACTAGCAATCAATAAGTGATCTTTTTGGACTCTGTTATTTATGCTCTCTACGATTGACACATGTGCTCTGGAAATTGCCATTTTTTGTTGAAATTGTGTTGCTGCGTTAATAATTTCAGGTATCTGCTCTGGGTTAGTAATCTTTTGCTTTGATGCTTCATTTAAAGCAATGGCTTCATTCATCTGCTGTGCAACAGCTGGACCTACATCAGAAAGAAATGAATTCATATGTGCACTTACAAAAGAATCGGTTCTTTCATCAAACACATAAGACTTCGAGTCTTCGGGAAGTGTAACAACATTATTCTCGAGACCGAAAAGTTCATGTATCGTTGATGCGTAATACCATGAATATATAAGAGGTGTTATTGGATCGGATCTCCGATCAAGAATGACCAATAAGGACTCTGCATTTTGGTTTTCAAAATTCTGAGAGCTATGATTTATCCTCTCCAACACTTGATGAGATATGAAACTACACAATGATGAATTGGATTCATACCTAATACAAGGTCTTAAATGAAATGTGCTTAGCACTCCAAATATTCCATCAGCTATTCTGGAAGATTTGGTTACATCTGGAACACCTATTCGAAGATTATATACGTCATGGATGTTGAGGCTAAAAAGCCTATTGTTCAACGGATAATAATCAAAATAAACTTCTTCGACTTGTTCAACTAAACAAAATTTATCACTAGATGCTAAATCATGAATAATGCTTTGTGGAATTAAATTAGAGAAATAAATGTAATACTTCCCAAAATGTGGATTTTCAAGTTCTTCTCTCAATCCGATCACATTTGCCTCTGTAGGTCTTATATAGAAAATACTATTTAAAGATTTAGACAACTTGCAAATCGGCTTTTGTGAAAGCTCGTTAATGATTCCAGAATCAATAATCTCATAACCAAGAATTTCAGTCCTCGTTATCGACAAAGCCATGATTTTAATTGTTTCTTCATCCATATATAATGCTTTCACTCCAATGATATTTTTGAAAATATCCGAAAACGCATTGTTTGCTGTGTTAAGCATTAAAAAATATATTATTCTTTAGTATCTGAGTACAACAAAGCCAACAGTTTCTGTGAATAGATCGTTAGATTGTTATTATTTCCTAATTCAAGGAGAATTATTGGCACAAATCTGGCTATGTGCCATGTTGTACATTGGCCATTTGACAAAACAGTCTTTGGTGGTGACCTAATTTCGGATAATTGCTTAAGAGTGCTCTCAATATCTGTGTCATTATGTAGAATTTCTATAATTAAATCTATCAAAGTGTCCATAACATCATATGAGAACCTTTGATTATAATCTTTGCTTCGGGGATCGCAGAATTTTGCCCAGAGAGAAAATAAGTATTGTTTTTCGCTCTTCTTTGTTTGAATATATGGTTTTAATCCTTCTTTGCTGAGGAAGATAATATTATTAAATAGAAATTCTGATACAGATTCGCGATTTCTGCTAACATTAGAAAGTGACTGATATATTTGATCAAAATCATTGGAGTTGGATATGGTTTCATTAGATAAAATTGCCTGTAGAAGCTTGTCTGATTGAGGAATCTCAAAATGTTTAGAAAAGATACTTATAAAACAACACTGGTTTTCCATGCCAATACCAGGATAAATAGTATCTAAAATATCCATAATTGCAATACTAACTGTGGAATATTGGGTATGAGAAAGGATATCAGAAACTACTCCATAAATTAAGGGTGAATCATCCTTTTGTTCTGTAAGAATATTCGAGATTACATTAATCGCTTTTGATGTAGAAAGATGTAATGTCTTCTCCGATGGAAGAGACAAAATAATTGTCTTTGCTGCTTCAAGCCATTCTTTATAATCGATTCTCGAACTACATAATGTATAAAACTTGGCAAAATATCTTCCAATAACTTGCATGATTAATGAATCCGGAGGAGATCTCTTTACAAACCCTTGAACAATTGAAAGAAAAGTACTAGAAAGCAGCAAATATATATTTGATGGTATATGTCCAAAACCAAAGGCTTCTTCAAAGAATTGCATTGAAAGAACATTAATCTCATCATCTTTGCATGCCATATTAAATAATTTGTGCTTTTCGATTAATAATGTCCATAAGGTATCAATAAACTGTTGGATATGAATAAACTTGTGCCAGAATACAATGCAGCAATGACATATTTGTAAAAGGGTTCTTTGTTGAACAGTCCACAGAGTGGATGTTTCAAAAACACATAATGAGTTCAATAAATTTAGGAAGCTGTTAAGTATAAGGAATTCAAATATATCATTTGGAATATCTTCAAAACTTGAACTTAGCAAAGAAAAAATGGTATCTAATGCTGACCCAGAAACATCAGTCCTTTGATCATTTATGAAGAAAAGTGACTGATCAAAAATTGTTTTCCAAAAACTTTGGGAGTGATTCATTTTTGGTAAAACTATCCACAAAAGTTCAAGTGAAGATAAAGATATATTCATATCTATTGACTGGGACACATATTCAAATATTGTAGAAATAATACTCATGAGATCATCTATTGCATTAATATTGTTTTTAACAATAAAACAAAAGCTTGCAAATGAAAGAGACATTGTTGATTTGCTAGAACAATGCTCGGGTGATAAAACTTTAATTAAATATACCCAACCTTTATATATTTGTTTGGAATAAGATTGCATTATCATTGAGATGACTTCAATTAGTTTATAATTTGAAGAATCATCGAGACGATGTTTTTGAGTGATGGAGCATATGAATCGAAGAATTGAATCTTCGGTTTCCTGAGAAAAACATACCGCGCACACCTTCGATAGTAATTCAACAATCGAAGAACAATATTCACTATCGGATTTTTCATATGATGAAAGCAATTGAGTAGAGATATTGTTCCAAACTTGGGGAAATTTTTCTTTGTTAGTTATTAAAACGTTAATTAATGTCCTGATTGAGTGATGATCAGATGTACAAAGACTCTGACAAATCTGAATAAGAGCTTCAATATCAAGTCTTGTTGTAAATTGTGGATCGATTTCTGTTGATGATGATAAAACAGAAAATAATCTTGAATAATATGGGTAAAATAACAATGGTGTACTATACAAGATTTGCGTTATCATATTAATAGTTATTTGCCTCTTTTGCGGAAGTAAAAATCCTTTCTTGTTTCGGTGCAACAAAATGTTTGCTGTTATCTCTATTTTCGAAGGATCTTTGTGCAAATCTTTTTGTTGTTTCATAAAACTAGCTAAAATTGATATTATTAATGACCGTTTCCGATCTATAGCATTGGCTTGTAATACTCTTAACAGCTTCACTAAAGAATCTACAACATCTTTAAAAGATGGCAATGATGAAAACCTCATAGCTTTTAACAAAAGCTCGAGAATCTGATCAGATATCGATTCGATAATTTCAACACTTATCCCTTTGGTCGGGAGAGAATTAACAAACATGACGCATATCTCAAGAGAAATGGACTTTAAAGCTAATTGATTGTATAATTTTGGAAGACTAGAATTCTCTTTGCTTAATTCGATATTAATATCTACTAAAGAAGAATCTAAATTAGAATCTGCAATTATTATTAAAACTTCAAACAATGCTGCTATTAAAGATCCATCGGGATTACAAAAGCTGATAAATTCCTGCAAAATTCTACCACAAAATATTGATCTAAAAAAGATCAATGAATAACTCAAATTAGAATTTTTGGAATTACAACAGCTTAAAAAAAAAGAAAAAACAGCAGCAGAAGTTTGAGGTGCTACATCATAGTACTTGGTAATCAATGTAATGTATATTGGAAGAGATGATGGGTCAGTCATTGGTAATAAAATTGATGATTCAACAATGTTGACTAATGATTGATGAGGTTTGATAAAAGAAGAATGTGATGATATTATAACATTCCATATTTGATATAAATCACTCTGAGATATACCTCTCACAGATAAAAATTCTGTGGAACCTCCTATGACTAAAAAATATAGGTCCTTTAGGATAATAAATGGAATCCCGTATATAATGTGTTCAAAACACTTCACACCCATTTTATCTAGGATTTTACTGAGGTCATCTGGCTTGGTACCAATATTGTTCAATACTAAATCCACCAAAACGGAAAACATTTGCTGAAATGATGCAAATGCAGTTGTAGAAACCAAAGATACAGGATGGCTAATGTAAGACAATGCAATTGAAAATAAACTTGAAACAATAGAAACATCAAAATAATGATCTGGCATAACTGTTGCAGCAAATTGAACTATCTTCAAAGAATTTGTGATGTTAGAATTCATACCAAACGATTTTATAACTTTCAATGCACTTAAAACAGCAGATCCTTGAATGAACTTTACCAAAACGCATTCCATTACAATGGAAACCAATGAACTAGATGATTTAAGCAAATCTTTATCATTTGATATGAGTAAAAGAGCTTTTATGGTCGGCGAATCATTATTGGTAATAATACCAGGAAATGAGGCAGATTTAAGTTCTTCCATAGATTCATTAACTAAAACTTTAATATTATTTTTCGCTAAGAACCCAGAATATTTTGACAACTCATCTTGAAGACGCTTTTTATTCATTTGTTCTATCGGTTACCCTAATCAGATCCACCAATTGCTTTAAGTTGCTCGAACTGATTATGTACCCTTTTTGCACTCTTTTTAGTTTTCTTTGACTCGATTTTCCAGTTTCTGATTGTCTTGTCCGTTTCAGTTTCCACTGGTGATACTTCTTCATCTTCGCTGATTATTTCAATTCTGTTTGGCTTTCTTAATTCTCTATGAGATTTAATTAACAGCTTTCTTGGCAATGGTGGTGATGGTAGTGCATTTTGGTTTGAGTATACAGCCATTGCGGCTCTGTATGAGTTCTCGATATCAAGAATAGTATTGTTGAAATTCCTTGTCATTTGTGATGCTTGTTGTTGAAAATCAGCAACCATTTGTGTCATCATTTTGTTTTGCTCAGAAATAAGTTTCTTATAACTATTACAAACCCCATTAACATCATCAAGTTGCTGCTTAAGTGATGATACCAAACCATCATATGATGTACCAAATTGCTCAGTAATCTGTTGAATTTTGAATTTATGTTTCTTCATCTTGCTGAGAATCTTTTCATCAATTTCAGTATATTGATCAGGATTAACTCTTGAGAATTGAGGTTGGTATACTTCTCCCATCCGAGACATTTGAGAATTCATTGCTGACATCATCCTACTTCTTTGCATATTTTGATTCATCACAAATGTTTGATCTGATATTGCTGGATTGGGATATAGATCAATAATGGTACTATGTGAACTCTTCATTATTGTGTTTTTAATACCAGTGTTATGTCCTATAGAAAAGCTTATTGCCAAATATGTTTTGCGGGGGTTATTGAAATGGCTCTTGATTGGATTATTAGAAAATATAATTTCGGAAAATTGCGATAGAATCAAACTATCTACAGATTTTCTTGCATTCAGATTTGGTTTTTGAGCATCTGCTTTCTTTTGATTCCTCTTCAAAGATTCAATTTCATTGATGTATTTTTCTTTGGTTTCTTCTAATTCATTGAGGTGCTCTTCAACCAGCTCTTCTTTTTCAATCTCATATTGATTTTTGATTCTTTCTATTTCTTTTTGGTGATCATTGACTGCTTTTTGTTGTAATTTCTTCATACTATTTATTTCTTTTTGGTGTTTTAATTTCATTTCTTCTATCTCCCCTTCTAAAGATTCTATTTTTTCATCATTATCCATTTGATTATTTTTCAAATCATTTTGCTTCATTTGTTCAATTTTCTTTTCGAGTGATTGAATCTTCTTTGAATAATCAGTAATTAACTGTTGTTTCTCTTCTGAAGATTTTTCATTTTTATCTGTCAATTGTTTTTCAAGTTTAGAAATTCTTTCCTCATATGTTTTTTTCATTTCATTCATGAGCTTTTTATCTGGTGATCCTTGAACATTTTGAGAATTAACAGATTGATTATAAAGCCTCTGAATGTTTTCATTCTTTTCCTCAAGATCTTTTATCTTCCTTTCATATTGTTCCTTTAACAAATCAATAGTCCCATTTGCTTCTGGTTTCCTTGTGCTCATCATCGATTTTGCCTGATTCACTTCCAATTCATATGTTTTACTAAGAGACTCCATTGTTTCTCGGTGTAATCTTTGCATTTTCGATAATTCTTCTTGGTTTTGAAGAGCAAGAGCATTTTTACCTGACTCATGTTGTTTCTTCAATTGTTCAATCTCAATACCAAATGATTCTTTTGTACTGTCAATTCTCTCTTGCTTTGATAATTCATCATTATTATTCTTGTTCAATTCTTCTATTTTTTCTTTGTGCTTTGATGTTATTGTTTTAATCTCTGAATCTTGCTGTCTCTTTAAATCATCCAGAATTAATGCAAATTTTCTTTTCTCCTGCTCAATGATTCTATCATTTTCTTGCTTCAATTGTTTGATCTGATTTTCATTCTCTAATTCTGCCTCAACAACTTGTTTAATACCCCTTTCCTTGATTTGTTTTAACTCTGTCTCTGAATCCAATTTCCTAACATTGATTTGGGATTGAAGCCTTTCTTGGTTTTCAATTTCTATTTGATATGATCTCTTAAAATCATCCATTTTTCTTCGATGTGATGCTTTCATTTCATCCAATTCTTGATCAAGTTTGTATTGAAGTTGGTTTTTATCTGCATCTCCTTTTGCTCTTAAAATTCGCAACTCTTCTTGAAGTCTCCTTTCAAAATCTTGCTTCATTCTTTCCATTTCAAGCCGATTCTGATTTGCAAGATCATTTGACTCTCTAATACCAGTATTTTTGGCCTCGTATGAATTTTGATTATTATGTCCAGATGGGAACAATAATTGTTTTGCATCTGTGCCTTTTAGTGGTCCCAAAGATACAGGAGGCATGCTTTCTCTTTGATTGGTACCAATACCACTAAGTGGTTTGGCCATTATTGTACTGTTATTTTTTGTTCCGAATGCCCCCGACGGTCTCGTTCCGGCATTATTATTGCCTCCCCCCATTATCTTCTTTTTCTTCTCTTGTTCAAACATGTCTTTATAATGTTGATCAAGTGGATGATCCCAAAGAGATTCCCCTGTTTTGCTATTGAAATAAAATGGCTCGCCTGATCCATCTTTCTTTTGATATAGTTTCCACCCTGTTGGTATTGGCGCTTTTAAGGCTTCTTGGGCTATCCAAAATAAATCTCTGTCTTTGCTCACATCAGCTCCTAACCATTTAGCATACTCTTCAACTTCGGCCTGTGTTGGTTCGTAATCATCGGAATTAGGGTCCTCTATTTCAACATATGCATCTGTTTCCATCATATATTTTAAACGTGCAATGTGCGTTTAAAATTTCTCAGTAATGAAATAAGAAATATCATTATTATCCATAATTCTTGTTGTTCTAAGTTGAATCTTTAATATTTTATGATTCTTGTTTTTTTGTTCATTTTTAGTGACTTCTTCCCTTCTGAAGAAGCTACAACTCATGAAAATGGTAGTGAAAGATTGCTAATTAATGCTGGAAACAATTTTATAAGCCTTTGTCTTTTCAATGGGCTCAATTTCGAGATGGGGAAAGGTGGCGCAATTTTTGCTGATTCGAGCGGAAAAACCGTGATAGAACGTTGTATTTTTATTAATTGTTCATCTAAATCTGGTGGAGCAATCAAATTAAGTGGAGGTTCATCTGTAATTTCGATGACTTGCGGAAGTTTTTGTACAGCTCCTTCGACATATTGGGGGGATGGAGGACAGTTTTGTGATGTCAATGCACTATCGGGATGTTCCATTAGGTTGATTATAACAAGTGTTTTAAAGTGTCCCCATATATCTTCGACTGGTACCGAAGTGGCCATTGGCATTAGAGGAGGTATGCAAACAATAGAAAACTCTAATTCATCTTTTAACACTGCCCGCTCTATTTCTGGGATATTATTTAACCAACTTGAGTCATCAGAGTGTAATTTTTGTTCCTTCATTAATAGTACCACCATCAACTGGTGTTGCATTCTCTACATTAACAATGCTAATCCAGCCTCATTCAGCAATTCCAATGTTGTTGGCAATTTAAGCCCTGATAAACAATGGGGTGTTTTTTATGCCGAAAGATCAGCACCAGTAAGTATAAGCCTTTGTGTTTTTGGAATGAACAATGATATATTGCTAACAACATTTGAGTCTACATTGTCAGTCAAAAACTCATGGATATCACATAGCGGAACTTTGTTATACAAATTCAGTGGAGTGATCTCTTTGGAAGGAAGTGTGCAATACATACCCACATATATGATAAGTGTGATGAGATTTGATTGCTCTTCATATATTAAACATGAGATGACATCAAACATTCGAAAATACAAAACTCATATATCGATACTGTTTGCAATCCTTCAATAAAACTAATAATTTCCAACATTTAGTAATTGCTTTCACCCATTTCTTCTTCCTCGATTGGTAATTCCTCTTCTTCCTCTTCTTCTGGTTCGGCAATGATAACCTGTGGATATAATGGACAAGAAGAAATACCATTATTCCACATTCCATACCAACTCTCTGATTTGATTGTCCGAAAAGTCCCTAAACCATGCATTTTCCCATCTCTCCACTGTCCATCATAGATCGAACCATCAATAAATCGCATTTCCCCCTTTCCATTAATTGTCCCGCGACAAAAATCACCTGTATACTGGCTTCCATCAATATTTTTAAGTGTTCCCCGGCCATGAAATAAATCATCCTCAAAACATCCTTCATAGGTAAAATCGTTGCATGTAAACACCCCCTTTCCGTGTCTTTTAACAACAGACTCAAATCTCTTCCATTCTCCAACATATTTGGCCCCATTAGGCATATTAAAAGTATCGCATCCATTATCTGGCAATGGTTCTTCTTCTGTAGGTGCAATATCTGGACCTTTCCCTCTCCTAGTTTGGGGGGGCTGAGGTGCTTTACGATTCATTAAAAACGTTTTTTGTTATATCACATGTCTCCTTAAAAAGTAAAACTGGGTGTTTAGGTATACAATTAAATACCATCTTCGTCAGTGTAGGTATATGTGTATGAATAGTCATCAAGCTCGATAATATTTGGTAAATTGTCGTCTTCAACAGTAGGGGCTCCAACCTTCTTCTTATCAGGGGGCAGGCCATCGAATCTCTCAGCTTTCTTTAAGTTTGTGTAGAAAATTGAACACATAACACGATAAAATATGAAAACAAGAATAGCTACAGATGAAGAGGTGAAATATCCGCTAAACATTGAACATATTTGCGGGGAAAAGTATAGATCTATGATGAGAGGGCCCAGACTTGTCAATAGCATCATCACAAGGTATATTATACATGTATACAGCCTTCTAACAATTAAAACAGGGATCATTGCGAAAAAATGGAATAATTGTGCTCCTACTGGAAATCCAAGTGACATTAAAATGATTAATGAATGATTGCTGGTCATTGTGACGGAGAAAAAGCAAACTATAGCTGCGCCAACAAGTGCAATAATGAATATAATGGTATTATCCCATAAAAGTTGCATATCAATAAGAGCAATGAAAACGAGCATAACCTGAGCAGCATTATAAATACCGTATTTCAGGGCATAGAAGAAATTCTGAGAACTACCCATTGTAGTAATAAATGTATGAACAATGCCCCATACAAGACAACTAACCCCAATTAGCACCATATGAGCTTTCCAAAACTGACTTCCTCTGGTTTCCCTTTGGTTTTGGAACTCAATTTCCCAATTTTTAAAAACTCGAATAAAAATAACGAAAAATAGAAACACAACAAAGGACAAAAAGAAGAAGGCGACATCCAATATATAATAATTGGCTGGATAAAGATAAAAATATTGACAACCGTTGTTTTCAACAGCGTCAATCATTCTACATGGCTTAAAATTTGTCTGTTCGCAAAGATATAAAAAGTTCTCACTTAATACAGATAAATTGGATACCATTGTTAGTTTTTTCTATGACAGTCTATGAAAAAGCGAACAACCGCTAAACAACTTTTTCAATGAATAGACCAATGTAAAAATTAGCCCCGTTTTTAGCCTAAAAATGTAAAATTGGGTTTTTAAGCTTGTACAGTTTCTGAGGACTCTTCAGCTTCGATCTTTGTTTTTCTTAAGAAGTTGAAGACAGCGAAACCTGCTGCACCAAGTCCTCCTGTTGATGCAGAGATGTATGTCCAAGATGATACTCCTGATTCTTTGGTTGGAGTTGGTTCGGGGAATATACCAAGTTGTGAGAGTGGGATTGAACTACCGTCTGATCCAATGATACTTATCGTGCCAGTTGGAACACCACTTGCTAATTTAACATCAACATTGGTTGTGCTTGTTTGGATTGTGAGATTTCCAGTTAGTGTAACATTTGAGAAGGATTCAGAAATGAAAGTCTTACTTTTCTCTGTTAGCACGATTGATACTGGAACCATTATTGCAGCGGATTTGTTACTTACATTGATATCAATGATTAGTGCTCCCACTTGGTTCTGATTAACAATTGCTAATCCTCCAACAATGTCTTTGTTAACAGGAACTGATACAGATTCGTTGTTGGCATTTTTGATTACGATCCCAGAATCTGTGAATGTAATTGATTGAACAGATCCCTCTGTTTCAGTGCCAATGGAAAGATCTGCATCTAATATTTTGGAAAAATCTACATACTTTGCTGTTACAAAACCAATTTGGAGCTTTGAACCTGTATCATATTGGATAGGGGCTGGGCCTGACATTTGTAATGAGCACAGACCATTTGAAGATAAGGAGAATGGATCCTCACCATTGATCTCTGGGAAACTTCCTGAAAAGATGATGATTGAATTGCTTCCCATAATGAATGATGTTTTAGGCAATGACTCATCTGATTTGATACTTTTTATGCTTGAAGAGCCTCCAACACTGAGCCGTTTATGGTTAGAAAATTCTGTGATTGGAGCGCCAAATACATTAATATACTGGTCATTGCCAATTCCGATTAACAATTCACCAGGCAATACTTTGATGTCTTCAAAGAATGAGGAGATCACAAGTTTGGAATTGGAATTATAAAACACATAGGGGAATGTTGTGGTTGTTGGTAATCCTTCTGTGATGGTAAGTTGAGAATGAATATTTAGAATCTTAAACATGCTAAATGATTCAAAATCAGTAATTGCAACATTGCAATTTAATGTCCAATTAGAAATTGAGTTATAAAGATGAGCGCCAGTAAGTTTGCTCAAATGAAGTGTATCAACTGATATAACGAGATTCCTTTGGTTTGTTAAACTTGAATTCTTGAATGTTACATTGATATTTGATAAATCAAGGGATAATGGATTACAAACAAAATCGAGGAGAATTGAAGCCCCTTGTGTATAACCTTTAATTTTGATGACTTTGTTTTGTAGTGTTTGTAAAGATAATTGAACTTGCAATGGACCAACTATATATATATCTAGACTATTTGTAGTACTCTCACTCTTAATTAAATTTAATCGAGTACTCAAACCATTTCCATCAACAGCAAATACATTACTTGGGCACAGATAAAGATCACTTGATGATTCGCCAATACACAGTGAATCATAAGGATGTGGTGTAGGTGGTATTGTTGTGGGTTCAATTGTCGGTAATAAGGTCATAAATGGTGATCTTTTTGGTGTTAAGGCAGGTGTCTGGGCAAATGTTGGAACATGAGTTGCCTTGTTTGTCATACTGAGTGTTGGATCTGGAGTAGGGATTGGTGTCATTGGTGGAATCATCGCAGATGGGTTGATTACAAAGTATATACCTTCAATTAATGAAAACACAAAAGAATATAAACTCTTGCCCGAATCAATGAGATCAGATATAGAAACCATATTATTATTTGATAATGTTTGTAGGCTAGATATCATAGAGATAAATGTGCTATTTGCATTGTTAGGGAGGTTGATAAGAAGTTCTCCAAAGGTAACATTGTCATGATTATAGATTCGGATTATTGTTTTATGAATGGGTTCAAGCAATTTATATTCAATTCCAAGTGAAGAATACAAATCAATAAATCTAACAATACTTGGATTACTATAAAGAAGGTTAAATGTATTAACAAAATTATCTTTGCTGAGATTGAATACTCTCAAAAGACTTGTGATTGGGATATAATACTTGGATAATCCATAGCGAAAATCGGACAATGAGATGTTTGTGATTCTAAATGCAGCGAATAATGTAACATTAATGTCTGAAAGACTTAGTGTTACATTTGGGATGCTAATAACATCTTTGATTAGAACTGATAATGAGAGATGAGATACAATATCATATATTGAATTGAACTTATTGAAGAAATCAAGTGATAATGGATTAATAACTGAAAAATGACGAATCAAATGAATCATCCTTTGATCAATTGACCCCATATTGTTCGTATTAATAATAGTTGAAAACAAAATACACATTTCATGTATAAAGGATAATGGGATTTTAATTATTGATTCGATCATGATGGATTTCAGTTTCAATGAATATTCCAGAAAATCAACAAATGGATAAATGGAGAGATTCTTGAATGAAATTACTTCATAAAATAAGTCAACAACGTTTTCAAATAAAGCAGGAAGTCTTGAATCAAGAGAATTAAGAATATCTGCACCATTAATATTGTCACCAACCAGAATATTATGGAATAAATCAATAAACACAAGAATTCGACTAATATTTATATCAAATACACTGAATAGATCAATTATCTTTGTATCAAATGGATGTAAAGTCAATTTGAGGACAAACTCATTTGATAGCTCACTTTCAAAACCGAGAACCCGAATAAATAATCCAATTCTTTGTTGATTTGCCTTTAATGACATTAAAGAATAGTTAGTTTGTTCAGATGAACCATTGTTGATTATGAAAAACAAATCACCAAAAGTCAAAGAAGTATTAAACATATTGACCAACTTTGATATGTTGTTGTTTGAAAAATCTACGATTTCACTCAAATTTATTTCCATAAGAAACTGTTGTGTACGATTGATACTCTTGATAATGCTCTTGAGGGGCTCTGGTAGGTTTTGATGAATAAATAATCCAAAATTGTATGCACGGTATAATACATTTCCACCATTCTGGCCAAATATAATTGGATCAATAAATGAGACAATACTATTTCCAATTTCTTTGAAAATTCTTTGAACCGAATTGAATAACTCAATTGATACTTCATTCAGATGTTGAGTAATATTTGGCAAAACACTAATTGATGATTCATTGAAGCTTAAAATTACATGGAAATCATTGTTAATACTTTGTACTAAACTTACTAATGAAGGAGATATTGCAGCAATAAAATCACTGAGGTAAATTTGTTCACCCCGTAATGATGAACCCAAAACATCAACAATATTTAATACTGATGGGATTTGAATATTAAAGAGTTCAATAATTTGTCTAACCTGGACACTATATGGATCACTAATGTAATTCTCAAGAAGATTTTCAAATTCTAATGACTCATATCCTAGAGATTTGATCAAAAAGAGTATCATTTCTATGTTCTCAGAAACCATAATACTAGTATTAGTAACAAACTCACTTGAAGAATTGCTCATGTAATACACAATTTCACCTTCACTAATGCTCGAATTAAATAGATATGAAAAAATACTCCCAGAAAATGGTTGAATGATTGGAAGTTGATTTAATTGAATGGAGAGATTGAAGAAATTTCGTAATGTATTCATAATTTGACGAACTGGGTAGATTTCTGGAATCGGAAGATGGATTAACAATCTAATAGCACGATGTTCAAATCTGCCATTAATACTGGATTCAATAATTGTATTGATAGTGCTATTCAAAGAACCTAATAATCCATTGATTTCGGTGATAAAAACAGAGGCAATACTTTGTGAAACAATCATGAAACTTTCTTTAAATTCGGAAAAGAAAATTGGACTTGTGTCATATAAATTTAATAGATACAAAGTTTGATTACTGAAATGACAAAATTGGTCGAATAATCCTGGATTGATAATTTCAAGAGCACTTGACATTAAAACCTCGTTTCCTTCGATACTGAGACTTTTGAATAAATCAAGAATCTGATAAATTTTGCTGAAACTATATCCAAATCGATCTAATACCTCTGCTACACTAACATCATATGGATTAGAGATAATCCGATTTAGATAGGGTTCAAACATGGAAAAATCATAACCAAATGATTGAATAGCACATGTTATGAATTCTTGATGAGAATTAACGAAAGAAACTACTTTGTTTGAGCATTCTGAGGAATATTCAATACATCCAAATACTTGTCCAATTGAAAAGTTCCATTCAAAGAAATGCGAATAATTCGCTAACATCGTTGATAGTGGGAAAGCTGTTGAGAGATTAAAATCAGCTGAAAACGTTTCAAACATGCTTTTTCCTGTTTGAATAAAGTAATCAGCCATTGAAACAACATTGGGGAAAACATTGTTCACAAATTCTTTCATGAGCGAAAGTCTCTCTTTAATATCTCCACGATCAGTTGAAAGGATAAAACTCTCGAAATAATTAATTATTGGATTACAAATATCATAAAAGGTATCATAAAGATACCCGTTGATTATTTGTGCAAGATTCGAAAACCTATTATATATATATGAAACATTTAGATTTTCAAGAAGAATCAATCCCCTAATATCTTTAATCAAATCAATAACTTGTTGTTCAAATTCAGGGGAAATGATTGATAATAACTCACCAAATTTCAAACTGTAATCGTGTCTTAAAACCCTACCAATAATATCAATTTTGAAAAGCAATGGACCAAAAGAAATATTAAACAATTTCAGGATATCTAGGATGGCAATATCAAACTCAGAACTGTTAATTTTCTGGTAAAGATCCTCTGCAAGACTCATATCGCACAGACATGAATTAAAGAATTTCATTAGGGGATCATATTGATCGGCAAACACTAATGAGATTTCGCTATATATGGATTCATTAATATTCTGTTTTTCTAAATAATCCTTGAGAGTTAGAGTACTATTCAAAACTTCTCCAATATATGAATACTCACTGATGTTGATAGGTATTGTGTCCAAAAATGATTTATTTGAATCATAAGATTCAGCAAACTCAACAAATGATGCAAGATGATGGAAAATTAGTGAAGGATAACCTTTCAAAAGTGATGGTTCTGCCAAAAACAATTTATAAATACGTTCAAATGGGGTTCCATCTGGATTTTTAGAAACTATTGTTAATAGGATATTCTTCAGATCCCCGACAATGTTAAAAATCATTTGCATTGAACAATTCATCAAACTCTTTACAATTGATTGACTAACATCAAATAATTCATGAATGCTATCAACACTACAATTCGAAAAAGAGATCATATCCAACATTATTTTCTGTACCAATTCAATTCGATCTGGGAGATCATTTGCAATGATAACAAACAAATCTTTAAAAGAAACCGAATCTCCTCTTAAAATAGACCCAAAAATATTAACAAATGGCTCCAATATAGAAAGATCGGCATTGAAAAACAACAAAGCTTCTCTCATTGTATAGTTATATGGATCTTGAATAATCCTATTAAGTGGTTCTGTAACATTATAGCCTAGAGCTCCAAATATTCTAGTGATACTGTTATAATTTGCTACAAAATAATCAATCATTGAAAACAAATGATTCTCAGAATGATTCCCTGAAATAAAGTAATAATCTCCAAAAGTAATACTAGAATTAGAAAAATCTCCCATATGAGATAATCCAGAAATTGGAAAAACATCAGACACTAATGTGCTTAAGTTCATATGAGATAAAAGAGAATATAATTGTTTGATTGTGCCAAATAGCCTTATAAATGGATAAGGAAGCAATTCACTTTGTTGAAATCCAAATTTGTATAAACGCTCTACTATATTCCCACCATTATTTGTTGAAATCATGTGTTCAATATTAAAATAAATATTTCTAATAAATTTTCCAAGTACATGATTTGAACAATTATAAAGACATTGACACATCTTAGAAAAATCAATGAATATATCAGTGAATGTGTTAATACTAATGAAATCAACATCAAATAGTCTTTGGTAGGAATTAATGAATTGTGTCAATCTATTTGGAAGATCTGGTGATATACTTTTAAGAACATCATGAATACTGGCTGATCCATTTTGCAAAGACTGACTAATTGTATTCATTATATCAAAAATGTGATCTATTTCAAATCCCAAAGATCTGAAAACATTAATGAATTTAACATCATATGGATTATTAATGATTTGATCTACTAAAAGACTATTATTATTGGAATCATAACCAAGGAGATTTATGATTGATAAAAACATCCCCTTAAATTGATTAAGATTATTGATAACTGATGGATCACATGAGATAGAAAGAAACTGACCAACAGTAATTGAAGAATTCATTTGCTGGATGAACCTAGATGTGATGTTTACATATATTAGATCTGATAGGGAATGCGAATTATTGACTTTCAGAAGAGATTGTTGAACATTTCTCAATATTTGAGCAATATTGGTGAACTTAATTGCTCTATAACAAAACTTATAATGTTGATTAAATAGAGGATAATTACCATTTTGATTTTCCATTTTTGAATACATCAAAACATGCCTAGTTTCATTCTCAATAAAATATTTGCCTTTGTATTCTGGTGTCCAGTATTCGTATTCAGAAATTTGAAAATCTCTGGAAAGTAACTCTATACTGTGAAATTGGTTGTGAGTTATTGTTCCTGTTGCAATTCCCAAAACAATGCTCATTAAATCAAGTGTGGTAGAAAACCAATTTGATTTGCTCTTTTTGTCGTCCATGCCAAATGATACACTTTCTTCGTCTTTTCCAATCAATAATTCACCACTATTAGATCCAACCACGAAGATGAAAGGCTCATCAATCCTCTGTGTGACCAAATTGTGAGCTTCTTGATACTCAATTGCTTCAAAATCTTCAATAGTTTTGACAACTGACCAATTTGAAATTGAATTTGGCTTAAATCCAAAGTAGAGAGACTGATTGGGAGTAACAAATGCACATGAATTATAATATAGGTTAAAGGATCCATAAGCTATATGCGAAACATAAAGGTGATTGCACACAACTGGATATAAAAGAATGCTAAAACGAATCTCACCTGATGAATCTGGTAACAGGATAGAATAGCTCTCTTCACTATTCAAGGCAAGTGAAGGAGAATCTTGTGTCACATTCAAAACAAACCCAAAGTTACTCTGCTGAAGGGTCATAAAACAACTTGGGTTAAAAACCACAAATTTTCTTGGAATTGAAATATTAACATAGTCACCTGGGCTAACAGTATATATATACTCTTTGATCATTTGATTCTGAGCAGAGATAGCCATCTCTGCTGAACTAGCTAAGAACAGATAGATAAAGAACATGAATAATAATGTCGTTTGAAATGATTTCACAAAAAGTAGATGAGTTTATCAAAGTTTCAGGATTAATTCAGAATTTTTGTTATAAAATATGAATTTTTGTGTTAAACCAAAATAAAATTTCATAAATTTCTCACAATATAATTGAACAAATTTTATTTCTAACGTGTTACATCGATGGTTCAAGATTCAAATGATTCAATAATTCAATGTTTATCTCTTCAGCAATTTTTGATAAAGACGTTAATTCATCCCCAATAATAGTAAATACTAGGAAAACCACCTCATTTGATTGAACCTAGTTCTTTCTGTTAGAAAATGGAAACCTAAATAATGATTTTTCTGGACGAGTCATATCTTTATGATGACCAATTTGCTAAAAAGAGAATTCAAGAGTTCTTTGAAGATTATAAAACACTAGTTGAAGAGACAGAGCAATTCCCCTCTGCAGTCAATTCAATGACTATTGGGCAAGAAAACCGAGTACTCCCCCAAATCATGAATTCATCAACCAAGCTGATCAATACCATTTCATAATGGATTACTCAATGGTTTTGAGTCTGTTCCTTGTTCATATTGAAAAGACTCTTTAATTTGTTTTAAGAGGTTGTGAATTTGTTTTATTTAGTTTTCAACAAATAAATCACAAAGAAATCTCGAATTTCCATGAAAGCTTGATGAAAAATATTTCCAATTTGAATAAGATTCCACTCAATTGATCAAATATAACCATAAGTCAGAAATTTCGAAGTTAATTATCGGCCTTTATGAAGATGATGGTCAATCAATTGCAATAATTTCGTCAGAAATGAGATATCTTTTGTGATTATGAAATAACCCAAATAAGTCGTGATATTCATGTATAATATTAAACATTTAACCTATTTTAATATTTCTATATCATTTTTCGCTCATTTTTTTTTATGTTGTTAACTCGAAAAGTTGATGATGAAGGAATCCCCACGAAAACTACTGAAATGGAATTAGAAAACGAAAAAAATATTAGTTTATCATATATCGAGTCTTCTATTTTGGTTTCTAAAAGGCATTATAAATATTTACTCCAATTTGCCAACCAAACAACAATAGATGGAAATAAAAGGGAAAGTTTATGTGTTTGGAATCCATGTTATGTTTTAGTTCCTTTAGTTTTACTCAAATATGATAACTATGAAGAACTTGAATCCCTTAAATCAAAATGCACCACATATCTAGCTAGGAGAATAACAAAATACGGACTATTTTCTGGTTTTCCAACAGACTATCCTAGTTTGATATCCAATTATGGAGTTTTAAATAGTACAATTGTAATTGGCACACCAGAAATCTATAATCTATATAATAGAAAGGTGATATACAATTATTTATTATCGTTAAAGGCCCATAATGGTGCTTTTAGATCAGCAATTGGTGCTGAAATTGATGTCAGGTCAACCTATTCTGCTGTCTATATAGCATATATGTTGAATATACTAACTCCTGAGTTTACCAATGGGGTCATAGATTTTGTAATATCATGCCAAAACTATGATGGTGGATTCTCTCCTCAGCCAAATTGTGAGTCTCATGGAGGATTTTCTCATTGTGCGATTGGTGTTTTATTTATCCTTAATGCCCTTCATAGAATCAATATTAATGCACACATTAGATGGCTAACAAGTCGGCAAATGGAGTATTCTGGTGGTTTTCAAGGGAGAACCAACAAATTATCTGATAGCTGCTATACATGGTGGGAAGGATCTGCAATGAGAATCATTTCTGATTATATGAATATCCTTCCTTTTTGGGATATCGAATCTGTAACAGATTTTGTTCTTCGGGTGGCACAATCTGTTTTTGGAGGGTTTTCTGACCATCCTCCAAATTCTTGTGACTATTTTCACACTCTGTATTCCTTAGAAGGCATTTGTGTATGTGGAGAAAGGAATAAATATAATTTTGATGATGTTGATCCCCTTTCTGGTGTACCAAAAACATTAACAAAGCAGTTTAAATCCTATTTCGAACAACAACCTTTTATTAATTAATAAAGGAATCATTGAAACTTCTTTTCCTTCGCTCTTTCATGCCTAAGAATAGATTGAAACTGAGCAAACAGATTCAAAATATCATAATCCAGGGTTATAATTTCATTCTTTGGAATGGTATTAGACAATAATGTTAGAGGTGGGATAATTGCAACCTTAGGAGGCATTTTGCTGTCCCTTGGTGTTACCTTTTCCATAATTTTTTTATAATTCAAATGGTATCTTTTCATCATCCAATGCTTTAACTTTAAAAAAGCAATAGATGAATACCATAAATAGGGTGAATCAACCTTTTCAAGGATTGTTTTCTTTCCTGACAATAAATGAATTGCATTCTTAGCTCCATTATATATTGTATTAACTACATCAGTATTAGATGAAGAAAATAGATTCTTCAGAAAAACTTTTGGCTCGGACTTGTATTGGAACTGTATACCTTGAATTACATTAATTAACCAAGATATTTTTTTTGTGCCTTTCAATCCTGTATCATTAAAAAGGCATGATGATATTTCGTCAGTAAGACAATTCATCATTTCTTGCCTTAAAGAGGAATTCAATATCGGAAATACTCCTGATAATCCAGCTGACGATTCTATTGAAATCTCATTTCGATAAATCATATCAAAGGAAAACATTATGGAGTCTTTGATTCTGGATTTTAGAACCGATTCATAACTAAAAACCACCTCTTTCATTATATCAAGAACACTGCTGTAGTGTTCTTTTATAGAAATGAGTGAAAGGATGTAAGGAATAATACTATGTGGGTTAATCATACCATAAGATAATGCTTTTCGAGAAAACTTAAGAGCTTCATCTCGAATAAAATATTCACTTGATTTAAAACAATCAATAATCTTTTGCAAAAATTCATTGATCAGACCATTAGAATAATTTGGACGAATTTCATCAATTGAGGTTTTGTCTTCAACATTTTGTTCTTCTTCTAATAAATTTCGGAGGAACATTAAGCCTTCTTGCCAACCATGAATGCCTTTTTCAAAAGAACACTTAACTAAGTGACGAGCTTTCTCAATTAATGAAGGTTCAACAACACAAATATCGCATGCAGCTTGCAAAGAATCATATCTCAATCCAACATGATCAGAATTATAATATCTGGTAATCATTGCTATCATCATTTGAGCAAATTGTTTACTATTAGACACCCCATGGAATCTGAATATGCATCCTGAGGCGAAAATTGCTCTCCTAATTTGCGGTATCTGAATTGCTTTTTCACGAAGTCCATTTGATAAGTATGCCTTAAAATCATTTTGTAATTGAGTGAGAGATTTATCATCTGGAATTATATTAAAAATAATTAATGAAATGAGTTGTATTGAACCTCTAACAATGGTGGATCCCTTTTTCAAAACACAATCAATCAATGTTGGCAATAATAAATTGAAAGAAGTAATATTTGGAGTCGTGATATAAGTAACTAAAGGAATCAATGAATATATAAAAACTCCTTCTAATTCATCTACAGAGCAGGATAAGAATGATGTAATAATACTTTCATGATAATTAGCGCACACCGAAGGTAGTGTGTCACAAAACTCCCGAATGAGTTTAATTTCAACAATGTTTTTTATTTCAGATAAACAAGAAATTGATAATTGAATGACATTTTTGATTTCCATATAATACTTTATATAGGCTTCTTTAAAAAATTTCTGAAACCATTCCAGCCGTGATACAGATGAATTAACCATTTGGAATAATATTTCTTTCGGATTTTTTGATACTTCAAAAATTGCACTTTTCAATAGTTGTTTTGCGGATGAGGATATTTGAGGATTAGGATCTGATATTCTTTGTGATAACATTGTACATAAAACAAGAAGCTGTTGTTCATCAGCAAATTGTGTTAAGCTACCAATTGAGTGAAGAGCCTTTTTCATAACAATAGGAGAAGAATCTGATAAACATTTCACAACAATATTAAAATAAGGGGAGAAAATTTGGTCATTCTTATTAATGTACATTGTAATCATTGTGAGGACTGCTTCTCTGATTGCTGGACATGGATCAATAAAAGCATTTTTGATGTTTGAAACTAGAATTGGATGATAAAGATAATCAGATTTCATTGAAATAACTAAAGAGAATCCCTTGATAATCAACCCTCTGTGAGACGAACTGCTATCAACTAAACCGTGTAAATATTCATGTACAATTTTGTCAATATTCCGAAAAACAGTATTCTTATTAACCAAAAACATATAAACAGCAAGCGCATTGTCATTCTTAACAGTAAAATCAGTGATAACTGGAATCAATCCCCTCCACCATAAATATAAATTATCAGTTTCTTCTTGGTTTAAACTTTTATTTGTCCATAAAGATATATTGCATAGTGTTGCTGTATCCATAATATCAGATAATTTTAGAGCCTGTTTGATATATAGGAGAATCATTAATTCTGAAACAACTAATTCAAAATCGTTTGAAGGAAACTCATTCCTACAAAGAATCCTAATACCCTCTTCATCAATGAATACTCTATTATCAGAATTGTTTGCTATTTCATTGATTTTCTCACTATCAAACTGAAGAATGCTATTTATTATACTCTTGGATATATGTATTTGAGTATCCTTTTGTCTATCTTGCTTCAACTTGACAATAGCAGAGATGATAATACTTATTGAGCTTATTGATAATCTGCTCAATTTATTATGCTTCTGACAATGCTTGATAAGATTAGAAATCACAATCACCATAATGGTTGGAATACATGGATAAAAAGGACAGAATAGTGCGATTGATAAATCACTAATAAAACTTTCCATTAGTCTCGATGAAACAGATCCTTTTCCTTGACATGTACCAATGAATCTATTAATAATGTCCAAAATGATGGTTTCAAAATCATTATTAGCATCATATGGGAAACACGAAACTGATTGAATCAGCTCAAAGAGGAGTCGAGATATAGAATTAATAAACAGACGATCATCATTAATCCCAATGATTGGTTTCTTGTTTCCTGGTGTTCGTATACAAGTAAAAAAGACTTCATCTAAAATCGATGAACGAAAATCACGATGACGGCGAAAAATTGAACAAAGAATTGAACATGATGAAGATTGGAGTGATTGAGAAGCTCCTTCATGAAAATATGAAGATACACCAACAGACACTAATTGCGATAATAACGAATCATTCAAGTAGCATTGCTCAATAACTTTGGATAAAAGCCGAAGCACAGGGAACATTCTATGCAACAAATGATTCTCAATATCTTTCAATACTTCTTCATTGTAAAACATGTATAACTTGTTTATCACCCCATTTATCCAATCATCGTTGTATATGGATTGGTGCATATCATTGGATGCCCATATTGTCAAACCTATTTCTATAATATCAAAAGGAAAATAATTGATTCTTTTCAAAATTTGATTTTGGAGTTCCAAATATTTAACTAAATCGTCTGAATTCACTGTATGAAGTAATTTACATTGATATAGCTCATTAATTACTGTAGATATCTCTCTTACTGATGTTTGAGATAGATCAATATCACCGCAGTATTTTCGAATCGTCTCAGAACATCTATCAGCAGGAGAAAGACAAACACTACCGAAAAAATCAGCATTTTTCATCATTAAAAACTATTCTTCCTCCTTATTGAGAAGACGATTATGTATATTATAAACGTCCCTCATGGATTTAGCAACACTTAAACAGGTAACTAGTTCGTTTGGCAAATCATTTAATATTGATTTTTCTGTAATTCCTTCATCTGTTTATAGAGAATTATTTTTTGGATTGCTCAAATATGGAATTACTGAAATTGAAGATTTTTGTTTTAATTGTGATACTTATTACAATAAAGGGAGCTTTTCTACACCAACAAATACCATATTTCGAAAAAATAGGAAATTTGTTGAAAATATTATTCAATTATTGAAGACAATTTTGCCAAAATCGAGAGTTATTAAGAAAATCGTTTTTTCAAATATTGATATTTTGCCTAATCAACTTGAAGAAATCGCAGTAGCTATGGCCAGTTCTCAGTCTGTAGATAACGTTGGTTTTTCCCACATTAGCATTGGTGATACAGTGTTGCATTCAATTCTCAGTGTTCTGAATCCAAATATGATCAAAGTTATATCATTCACTGAATGTGGGATATCTCAATCATCTCTTGATGCAATTTTAGGGTTTCTTAAGCGAAAAAACCCTTCTGCCAACATTGAAGTACTGATTAATGATTCAGCATTTCCAGAATCTGCTAAGCGAAGAATATATGAATCCACTATCCCAGAAATCAATATACCGATAGAAGAAGAGCTTCCTGAAGAACTTATTAGACTCAGAAAAGAAAACACTGATCTTAAAGAGAAAATAAAAACTCTTAAGGAACTCAAAGGTTCGGTGTCAGTTAATCAATCTCTATTTGTTGTTGGGAAGAAAGCCAATGAATTTGTTTCTTATTTAGAGGATGTTGAAAGGAAAATGATAAGGATTAATGAGATGATTAAGCTTTAGTAAAATGTTGGGAATCTTTATTTAATCGTTAAATGCTTCAAGAAGAGTCTCTTCTTATCACGCTTGATAGGTTTGATGAACTTACCGCTTATATTAAACATAATGATTTAATGGATATAAATTGCTATTCTATTAACAAAAATGTCATTGCGATGGGAATTCAAGCTCCATACCCACTTTTCTATATAATTCGAGAAAAAGAATCATTTATTCCCAAATACAACAAGACAAATGTTGCAAAAATCACCTCAATTTCTGTTTCTCCATGTGGGTTGTATGCCATTTCTGGTCATGATAACGGATCTGTTTTGATGTGGGATATTTCCAAACATAATTCTATATCTGAAGTTTCATTTGCTGAGAAATCCCCTATTAAATGTGTAAAGTTTTTGAACTCAAAGGATTCTTTTATTGTTGCAATGGAAAGTGGAGAAATCCATCTCGTTAACGTTTCATCTTTATCTCTTTTTGTGTTTCTTAAAGCAAATTACACCATAAAGACAGATCCGATTGATCAAATATCATTTGCTTCATCTTTTGATGATTCAATCTCAATGATTGCTGTCTCAAGCACAAATTCTGTTAAAGTATTTCAAATAGATAATGAAATCAAAGATATTTACTCATGCAAAGTTGAATCATCTTCCAAAATTTCTCTAATCTGTGATGAATGGCAATTCTTTTTAGCAATTGCTAATAATGATTCACTATCCATAAGATCAATTTCTGAAAATGGAACTGCAAACGAGTCATGTAGTTTTACTTTTGATTCTCAGATTATTGCAATTGGATTTGTTTCTCCATTATTACTTGCTGTTCATATTGATGATTTTGTTTTAATCGTTAATAATAGTGAAGAAATTTGTGCCAAATACTATGATATTCCAATATTATCGAAGTCTTTTTGTACTTCTCAAAACAAGGTTTTCTTTCTTCCATATGGAACCATGATAATTGAGGGATTTGAAAGTAGAATCCGTAGATTAATGAGTGCTGGACAGTTTTCTAATGCAATCGAACTTGCTGTTTCCATATATTCTGGTGAATCAAATGTTTTCGATTGTGTTGGAAATGAAGAAATCTTACAAGAATTACTTAAGTTGTGTATCTTAATGCTAATTGAGTCATCATCTTTTTCTCCGTTTCACTACAACCTTATTGCTGAGTCTATTACCAAAACTGATATTAGTGAATCCATTATTGTTGAAGTACTAGAGAGGATTAAAACTATCGAAGATAGATTGGCCTTTCTTGTAGCAATTTTGGAAAGTAGTGGAATTCAACCTGTTATTACCACATTCGTGTTATCTCAAATTGCTGAAATCGCACCTATTGGAAACAAAATGATAGAAGATGCTTTAATGAAAGTCCACTTTACCCCTTCATCGCTCCAACAAGCTATTTCTGTAGGTAATAATTTGCGCTTTTCTAGGTTTGTCCTACATTTGTTTTACAGTTTTTTCAATGATATTCTTCCTGCATTTGCTTTAATAGTTGACGGTGGCGATTCCAATCAGATTGCAGAACTTACAAAGTATGTTTTTTTGGAAAAAGCCTTTGATGCTTCTCAAGCCAACGTTTGTATTGTATGGCTTCATGCCCCAGATACTAATAGATTGGAAAAAGCTATTTCATCAGACTGGGAAAATTCTCATTTAATGATTGAAGAATTCTTATCCCGGGCCCCTATCAAATTTTCGTCATCTCAGTCGCTAACATTAATTGAAATGCTTAAATCGGTGTTTATGTGTTTCAAAAACGCCAAGCCACCTTTAGCTGATCAGTTATTCTTGTTAATAGCTCAAAGAGCCATTGTAGAATCTGTAAAAATTCCTTCAGGGTCGGTACAGAATATAATAGAATATATATTTTCTTCAAGCATCAAAAGAGATGTTAGAGAGGCATTATTCCTTCGGATTGTTGATATTGATTATCCATCAATCGAAATTTCTCAATTTAAGTATTATTGTGTTAAAGCTGGGTTTAGTTGTGTTGTCCAAAGATTAGCTAATGGGGATGATGACATGCTTCTAGTTGCACAATCTCGATTGCTCTCAGATAATCCAGAAGATGCTCTTCAACTCTTAGAACAGCATAAAGGGGATAAAGATAGAGCTCAAGAGGTAATGTTAAGTCTATTTAGGCCTCTACTTTATTTAAACCCGCAGAGGACAGTTAAGCTAGTTTTTTCGAGATTTAAAAATCTTCATCCGAATCAAATCACTAAGATATCTCAAAAACCAGACATCAAACTATATTTTGATACTTTATTTTCATTGTCTGATCCACCATTGGTAACAAACGATGATACTCACACTTATTTACGCTTTTTATCAAAGCATACCAAAGATCTCTTGGTTTTTTTGCGATCATCTAAAAATATATCGTGTGAGGCTGCATTGAGTTTTTGTGAACTCACCAAAGTCCACATTGGGTGTTCTGTTTTGTATACTATGATAGGGAACTATAATTCTGCTTTTAAATACTATCAGGATCACATTCAAAACAGTGGTACAGCAGATTTCGATTTGTCAAAAACATTTTTAGAGAATCTTTCGAAGATATCTGAGGCTCCTTCTGTAATTATTCGTACATTAATTGATCCTATTATTCCAGCTTCAGGTGGCCCAACAAAATTATTAGAATCAATACTTAGTATTGCCTCAGGACATGCAAACAAGATTGATTTCCTTGTTGCTGTCTTCTCTTTATACATCCCATGTAATAACACTGCGATTAAAACATTTCTCCAGAGCCAAATGGAAAAATTCGGGAAGTTCATTATCGCCGGAAATGCTAAAGATATTGATGGATTGGGTGTCTTTGCTACACAATTAACAAAGAAGAAGAATGAAGTTTTCTCAGATGGATTGGTTTCTGCACGAGATTATGGGTTTGGAGTTTCTGTTTTGTCCACAACCAATCACCCTGAAAAATTTGTTCCTATGCCAACAGAACTATCAGCTGCCTCTAAGTCCGTTTTGCAGAGAACTGAGCTCTTTCTCATTATCAACAAAATGTCAATACCCCAAGATGAAGACACTACAATTATACTTATGACACAATGAATTAAATGAAAATTTATAGAGCAGCTAGTTCCTTGGTTTTATCATTGAGCTCAGGAACATCAAGTTCGTTGTTGAAATAGTCAAGCTGAAGGCCATATGTGTCTTCAAAACCACCATCATTACGTTTACATAGGCAACAGAAAATGATAATGATCACAACTATTGCCGCAGTACCAGCGGATACATAAACAATGAGATTTCCGTCTGTTAAGAATCCAAATTCGGGGGATTTCGTCGGCTCAAGAGAAGGAGCAAACGTCAAAGATTCAGAAGGAATAGGGGATCTTGTAGGACGAAGTGTGGCTGTTGGGTATAAAGTTGGTGAAGCAAAAGGTGTCTGTGGTGGTGGTTCGTCTGAAGACGATTCATCGGCTTGTTCTTCAATGATTATCGCTTTGGCATTAATATAGCTGTCTAATTCTAACTCATATTCACCTTTATAAACATCTTTATTTAAAGACAATACAACAACTGTGTATAAGAAGAATGTAATCATGGATTTTATGCCCAGGCCAACTTTTTCTGAGCACAAGTGTCAATTTTTTATAGCCGCCGAAATTGAAAGAAATAATCGTTGTATCCCCAGGTCCTGGTTTGTGGTTGTGAGTAGTATCGTTTCGAGGGAAGTCCATATGTAGAGTTCGGTGTCGCTGATCATTGGTGCGAATGTGGTATTTTGTACAAGAAGCTTGTTAAAAAGCAGGAATAGTTGGGGCAGAACGTCGATGTTAGCAAAAGCAACTGCCACTTCAACCATTTGGAGGTATTCTTTTTTATCTTTGGCAATTTTATGGAGTTTTGAAAGGACTGAAATCAGTATTTCAAATTTCCAAACGTATGATATGTTTGGGATGCTTCGCATCTCTTCAACCACCTCCCAGAAAATATACTGAACCGATGTTTTGCATTCATTAATAAAAAAGATATTGATTGTGTCAACAGATTTTTTCAAAATGCACGAGTACCCGGTTGTGAGCTTTTCAAAATCCTGCATGTTTTCTTCAATCATCTTGAGAAAAACTGGTTCAATAATCACTAGGTATTGAATTCTTTTAATACTGATATTCTTGAATTTTTTTGATGATTTTTGGAATGCAAGGTGAGCATGCATGATTGTGGATATTGCTTTGGCTGCTTTGATTGCAATCGGAAGGAAAAAAGCATTCTGAGTTTCATAAATCAAATCTCGCCATTCTTTCAAAATAGAAAGGTACATTTGTGATATTATTAATTGTTCAAATGCCTCACTTCTTTGGTAGACATCATCCAGAGATTTCTTGAGGCAATAGTCTTTGAATTCTTCATCATATTTTGAATCATCAATTGAAACGATTTCATAAACAGACAGTTTTCTATCAATCTGATAGTCAATTTCTCTATAAGCTCTTTCAAAATCTGAATTTTGGATTGTATCAGACCCTTGTTTTGAGAATAGTAAAGGTCGATAAGGGATTACTGTTTGTGAAATTCCTTTTGGAAACACCCTAACGTAAAATGGACGAAAGCGTATTTCCTGGTGAAAATAATCGAATCTGATGTCCTCAAATGAAACAGGCATCTCTTTGAACGACTTAATAGATTTATGTATACAGATGATATCAGCAACAGTGACAAAAAACAATAAATATTTATGCTTAAATGGACGAAATAGCTCAGGTAAATCAAAACTTGACTCGACCGTCAAAATTGAAGACACTAGGCCTTTAGAAAAAACTGTATTACTAAATAGTGAGTCCATAATACTTTGAAACACGGTAATACGACTCGCAAATGGTGTTGATTTAAACCATAATGAAAATAAGGGCCCTAAAAAACATTTTTGTAATAATTCATAAACATCATTACCTGTCCAGCCATGAGAACTTGCTATATGTATTAAAACAAGAAACTGTGATGGAATCAAAGGGAGAAACAAAAATATAAACTTCGAAAGAAGTACGGCAAAAGAATCAATTAGCTTTTTGTCCTTTGTTTGGGAATCAAATCTCTTCTCAGAACCAAACTTAACTAAAAACTTCTGCATTACACATTCAATAAACCTGCTTGAGCCAATAGAACAAAGAATTGGCTGAAGTATTTTCATTGCCATTTGAGGCTTAGTGATACGGATTATATGTGAGTAGAATAAAAGAGCTAATTCAACATGTTCCAAAGATGAAAAAAAACCATAAACTGAAGGAATAACAGAGTGCAATAAGAACATGAAATCCGATTTCTTTGACCGGCCTACAACTGCTTTTGCAAAAAAATCTGGATTTGATTGGAGGTATGAAAACAGAATAGATGTTTGTTGAATAAACGTTGGAGTTGCATCTTGTGGAGGCAAAACATTTGGGCTAATAATATGCTTAGAAATATCATCTCGAGATGGACAAACATATGAAGGATATAGTGATAGAGTTACAAGTGGCAAAATAGATGAAGACCTTTGTACAAGTAATAAATCTTTTTGAATTTGTTCTATTGTAGTATTCGCATTAATAATAAGTTCATCAATCCTTTTAGAGGATAAAACATCTTTAAAAGCTGAGATATTGATACTGTTTTTAGATGATTCTCTCATCCAAAAACTTAGATATCTGTCACCTTTTCATTGATAATGGGCAAAATCTAGAAAAATCGTACCACATATTAGAAAAATGAGTGACTAATTTCATTGAGTACAAATTCATCGAATAAAATTATATGTAACAATGTCCAGATAATTGATAACATTTAGAGAAGATCATGAATATAAGATTGTTATTCATTTTTAATACTATCTTCATGAAAAAAATAACATACCCAAACAGAACCTTAATAATTTAATTATCATGAAATTATAAGAATTAATATAGGATAAATGAAAGCAAATATAAACACAGTCTCTCTCTTATTAGCCATTTGATGAGTACAGTTAATTCTGCTTGTGTTCTTGGGATAGTCTCTTTTAGGATCTCTCTAATTGTTTTATCGATTGTTTCAATTAATGATATTATTGGAGATTTCTCTGATGTTATTACTGGTGTTGTGTCTTTGAGGGGCAAATCAACATTCCAATGAAAAATAAATTTGATAAATTATCAGATACCACATTGAAAGATTTAATGTAACTTCTGCAGTTGGTCTAGAGAATGATGATGAATAGTCTATGAAAGAATGAGACACTTCGAGATATTCAATTTTTATTGAGTAACCCTACTTGAGAAAAAGGCACAAAATGTAGATAACATTTTAAAAAAGATGCTTAATCATAGTGTTGAGTTTTTTTATTTGATATGACTCCTCTTCATTATGCTGCTGATAATGGCCATCTTAGTGTTGTTGAATATATAGTTAATCAAAAAGTTTATATTAATGCAAAAGATAAAAATGGAAGAACCCCTTTGGAAGTGGCGAATCGGATTGGAGTATTTGATTCAGAAGACAAAAAGAAAAGGAAATCGAATGTTGTTGAATTCTTTAAGAGTATAAGTAGGAAATAGACAAACTCAAAAGTTCTTCTGCTCTGTATTCTGGTTATTCTTCTTAGCTATGCAATAGCTCAGGGATGAGTGAACATAAAAAACTAGGAACTAAGGAGACTAGAAAAAAAGGATTAACTTGATATCCAACAACATTTAGACATAAGAAGAGGAATAATAAACGAATACAAGAGATTTTTCCTATAAAATTTCAATTGAATGATGATATCTCCAGTTTAAAAGATTGATATCAATAAGCCTAAATGGCTTTTTTCTTTCTCTAATGCAAAAAAAGGCATTAAGAGACAGGAATTAAGTAAAATAATACTTTTCTCATGAAACATATGAAAGGATGATTGAAAAGACAATGGCTAAAACAAATGATTAAGAATGTGAATTGGAGATATTATGAAATGAGTATATATAATTAATGAGGAAAACATTCAAATCTCTAAAAAATTCATTTATAGATATGTTTAAAATGATTTGTTTCCATTTAATATTATAAAGGTACACAATTTATACTAATTCTTCTATTTGAGATAAAGAAATGGACCAAATTTCAAACAAATTATCTTCTGATACGCTAGCAAGGGTCCATTTGGTATCTCTCGACCAATCGAATTCAATAATTGGCGAAACATGCCCATTGTGAGCAAATACACACTGATTTTCTTTGTTTGTATTGCCTCTGAAAGAACAAATGGTAACAGCTGTATCCGATGATGCACATGCAAGAACATCAGGATCAAAAGGACTCCATTTCAATGATGTGACTGGATGATCATGAGGAGCAATTGAATGAAGAGGCAAAATAGGGAAACGAATATCATATAAATTGACATGACCATCGTTGTGGCCAGCAGCGAATAAGTATGATAAATTAGGTGAAAGGGCAACAGATGATATATGATGATTCATTTTGATTTGGATTTCTGATTGTGAACGAATATCAAGAACTGAAGCATGTTTCTTTCCTTGAGTGTATAATATAGTGTTCGTATCCATTGTAGATTGGGTCAAATCAAGAATGGTTTGATCAACAGAATACAATCGATTAATTGATGATCTTCTTGTGTCAAAAGAAACAATATTTCCATCTTTCAACACAAAAATTGGGAAGTTGGATCCAAAAGATCTTACTAAATAAGAAGGAGAAGAAATCTGAATGCATGTTCTGCCGTTCATTTGAATCGACATTATCTCTTTATCTGTCCCAGCATTAATATTGCTGTCAGAATCAGCAGTACAACAAATTATAGTTCCATTAATTGGAATTCGACTATTCTCAATGAATTTCCCCCATTTTTCTTCTGGCTGTGCTGGGTTGAATTCTGGAGCATATCGATTAGGAAAAGTCGCTGTCCACAAATTAATTGTAGAATTGGCGTCATTCATATTCTTATTTGACATAACAATACTAAAAATTGAAGATGATTTAATATGTTGAGTTGGTCCAAAAAAATTCATCGACACAGGTTTATCATGTAGAGCGTACATAATTAACCCCTGATAAAACTCTTTCACATGCATCCTCCAATCAAGAAAATCGCGTAATGGGTCGTTATCCATTTTTGGTTCTATCGTATTTCGGTTTTGTGTTTCTTTGTTTTATACTCATCATAAGACATTGGGAAATAGTGCTTGTTGCTCATAGTTAAGCCAGAATTTCGAACTTTTCGAACATCTTCGAAATTTTCGAACTCAACAACAGTCCATCCGTTAAATATTTTCGATCCATCAGATGTGGTTTGTTTGAGAAAGCATAATCGAGATATTTTACCAATGTTTGATTCAATTATCAGTTTAATTTTTAAATAATCATCATTATCAAAGCAATTGAAAAACACTGTGTTTTTTTGTCTTTGATCACACTTTTTATATTGAATGGTGCACTTAATACAGCCATTTTCATATAGGAGAATTGGAGACTTTTCACATGCTTCAATTATTTCATCATAACTAGGCGATAATAATTTCATTTTGTTATATTCCATTAACAAACTCAAAGGAATAAATCCGTTTTCAGAATTCTTAATTATTCTAGCAAGCCTTTTGTTATGGTCAAGTGAAGAAGGACTTAAATAGTATTCAATTTGCTCTCTAATGCTTTTTATTCGATTATCCTCCAATATTTCCGGCTTATTTGTCGAATAGCCACAAAAAAACTTGCTAATAAGTTCAAACATTTAACGATTAAATAAACAAAAATTCAACCAGACTAAGTCAATCAATAAATGGTTCTTCAAGATCTAGGTGAAAAGTTATTAGCTGGGCTTAATAAACTAGCGAATGCTCGTACAATCGATGATACATTCTTTAAATCTTTTATTTTTGAAATCGTGAATGCTCTTCGAGCAGCAGATGTTTCTGCAAAAACGGTCATTGAGTTTTCTAAAAGAATTAAGGAAAAAGTGAAGCTTAATGATCTCCCTCCTGGATGTTCTGCTCGCAAGGTTATTGAGAGAGAAGTTCTCAACGAGCTTGTAGCCATTCTCGATCCTGGTGAGAGTCCATACCAACCTGAAAAAGGAAAGCCCAACGTTTATATGATGGTAGGTCTTCAAGGCGCAGGTAAAACAACAACATGTACTAAACTCGGCAGTTTTTATAAAAAGCGCGGTTGGAAAGTCGCTGTGGTTGCTGCAGATACATTCAGAGCTGGTGCCAGAGAGCAATTGATGCAAAACGCCCAACAAGTTGGTGTTTCATACTATGTTGATTTGGTTAACCAAGATCCAGTTTCTGTTGCTGTAGCAGGTGTCAATAAGTTTAAGAAAGAAAAATTCGATATGATTATCGTCGATACTTCTGGTCGTCATATGCAAGAAGCAGGTTTATTTGCTGAAATGCAAGAAATGGAGTCCGCAATCAAGCCAGATGAAGTGATTTTTGTTATGGATGGTACAATTGGACAGGCTGCATATGAACAAGCCGATGCTTTCTCTAAAGCAGTTAGCGTAGGATCTATTATCATAACAAAACTTGATTCTACAGCAAAAGGAGGTGGTGCTTTAAGTGCAGTTGCTGCAACAGGATCTCCTATTGCTTTTTACGGTACTGGAGAAGACATGGGTTCTCTTGAAGTATTTGATGCCAAATCATTTGTATCAAGAATGTTAGGATTTGGTGATGCTATGGCATTGGCTAGGAAAATGGAAGAAATCGATATGGATAAACAACAACAATTGGCATCAAGAATCATGGAAGGCCATTTTGGTTTCCGAGAAATGTATACACAATATCAAACAGTTCTTGAAATGGGTAATATTGGATCATTAATTGAGACGATGGGTATGAAAAAATTTGTTCCTAATGGTGTCAGCTCAGATGATATGACTGGCAATATCAAGAAAATGCTTGTTGTTATTGATTCAATGAGTGATAAAGAAATGGACGACCCAACTTTGTTTAGGGATGAAAATAGACTTAAGAGGATATCCAGAGGTACTGGAATGCCTCCAGAATTTATAAAATATGTTATAGATGAACAGAAGAGATGGAGTAAAATGTTCTCTAGAATGGGCAAGACTACACTATCCAGATTAGCTAGCTTAGAGCAACCAAAGGGAATGAATGAAAAGACAATGAAGCAAGAATTACAGAACCTTGCACGGTCGATGGATCCTAGGATGATGCAACAATTAGGTGGAATGGATGGAATTAACAAAATAATGCAAATGAGCTGGCAAAAACCTAAATAAAGCATTTTAATCACAATTTTTTTCTTCAAGTTTGTGTACTGAGCAATACCTATGGGTCGGTGGGTGCATGTTGGTACATCTTGCCCCATGATCGTTCCATTCACACCTTTTCACAAATGGCTGTGATTCAAATCCACTATCTTGATATAAATGACAAGAACAATAAGAGAAACCAGGAACTGCAGGGTTCAAACACATATATTCTGAGCAAATCCCAATATCAATCTCCCAACCATTTTGTTTGGAAAACTGAATATATTCATTCTTTTTCTTGGTTTTAAACTCATTAAACTCTTCAATGCAAGAAAACTCTTGTCCAATTTCAAGAAGACTGGTTGTTTGAGGATCTGTACTATGTTCATCAACTTCTTGGAGCTGCATGAATAGTAACTCCATTTGGTGCTTCAAAAAAGAAATTTTTAAGCAATTTTCATCCAGTTTGGGAGGTGATTCACATTTGCCAATTGGTATCATCTCAGCCTCAGGGATTTCGACCAAATCGGCTCGATGGGGTACCCCTTTTAGGTATTTACCAATGTTAGGCGGAATGTTCTTCGAAAAGGCGCTGATACCAAGCTGCTCAAGACGCTCTAAAAATGCAGTTCTGTTCATTTCTTACAGTTCCTGTAAAATTGTTGATTGCCATTTATGGAGGTAACAGGCATTCCTGAGCTAGTTATTGATGGCCGTATAGTTGAGGGGTCTCCAGATGAGAGTGATGAGGTTAAATGTTATTTGCCAGTGCTTGGGTTGGCAAAAGGGATTAGGGTTTCTAATGTTAATATGGATATTGTTGAAAGAATGTACCGAGCTAGGTCTCCATTTTTGTGTAAAATCTTAGGGTTATCTCAACTCAACAATAGTCAATGGATTGTTTTTGAACATTTTACAAATACAACTCTTAATGATAGAATTCTTGAAGCAAGAACTAAAGAAACATTCGAAAAAGGATTTAGTTTGAAAAACAGGCTCAGAGTTCTATTTGCGTTATTTAATTCTCTTAAAGAGCTTAATAATAATGGATTATATCATGGTAGTCTCTGCCCAAAGACCATTTTGGTATCTGAAGATTTTTGTCTAAAGCTTATAAACTATTCTATATCATGGAGAGCTAATAATTGGAGTTTGTATTCTGGTCCTGAAGCTAATTTAGATAACACAATGAGTGATATTTATTCATTTGGAATAATAGTGTATGAAGTTGCTTTAGGAAAAGAACCATTCCTCGGAATGACTGAATTAGAGATTAAAAGATTTAAGGAAAGTGATGGTACCTTCCCTCTACCTGCTGCTATTCATCCATTATTTAGACAGATAATTCAAAAGTGTGTAAGGTCAAATCCTGGTGACAGAGCATCGATTACCAGTATAGAGGCTTTGTTTAATCAGTATATGGAAGAAATCATTGAATTTGATCAAATTAATTATGGCTTAAAAGAAATTTTGGAGCCTTTGGCAAATATCAATGAAATAATAAAGCAAGCTTCAAAAGGTGATAGGGTATTCCAATATGACCTAGGTTATTGTTATGAATATGGTAAAGGGATTCCACAGGACTATTATCAAGCTGTTCAATGGTATACAAAATCTGCAAATCAGGGATATGATAAAGCTCAATGCAATCTTGGGTGTTTATATGAGGAAGGAAAGGGCGTTAAAATGAATTTTGTTGAAGCAGCAAGACTATACTCGCTTTCCTCTAATCAAGGAAATGTAAGTTCAATGAATAATCTGGGTGTTCTTTATAATGAGGGCCGAGGAGTTCCAATGGATAATATTGTTGCTTTCGATCTATTTCTTCGGTCAGCACGAACAGGATATGTTCCTGCAATGTGTAGTTTAGCGAATATGTATATGTCTGGAAAAGGAGTCCAGAAAAATGTTGAAGAAGGATTGAGATGGTATAGACTATGTGTTGAACAAAATGACCCAATCGCAATGAATAATTTGGGCAAGATATATATTGGTGGTTTAGGTGTTCCTGTTAACAAAGTTGAGGCAAATCGCTACTTTAGAATGGCCTCAGATTTAGGATATCATAGCGCCCAATTTAATCTCGGATTGTCTTATTTATTAGGTGATGGCATAGAACAGAATTATGCAGAAGCATTGAGACTATTTGAACTTTCAAGTTTGAAAGGGAACGTTGATGCATTGTATTATTTAGGTACTATGTATGAATTTGGTGATGGAGTCCCTCCTCATTTTGAAATTGCAGTTAAGTACTATCGAATGGCTTCATCAAAAAGAAGTTTTGCCGCAATGTTTCGACTTGGATTGTGCTATTTAAATGGATGGGGGGTAACATTGGACTATTCTGAAGCTATCAAGTATATTGGTATGGCTGCTGATTCAAATTACCCTTCAGCATTAACACATATGGGTCAAATTTATGAAAAGGGATTAGGTGTTGAAAAGGATAATGCCAAAGCATTGCATTATTATAAAAAAGGTGTTGAGTTTAATGAATCATTTTCTATTAATAACCTTGCAGTGTTTTATGATTTAGGGATAGTTGTGGAGCAAAATTTTGTTCAAGCATTGGCCCTTTTCGAAAACTCTGCAAGTCTGAACAATCCTTTAGCACTTCTCAATTTAGGTATAAGGTATATGGATGGAAGAGGTGTAACACAAGATTATGCTAAAGCCTCAGGGTATCTCCGAAGAGCTTCTGATTTAGGCAATGCTTTCGCCAAGTATAATCTGGGATTGTTATATGAGGAAGGTCGTGGGGTTCAACAAGATTTTATTGAATCGGAGAAGCTTTTTAAAGAAGCAGCCGAAATGGGAGAAGAAAACGCCATTTCCATTCTTCGAGAAATTGAGGAATTCAAAAATAACACTACGGAATAGTTTTTATTCTTGAGGCAATTCTAATAAAAATTTCATTAAAGACACAACCTTTTCTAGTTTGTTTTTCACTGATATGTATGGTGTAGTATTATATGTCATGAGAGCATTCAACAATAGAGATTTTTTGGATTTAGGAATATCCCATTTTGCTGATATAAATAGAAGTAATAAAAATGTCGCAACGCATACACCTTGAGACATAATCTGTTGACTTTGTGTTACATTGGGTATACTAGTTAGTTTTGTTGATGACTGAGGATTAAACAAATACTCAGCATATTCGATCATCAGAACTTGAGCAGCACTAAATAGTCGTTCAAAAAGCCAGTCAACTGTAATATGTTCTTTTTCAATAGTGTCTTTCCATTTTGCCTCATCATTCAATGGAAACCCTATATCATCAGGAAGCTGAAATAGATAATCTCCTAAAACATAACATGGCGAAAAATCGCTTTGAAAGAATGATATCAAATAATGTTTTGAGTTATTCTCAATTTTTGTTGCCAAAACCCGACAGACATGAGCAGATCCGAGAAGCTGATGTAAAACAACAGCCAAAGAACCTATTTTTGGCTCGATTGGTTTGTTTTGTGTTTTAGATGGAGGAATAGAAGCCAAAGCTATTTTTGGCAGAATAGGTATAGACTTATTCAAATCTCTTGGAGAAAATTCTGCTGACAGCGACCTTGAGTCATGCAAGGGAATTCCTACTGCTTCAATAAATGGATTATTCTTACCAGATGGAGTATTTGATACCTTTGCTCTCATTTTAGGAGGAAGCCCAGTAGAAGTTATGTTCTCTTTTGGAATTGACAACAATGGGGGAATATTTTGGGGCGATTTGGCAGGCAAATTATTTATTAGCGACATCACAGAATCTATGCTGATACTATTATCTGTTAATTGGGTTTTATATCTGTTAATCAATGGCATTACCGAAAAGTCTCGATTTAAAAAGAGACTTTTTATCTCCTTATCATAATTAGTAGGATTCTTATTCAGAATATCGCGGATTTTTTCAATATCTGCTTCTGTGAGTGATTGAGTCATTGCAAATTAGGTGAACGTACGTTTAAATATGAGCTTTAATAAACCTCCAAAAACAACGATAAACCAGGGTTTATGGATTTGAAGATTCTGTCTCTTCAGCTGTTTCCATAGACTCTTCTGTTGGTTCATCGACAGTATCTTCAGCTTTAGCGTCATTGTTATCTGGTTTTTCATCATTCACAGGCTCATCAACAATTTTCCTTTGAGCATCAAGATCTAATGCCTCCTGTCTATCAGAAAATGATATTGCCTCATCATCAATTGATTCAATCCAAGGCATGAGCAAGATGATCTCCGATTTGAAACTTTCTAATGTTGAGCATGGCGTTCCATCAAATGTGATGGCAGAGAGTTGCTTTAGGTCGATCAATGGTTTTAAGTCCTCAAGTTTCATTATTGCTGTTTGGTGCATATCAAGCTTTTTCAAAGAAGAGAGTGTTGACAATCCTGTAATATTATCAAGATTATTCTCTCCTATGCTAAGAGTATTCAGAGATTCAAGTCCTTCAAAAATGCCTTCATGAAGTTCAGTGAAAACATTTTGATCCAATTTCAGTATTTTCAGGCTACTCAGTTTCGAAAATGTGTTTTTCTTAAATGTTCGAAGCTTGTTTTGCGAAAGATCCAATTCTTCTAGTTTTGAGAGTTTTTCAAAAGCATCTGGGGAAATATAAGATATGCTATTTTGGTTCAATTGAAGTTTTTTAAGATTTGGAAGCATTAAATACCCAACATTACAAAACTTATTCTGTGATAGCTCGAGTATTTCAAGATTCGGGAGATCAATCCTTGAGAATGATACAATTTTATTCTCAGGAAGTCGAAGTTCTTTCAATTTATCCATACCATTTAAACATTCAACATTAGATATCTTATTTGTTTTCAATGATATATGGTTTAAAGCCCGGAACTTGGAAATTGCGGAGATATCATAAATATCAGCTTCGTGAACTGAAAAAGAAGTAAAAGCAAAAGATAGATCTTCACCTTCAATTTGTTGCAAGTCAGAAAGGCGCTGTGCAATAAAATCTGGACTCAAACGAAGAACGTCATCTTCTGCTTCCGGAGTGTCAGGCTCAGGTAACAATTCATTCTTAATTAAATTCACAACATCATTATAGTATGCCATAAATGATTCTTTGGTAAAACTATTAGGGACTTCAACGCTTTCAATCAAAGAATGCAAATCATCATTGGTAAAGCCATAGGGGAGTTTAAAAACTTGTTTCGTAACCAAATCTATAACTTTTTGTCTTCCAGTATCACCATTAAGTGATTCTTCTTGGGAATTAGACTCAAAAAAAGCATCTAGTTGTTCTTCCATTATAAAACGGATTTTGTTTTTATTGGATGAAAAATGTGAAGAGAAAGGCGATTGGAATGAGCTTTGATGTTATTGCCATTGTATAATCAGCTGTACATAGAGCTTGTATGAAGTTTTTCATATCATATAGTGTTGTAGGAGTAATGGGTGATTGAACGATGAGGCATGTATGTGAGACATAAGATTCTATGTAAGAATTTTTGATTATAAGTAATCCTATTAATGTTTGATTATGGTTGATGATTGAAATAGCTTTAGGAGTATTTCCATACATGATACAGTCGGATATTACCCATGTATAATCGGATGAAACAGGATGAATAGCTAAAATTACGGAATCTGAAGCACTATTAAAACATACATTCGAGTAAATCATTGTATTGCTGGTGCCTTCATTCATTTGAACGATTTTTGAGTTTGCAGAATTGTTTATCATATTTATATACTTAAATAATTTAGATGGAGATTGGTATCCAATTATTCCTGATACCTGATATGCGTTATTATACGAAATATTATTAGCCTCAGCAACCAAATCTCCCGTAGAAAGAGAAACGGTACAAATTTGAGGTGAAACAATGCTTTCAGCGCATTTATAAACACTCGAACATCCAAAATGATTCTTTCCATATCTATTAGCAATAGAAAAAATAAACAATCCTCTATTTGTAGATTCACATTTCTGACCTTCACAAAATCGAGCTGAAAACTCAAAAATCTGAGAAAAAATTGCACCCCCATGTGTTGATTCAGACTTACAGGACAAAAAAACGCAATTTCGAATGGAACATGTCATATTACTCTGCAATAAATAAATTGCTCCGCCATTGGAAGTCGATGTTAATAATTGGAAAATTGATGAATAAATGCAAATTGTTGTAAATGTGCTAGTAAATTGTGTTTTAAGATCTCGAAAATCAGTACAATAATGAAGCATAAAAAAGTATTTAACCAATAAAATATAAGAACGTCATCCAAATCAAGGATCTTGAATGTGGTGATAGGTTTGCGATTGTATTAATTACAATCTCATTATCATTCCAACATAGAAATGTATTGAACAGTTTATGAGGAATGAGAATTGCTTGACTTGTATACGAGCAATCATTGAGTGTGCATAGACTTGTTATAACATTTTGGTCAATATCATCAAGAATGCATTTTAGCAAAGTTACATATGATGTGATAGATGGTCTTACATATACAAATCTTAGGAAAGTACAATTAGAGAAAATCGTGTTTTGAACAATTAGAAAATTAGATGTGGAGCAAAAAAAAGCAGCATCGTTTGAATGGCAAGATATGTAGTTCGCATACTCAATGGTATTAATACTATTTATTCCTCTAACTGCAAATCCTACAAAGCCGTTATTGCCACTAGCCCTGCAAATAGTAAAATATCTAGCAACTACAATATTTTTCATGATTCCAAAGAACATACCAGCGGATACATCATTTGTGTTGGAATTAGAAACATTGTTTTCGCTATAAAGGGAATCGTCCGCTGCATAATATGCTGATCCAGCACCAGTTACATAAGGATTGTTCTCGCTTGTTAAATTAATCCTAGAGTATACTGTAGTGTAACTGTTTTCCCATAATATAAACCCAGGACACCTGTAAGCAATACAATCCCTGAAACATGTACTATGAAAAAGAACTTTTCTTGATTGATATACACATATTCCACCTCCATGAACACCATTTCCTGTGGCTGAGCATTTATCAAAAGAGCAAAAGTACAAAGTAATATTAGACAAGCTATTGTTCAAAAAAATAGCACCACCATGTGTCACACTAGTACAAGACATAAAAATTGTACTAACTATTTGGAAAGCACCCACATGATTAAGAGAGAGGCTGGGATACGTAAAAATCGACCTTACAATTGCCATTGATTTTATCAAAATTCTACAGTGTTTATGAATGTTTCTTTATCCCGTTTAGTTGCTTTTGGGACTTTTTCATCAAGCCCTTTGCTTAAAATTAGTGGAAACCTCCATTTAGTGCATTCTATATTTCATAGATGTTTTTGTCGGGTTGTTTTCTCTTGTGAGAGTTTCCGAATTCAGAGTTCTAGTTTTAGATCATTGTTAACGGCCCCAATAGTTGAACAAAGCATTTTACTAGTATCCGAGAGATATGTCAATCCGGTTTCTTCTGTTGAAGGGTGTTATTTTGCTGAGATTTCTGGGACATCGCTTGGAGGAGCAATATATTCTGATTTAAATTCCTTATTAACTGTGTCCGATTGTAGTTTTCGGCTTATTCATACCACAAATCAAGCAGGAGTAATATACAAGAAAGATGGTTCGATTAGTCTTAATAGGAATTGCTTCTATCTTTGCTATTCATCATATCAGATTAATAATTATGGAGGAAATGTGATGTATACATACAATTCAGAACTTAATTTGAATATGTGTACTGCATTAGAGTGTTGGAATTCGACATCCATTTGTGCTGAGTCAAACATGAGAATATACTATAAATGTATGACATTCAAGAATTATAACTCTTCATATTGCAAGGGAAGTAATAACGGAGGGATTATTGGAGAATTTTGGTCCTTATCAAGTGGCTCAACTATATCTTTCTGCATGTCGTATAAAGGGGAAGATACAAGGTGCATATGTAATACTGCAACTTCAAATAGCCTTCAAATCGATTATTGCAACTTCATTGAAAACACTGTGACATATCTACTGGATGATACCAAAGTTTCTGCTTCATATTGTTCATTTTTTGGGAACACTGTTAAAACATCATATTTCCGAAGTACAACATTATCCAATTGTGTGGGTGATTTTTCCGCTACAGGAATGGTTAAAACTACAATAACTCTACAAAGCCAGTCCTCAAACCCTGCTATTAGATGCCAGATGACAGAAATTCCCACCATTGCCCGCAAATGTTTTAATAAGTGCCAATCAGTATTATTTGTATTGTTATTATTATAAATGTATTTTGGCAAACAAAACGTAAAAAGTGGCAAATATGTTTTTGTACAGCCTTTTTATTCTCATTCCTCAAACAAGAATTGAGATTAACTCTAATATTAATATAGCATGTTGTTTATTCCAGAATATTCATTCATCCCAATGTGGGACATGTATTTTTTGTAATTTAAGTTCTGCTGAAATCAGTGTTAGGGATTCTGAGTTTTCCAATAATTATAACAGTGGAAATTTATATGGATCTGTATATATCATTGCAAAAAATTCCATATTAGAAAAGCTTGTTTTTTATAATAATTCCGGATTTTTGGCGTCATCACTTTATGTTGATGGTCAATCAAATGCTACATGCATAGCATTATCAAATTCTCAATCAAGAGATCAATTTGGTATTCTTGCCATTGATGGAGTCAAATTTGATTATTTGAATTTTTCCAATTGTCAATCAAGACTTGCTTCATCAATCCGGCTGAAATCAACAAGTCAAAGAAGCTCAATGTGGTTCTCTCAAATTAATAATTGTAAATCAACAGAAGGAGAATTAGTTGAAGTAACAAATACAATTATCAAGTATGTGAGTTTGATTCAGAATAATTATGGAATCTCAAAAGGAGGTCTAATTCGGATGTCATACAGTAGCTCAGAGATGATGTATAGTACCATTTTTCTGAATAGCGGATCTCCATTGCTTACCTCATATTCTGCGTCTCTCAAACTTAGCTATTGCTATACTAACGAAGGATCATCATCATTTAGTTTATGTACAGACTTATCTAATTGTCAATTTGGAGAGACCCAATTATCATTTCACATTTCAATGAACACTCAAACATGTATCTACTACGAAAATTGCACAGTCTTTTTGACTGTTCATCAATACAAACAGTCATTCAGATTCCTAATCCTCACCACATTCCACCTACTAATATACGGGTAGAATTTACAAAATAATCGTCCATAATATTTTGCCACATTAATGAGCATTATCGAATCATATGATGATTCCACCACATCCAAAATAAAACTTGATTTTCCAGAGTATTTGAATGCGTTATCGAAGTATGATCAAATCAGAAGTATATTTGTTGAAAAAGTCAAATCGCATTGTTATCAAGTTTTTGAAGACGACAGAAAAGAGTGTTACATTGATTTTCAGCACGACAACTATTCTTACCTGAAAGATAAATCAGGTGAATTAGATCGGGGAAAAAAGGATACAATTGCAATTGGAATTTTATTTGGCTTATATCACCTTCATGAAGAACTCGGCTTTGTTCATGGTAATCTTAAATGGGATAATATTATGGTTAATAATAGCACATTTTCACCATTGATAACCGGAATTGAGCTATCAATGGTGAAAAAGTCTAAACCTTATAGTTTTTATAGTGATATGAATAGTTACTTCGAAATATGCAAAAAATTAGAAATTGATGAAAGAATATATAATGGAAAACCTCTGTTGGTTATTATGGATAATTTTTTTGAAATAATGAAGAGTCACTATTTGTGGGAAAATTACCGGCCAGCCACTTATAATCAAGGCCTTTTGGCCAGTATTACTATTGAAAATATACCCAATTCATTTTCAATGAGTGATCTTGTTGAAATAGGAATTGCTCATTATAAAAGAGGGGACATTATCAATTCGATTCACTATTTATCTAGATCTATTGAAATTGGGAGTACCGAAGCATTAGCACATCTAGGGTTTGTATTTCTCAGTTTCTCGTTCTCAATTCCGCAAAATTCATCAAAATATGAGGAACATGGAATAGAACTTCTCAAAGCAGCTGAAAAACAGGGTATAAAATTAGCTTCATACATTTTGGGTAATTATTACTTAAGAAAAGAGTGTTATTTAGAGGCAAAAAATTGTTTTGAACCAGTAATTTTATCGCCATATGCAACAGATCTCTATATATTATGTGTGTACATGATCAATTCTGAAATAGGTGAGAAAACTATTGAGGATGAACTTAAAAAATTGGGTGTGTTTTTGTATGTAACTAAAGAAACCTTTTCAAGGGTTAAAAATTACTATGAATGCTTCATAATACCAAATGTTTTCTCAACATATCCAATATTTTTCGATGATTCATACCATTGGCTAAGTCTGAAAGTAAAATAACTTTAAACTTTCTTTTTTCTAGATCCTTTTATACGATTATTCTGACAAAGCTGGACAATGGACACAGAGAATCCACCTGCTGCTGCTTCGGAAACAACAACAACAGAAACTAAACCAGCCCCTCCTACTGTTTCTATGACACCAACATTATCAAGTTCTTCTTCAACGGATTTCAAGCCTCCAGTGAATTCTAACACCATCAAACTCAACCCCATCTCAGCATCCATTAAAAACGAGAAAGGCCAAGAAAAGCAATACCAGGTATGCTCTATAAATGCGATGAGCGAATTTAGAGGGTATGGAATTGATGAAATACGATTTTTTGATTATTTAACGAAAGGATTAATAGAAGCACCAAAGAATTTTTCTTCGGTCGATATAAAGCCATCTACAGCATCGTCAGATTTATTCGCAGCAATACCAAAAAAGACAACTTCATCAGAATCAGAGAAAAAGCCAATTTCATATGGAATAAGTAGCGTATCCAAAGATCAACAACTGAATATTTCATATGATAATGTTAAATTACCAGATCCAAAACCGTACCCAGTTGAGACTTCAGCAAGGTTTTTCACACTTAAGCAATCCAAAGCATCAGTTTCATATGATGAAGATATATTACAAAAAATACCAATCAGACAGAAAAGGGAAGATTTTTCTCATCTATTCGAGAAAAGAACAAATCATCAGTCATCACAAGCAGATCAAAAAATTGTTATAAAGGCTTTGAGATTTACACCAGAAATGTTAAAGTGTGGGCAGCCAATTCCATCTGTGTCCGCATTCCCCAACATCAATGTGTCATCGATCAAAAAGAAATCCATTTATACGATCCCATCTTTGGATGATGTAGAAAAAGATAGATTAGTACAGAATTTTGTTATTCAATCAGACGGTATTGGATCCATTGAGTTTAATAGCCCTGTGGTTGTCAATGATTTCGATCCTATGAAGGATTCTGTAATCGCCCCATCTTTTATCGATATGTATCCAAACAAGAAAAATATTCCGAGAAAGGGATCCTTTTTGAATACCAATGCCACAATAACATTATACGGAGCCTGGCCAATGGACCCAGAAATAGGAATTAGGAGAAGAATATATAATGAATTAGCCTGCTTGAATTATAAAAATATACTCCATGAATACTGCGAGAGAAAATCATTGAACTTTGTATTGTATGATGCTCAAAACGGAATGTTTAGATTCACAACAGAGTCATTCAATAATGGACCTTTCCAGCTCCCCTAAACCCTGGTTTTTCTGAGTTGTTTTTCGGTTATTCAAATGTCTGAACCGCTCACAGTTCGTGTTGTACTGATAGGTGATTCCCAGGTGGGGAAAACATCATTAATACACAGATTTGTTCGTAATTCTTTTGAAAAACAGCAAAAAAATACAGTCGGTGCAGTTTTTCACACATATACTGAAGAAGTTGATGGTCAAACGATTATTATGCAGATTTGGGACACTGCTGGCCAAGAAAAATATCGCAGTCTTGGTCCGATTTATTATAGAAATGCTTCTGCAGGAATTGCAGTTCTGGATATTTCTTTTCCCGATTCATTACAAAGATTGCAACAATGGATTGATGATTTCCGAAAATTCACTGATAATCCGATCCTATATATTGTTGGCAACAAAACTGATATTGAAAATCCTGACTTAAATATGAGATCACAAATCGAGTCTTTCGCGTCTAAGAACTCAGCTGAAACTTACTTCACATCGGCCAAAACAGGGGATAATGTAAATGAATTGTTTAAAACAGTGTTCTCTCATCTTGTTAAGTCAGGGAAGCTGTCACATGCAATGAAATCAAGGGTTTCTAGCAAAAAGGAGGAAAAGGTAGAAACTGGGTGCTGCTAAATTTTTAAATTAATTACATCTTTTCAATTCCTAACCGTTACGATTATTTTAAATTCAACTTAAAAAACTCAAAAATGTTGGGGCACAAGTTCGATTATTCTTTAAAGATTGTTGTTGTCGGAGACTCTGGTGTTGGTAAAACGTGTTATTTGCTTCGCTATGTTCGCGATGTATGGGAAGGAGAGATTCAGCCCACTCTAGGTGTTGAGTTTTTGACCAAAGTTGTTCAAACTGAAAAACACAGGATTCAGTTGCAGCTCTGGGATACAGCCGGACAAGAGCTTTTCAGATCTGTTACAAGAGGCTATTATAGAGGATCAGCTGGTGCTATTATTGTGTTCTCACTAGATTCAATGGACTCATTTGAAAACGTATCCCAATGGCTTCGCGATATTAAAGATGTGGCAAGTAATGATGTAGTTGCAATCCTCATCGGAAACAAGAGTGATCTCAAGGAAGAACGAAAGGTTCCTCAAAGTGATATTGATGCCTTCGTCAAAGCCAACAACTTGCTCTATTTCGAGACTTCAGCCAAAACAGGTGAAGGAATATTCGATTCTGTCAACGGATGTGTTTCTTTGATCGAAAAGAAGGTTGAAGATGGATCATTCCACTTCCACAGCACATCGAAACAAGAGATCAACTTTCACCCAGAGAAGAAAACCAAATCTTGCTGCTAAAATTTTATTTTTGACAATGGAAAGGTTTTTAAGGTTTGCGATGACTCCTGATCAGAAAACAGTCGCGAATTTTCTGAATAATAGACAAATGAACGAGGATGAAAGGAGAAAAGTCGAGAGCTTCCCTTTTTTGATGACAGTATTGAAGACATTGATTACTGATCATCCTGAGGAATCTTCCTATTTTTTCAATGTTTTTGAGACAATATTTATACACAATACTGAAAATTTATCAAGAAAGTTCGGCGATTTGGAGAAAGAGAATAAAAACCTTAGATTACAAGTTATTAAGCTTGAAGCAGCTGTAAAGGACAAGAAACACGAAGAAGAATTATATTCTAAGAGAGTTTTTATTGAAAACGACTATATTCAGAGAACAGAGTGCAAAGAACTTATAAACAAATACCTAAATCACTTTAAGAGCGAAAATGGTTTATAAATCGATTAACTTGTTAATTGTACTATCATGAGTTTGATAATGTGGAATAGAGTTGTAAGGCTCATTGATGGATCATTATTGATTGTCTCACAGCTATTGAGGGTTCTTGGTGGTGGGATGGTTTGGCAAGGACTCATTTCAAGCGGAATAATTGGCTCCATTGATGCACAGTAATGGGTGGATAAATGAGAAAGAATATGAGTTTCAGTTTCTTGAACTGTAACTAGGCTATAGTTAAAAACAATAACATGGGAAGTATCATTATAGTAGAGTGAAAATGAGAAAGTATTATGCACAATGTGACAATTGGTTAAGTAGTGTTGATAACCACTTGTTGAATAGAATAGTGTTTTTGAGTTTGCTAAAAATATATCTTTCTCAAAAATGGTACTAATTGAATTTGTGTTTCCAGAAAGGTACATTATACTATTTTCTGCAGCATTATATATAACATTTGAATAAGAAAAACGATTTGGATGAAGAGTGCTTGTGTGCTTATAAAAACGAATCAAAAAACTTGATGAAGCAGTATTATTAATGATGGTACAAAACGCTGTATCACTCTTAAAACCACAAGATATATAGAAGCATGCATACGATGGTGCTAGTGATTTTGTGTAGTTATATGATCTTTTTGTGGATGTTAAGAAGCTGCCCAAAAAAGAATATGATGCTGTATTTGAAGGTGAGCAATGTAAAAATGATACAAATGATGTTGAAAAATCAATTCCCGAAAAGTAAACACAATTATAGCTACTTGATGCATAGCATTGGTGAAAACAAATATAGTTCATAGTAAGGTTTGTTAATGATCCACCGACATATATTGCACCATAGCTTGATGAAGCCGAACAATTATGAAAAGTCACCCCATCCACATATATTGCATTGCTGTATGGTGAATCTATATAAATGGCTCCACCATTTTGTGATTTACAATGAAAGAAAATGCAATCAGAAATACGAATCTTATCTACAGTATAGTTAAAATACAAGCCACCGCCATATCCAGATGATAAACAGTTATTAAAACTCGATTTGGATACATTCACTCTCAAACCAAACTCAATCTTTGCTGCCCCACCGTTTGAGGTGGATTTGGTGTTTATGAAAGAGTAATTATCAAATTCAAAGGATGGAATAGCCAATGTATATGGATCATAATTAATGGCCCCTCCATTTTTCGATGTGGTTGTTCCTAAAATCGATTTATCATTGAACTTTAAGGTTATACTATCCAAAATTGGGTCAAGCCTTTGATTGGAATTCTGACTGACATCAAACACAATATTATTCGATTTCAAGCGGAAAGATCGATTCTGTTGTAATAACAGTGCCTGTACAAGTATTACCAAGCTCATCCTTGTTTATCAAAAATGATGAATAATTGAGATAATTTTTTTCAATTGATTTCTATTGTTTTTCTATAAAACGTAATCACAGTTTTATGATAATTTACACACAGGATGGTTATACTCAAATAATCCCAACGAAGCCACATTGAGACAGAATTTGATTTTTACATAAGATTTTTATTGATTTATTTCCTCTAGAGTTGGATCCATGAGTGACGATTGAAACAATCAATATATGGCCTCATTTTACATTTGTCAGTTCACAACGTTTTAGTTATACAAATCAAATGAGTTGTAAACATTATGAAATATCTTTTGCATTCAAATCTTCGATTGAATAGAAAATATTCAATAATGTCCGTTTTTTGCTTTTCTTTACAACACAGAATTTTTGTGTTAAATCAGAATAATGCAACGTTCTTGTTTCGGACTCGCGCTTTGTTTTACAGTCTGTTTTTCTCTGGTATTTGCATGCATTATTTGTGAAAGGACCACATTGATGGGTAATTTGAAAGGTTTTGGAGCTGTCTCAAGTTGTAGTGATGAGAATATTGGATCAGGAAGGTCATATTATAATACCGCTGTTACCATAGATAATTGTTTTTTCACACGATCAGCTGTATATACTGGAAATGGAGGGGTAATTTACCGAAATTTTGGATCAGATACAGTATCAATAACAAATACTGTTTTTTATAATTGTGTTGTAGATGGATATTCCGGATCTGGAGGAGCAATTTATCAAGACATGGACGGAAAGTTTTATATGAAATTCGTTTGTGCCAAAAATTGTAGATCTCAGTACTTAATTAATTTTGCCTATTTGTCAGGTTATAATGATGATTGCAAAATTGAATACTTATCAATGTCTGGATGCTCAACTTCAGATGAGGGACAGGGGTCAATTACAGTTGATAGCGGGAAACAGGTCTTCGAGCATTCTAATAGCTCCTTGAACAATGGGATGCGCTCTTCAAGCATAATTTTTCAGAACCCAACATCACATACTTGCTCATATTGTTCCTTCGCCCATAATCATGTATCAAACGAGAGAAACATAGAATTCAATGGGAATACCGGTACATTTAGTTTTGTGAATGTAGTTGGATGCAATTCCCCATCTTGGGGTGTTATCGTTGTTACAAACAGTGCAACTGTCAAATTCCAGTATTCAATATGTCATCAAAATCAGAATACCCTTTTCTTTAAAGAATCTGGGACCCTAACTGTAGAGAACTGCATAATATCTCACTCAGGTACAGTATACACAGGTGGGTATGTTAATAATTATATGAACAACACAGGTGTATTTATTCGAACATATCAAATAGTCCTCTTTGGAACTGTATACTGCCCAACTGATATTTTTACTCCAGGAGAGAGCCCAGTTTCAACCCCTTTCATTACACCTCAAAAGTCACCCATTGAGACACCAAAAATCACACCTCACAAAACCCTAGATCCGACACATAAGGAGAGCCCCATTCCAACAATAATGGAAACTCTAGCAGAGACCAAAAAAGAAACACCTATTCCAACATTGGAATTCACTCCCCATCCAACTTTTATTGAAACACCAATGTTTACAATCAAGGAAACCTATGCTGAAACATTTAAGAATACAGTAGAAAAGACTCTAGATTCAACAATGAACCCAACAAAGATGGAAACTCCCATTATTACATTGGCAAACACCCCAATAATCACTCCAGTTGAAACTCCAGAAATAACCCCTGCTCCAACCAACAATCAAACAGGTAGCACCGTTATTACAGTGGTGGGAACATCCGTGGCAGTAATTGGGTTATCTGGAGTTGCATATGCAATAAAGGTTTTCAAGTGTAAAACCCAGTTAGAAGGAACTGAATAAAGCTACTTTACATTGACTGTCAAAACCTTATTTATCGGTTCCATGTTTTGATAGAATTTATCGGTTAATCGGAAATATTTCAATTAACCTAATAATATTTTTTAGCCCGAGATATTGTTTTATTTCGCGTCATACGGTTTCTTTCAATATTGAGACAAATCAACAAAAGGTGTCACTTATATGGGACAGGTTCAAAGTATTGATATTCCACCGATTATGGTTACTACTGATGAAAAGACATTGGAAAACGAAAGTCCAGTTTATAGAAATATTCATGTTAATGTTGAGAATGGAGGAAATTTGATTCCATCATTCAGAAGCCAACCTGAATCAAGAACAATTATTGATTTATTGAGATGTAGTTCTGTTAGGTTTGCTGATTTAGATTGCGTAGGAGAAAGAGAAATGATTGGAGATGTTGCAGGAGCATACAAGTATTTATCATACAAACAGTTTTATGAAAGATGTTTAGCATTCGGAAGAGGTCTTATTAAACTCGGATTGAACAGAGGAGATAAAATTGGTATATATTCTAACAATAGTTTATGGTGGCAAACAGCAGCCTTTGGTGCCTATTCTGTAGGGTTGATAATTGTTCCAGTTTATGATTCTCTGGGACCAACTGCATCAGAATACATTTTGAATCACGCGGAAGTTAAGGTTTTATTAACAAACTCATTCAAATTCCCTATTACCATGGAATTAGTCGGGAAAAGCAATGAATTAACTCATGTATTGACTATGTTTGACGATATTCCCAAGAATAATTGTTCAATTCCAGTATTAACATGTCAATCTGTGATGGATTTAGGATTTGATACAAAAATTAATAATGTGTTTTCTCAACCCGATGATACTGCAGTTATCATGTATACATCGGGGTCAACAGGTGTACCAAAAGGATGTGTTTTAACACAAGCCAATATTGTCGGAGGAGCATCTGGATTAGGATGTGTAAACATGAGTGCTTCACCAGCAGATACATATCTATCATTTTTACCATTAGCTCATATTTATGCAATGAGTGTGGAATTAATGATGTATGCACAAGGTGTTAGAGTTGCTTTTGCCCGTGGACCTGTTAATATGTTAATTGACGATATTCAGGCTATGCAACCAACAATTATTTGTGTTGTTCCTAGAATTTTGAATAGAATTGTGGATGGAATGAAGAAGAAGATTTCTGAAAAACCCAAAGTATTACAAAAGGTTATTTATTCCACTATGAAGTCCAAAGTTGATTTGATCAAACAAAACAGACCACACAGCCTTGTTCTTGATATGTTTTTATTCAAAGCCTTCCGAGCATCACTAGGAGGCAGAGTCAGACTAATTGTCAGTGGAGGAGCTCCAATTATGCCTGAAATTTTTGAATTCCTTGCCGCGACAATAACTCCAAATATTGTTCAAGGATATGGTCTCACCGAAGTTGCTGCAGGATTAGCTGTTCAAGAAGTTCCTGTATTGAATCCATCTACAGTTGGAGCATGCACAATTGGCTGCGAAATTAAACTTAGGACTGTTGAAGGTACCAACTATGACCCTAGAGGAGAAATTCCTAAAGGAGAGCTTCTTGTTAGAGGACCTAATGTATTTAAAGGTTATTATAAACAAACAGAACTCACCAAAGAGGTATTATCTGAAGACGGGTGGTTCGCAACAGGTGATGTAGTCCAGATCACCCCAGAAAAGCAAATACAGATTATTGATAGAGCAAAACAACTAGTTAAACTTGCACAAGGAGAGTATTTATCACTTACAAGCCTAACAGAAGCTTATTCAATGGCCGATGTTCTCTCATTTATTTATGTTTATGCCGATTCCCATCATGATAGACCTGTTGCTGTTGTTGTTCCTAAACCTGAAAAAGTCAAAGAGTGGCAAGACAAAGGTATTAAAGACTTAATCAACGATTCAGCTGTTCATCAAGAAATCATCAAGAGCCTTGACAAAGTTGTAGAAGACAAGAAACTGAGAGGATTTGAAAAAATCCCGGCAATTATAGTTGAATTAGATGAACCCACAATAGCAAATGGATTATTAACACCATCAATGAAGCCACAATTCGCCTCATTAAGAAAGAAATACGAACCAGCTCTCCAAGAACTCTACCAAACACTGCCGAAGGCCGATTCTTCACTTAAATAAATTAGCATTTTATAGTATGAAAAGGGAAGAAATTATTCAAGCATTTTGCAAGGAAATTGTTGATGATTCTGTTTTGTCTGATCCAGGGGTGACTCCTTATACTATGGATAGCTTTGGAGTGCAAAGAAATAAAGCTGGGTACTGCGGATGGGTGAAATGCTCAAACAAAGTCGAAATTTTGGTGCAAAATGAATTTGATCCAATATTTTGTTCTAATAACTGTAGAGTGATGTTTTATAATTTATTTAGAAATAGAAATAGGAAGACTTTAACACCAGTTGGTGAGATTGTTGAAAAATTCACTGATGTACAGCCTCCAAAGCATAAATGTTCATGCTGCCACGAGGAAGAAGAGTATTATATTCCATTATCAGATGAACTAATAGAAATTCAAAACTGGTTGATGATCACACCAATATCTTATAAGGCTGGTCTAAATCAAAACCAAGAGCGATTTTTTGATATGTGTAACATTTACCTCGAAAGAATTGGTATCTCACTCAAAAAAGTACCAAAAACTGTTTTCTATTTTGCTAATTTGGGTATAGAAGACTTCTTAATTGTTGAAAACTTTGCTGTGAAGTATAAGGCATCTTTAGCATTTGCATTATTTGAGATCATGACAGGAACTGAAATGATTTTAGAAGCAAAAGGTGTTGGATTGGAAGAGGATGTTTATTATGCAATGCTTGATATTCTGTACCAATTACCAGATACCATTTTTTAGTCATTTCCTTCAAGAACTGACAATAAATAGACCGCAATTTGATTTTCTTCCATTTTTTGGATTGATTCATATATCTCAACTAAATAGAATAGTTCTTTCAAAGGACTATCAACAAGAATTCTACAGGAGAGCAAAACTGCATTTTGAATGTGCTTATTCCCATTTTCTGCAATGAAGAGCAATGAAGACAAAAGCTTTTGATCTATTAAAATAGGTAATGCATTTAAATCTATATCTTGAATTACTGAAACAACAAACCAAGCCATCTCTTCTTTAAGGGTAAAATCAGATTCATCGATGCAATGATTAATATATGACAATACATCACTCTCTAATATATGAGTCAGAACCTCGTTTGTCATTTTAATTATGCTGCTGAGCAAAGAAAAACACATCGTTTGAGTCCTTTCGTTTGATAAAAAGGCTAAGTTAATAATTAGATCAAGCAAATTCATTGATTTTGACCAAAGTCTATCACATATTAATGGACTAGAGTTCACTGTGAGTTCATTAAGAACACTCATCACAGCCCATGATATATTAGCAGATTGATTCAACAATTGGGGAACATGAGCGATGAAAGAAGTTGATTCAATTACTTTATCCGCATAGTCATATTTGCTTAATAATGAGAAACAACCCAGAGAATAGTACTGGACTTTTTCATCGCAATTAGTCAATAATGATTCGATGCAGCACCATAACTGACTGTTATTTGAATAACTATTTCCTTCTTTAAGATATCTAGATAAACAAAACTTTAATTTGGATTCAAGACCAAGTGATCCACAATAGCTTATTACTTCAGCCCTAGATGGAAGATCTCTACCCATTGCTGAATAGCCATGAATTCCAAATACAGGATCCAAAATTACAAATTTAAGCAATGTACGAGTATTATATGCAAGATGATTTAATTCACCATCTACTATTAATCCGCACAAGTGCGCAATAAACCCAGAAATGAATAATACTATTCTTCCAACATGACTTTTGTGAATAATTCTCCTTGCAAGCTTCATTACAGAGTGAGAAATGATGTCATTCTCAGATCCTAAGTCTTTCAGCATTAAAATGTGAAGATTGTTAAGAAAGGCACTTGCAATCAACATATTTGATTGATTAATTATGTTAGAAATAACCAAATATCCTGTTTCTGAACTATCACTCATCATATTATCGATAAGTTTCTCAAATAACCCACTTGAGAAAAAGAATTCGCAGAATGATATTGATTTCTCATTAATATTCTGAATTATAATAGATAAATATTCATTATCAACTATTCTATTACTTAAAATGTTGAACAGCTCCTCGTTCCCAATTTTGGAAAAATCCCCGTTAATTGTTTGGTTATCACAGCAAATAGAACAATCATCGAAAGAAAATCTCTTATTAAAATGATTCTTGATAAAAAGTTCATGAATAGAGTCCTTGGGATCCGAAGACTTATAATCCATTATAAATATTCTTTTATGAGACAACCAGGTTGTGGATCCAGTTGTTGATTGCTGTTCTAGTTGACTCTGTGGATAGTTGAGTCAGCTTAGCAAACTCTGTTGATGCTTCTTCATCAGACATTTCAAGCTTCATCATATTCTTCATGTATAGAATATCTTCAGGCCTTTGCAATTCAGGAATGCCTGTTCCCAACATGAGAAGGAACAATGTGATTAATAGGTTAGCATTTGAACGTAGAATATTGAATGCCTTTGCAGATATATTCTCGAATTTATTATAAAGCCCGGCTTCTTCTAAAGCAAATGCGCAAGCTGGAGAAAAATGGAATGGGGCATTCTCTCTTTGATAACCAAGCTTCTTTTTGAAATTCCCCAAGAAATGACCAAAGTCAATATGGAAATAATGACCATCTTGTTGAACCATAATGTTTCCTGGATGCCGGTCTGCAACACCTAAAACAGCAGTAGCAACTGCATAACCAGCAGATGAAAGCATAAAATTCTCAATTGCAATCTTATGATTAGCTTCAGCAAGATTGCAACTTTTAATATAGGCACTCATCATTTCCTGATCAAAAACACCAGCAAACAAACCTCTTTCTTGTTGTAAAGCCTGTTCAGTTGTGGCGTTAGGCACAACTTCTATAAAACCTTGATTATGGCCTGTGGGTAAAACACCATAGCATCTCATTCTCAAATCAAGTTGATTCTGCCTCCAAAGATGCTCCATAACTTTCATAACTTGCAAAGTCAGCATATCTTGTCTTAAATCATCTCCAACTTTGAAAAGTGTGCTAACTGGTTCTGTAGCAAATGGGGCGGCATTCTTAAATGTAAGCCAGAATGGTTTTTTCTTGGAATTCATAACTCTGCATTTTTCAATAATGAAACTTTCAACAACAAGTCTTGGATCCATAGGAAGATGGAACTCAGAAGGTATTTCGACATCCTTCAATCTCAAACGGAACTGTTCAGTTGCCTCAGTATGAGTCATTTTACACAACTCACCATTAAGTTGAACAAGTTTTTGAGTAAATTTGTAACCTGTAATAAGTTCATCTCTGTAGCTACCAATCCCATACATTAAGTTCACAACAACAGCAGAGAATCGTTGCCGAATATGTGATAAATGTGCCTCAGAAATCAATTGCCAGAAAAGCTGGTGACCTAAGAATTTTGGTTCAGCTAATCCCCTTTTAATTAAAAACCGAACTAGAGGGGAGTCATCATATAACTCATACTTGAGAGCTTGAATCAATTGAAGCATATAAAGCATGATTTCAGCATCATTAAACTTATCTAAACATTCTACAGCGTATTTCCTTATATCAAAATCAGCAAATTTTGCATCCAGAAGAGTTAATGCGTCTGTTGGATCTAATAATGGCCATTGTCCTAATATCGAAGGAATTTCAGCAACTTGAGAGGGATTTCCATAATCAATTGACATTAAAACCAAAGGAAGCATGCTCTTTCGATCAATAAATTTAAACCTATTGTTCCAAATCAAATTCTTATCTGTTGTTGATAATACTTCTAATGGATCTACTTTTTCCAATTGTGCGAGCCTGTCTTGTTCTTGTTTACGAATCAATGCTGTTTGCTTGCGAACAGATGGTTTATACTCAGGCATCTGGAAGTAAACAGGATAATAATACTTTGGCAAAGAAAACCTAACTAACACTGGATCAGATTCAGTAGATTCACATGCAGTTAATATATAGTCCAAATCCTTATTTGCCCACATTTTTCTGCAAAACGAACCTGTATTTAACCAAGCATCATAAGAAAAGAGAGCGAAATTCATTGAAGATATTGCTCCCATATTTCGGTTTTTCTTTGACTTTTTCGGGTTTTGAAGAATTGCCTGTCTTAAATCACTATCATATAATGTAATAGACAATCTCGCGCTTCGAGGAAGTGATTTAATTGGAATAGGGAACGAAAACTCTTCGTTAAAAATTATTTGGGATGATCCCCCAACTATCTTGGTCATTATTGGTTCACAAAGATTGAGGGTTCCATTAATCAGAGCAACTTTTGCGCAAAACTTGGTGGGACCTGGCTTAATTTGGCAAAAAGACTCTAAACTCATTGAGAATCCCCTACTGACAGTGATATGAGCGAGGCATGGCATTCCAGAAAAAGAATAACTTGGTATTCCTGAGGTTTTCATACTGGTAGCAAATTCATCTGCATCTGGTTCGGGCAAAGGAAGACAAGAAAGCTCTTTCTTTCTAATAGAATCAATAACAGAACTCTTATCAACAAGTAAAACTGGCATAACTTTGGTACCAGAAAGTAAAAAATGTCTCACACATACAAAATGAATCAACTTAATATTTCCGGAAATAACTTCATCAGTGCCTTGGAGCAATAAAACGAAGTTAGAAAAGTCAATTTCTTCCATTGTTTGATGTTTTCGAAGCTTTTGAAACAGACTGGCAATTGCTTCGTCTGCAGTACACTCAAATCCAACTTTAATTGAAGCAACAGTTGTATTACCTTCACTAATACCTGCTCTAAGTTCAGACCTTAGAGCAATATATTCTTCTTGACATGTAAATAATGGAGGATCACTATCTGATAATCTCATTCTGGCTAAAAGGGGGTTAATTTGAATTCTTTCGACTCTTTCTTTTTCAACTTTATTCCGTACGATTGACAATGATTCATTAAGAGCCTGTGTTTCAGGAATGGGCAAGGGCAAAGATAAGTCAAGCTCATGAGAAAACTGATTAATTGTTTCCATGAATTGAGACTGAAATATTACGGGAGATATTAAAAATAAAATTTCTTTTGGAGAAAATTCTTGTTTTCTCAAAGTAGACATCATTAATGAATTGTCACAGAACTTCTCGTTGCTATTCGGAAAAACTCCTTCAATATTCCCGAACTTGTAGCATTTTACAGGAGCAATATTAGATTCACCGTATATTTTTACCATGATTTCATAAATATCATTGAGAATCGATTCTATGCTCCGGGTAATTCTCAAATTATAAGAAATAATGTATTCATTGGGAAACTTAACCCGGATTTGTGTTTTAGATACCTTTTTCGACAAATTCGTTAGCTTCATCCCTTTGGTTACTTCCTTAACTTCAAGAAGACCGACAAACTCGCTATCAGGAACGACAAATATTGGAACTCTTTGAAATCGAGTAGAAATCATCCTATTAGCAACAAAAATCATTTTCATAGGCTTCACAAAAAACTCATCCCTGCTAACACAATATTCTTTCAGCTCGGGTTTGTCAGAACAAACATATAAAATATTATCTTTCGATAAACTAACACCATTTCGAAATATTACATAATTTTTCAAACCATATTCTTCAATCTTTGAAATAAGATTCTTTCCCAAAAAACCATCCATAATTGGAAGAGAAAAACGAATATTAGGACTAATAACTACATCCATAAAGTGAGATTCGGATGGAACAATAAGAGGATTCTTTAAGGGAGGTACTGTCTTGCTTCTAACAGTCATAACTCTAATCAAACTTTCCCCCCAACGGGAAAAAATCACTCAAATTCAACCACAAAAAACGGTTGTAAACATTTGTAAATCTATGAAACAGGTTCGTAAACTTTTATCGTATGACCTCTATCAGAGAAAGACGAGGCAAAGGGAAACTGAATCTACCAATTTCTGGAGATATTAGTAATAGTACACCTGCAAGCAAAAAAGAAGGTGATTTGCCATTGATTGACGTTGGTTTCAAGATTCAGGAGGTATTTCCTAAAGTGATTAGTCCAGATCAGATTAAATTTGGGGAGCAAATAGGCAGAGGAGCCACTTCTACTGTTTATAAGATTACAATCAATCAAACAGGGGAGGTGTATGCTCTTAAGCAAATCAAGTATTCAGATAAATCTGGGGAACTCCAGAATGTTGTTAATGAACTTCATTGCATGAATATTTTGAGGCACAAAAATGTTCTTAGGTTATATACAGCATTTTACAATGCGGGATACATCAATATTATTATGCCAATTGTAAATGGTGCATCTCTACATGATTATCTAAAGCAAATCCCCAAAATGAGTGAAGCGATTGTAGGCAGAATGGCATACCATACCATTCAAGGTCTTCACTATCTTAGAAGGAATCATTTTCTTCATAGAGATCTTAAACCTTCGAACATCCTACTTTCACTTGAAGGAGAGGTTCGAATTGCAGACTTTGGTATGGCGAGGCAGTTGACCGGATCAATAGAACAAGCTAAATCATACCTAGGTACAGTTTCATATATGGCTCCAGAAAGACTCAATAATCTCCCATATTCTTTTAAAAGCGATGTGTGGAGCCTTGGGCTGATTATACTCGAGTGTGTTCTTGGATCGTTCCCACTTCCAAAAGAACCAACAAAGATCACATTCTGGGATATAATGAATTTTGCATCAAATGATGTACAGGTTCTTCTTCCAGAAGGATTCAGCCCTGAATTATCAGATTTTCTCTCTAAGTGTTTGAAAAACAACCCAAACGAAAGAGAGGGTATTGAAAATTTGGTTAACCATCCATGGGTAAAATTTTATGAATCAAATCAAGCAGATCGTCCTCTTCTTGAATGGATTTGGGCATGTGAAGCAAAGAGAAAAGAAGCAATGGCATCGAATCATTTAAGGCTTCAGGAAATAAACCCAATGGAGTAGTATTTGGGTAAATATATGGGTAAATATTTTGTTCAAAGCGGTTTTTTCATTCTTATTCATGGATCTTCGAAAGTTTGATGTTTTTCCTAAGCTTGATAATGAATTTCGTGTTGGAACCACATCTGGTGGTCTTTTATCGCTTTTATCTATTTTAATGACAGTTTTGCTCTCGTATTCGGAGATTCATACTTATATGCACCCTCCCATTCGCCAAAGACTTATTGTTGATAATTCTAGGCCAACAGGGTCAGATGGGATTACAATATCTTCAAAATATCAACCAAAACTTGATGTTATGGTTAACATTTCTTTTCCAAGAATTCCATGCTATCTAATGCATTTTGATGTTATTGATAGTGTTACTCAATTACCATTACCGCTTGAAGAGGTTAATAACACATTTACAAGGGTAACACAAGATGGTGTTCCTACAGGTTTTCATGATCCAAATAATTTGCTTCAAACAGAACCTCTTCCAGAATGTGGAACATGCTATGACGGTGAAGGAACATGTTGCAAAACATGTCAAAGTGTCTTCGATGCATATAAGGCAAAAGGTCTTCAGCCACCTGAGATTGCTAAGATTGACCAATGCAAATCATTATTACCAAAGTTTGAAGCAATGAATCAGGAAGGGTGCCAAATTCATGCTTCATTCAGAGCAGTTAGAGTTGCATCAGAATTTCATGTGTCTCCAGGTTTATCATGGAACAGCGAAGGATGGCATGCTCATGATCTAAGAACATTTGGAAAGAATTTTTCATTACTAAATCTTTCTCACAAAATAGAGAGAATGCAATTTGTCAAGAGTGAGTCTACAATGCCTTTGGATGGGTTTTCTAATATCCAACTTGAGCAAAGATCTTGGAGAGTTGTATATACAGCTGACATCTTAGGTGGAAACTATAGTGCATCAAGGTATGCTATCTATGACTCAAAGAGTTTTTCACCAGGTGTTGTTTTTAAGTATGATGTATCACCAATATCAGCCAATACTTATTTTGATCGCGAACCCATTCTCCACTTATGTACAAGACTTCTTACTGTTATTGGCGGCGTTCTTGGCTTGTTCAGACTTATTGATGCAGTTCTTTTTTATGCAGGTAGGTCCCGCAACAAAGCCCCAATTGAATAAATGATTTTTATCAGCATTGTTGAATGAAATGAACCAAACAGGGTTGTCTCAGTCAATGGAACCAACAATTCATTCAGTTTTTTTGGGGAAAGATATGTATAAAGATTCTTGTGTAAAGTCTTCTCATGTAACTCTCCCTTGTTTTCAGACATATTTGCACAATTCTGGAATTCCCTTAATTTTTGACATTTGCCCCTTATTATCTCAAGCAACCGAGTTTAAACCCCCAAAAGGCACAACAATTCCATGTTGTTCTGTTTGTTCTTCATTTCCAAATCAAAAATCTATTGAAGAACAAACTCAATGGAAATGTGGCGTCTGCGGATCATCTAATTCATTATCTAATGGGTATGTGGTTCCTAAATATGATGAGTATGATATTGTATACGAGTGTGATAAGAAGCCCGTATTTGTGTTTATAATACAACAAACAGAAGTGTTCACCAATGAGCGCGTTTTGAACTCTATTTTTTCCTCCATTAATTCATGGGCTAATAATAATCCCGAATCATATTCATCTGTAGTTTTCATTGGTAATGGGATTTCTTATTACATACTAAGCAAACCTTTGTTAGTAACACATTTTGAATCAGAGCCTGAAACAATCCCGAAGTTTTTGAACAAAAATTCTAGATTTCAAGTTTGTTATCGTCAAATGAATAGTGCAAAACCAGATAACTTTATAGCAAATCTTGAGAGTGTAATAACTTCTTTCAAGTCAAGGAGATTATGTTGTATTTTGTTCGCTGAATTTATTGATGTTAATGAGACGCCAAATTCATCTAAACTGTTTTCCAATCAGGTATCCTTTCATTTGTTCACCACAAAAAGCTATATTCCATTATGGTTTATAAGATTGATGTATAGGATCAGAGTTTTTGATAATGAAGAATTGTGTTTAATTGGAGAGACATTGGCCCAGTTTTTGAAATCAGGTTTTATGTTTAATGTTTTCTACTCATTTTGTTTACCCAAGGGATTTTCATTCGACTCATTAATATGCAAAGAGATTAAACAAGCATCCAAAGGTAGCTTATTTTTTATTGATGGCCAATCCAGTATATCGGCTCAAGTTAAGATGAACTCAAGTATCTCCTCACCAATTACCACTTTCCAAATCTCATTGGGGTTTTTAAGTCCTCAAGGAACCCGAATAATGCGTGTTATCAACTGGACCCTTAAAGTATCTGAATCTATAAATATTGATGGTGTTATTTATGGGTGTTATATTGCCAGAAATACAGCTCATCGCCTCTTCCAAGACGACTTCTTAACTGTATTATCTGCTCTTCGCAATGATATTATTCAAACGATATCTAACTGGTCAGAATCTGGGTATTACCATCGACAAATCTCAACACAATACAGAGATATTCCAATACTTTTATATTCAATTTGCAATAGCAATATGTTTTCTGAACCTATGATTAATTTGCGTTTTGTAAATTGCATTAATTATCTAAGTATGTCTCCATCGAGAGTACTTAGATCTCTTTACCCATCACTTATTATCCCTCCAATGAAATTTCCTCATAGACTCTCATCCCACACAATTAGATCTTTTCGTGATATTACCATTTTAAAAGAGTTTTTTGGATACTCTTTAACTGATAATATTCCATACACCGATCTCCCAGTTATGAAAACCAGTAACCCTGAAAAAATTCTCCATTTTTGTAATGATATCAAATTCACTCAATTTTGTGAAAATATTGAATGTGAAGTAAACGGTAAACGTTTTTGAAAGGATTTGAGAATAATACAAAATAAATGTTCGTTTATAAAATAATAATCGTCCTTTTACCCTTTCTAAGAAATTTGAAAGAATGCAGGAGGGTTTGAATGACCCATCGGCTGAATCTTGTCAATAGCTCTGGTCAAACAGTTTCTCTCCAAGTATGATTCGCTTTACTATGTTTGATCCTTCTAATGAAGAAGATGGTGATAACTTTTCCAGTGCACCCCAAATACCAAGTGTCCTGCGTTTTCGCTCCAAGAAAAACGACCTTCAAAAGTTTCTTCCACAAAGTAAGCCTTCTAGTCGTGTAGAGATGTCTAAAAGTTATAGTTATAATTTAGATGAAGTTGAGTCTTCTGAATCTAGCGAGGAAGAGTCAGAAGTCGAAGTTGCAGAGAAATCGCCTTACGAGTCAATTTTAGGCTACAAAGAGGATCCACCAGGAGAATTTGTCTATTATGTTAAGCTTTTCAACCGCCCTTATCGAGAGTGTGCCTGGGTTACATCGAATGATTTACTCGCATACCCCCATAAACATCAAGCTGCTCTTCGTTTCCGCAAGAAACATCCATTTCCGCCATCTCCTCCTTTTTATGATCCCAGTTACGATGAGATTGATAGGGTAATTGCCGTTGATTCATTTTCCGAACCAACTAAGTATTTGGTTAAGTGGTTTAATTTAAACTATGATAGCTGCACATGGGAAACTGAAGTAGATACTGATGCAGTGGCTTCTTTTAAGAAGAGGGAAATCATTAAATCTCGAGAGACTTCTACAACCCCTCTTAATCCTGATTCTTTCAAACCCATTGAAGTTTTCCCCGAATCTTCAAATCAGTTGCAGCTCTTTATTTATCAGCTTGAGGGTGTTAATTGGTTGAGGTTCTGTTGGTATAATAGCAGAAATTGTATTTTGGCTGATGAGATGGGATTAGGAAAGACTGTTCAAGCTGTTGCTTTTCTTAATTATACATGCACAAATGAAAATCTTCGTCCACCATACCTGATTATTGCTCCTCTTGCAACACTTCAAAACTGGCAAAGAGAATTTAACATATGGACAAGTTTGAACACGATTATATATACAGGTAATAAGGAATCCCGTAACACAATTCGAAATAATGAATTTTTCTTTAGTGATGGAACTGGTCCCAAATTTGATGCTCTTATCACAAACTATGAGTTAATTATGAATGATACCGCAGTTTTTTCTCAATTTAAATGGAGTGTTCTTATCGTTGATGAAGCACATCGATTGAAAAATGCTTCTTCTAAACTCCAAAAGTCTCTTTCATTTGTCAATAGTGATTTTCGAATCCTGTTAACTGGAACACCGATTCAGAATTCCATTGAAGAATTGCATTCTCTCCTGGAATTCCTTCACCCCGGAAAGTTTAATGACATTCTTACCGCAGAGGACTCTAATGATATTATCAAATTGAGGAATATTCTCAAACCTCATCTTTTAAGAAGACTTAAAAAAGATGTGGACAACACTATTGCGGCCAAAGAGGAAACAATTATTGAATGCAATATGACGAAGCACCAAAAACAGTTTTATCGTGCAATTTTAGAGTCTAATGCAGGATTTTTGTCTCATGGTTCAAATTTAATTAATATTGCAATGGAGCTTAGGAAAGTTTGCATACATCCATTTTTGATAAAAGGTGCTGAAGATAGAATTCTAAATGAGTATGGTCCAGACGCCATGAATAGCACCTCTCTTGTTCTAGATGCTATGATCAGATCAAGTGGAAAAATGATTCTTATTGACAAACTATTACCTAAGTTAAAGGCAGATGGTCATAGAATCCTAATATTTAGTCAAATGACAAATTTGCTTGATATATTGTCCGATTATTTGTCAATGAAAGGTTATTCGCACTTAAGAATTGATGGGAAAGTTAGAGGAGATATTAGACAACAACTAATTGATAAGTTTAATGCCCCCGGTAGTGATATTTTCATTTTCTTGTTGTGTACTCGAGCTGGTGGTTTAGGTATCAACCTAAATGCAGCAGACACTGTTATTATTTTTGATTCTGATTGGAATCCCCAGAATGATCTTCAAGCTCAAGCTAGATGCCACAGAATTGGACAAACCAAAACAGTGAAGGTGTATAGGCTTATAACCAAAGGTACATATGAGCAAAACATGTTTGAGATAGCCAGTAGGAGGCTTGGTCTTGGGCATGCCGTTTTAGATAAAGGACACAAAAAAGAAATTGATAAGCTTTTAAGACAAGGAGCCTATCATGCTCTTCGAGACGTAGAAGATAACAAATTTGGAGAAGAAGATATTGAAGAAATTTTGAGCCGATCCAAGGTTATGGTTTATAATGAAGCAGCTGGTTCGACATTTTCCAAAGCTAATTTTGATTGTGGTGGTGACAATGTTGATATTGATGACCCTGATTTTTGGAAAAAGATTCTTCCTGCAAATAAGAAAGAGGATGAAGAACATGAGAGTGATGACGGCCCAATGAAAACTAGACATCGGCCGCAAAACCATGTTTCTCTAGAAGATGATCCGAATTTAGATGATGGAACTACACGTGATTGGAAAAGAAGTGAACGCGAAAAACTACAACACTTATTGTTTTGGTTTGGGTGGGATAGATGGAATGATGCTGCTAGGCTTACTGGACTGAAAAGGTCAACAATTGAGATTAAGCTTGCATCAAGGGCATTCCTTAGGAAATTGATATTGGTCGAACAAGATTTATCCCAATATACAACTGCAAGAATGCTGCTTGAAAAGGCAAATTCTGGAGATTTTGATCCTAACTTTATTAATGAAGATGATGCTGTTGCTTTAGATCATGATTTCATGAGACAAAGCTCTATGATAGATCCTGATTTTGTTCAACTTTTACAGAAAAAAGTTGGTGCATGGCTTAAAAGAATAGAAATGCTATACTATATATGTATGAGCGTTGAAAAATCCGAGAGAAAACCTGATGCAATATTTGTGCCTCATGTTTTAGGCAATCCCCCAACATCATGGTGGACCGCAGATGATGATAGATATTTAATATATGGAACATGGAAAAATGGTTTTTCTCGATCTGAAGAAATTATGGCTGATGAAGAATTGAAATTTTCTCACAAAACTGATTCAACTCTTGATCCACCTCTGTCCACATCATTAACCCCTAGAATTAGAAAACTGGCTCATGGATTAAAGAAATACTTTTGCTCTGAAAATCGGCACACAGATACTGTTCCTCAAGAACCAAATGTTCCAAAATTCAAACTCTGGCTTAAGAGGGATAAATCAACAGTACTTCAACAAATGCTTCATGGAGGAGTTCCTCTTAAAGATAATGGTGATCATGATTGGGCAAAATTACGAGAAATATGCGGATTTAACGATAAAACTGATGACCAAATGAAAGCTTACGTTGAGGAAATGATGGATACTGGTGAAGAAACCGAAGGTGAGCATGTCACTGATGATGATATTGCCAAAGAAGAAGATGAAAAATCTACTGAAGGTGCCAGTCCAGCTGTGACTGCAGCAAGAATCAAGCAACGTTTTACCACACTTACACAATTAAGGAGAATCTTTTTGAAATATTCTGATGAAGAGGTTACAGAGTACTTTTCTTACTTACCTAGGTGGAGGAATGTCCCAAGAACATGGACTGATAGATTAGAATTTGAATTTTTCAAATCTATTAGTGAAAGAGGGTGGGGTGTTTGTGGAGAAATTTTGAAAGGGAAACAATTTGATGGTGTATTTGAAGGAGATCCGCCATCTTTTGTTACATCTGATGCTCGAGTCATGAGAAGGTTGAATTTCATTTTAGAATACTTTAGTACAAATTCTTTAGAAGCTCTGAGAGCTAAAGAAGCTGCCAAACCCAAAAAGAAGAAACTACCAAAAGAGCCTAGCAACATACTTCAATTACCCCAAATTGAAATGAATTCTGATGGCTCACCAGTTATGCCATTAATGCTCACAAGCACTGCATGGGTTTGTTCTTTAGGTCATATTGTAACTGATAGAAGTGGTTTTCATACAGAAAGGTATATTTATCCTGCTGGATTCAAATCAAGTAGATTATATGCATCTACCCTTGATCCAACTCACAGGGTCAGATATAATTGCGAGATTATTGATGTTGGTGAGTCAATTCCTCTATTTCGAGTTTCAATGGAAGAAAGACCAGATGTAAAATATGAAGGAAATTCGCCTACAAGTCCATGGACATTGATTCTCAAGAGGATATTGGAAATGAGAACCGAGAATCCTAAGGCTCTAAGTATATCTGGTCCTGATATTTATGGATTGGCTTCACCAGCAGTTATATATTTGATTCAAAATATGGAAGGAGCAGATAAGTGTGTTAATTACATCCCAAGAGTCTTTTCTACATCTGCTCAACCGCAAAAACAACTCAAGAGAAGAACTCCTTTAGATGATAGGCCCGAGCCAATTCCACGTCCCAAGCCTCTTAATCAACCAGAAACACACGGTTTACGTCCTGCAATACCAAATGGGCCGCTTAGGACAGATTTTTCATTATCTGGTATCAAAAATCTTCAACATATTCCACCCCAGATAATAGAAATGTATCAAAGACAAATGGCAAACCAAAGGCAGCTCGGAAATTTGCCATCAAGTGGAATTCCACCAGTTCCTCCCAAGCAACCAAACCATCAATCCCAACAAACAGATTTTGCTGATCTTTGATTTTACTAAACATATTTTAATTATATTTAACAATTATATCTTCAATTGATGGAATCTCATAAGTCTCTTCTTCTATTTCAAACATCTCATGTTTTTCAAGTTTCTCTTTGAGAATCCTACCTCCATAATCTTTGGCTAAAACTGATTTAATTGGTTCATAAATACTGTCAACCATTTTCAAAAAAGTATCACTTAATGTCATTTCACTGCCCAAGATAGTATCTATCATTGAATACACATGTCCCCAGTATGTAGCTACCATATTGTTCCTTAATTCCATAACTTCAACAATTTTCTCTTGAATTGGAAACCCTGAGAAGGCTTCAGAAATGCTAATACCCTTTTTCAAAATCACTTTTAATACATAACAGCATGAGTTATGAAGAATGGAACAAAATGGATACATAAAAAATATCCTAATTAAATATGAAAATATCGTAATAATTCCTTCTTGAGAATGGGGAAACAACTGCGACACAAGAATTATTAAATCAGTCAATACTGGTTTATGAATCCCATATGAGTCACTATTTGTTAGCTCATTAATAAAATCTTCATATGAATGGGTTAAAAATTGATAAAACTCTGAGTCAATAAGATCATAATCAGAATAATCTAAATCAATCTGATTATACAAGGCTATGAATAGAGAATATATATTTCTCGCTAATAATAAATTGGATTGGGCATTTTTAGCTGTGAAGAGCAAAAGCTTTAGCTTGTTTTGATCTGCTAGATCACTCAATGTGTATGAATCCCTCTGCGCCATATTACACAATTTAACAAGAAGATCCACAAAATACAATTCTGGTTTGATCTCGAATGCCTGAAAGAGATATGAACCAGCATCAACATTTTCAAGAAAAGATGAAACAAAATAATCTCTTGATGATATAATCTGCTCAATATAACTATAAACACATGGAATGTGCAAATGGGCAATGATATTGAGAAACAATTCCCTTTTTTCAGATATTATTATTAAGCAATCATTTTCCTTAGATTGGGCAAAAGAATAAAGAATTTTGGATGCAAAACATATTAAATACCTATTTTCTTCAGCCTTATTAAGACATTTCTCCATATTATCAATTATGTCAGTATTGTCGGAAATCCATGTGGAATCATTAATGATTAACTTGCATAATAAATCTCCAATATATGATTGTTGAGCAAAATTAAACTCATTTTCAAAATTAAAAGCAATTTTTGATACAAAGCCAAAATTACTCCTCATAAAGCCAATATAGTCATTATTATTGAATAATTTTTCATTAATAGCAGATTTGTATTCAAATAAATCCATTAATGAGATTCTGTTTTCTTGAATCAGATGAAGAAGAGAAACTGAATCCATTAAAAATGATACAAATCTCTAAATTTCTTCTTCCTCATCGACAACAAACTGGTTTTGATTATTTGTGGGCTTCTTAATAAATGAATAATAAGTTGACCCCATTATTGTTAAAGCAATTCCAAAGACATTAATGAGACTTATGTGTTTCTCAAAGAATAAAACAGAGAGAATAACTGTTGAAACTTGTTTCAAACAACCCACAATTTTGATTGTTACAGGGGTGCAATATGTTGTAGCCATGAAATTTGCATAATTCAGGAAATATGATAATAGGCAACTGATTAGAATAAGCATAAGTATTATTGGAGTCATGAAATTCGTTTTAGAACTTATCAAATTCATCTTTTCATTACTTAAGATGAAAATAAAGAATGTTTGGATTGATGAAAATGGGGATAATCTTATGATTAGTTCATCTGTATCAATTTGGTATGTTCCAGAAAGCAATACTTTGGATAACACAGTTTTTAATGCACTTAAAAAACATCCAAAGATCACAATAAGAAAGCCAAACGAAGATACTTTCATTTCTCCCATGAATGAGAGTGCTATACCAATGCAAACAAGAGAACATGCATATATGTGGTGCTTTGAAAAGCTATCGCCCAATACAAAGAATGATAAAATCATTGTAATAAATGGCACTATGGATTTGGTAACCTGAACAAATGAAACAGAACAAAGTTTAAGAGATGCATTTCCAAATATTATATTAAATGTGAAAACTAGAGACAACCCAAAGGTTCTTTTAAGTAATTCATACTCATTATTCGATATATTAAGCTCAGAATCCGATTCTTTTGGTTTAAGTGCAATTGATATAAAAGTGCTCAATGCCATATGAAAAAAGCTAATCAAAATGGGAAAATTAAACAAAAATATGCTCATTAAAAGCTTATTTAGGATGGTTATTGACGTTGACATAATGAACCAAATTACTAACCAACCGGTTCCACTAAGCATTAGAAATGACAGAAAAATCACAATAGCAATCCGAAACATAACTTTATTCACGAGAAACGCACTGATTATACAATAAATCAGCAAATGTCTCAATATTTTTTATGTATTTTTCTTTTTCTTCTAAATAAATTGCATATTGATCCCCCTTTCCATTATTTTCACCATCTTTCAGCTTCCCAACCAAAATATCATTAATCATCTCAGAATGGTCTTCAGTCTCATCAAGTTGAATATCCTGTGTAGGTATTGGAGACAAATGCCGGTTTTCATGTGAGATTATCTCATTTTCTAATAATACTCTTCCACTAACTTTAACATGTTTCTTTGGGCTGCTCATCATCAGCAAAACTAAATATCTCATTCATTGTTCTCTCTTTGTGGTTCTATTAAAGAAGAAAAAATGTCACAAAAATGGATACAAAAGTTAAGTATATTCCTTGGGAAAATATTCAGTTTGAAGGTAATGACACGAGTTTTGGTTATTTGAGTGGATCAGGAAATGTTTTGTTAGTTGAAGATATCGAACCAAAAATAGATCAATGTTTTTTTACAAATATTCGAATTGCACACAATAATATTGCTTTTTGTTATGGGAAAACATCTCAAAACGATAAATGCTACTTAGTTACAGAGATGGGAAATCATTATAGAAATAATGAGGATCTTTTTTATGCTCATCTTGATGAATTCGCATTTGATATTATAAATGCAATCAAATACTTACGCAACGAAAATATGGGGTTGTCATGTTTTCCTGAAAGCATATATATATGCGACGGTGTTGCCAAATTGAATTCATACTACTTGGATAGGGAGTATAATACCGAATCTGCATGGAAAAATGTATTAACATCGTTTATGGGTTTGTTTAAATATAGAAATACCGAAAAAATTGACGATCCTGATCACTTGATACATCAACTTTTTGAAGAGTTCGGTCCACAACCTACATATGATGAACCCCTATTCATTGATGCATACGATGGAAAAATAGATAGAATCATATTTCTCAAACAGGCTGATACTCGAATTCGATACAAACAAACAAGACCTTATAATGGGCTTGTTTTATACCATGCCACACTTTTACATTTTGCTGCTCTCAGAGGGCATAATAAGGTTGTAGATACTCTTATTGAAAAAGGTTGCAATGTTGATGCAGTCGATCATGCTGGTAATACCGCACTTCACTATGCTGTGATGAATACCCAAATCGAGACTATAAGACTACTAAGATTCAAAGGAGGGGCCAGAAATAGTATTAAGAATAAATATGGCTGGATACCTTCTAAGTTCATGGAATGTTGTAGATCAAATGGGGATAATTCATATACTGATCTTGGCCAAGCTCTGAACTCGAATCAATAAATATCTTTAATGGATGATAACGATTTTTTAGACTTAAGTAATCAGAATCTAGGAGCAAAAACTCTTCTTAAGATTCTTAAGGAGAAACTTAATGTTGATATTATTCGTTTAGATTTAACAGGGAATTTTATAGATGAAGATTGTGCTGATTATTTAGCATCATTTATAAAATCATCTGGATGCAATATTTTATCCCTTTCTGTGGTTGAAACGAGATTAACAATTAGCAATTCTAGCAAAATATTTTCAGCAATCGGTGTTTCGCCCATTATTGAGTTTTATGCAGATGATAACTTTATTACCCCAGAGACAATTAAAGCTTTAGGAGATTCAATTACTCCAAATACTCAGCTACAGGTTCTAAGTTTATGTGGATGCGACATATCTAGTGATGGGTGTTGTATCCTTGCTAGTTTCTTGCCTAATATGAGATATTTATCTCACTTAAGACTCGAAAGCAACTCTATTTATGAAAACGGACTTGCATTTCTAACTAAAGTAATTGACAACACATCTATATTATCGATTGAAATTGGAGATAATATGATATGGGAGAAAGGAATGTCTGATTTCCTCGAAAAAATTGCATCGATGCAGAAAATAGTATCTCTTGACATTTCATGCAACTGTGTGAATTTGCAATTATTAACAAGACTATTATCAAAAGACAGTCCTTTGTCGCATTTATCAATATCTGGTTGCAAAGTTGTAGAGAATCAAGTTTATACATTTATTGAATCTGTTTCACGATCAAATCTTAAGACTTTGATTGTAGATGGGCTTAATTTTTCTAATATTCCAACATCATGGCCATCTGTACAAGATGTAGTATTCACAAAGAAACCACACTTTGATGTATTGATGAATGCAATCATTAATTGCAAGCCCTTAGAAGATGTCCGCATAGGATATCTCGAGTTGGACCAGATTAGATCCCTTGAGACAAAACTCAATTCTGATAACATACATAAAAATGTGAAAATATCTCTTCAGGACTTCGGAAGGACAGGCAATTGCTGGGTTTTGAACTTTCCTGCTTTTTCAATCGATTCTCCTACTGATGTAATGTCATGGAAAGGTAAACTTGTCCTTTTAAATGCGGATTCTTTTGGACCAGTAATGAGATGTTCTCTTTTTAGAGATAGAGTGCTATCCAAAATAGATTTTTCTTCCTTGAAAATGGTGGATGAAGTATTTGCAAAGCTTTTAATGTCTTTGGGTGGACATAATCTTCAAGTTTTGGACTTAACTGACAATGAACTAACGAATGCGTCGCTTGATTATTTGATCAATTATTTTCGAGATTCTTCGATATCTGAACTAAATATTTCGAAGAACAAAATCACTGATATTGGGGCTAAGAAACTCTTTGGTTTCCTGCAAGAAAGACATGAAAGATCTCCAAGAAAATTGGAGATTAGTATCAAAGGTACTGAGCCGGAAGAAAAAAAAATACATACATACACAGAAATGTTGGGTGAGTATATATCAAATGATTCTGTATTAAAAGAACTCAAAATTATCGGTCCAATATCATTTAGTGATTCTATAAAAATTGTTCAGTCACTAAAGAACAATTCTCATCTGACATCCCTGGTGCTAGATTCCGAGTTTTGTTCTCATTATCTAAACCCAGATCCTCCACTTGATCCAGAACTTGAAACAACAAGTTTCGACGTTTTCAAAGAATTGCTTCATTCTTTGACGGACAAAAAATCAAAATGTATTCTTGATACTTTTTCTTTTCCATATTTAACTGAAGTATATATATATAACGAAAAATCAATCCAAATATGGAGAGATATAGAGAAAAAACTTAACGATAATCGCTTTAATCGATCACATAAATAACTATTAAACACCACCTCTAAATAATTGGTTGTATTACATCGCCTCTAGACCCTTCTCTGACAGATGAAGATCTTGCCCGAAACCGATTGATGGGACTATTAGCTCCTTGGGGAACTGGGATAACATTTCTGGGAGAGGGGGATTTTATTGTTCCCATTGACATCAATCTTTTTTGCATTCTTTGAACTGGGGTGGGAGAAATAATATCGTAACTATTTCTGTCTCTTTGAGGCTTTGGTGACAGATGAGGGGTAGGAATTGCTTCGCCCATTCCACCAAATGATGTCCTCCTAGGGCCCGTAATAATGGGACTGGATGGAGTATTATTCCCATTAAAATCATTTTGTCGCAAAATTATGGGCCTAATAGAGTCCAAATTGTTGATATGATTATCCATCTGTGATGTGATCTTATACTTCTTCAGCATCCTATACAATGCAGCAAGATTCGATGATGTCTTCTTGCATAACTCATGCTCTAATGATGAACAGTCAATATTAAATTTCCTGATTTGTTCAACAATTTCTTGATTAATACCTTCATCTGATCTATATGGTATTAATCGCGAATACTCATTCATATTAAACCAAGGATGTTCTTTGATCTGAGAAATAGTAATCCTTCTATTGGGATCTTTTGTAAGCATTTTTGTTAATAAATCCTGTAGGTCATTAGATATATAGGGTGGGATTATGGGATCCGTGAATGCAATTTTTTGCAATAGTCTTTGCATATTTTCATCTTCGAATGGAAGTTCTCCTGTGCACATTGCATATAAAAGGATACCAGTAGACCATATATCAGATGCCTTTGAGTAAAGCTGCCCTTTAACCATTTCAGGTGGAGCATAAGCAGGAGATCCACATGCTGTTCTCAAAAGAGGCGAATCTGAAGTAAAGGTATTTGATAAACCAAAATCAATAACCCTGATATTCAATTTTCGATCCAATAAGATGTTTTCAGCCTTTAAATCTCGATGAACAATATTTAACTTCTCATGAAGAACTTCAAGAACAGATATCAATTGGCATAAATAGATCTGAGCTAAATTTTCGTTCAATTTGCCCCTTTTATTAACAAATTCAAGCAGATTTCCATTCTCAACGTATTCCATTACCAAATAATACATTTTTTCGTCTTCTAGCAAATCAAAATACTCTGAAACATATGGATGCACAAGTTCCTGCAAAATACTAACCTCCCTCTTAAAGCGAACCAACAAATCATCATCATCCACAAATTTCTCTTTATCTATTATTTTTATAGCTACACTAGAACCAATAACCTTATGGCGGGCTAATCGAACCGAACCAAAGGATCCTTGGCCAATTTCCCGCTCTAACGTATAATCACCCACCTCGGGTTGTTGCCTCATTTCTAAACAAAAGTGGAACAGTTTCTATGTAATCACAGATTTTTTCTGATGGTTGTCAATGTTTCAATTAGTGTAAAGACGATCGTTATTTTGATTGCCATGAATTACACCGCAGTTAAGCTGGGTTTATCTTCTCTTCAAACGTCGCCTCTGTTTTTTCGTCGACATTTGGTAGGTAGTGATTATTTTCGCGATGTTAGAGCTCATAGATTTTTTTCACAGTTCTATGTTGGTGATAGTAACGTTGATGTAAGAAAATGCTCATTTTCGAGAATGCTAGGGAGTTCTTTTTCGCTAAAAAGCTACAATAGTGTTTTTGGGAAGACCTCGCTGAATCAGGGAAATCGGTATTTGATTAGCGAGACACTTTTTGTTAATATTAGTATCTCAGGTCGTGGTCCAGCGATTGAAATTGACAACAGCGCCGCTGTTGCAGTTATTACTTCTTGTACGTTTTTCCGCTGCGTTGGAACAGCAGTTGTTGCACACAATGCTGGAGCAATTTCTGCATATAACTCTCAATCAGTAACCCTTAAGGCTCTATGTTTTGAAATGTGTTCTGCGAACAGTGAGCCTTGTGCCTATCAGATAAGTTCTCATAACTGCATAAGTACGGTTTACACGCGTGTTGAGTTAATTTCTGAGTTCAGATGTGGACAATTTACTGTGGCTTCATATTTCCCATCTTTTAGTGGTTCCAATTTGGATTATTGGTATATGAATAACAACTGCAGTTTTAACCATTTGAATTCATATGGAGGAGGTGGAATTGGTTTGGCAAGAATGCAAAACAATTTCATTATTCACAATCAAGTAATAAGCATTATTGCAAATAGTATGACTTCATGCAATACTGTTAGCAAATTTATTCAGATTAACAATACCAATTTTCTTAATAATTCTTGTTCGACATGCTGGGCTGGCTTCATATCATCAAGCAACACTTTAGAGTTTTGCAGTTGCATTTTCAAGGAAAATAAAGCAAGTCCTATATACTCGGCATTGCTCTCATCATCGTCAGGCTCTGTCGTTTTCTCCCAGTGCTGTTTCGATTATGAAATAATTGAATCTCATCGAGGCCAAACTGTATTTAATTCTTGCCTCTTTGCTCCCAGTGATTGCACAACAATTCCAATGAGTTTGTTAAATACAAACATGTGCTGGGTTTCAATTTCTTGCCAACCAGCTATTTGTTCTTATCCGATTTTGCACAAGTTTTCTTTAGTTGTTCTGAGATTAATGATGCTCGCACCTCTTTTATCTTAAAACAAAAAAGATAGATGTATTTTTACGGATCGACGATTACCCCTGAAAAGAGAACTATACCATTTGAACTGTCTCTTATGAAATACATGAATGGATGATCAGCAAAGAACTGATATTCTTTTGGTTGAAAGAATGACATTGCACACTTTGTTGTGCTATATGTTATGCATGCAGCCTCGGTTCCTTTCTCATCAACTTTGATTACCACTTTTTGCATAATTTGATCAATAGGGATATGGGTTAAGAATGTTGACTTACTGGAATCGAAAATATCCTTGATTCCCAATGATATGAACAGTTCTTTTAATGAGTTTGGTCCCCATTCAACCGAGAATCGAGGCAGTTTGACAATAACCCTTTCTTTTTTCATTGATTTGCAAATTTCTTGAGTTGTTTTCATTGATTTAATAATACTATTCATAGCAGATAAATCTTTTGACTTGGGAAGGACAATCAACATTTCAAGGTTTTTCATTTTGTATGGAAGACTTAAAGCTTGGTATTGTCGTGTCTCAGTATAATTAAATTTCCCACTAGTTGACATTAAAGGGTGCATTTTTTCAACAGGCCCATACCATTTGCCGTCCAAAGTCCACTCTTCATCAAAAGAACTAAACCATTTATCCTTAAAATATATCACATTAGTTAGAACACATAACATATCATGAGGTAATTGATCTGGTGTAAAAATGCTTGGAATCAACCCATGAGTGGCCTCATTAACATGTTGATTTATTATTGAACATGCTGGTTCCGGAAATGAAGTTTCAATAACATCACAATGGAGGAATTCTTCAACAATTCGAAAGAAATGATGAGGAATGTTCAATTTTTGGTTTGTCCAAGCTCGATTTGAAATTGAAATGCATCCATTTTCCACAAAATACTGACACATCTCAAATAATTTCGAAGCAACCTGTTCTTGACTCAATCTATCACTGATTTTTCCCAGCGCTTGTCTAATCTGCTTTGAAGTATTTCCATCAGACATCAAACCACCCAATAGCATACATGAAAATGCACTGAATGGGGAGTAAGCAATATTTCCATCAATATTATCAACAATAAGGGCTTTATATGATTCAAGAGCAAACAACTCTAAAGATGACTCCATCTTAGTGAAGTGAGATTCAATCAGAGGGTTTATCACAAAAAACTACTGTAGGAAAATTCAAAGAAAAATTCCCAAATTGTGTTTTTGAAAACAATAATCGACACGATCAATACACGCATGAAATTTTTCATCAAAGCTTTTTGAAAACAGATTTAATAGTTTTGATTTTTTTTAACATTCAATACAACATCTTTCTTGAACCTTATTGGTGGACATACTATACATTCTCTGATCCAATGATACACACTCAACCAAAATAAAACAATCATTCTATTCAAATCATTAGAATTCCAAATGAATATGTAATAGAATGTGTTTGGATAATATTTCTCTCTAACCACTGTGTGTAAACTAATAGTTAAAAAGGCCATGTGTTGCTTTGGAATTAGAAAATGACGATTTGTCCTCCTTAATGAGAACAAATCAAAAGCAGATACTAATAGTAAAACAAAAGAGGGTTGTTCTCCTCTTGATTATGCTTCTCGAGATGGTTGTCATCTTTGTGTTGAGGGCTATTGGGGTCGGAATTTTAGGAGTCTGTACCTATCAACAGCTCAATGAGCATCCATTGTATTCATTACAAGAAATATCTAGGTCCACCCCTTCACCACTTATGATAAAAACCAGGTTTTTATTATTTCTTTAATGACGATTGTATCTGTGTTTTTGTTTTACCCATCTGCTGCTCATCCTTCTGTTATTTTCCATATTTTTAGACATGCCATTATTGTAGGGTTTATTTATTTAGCAATGGTAATTGATCCGTGCGTTTTTACAATTTTTTTAGCAATATTATCGATAATTGAGTATTCAAGAAAATGTAATAAAAGATCTTTGGCAGCACTGCATATTACTATAACAGTGGGGATTTGGTTATCATCTCCCCCCTCAGATTTGAGGCCTTTAAGATATGTGTTGCTTTTACTGATAAGAACATCAATTCCTTTCATGGCGATTCTTTTAGATTATCACATTATTAAAAAGATTGGATTGACAAGTCGATTAACTGACTTGGTTTTCCCTTTTGTACTAACAGGTTCAGTTCAGTTAGTATCGATACTTGATCCAATGGGAATTGCATTTCATCCATCATCTTATTGTCATGACTATCCTGACTTTAATTTTGTTCCATTAAGATTTGGAAACGCTTCAGTATTAGTATTTCTGATTTCTTTTTTAGTTGTTTCAACATCCCGATGGAGAAATACACATGTTTTCCCTCAAGTAATGTTTAAATTTGTGTTTTTAGTTGTCCCAACACTGATTTTTATGGTTTATTTTGCAAGATTGTTTTGGGAAAGGAATAATCAAGTGTATGCATTTCAAGGGTTTAGTTCATCATACTCTAATTGCTCTTCATTCATTAACAAATTATCATCATTAAATGGTGTTCCTCACGTAGTTTCTGTATCAAAGGTTGAACAAAAATGCACTCAAGAAGAAGAAGCCATTATTAATGCATTTACAAAAGCAAGTGTAGTTATTATTGCCCACATAAGAAATGACATTCATGTTTTTCTTAATGGGACAAGTACTTCATTTAGTATTGCCAATGATAGTATAATAAGATTCGGATCTCAAATAGGCAGATTTACTGTTTTGGTTGATCGACAATTCCTCAAAGAAAGTGTTTTTACTAAGTATGACTCCGATATTATTGTTTCCTTAGCAGGAAGAAAGAATGACGAAATGAATGATTTTCCCAAAAAAACAGCCCCTGTTATAACTCAAACAACCGGTGCAAACTTATTCCATATTAGTTTGGATGGATCTTCATTCTTTTGTAACTCATATGGATACTTTGCTTTTGTTGAAAGAATCTCAGAGTCCTTCATGCACACTACAAAAATATCTCTCAACCAGTTCAGTTATTCTAAAATACGATATCTATCAGCTCTCATCTTTTCTACAATCATGCCTATCCCTTTCCTTCTGTTATCCTTCATGCCAACTCATATCATTGAAAAAGTCTCTGCATTTGCATCCTTTTGTTTGAAGATTAAAGATTAGACTCATTCTAATGTTATGGTCAATATTTCTTTCTTTTGTTGTTCAAAACAATGAAAAACACCAAGAACTATATCAAAAATCATTTTCCACTCCTGTTTTTTTCTTCTTATATTCGCAAATGTGTGGTCATTGCACATCCGTTCATCCAAAATGGACAGAATTTATGAAATCTTATGAAAACAGCAATTCTATCATTGTTGCCGAAATGGATTGCTATATATATGGTCCGATATGCCGCGAAAATCATTCTGTGTCGTTTTATCCAACATTTGCTGTTTTATATAAAGGGATTACAACTCATATTACTGTTAAAAGGAATGTTGAATCATTTATTACTAAAGCTAAGGAAATTATATCAAATCCAAGCGTTTATTACAAAAAAAATACCGAAAATATATCTAAAAAGGAAGCACAAATCATTAATCTGAAGAATGTTGCACATTCCAACAATAACAATCGGAATAATGCTGAAAAATGTAATGAATTTTCATCTGATATATCTATTTTCCCAGCATATGTCATTCATATTCCCCGAAATGGATGCTCTGTTGTGAACTCTCTTCAAAAGGAGATTAACAGCACTGTTTTTTATTATGGAGGCGAAAATCTCATTCCAGAGGTGCGTGTTTATCTCAACAAAACATACTATCACTCTTATGAATATGATTATTCAATAACATTTATTAGTGGCCTCATTTCACATTATGCTTTGGCACCATTTGGATCCTGGAATCCATTTATTGCCTTTATTCAACCCAAACCAATAGCAATTTTTGTCCTATCTTCAAATGATCAAATGAAAAATATATCATTTGATCAAAATCGGTTCTCAAAAGATTTTCTATTCTTTGGAGTATCTGAGACACAGTTTAGAGGAACATTTCCAGAGATACCTTGTTCGACTCCATCATTAATAGTTTCAAGTGATGATAAATATTCTTGGAGTATTGTACACCTCAACGATTATAACGCAAATGGTATTCTTGAAAATGTTAACAAGGTTTCAAAACAATATACTTTTGATTTGAAGAGACTCTTCATTGAGGGTTTAAATGTGGCTGCTGTCAGAAAACCCAAATGGTATCTATCATTTTCCATGATACTCCCTGTCGCAATTTCATTGATTGCATTTATTCTTTTGAAAAAGGGTATCCATAAAAGAGAATAGGAGCCATTTTTCCAGATATATAACATTGTAAACATTGGTAATGATAAATAAAGATTTCTTATCTTTTTCTTGCAAACTGATATCAAATAATGAACCATAGGAAGAGAATATTCAATCATTCTATTTTGGTTTCTACAATCTCATTTGAAGAACGCTATGCGAGCATATGCAGTACCACTGAGTCAACGAAACCCTACATTTTTTAGAATGAATACTCACATGTGGTACACTCTTAAAAAATGATTCCAATAGAATAAGTATCATTTTTCTCTAAATATACATTACTCTCACCATATGTTTCTGGAGCTTTCCGATTTTGAGATCCATAAACAATATTTATAAGACCCAGAATAGTTCTTGATTTCGGGTTTTCACCTTTGAAAGACCAAAATCTGTAATTTTAACTCAATAATTCTCATCAAGAACAATATTCATATTGTATAAAATCTCGATGTAAAAACCCATTCGAATGCATTTGCATTAATCCTCTAGCAATATCCATTGCTTTTTGATACATTTTGTTCCTAATAAAAATTTGCTTCGCATTTCTGCTTTCGTTTAATTTCACAATTTAAAAGAAAAATCCATTTGCCGTATATTCAATGACATTACAAACATCTTCTTTACTATTCATATTCAAAAAAATCTAATAACAAATGGAGAATTCTTTTGAGGAAGTATCTGAATCCATTGTTGAAAATCAATAAACTCTGAGTCATTCTCATTTAATGAGTATTTTTGGCTAATACTAACCCTAATGTTCTTGATTCGACTAAATAAACTTCGTTACAGCTTCCTTTCCCAAAAGTTCTTATGAAAACCAAGTTTTAAATATGAAATGATTCATATTGGCAATTTACATTAATGAATTATTATTTCTGGTGAAAAAACACTATAAAAGATCATTTTGTGGTGATAAATGAATTGCAATAAATGAAGAGTTAATGTTTTGCGAGTCTTTAGATCAATCAATATCCATTTAGAATATGATATTTGACCTCTTCTTGTTCAATCTATTGTTATTTTGATTTGTTTTCCGAATCATTTGATCCAATTAATCTGTAAATATCTGGAGCTTTTATTACAAAGTGTGGTTACTATGAATTAAGCTTGGGCAAAAATGATCGAGCGCCCAAGCCTACTATGAATAAGCATTAATATACATTATTATTGTGTTTTTCATTAATTATTGTGCATGGAAGCTTCATATTTCAATTCTTATTAGGTTTGACAATTTTTGTATATATATCCATCTGTTACTGCACTTCATAGCTCCAGCAAACAGAGGCTACTATTCGAATTTTTAATCCTCCTTCTGACCTATTGTCCTCCTTTACTCTTGAGGAATTCAATAACATTTGATATCCTTTTCTTTTTAACTCCATAAGCATCTTTTCCAAATTCACTTGCTTCTCCCAATGGTGTTTTACATTTTTTGTTTGTTGTATTTATATCAGCTTTTTGATTAACTAGATATTCAACAACACTAAGATGACCATTTCTAGCAGCATAATGAAGAGGAGTCTCATTAAATATAAAAACTCAGCCCAATTATCTATTGCATTTATATCTGCTTTTTGATTAACTAGATATTCAACAACGCTAAGATGACCTTCTCTGACAGCATAATGAAGAGGAGTCATATTAAATATAAAAACTCAACCCTTGTATCTTTTGTATTTATATCAGCTTTTTGATCAACTAGGTATTCAACAATACTAAGATGACCACAATTAGCAGCCCAATGAAGAGGAGTCTCATATAGAATTCCATTTGATTGAGCATTTATATCGGTTTTTTTATTAACTAGATATGCAACAACACTAAGATGACCTTTAGAAGCAGCAAAATGAAGAGGAGTACCATTTGAAAATAATCGACTTGATTGAACATATATATCAGCTTCTTGATTAACTAGATATTCAACAACACTAAGATGACCTTTAGAAGCAGCACAATGAAGAGGAGTCCATTCATCTTTAGTTTTTGCATTTATATCAGCTTTTTGATTAACTAGATATTCAACAACACTAAGATGACCATTAGAAGCAGCATAATGAAGAGGAGTACAACCATTCCCTTTTTTTGCATTTATATCAGCTTTTTGATTAACAAGATATTCAACAACACTAAGATGATCATTTTGAGCAGCATAATGAAGAGGAGTCTCAATAAATATAAAAACTCAACATCATTATTTTTTGCATTTATATCAGCTTTTTGATTAACTAGATATTCAACAACACTAAGATGACCATTAGAAGCAGCATAATGAAGAGGAGTCCCAGATCTATTTCCACTTGCTTGGGCATTTATATCAGCTTTTTGATTAAGGAGATATTCAACAACACTAAGATGACCATATCTCGCAGCCCAATGAAGAGGAGTCTGATTATATTCATCTTTTCGATTTATACCAGCTCCGTTTTCCATCATGTAACTT
>Ga0209639_1000123_pt1 | contig 118707 bp, 67 predicted proteins | sample EPASupsiteHSE605_FD_187268 | JGI IMG/M metagenome (GOLD analysis project Ga0209639, IMG submission 187268) | Bioremediated contaminated groundwater from EPA Superfund site, New Mexico - Sample HSE6-05 (SPAdes) (version 2) | ecosystem: Environmental > Aquatic > Deep subsurface > Groundwater >...
TTCAAAAATTCTTTTCATTTCTGGATCAACCATTGGGAAAACTATTTTGTCAAAATATTTCGAAAATCCTTCTTCTACAAGAACAACTCGAAAGAGATCACTGATTTCATGTGGATCATTACGGAAAAACTCATAAAAAATAAATATACATTTATTAAACTTGGTGAGGAATAATATGAATCCTACCATCATCTAAGACTACAATTGTTGACATCGAGTCTTTTGAATAAATCATTGAAACAATATTAGTGGGACAGCGGTAAAATGATTTCTCAATATTTAGAAAAAAAGCCTCACAACTATAAAGTTTCCCAGCACAGTTTGACATTAGAATATAATCAAATCCTTGATATGATGACCATGAATACCAATGATGAATTGAAAAGTTAATTTCTTTTGTCCTAATATGAGTTCCATTGAGAGTAAATATTGAAATCTGATTTTGTGAAAGGGGAGAATTATTTAGTTTCCCATAAACAATAATAAATCCCCATGATGGAGTGACAAGAATTAATCTTGGTTCAATTCCATTAATATCTATAACGTTAATAATTGATCCTGTCTTAAGAGAACTAACAATAATTGATGAATCTTGTGTTCCTGAAACAATAATACTATGTTCAATGGAAATAAAACACGTGCTGATAACCTCTCTACAGGAAGGAATTGTAAAAAGTTTTGAGCAATTTCCATATAGAGATACAGAACTATTATCAGTCCCACAAATAAAAAATGATCCTTTGGCATCAGAACATCTCCGATTACCAGGTAAAGGTTCTAATTCTTTGGCCATTCCATTCTGTGTATTAATATACCACAGTTTATTACTTGGAGAATCTTCAGAAAAGTAAAACCCATTATTTGTACTGTGAATGCATTCTCTTTTAGCATCATTATCCATAATCCATTTCAACTTTTTAACATCAATCATTATTTGCTCGAGGGATGTGATTGTAGTATTATTCTGGTCATCATTTTTCTTTTGGATATTTAAAGCCAATTCATAATGAAGCGATGACGAGCTAGAATCATATGAATCAATATCTAAAGTTATAGGTTCCAGAAGTCTCAATGTATTGGAACCAGTACCTCTTGATTCAGTATTGCTTCTTGCACAATCAGATAAATCAATAGAAATGGTAATAATATCTCCTGATGAATAAAGAACTGTGATAGAATATGTATAATCTGGCTCTTCTTGGATGAAAGATGAGACAACAGGAGACAATTTAGCATGAATAGTTATCATTCCCCTTAGCAAAGATGAATAATCAATTATGTGTTTTTTCTGATGGGCATGAGGAAAAAGAGCCGTTGGCATAACTTTATGTGGCTCGATTGGTGATTTTGGACCCAGATAAAATGATTCAGACTTAACAGATTGGAATGGCTTCACTCCCCACACTAAATCTATCCAATGATGGAGTAATTGTGACACAGTAGGACTTTCTAATATTTTTCTATGATAATAAACGAACTCAAAAGAGTTTGAGGCCCAAGGTACATTAGGAATCCTCCCTTCAATTGCTTCTGGCATCATAAAATACTCTGGTACAAGTTCTGCTGGCATATCATCATTTATTGCTTTGTTAAATAGATCGTGAATCGATAACGTACTCGATTCTGAATTTAATGAAGAAAAAGGCTCAATATTCTTAAGATACTCTATGACAACATTTGGAGATAAAGGACATTTGGTATATATCTGCAATTGCTCACGAGTGTCGGTAGATGGTTTCATTGGAAATCGAAAATCTCTTAAAAATGAGGGGAAATCAAATGATTCCTGGTGCTGTGTAAAATCGGATAGAACCCATGGAAAAATTGGATAATGATCAATGCTATTAAAACTCCTCCCTGACAACATGTTTAATGCCATAATATAATCAAAATTGGAAAGTTTTGAGAACCTCCATTGCTGTGTATAATTTAATGACGAAAAAAAGGAAAAACTATCATTCTTCTGACATAAGATATTGTTCGGAAGAGATAGTTCAGATATCTTTTTTGCAATGTTTATAGCTATGTTTTCTCCAAAATCTATTAATAACGAATAATTGCTGTTGGTATAAAACTCAAGCCCAGAAAAAATTGGAGTACCATTTCTTCCAATAATATGGGTTAAACAATGAAGCGGGATAATCATTGATTTCTGTCGAGAAAATGATATCCTTATTGAATCACTACACAAAGAAAAATATGACCTAAACTGCCTATTAATCTTCATTACATAACATGGAACATTGTATATGATCGCATTTTGAGGAACATCAATGGTCGAATATGCATATCCATTTGATCTTTTTGACCTTTTAGTTACAGAAGGAATTTTAACTAGTAGAATTGGAGTCGAACAAAAACCCTTTGATCCCTTTCTTTTCCAGTGTCCCGATTCAGATGATGTTGTAAATCTCCAGGTTGACCTTTCTTGTTTGAACTTTCTCCATAATCTTACCCATTGCTTGCATGAATGATCATATTCATTAACCCATCTTTGAGCAGAGTAAACAAGTCTTTCGCCTTCTTCCTGTGATGATTCAATTGGATTTAGTTTAAAATATTGGGAGATGAATAATGAATCTTTAATCATTTCTTCTTCTTGTTCCATTATATTTTGCTGAATTTGTATCTCAAAAGATTGTTTTAGTTGGGAAATAATCAATAAAGGCCCATCAAAAAGATTATCCATTCCAGTATTAACATTATTTCCGCATTCTTTCATGATGAATGCATTCAACACAGAATTTGACTCAATAAATTGATTCATTTGAGATATGGTTAAAAAATTAGCGTAGTCTAAAGATCTTTTTGACCTCACAACAAATCCTAATAATAATACCATGTGAAAATTAAAAGACATATCTGGATGTTTCAGGAATAACTGGAGAATCTTTTCTGCTAACATTGAATCATTCCATTCTCCATTCTCATCAAATCTACAACCAATATATAAGCCATCCATTTTTTTAGAAAGGGATAATAAATGATTTAATTTCATGTATGTAATATCAAATCTAGATAAAAGATTATTTTTTGCAGGCTTTTCATCATTAAATGGAGAATTTCGATATAGTGGGATGAATGATGCTTCAGGATCATTCGAATCGTTCCAAAAGATATAAAACAATGACATATTCAGCAATGATCTATATAATGGTTTAGAAATATCACTTTGAACTTCAATTATATGATTAACAACGTGATGAAGAAAATTTGTAGAAATAATTCGGTCATTGAAACCAAGAGCCCTTGAAATCAACCTAATGGAAACAAAAGCACAAAAATATTGATCATTATCGTGCAATTTCGAGATGTACTCATATAATGTTTCCATTTGATTGAAATATAAGCAATTCACAACAACCCAATGAAACGAGATTCTGCATTGTGGATTTGCACTGAGTATAGAAAAATACTTTTCAACAAAAAGCTCTGATACTTCTCGGCCAAGAATAAAAGCAAAGTAACCACAAATATCAAGAATTTCAGGAAATACACTGGAAAACTGTATTAAATGATCATATGCATCAATTGTAATATCATGAATACTAATCTGTGATGTAAAAACCTTCGTCATTCGAAGCAATATTGGCAAGCTAAACTTTTCAACTTTTCTCAAAGATACAATGATTTCAATAGCAACAGGGCGTATACATGGTTGGCGTATTTGTGTAAGGGTAACAAAAAGTGAAAAAAATGATGAATTATTAGAATAATAATCAGATATTGTGTCATTTGTTTCAATAATATGACAAATAAAAGATATAAGATCTAAAACCTGTTTCGGATCTTCGCAAGTCCTTGCATGATAAAACAATAGACCAAAATCTTCAGGAATAGATTTGAGAGTAATTCTGCTTGAAATAATGGAGAAAATACATTTTCTTGCAATCTTGATATCAAGGGTTTTTGATCGAGACTCTTTCATTTGAGCAATTCCATTTTCAACAGGCTCATACCAGTAATACATTCTTAATAAATTCAATAGTTCATAATTACTACGATATCTTATTGAATGACGAGGGAACAAAGGAAACAAGTAATCTTTCCAATAGTTAAGAATTTCAATATGGGTAACATCATCAAGACACATAATTAAATCATTATTTGTTAAAATATAATCAAAAAATTGAGCCTTTGCCGCATCACTATCTAGTCTTTGCATTAAATGTGATAGCTTTAAATAGAAATCATATCGAAAAGTTGTTGTCCATCCGCTTTTCAGCAAAAAATATAAGATTTTGAAACCATTTGACTTGGTAAATAAATCCTGGGCTTCTTCTCCCATCATTAAAGCATTTGATAACATTTCTAAAGATTGTAATAAATAATCATTATAAACCATTCCTTCATTACAAGGACTTGGAATTTTTCGGAAGATTGGAAGGAGGAACTCAACACCTATTTTGTGAACCAATATATCAATGTGAGGACTGTCTTGAATAGAAATAGAATTCTGAAAACTAACACGATAAAACAACGAATTCGGTACATTAGAATTATTTCTAACACCCAAAGAATATATTCTAATAACCTCTGTTTTTGACAGTGGAGGAAATAGTCCAATTGCACCGATTTGAGATACAGGAGAAGGAAATACATTAATACATCCTCCAATTAAACAATCAATCGGAGATAATGCTAAAGAAAGGGGAATTGGGGGAATAGTGATTGAAGTTAAAAATTTTCCATCCAAAAATGGTTCAAATACAATTGCATCATGTGTAAAAATACAAGTAAATGCGCCAAAAACCCATTTTGATACAGATACAGAATCAATAATTGGAGGGTTATCATTATCTTTCTTTCCCATCAATTTGCACATTAACGAATTTTTTGAAAAATAAAAGAGTAAAGCCATATGCTTAGCAAAATTCATTCTCAATAAAATTGGCTTTCCATTTGTTTGAGAATCTTCTAAAAATGCCCAGAAAGTAAATGTGAATGAAGGTGGATTCGATGGTATAACAATTGTTTTTATCATCAATTGATGATATCCAAGCAAAAATGAACTCTTGGGCCGTGATGAAACAATACCAAAAAGATTTGCGGCAGCCAGAGATAGCAAATGCTGATAGATAGAAAGGACTTTGTCGTTAAATGATGTCAACAAAGACAAAAATAGTTGTAATGTCAAGGTGGATGTGCTATGGGGGGCTAATAGTACAAAAACATCCAGAATTTCTCCATACAATTCTAGAGGCATTTTTTCTTTTTGTTTTTCTTCATAAAGTATCTGTAACAGTGTTGTATCAAGCTCAGCATCAAGAGCCGCATCAATATTTAAATCATTATACCTTAGAAGTTGTCCTAAGAAACCCATGAAATTATTGAGCTTATCAATAAGAATATAGAAATTTAATAACACCAAAAGTATATTGCATTGAGCAATAATGAAATGGGGAGATTCGATTAAAATATTTGAACCTGCCAATAAGTCAATTAGTGAAGATATGATTTCTTTTTCAGAGATATATGATTCTTTTTGAAGCTGTGTTACAATACAATAAAACGATTGTGACTCTGTTTTAGATATTCTATAATACTTTGTCATTAAAATAAAATATGTTATTACTTTTCGGAATAAAACTGGAAGATGTTCATTAGATGCCATTGTTTTCATGCAAAAACAAATTGTATGAGAAAACGGAATAAATAACTCTCCGATAATTGACCTTGAAGAAATTGCATTGCACAATGTTGCAAGAACATCCTCAAAAAGCATCACTGCTCTTTCTTTTGGAAAATCAGAACTAGATATTTCAAGGACATTCTGAAGAGATACTAAAAATGAATGGTTAACATGGTGAGTTTGCATTGTCAAATATAAAACAATAATCTCACAAACTAAGGGTCTAACAGGTGATTCAAATAAAAATGATAGAAACGGACCCAAAAAGTTGGTATTATCTAGTAAAGGAGAAAAGAGATTCCTTTTGACAATTACGCTTGATAGGAAAGAGAAAAAGCACAATCTCGCTTTCTCTATTGCATCTACAACAGAATTATCTTCCGAAGAATAATTACGATACTTCATGGTCTGTGATACTAAATCAGACAGTACTTTTGGTTCTTTTACAATTAATACTTGAACATGGTCTAATCCTCTCTCCAGTTGAAGCATTATATCTGCAAATAAATATGGGGAAACCAGACTGTTTGATATAACTTGAGAAAAAACTGCAGGATTCAGCATTTGAATATATGACATTGAGTGGTATCGAAGGGAGTTAACCAAATTATAAAGCGGAGAAACATTAAAAACGGTTTCATCGATTGTATAAAGCTGAGATACAAAAAAATGCATTAAATACACAGAAAGGTTAACAGTATATGATACTCTTTCACTCCAAAAAACAAACAATGATAATAAATTCAAATAGCAACGATCTGATTTGAATTCATTAAGAATGTCCCTATAACTAAGGAACAGCATTTGATAAAGGTTAAAAGATTTCTCACAACATATTACAATTTGCAAAATAGCATCATAAACATACACAGGAAACAAATTCTTAAGCTCTTTAGGATTTTGAAGCTTTGGACAAGTAGAAAAATCTAATCCGTTTCGAAAGGTGGGCTTGTCAACAAAAAATAGGGGGAAATCGGCGTGAGATTTTTCTATTCCAGTAGTATGCGGGATTATTTGGGTCGAGGTATCAAAAGTAATTCCTTTTGCAATATATACTTGTAAAACACATATAATCTCCACAGCAATTGTTGTTGTATCATGATCAAGAATATCAGAAACCGAAGATATTAAATTCAAAACAGTGTATCCGAATCTGTCAAATACCAAAGGCAAAGACTTGAATAATTTTGATAAATACATCATATTTAAGTCTGATAAATGGTCTTCAAAGTATTTCCCTATTGATTCAAAAAAAACAAAATACTCATCAAAAGGAAGAAAAATAGAAATGCTCATTTGGGATGCACATTCAATCACTTGGTAGAATAAGGGGAGAATAAAAGATGGAGGTGAACTTGAAATAAATGATAGGATCTGCAAATAGGGAAAATAGTTGATTTTTTCAGATTCAACCAAGTTGATCATGAAAGATAGTGCAGGATATGAAAGAAGAGAAAAGGGTGACCTATATACAAAAGAAATCATAGTAAAAATCATATCTATATCGCCATAATCTCGGTTTTTTTCGTAATTTAAATACCATGCAATGAAAGAATACAGAAAGAATGATGATATTTCATCATTAATACTCTGTTTGGGGTTCAGGCCAGAAATCCCAGCTTGAATTTTCTTTAAATTCCATCCAAAATTAAAACCAATGGATTTTAGAGAATCAGACATATTTTTACCATGAAAGAAGCTCTCCTTACTAATCCTAACCTGATCTTTAACAAAAACAGGAAATATAACGGGTCTGACATCATTTGGAAGGTTATCTTGGTCAAAAAGAGGGCTAAGGCTCGATATCGAGTCTAGAATGTCGAAGAAAAAGCTAAAACTATCATTCATATTTCAATAAAAATGTAAATGTTTATTATTAAAACGGGTCATTGACACACATTTTTTAATTTACCTTGATAGAGATAAATGTTCAAGATGAGAGGATAATATTATGAATGAAATCTTAATAATACGTAAGATTTAAAGTGTTTAATGTTATTAATTACATAAACCAATGACATTTCTATTAATATTCCTCTTTGGTGTTGGATCTGGTAATTTCTGAGAAATATGTACTACAATACCAAGGATTGAAGAAATGGATTTGATTAGGGTTTTATAATTGTTGAAACTAGGTGTGTAAATAATTCCCCAAACTGAAAAATCAATGATTCCTGGGGAATCAAAATGTTCCCAAATTAAACATTCAGGATTTTGGATGATTTACAATGAAATTTGGATAATTTTTATATTTGTACAAAATCATAATGAAATTCTCTTCCCCAAGTTATTTAACGTGCTTGGGGTTTTTCACCATAACCTCTGCGGTTTTGGGGCATTTCACCTTGGGGGACGATTATGGTTTTGAATTATTGAGAACTTTATTCTAGAAGAATAGAGAGAGAATGTTTAAAAATTCTTATGAGGACATCTGAAAGCTCTTTTTAGAAGAAAAAGCAAAAACCTTCAGATAATCCCTTATTGAAAAGCGTTTTACTAATAATGGTGTATCTTCGAGCGAAAAAATAGAAGACCTAAATATTAGTGATAAATCTAATTTCAAGAATAACTGTTACAAAATTATTATTCTTAGGAGAACCCTATACTGGAAAGGCTAAATTTGAATTTTTAATTAATAAATGATTTGATTTATAAGTTCCATCAACTAAGAGCAATGAGATGTTCTTGATACACTGAGTTTCAAAGAAGGATGCATGTCCATGCTATTGCTGGCCCAAAGTATGATGATATTAATCCTGTTTGGGAATTTGGGAAAGGTAGATTTGCCTCAGTTTTGTATGATGGTCTTCCACAAAATTGGGATTTCAATTGGACAACATTTAGTGCTAAAGGCATTGATACTTGCAAAGAAGGGCAGAATGAAGATTCTTGCATTGAATTACCTCTTTGCGGGTGGGCATTTCATCCCAGGAGTGCATGCCAGGAGATAGTTATTCTCCCTTCTTTGAAGCAAAATGCGAATCTGGGTGGAAGGCCAAGGCATATATCCAGCCTTTGGCCACTGCAGTTATTGTTACTACATCCTCTATTATCCTTCTTCTTGTTATCTCCATATACCCACTACATCTCCTAAACAAACCCCGACTTTGCTTATATCGTCCTGAATGGAGTTTCTTAAATAGATTCTTGAAATTACTGATATCTCGATAAAAAATGTATATACTATTGTTGCTATTCTCGAAGAGGCTTCTGATCCAAAGAATAATATGTCTGGGCGATTGTTAGTTTTATCACATTTAATTGTATATAGGGGAACTCCATGTTTTCATGAGCAATTTTCCATAATATCGAATGAAAGTGTAATAGTTTTTGATATATATAATAAATTCGGCGAATTTAATGTGCCTTGCGTTTTTGAAGTGAAGATGGAGCCGAAATTTGTATCAGAAGTGATTGATGGGCCACTAATGAATTCTCTTATCTTATATAATCTGCATAAGATGAAACATTGTGATCCATACTATTTTGCTTAATTCCTAGTGTATCCATCTATTTTTTCTGGAATGGTAAATTTTTCAATTATCCCTACCATCGAAAATGATATACTAGCACTTCGATATATAAATGATAGGATTTCGAATTTTATTGAAGTTCCTTGTTCAATGAATATTGCAAGATGGACTGCTTTTGTATCACCCTTCCAGAAACCTTTTTTATTCTATCTTCAAATAGCGTTTTGTTAAGGAAAGAATGTATAATCCCAGAAAAAATTATTTCAAGGTTCAACAAAAACGAAGTTTTCAAAAACATTGATTCCCCAATTTGAGAAAAAGAATTCCCCAAATAGTAAAAATCTTTCCCCAAAAAACACACCTATTGAAACTGCTGTTAATGAGGATGGATACAAAATACAAATAACAGAATTTAAATGTGAATTGATCTTTGAATTATTTGTGTCAGTTCTCTAATTACCTGGGGATGAAATTTTGAAAACCTTTCAATCAGTTGAAATTTTGCAATTTGATTTTGATCGACAATACCATTAATCACCTGTGAAGCAGAAAGATAACATAAACTATACCAAAAAGAAGCTGAACATCTGTTAACCCATATCATCATGAAACATGAATTGAAAATAATGAAACATATTGCTCCTCCTAGCCGAGAACAAACATTGTTATCGGAGATTGAATAAGAACTAGTAAAAACAAATATTGCACCACTAACTCTACAGAAAAAACAAAAATTCATTAGGGTTTTTTATCTTCTTATGACTTATTATCCTCCTTTTCTCTTGAGTAATTCAACAACATTTGATATACTTGCAATTCTCAATGGTGTTTACCCATCTTTAGTTTTTGCATTTAAATAAGTTTTTTGATTAACTAGATATTCAACAACACCAAGATGACCATTTTGAGCAGCATAATGAAGAGGAGTCTCATTAAATATAAAAACTCAACATCTTTAGTTTTTGAAGAAATATCAGGTTTTCGATTAACTAGATATTCAACAATGCTAAGATGACCTTTTTGAGCAGCATAATGAAGAGGAATCTGACCAAATGAAAAAAATCAACACTATTGTCTTTTGCATTTATATCAGCTTTTTGATTAACTAGGTATTCAACAACACTAATATTACTATTTTGAGCAGCAGAATGAAGAGGAGTTATATAAAATATAATAACTCTGCATTACTATCTCTTGTATTTATATCGGCTTTTTGATTAACTAAATATTCAACAACACAAAGATGTCCTTTCTCAGCAGCCCAATGAAGAGGAGTCCACCCAAATATAAAAACTAAACAATTCAAGTTTTTGCATTTATATCAGCTTTTTGATTAACTAGAAATTCAACAACACTAAGATGACCTCTTTGAGCAGCATTATGAAGAGGAGTCATATTAAATAAAAAAAACTCAATTCTATAATTTCTTGCATTTATATCAGCTCCATTTTCTATCATGAAAACTAGCAATGGAATGTGGAAAAACTCTGATGCTCTGCAAACAAGATTTGCTGATCCAAATTCTTTTCCTTGACATATATGGAAGAGATCAAAACAACCACCACATACAACCATTGATAAAACATTCTTATTGATCACGAATCCTTTCATTAAAAAATGCATAAAACACTTGATTGAACCAAAAAATACGGCAAAGGATAACAAATCTAGAAATTCTGGCTTATAACTCCACTCAAATGGACTCCATTTAGCTACTTCATTAAAATTATCGAAAACAGAAAATTCATCAATCACATCATACTTAAGACAATACTCAATACTTGATAGAAGAAAACCATATTCGATATAATGATCAATATCATTATCATTCTCAAAGAATGATGTATCAATACCATTGGGCTTGGATTTATTTTTAATATAACAATCAAAATCTTCGATCTCTTTCCTAAAATAATAGCTCAATAAGAAAGTGCCAGTATCATTCAGAAATGGTTTGATTTCTTCAAATACCAAAACACTTCTCTTGTACAATCGATATATCAAAATTGGGCATTTGTTAGATTTTTCCAATAGTTTTCGCCTGAAATCAGCTAATTTCCAATACTGAACCGATAACCTCACTGTTTTTTCAAGTTGATGAGGCCGAATCCTTGGTAATTCAATAATTCGATCGACACAAAACTCAATATCATCAGTAACAATTTCTTTTTCGTCTCCAAAAAGAAATTTCTCAAATGAATTCTTCTCTTCCATCAATTAATAAACTATAAAAAGTATTTGTTCTTTCAATTATATTGAATCAAAAAACAGAATGATTCATAATTTAGTGCCTCTGTGTTTGAAGATTTGTATCTCCTTGACCTGTTTTTGTCAATAATTAGTTTTGATCGATGTTGATCTTTTAGGGGAATTAATTATTATGTATTCATGAAATCCTTAGTAGTTCATCTCCACATTTCAAATTTTTAAGTGATTCAACATAAATAAAACCATTTTATTAGGAGTGTTGGGAAAATTGTAATCAATCATTAATGAACGCCCAGGCAAAGAGAGATACTTAATTGACCAGTCCTTCCAAACGTTTATCGTGTAGTGAAATGGAATATGATAAATTAATATAACTCAACTCATGAAGCATAATCATTTCAGTATTCCACATAAAACTGAGTTGACCATTTCAAGTAGATAAACGGAGAAAAGTCATTTTTATTGTATTCTTTTTGGGTTAAATCAACCCTTTTCATTTTGAAAAAGCATAAAAAATCCATTTCATATTATTTTAAAACACAAGAATATCAAGAATTGCAACTCTACATAGATTATTTAATCGTACATTAAAATGGGAGATATTAGTATTGAGAAAATCATGGAAAAAGTTATACAGAAACCCCCAGGCATTATCACTAAAGAAGAAGTTTTTTTTGCTCTAGATTTGGTTATTCCTCTACTATTCAAAGAGAATAACGTTTTAAAATTATCTGGAGATATCATTGTTGTAGGAGATATTCATGGACAACTATATGATTTTTTGGAAATTTTTAAGATAGAGCCTCCGCCGCCTCAAGCTAGATATTTATTTTTAGGAGATTACGTTGATAGGGGTTATTACTCAGTCGAAGTGCTCATGTATCTTGTTTGTTTGAAAATTAAGTATCCTGATCATATCTTTTTATTGAGAGGCAACCATGAATGTGTTCAAGTGACTTTTACTTATGGTTTCTATCAAGAGTGTCTTGAAAAATTTGGAACACCAATAGTATCTCAAAGATGCTGCGATATGTTTAATTATTTGCCTATTTCTGCTGTAATTTCTAACAAAATTTTTGCTGTTCATGGAGGGCTTTCTCCTTCAATTCATCTCATTGATCAAATAGATACCATTGATCGGTTCCATGAACCATTTGAGAAGGGAGCACTCCCAGAACTTCTTTGGGCTGATCCTGTCAAGACTCTCTCTGGGTTCCAAATGTCAAGAAGAGGATCTGGCTATTATTTTGGTGTTGATGCAACAAAAAAGTTCACTCACATTAATGGTATTCAAACAATATGTAGAGCTCATCAACTTGTAAAGGCAGGGTATGAAGTTTTGTTTGATGAACAACTTATCACTGTATGGTCAGCACCAAATTATGTGTATAGGCCAGGCAATAATGCATCAGTAATGAGAGTTTCTACTGAAAATGACAAGCTTGTACTAAATTTCAATGTATTTGGTGCTGTTCCTGATAGGGAAACAACAATCCCACCTAGCAAAGAGGTAATTTCTTCATATTTCGTCTAAAACTAACATAAGGATAAGTTTTACTTACAAACGTGATGCCAGCTCTTGGGCCTCTTTGATACTTTTAATTTGATTCTCATTGCAGAAACTTTTCATTAATTCCTTAAGGTCTGGATAAAACTTCATGCCATTTTGAATGAAAAATATTAATAGTTTGCAATAAATTCTCAGTTTTCTTGATAATGTTGAATAATCCTTCATTCCCAAAATCAGTTTATTAATATTACGACAATATCCAATTAAAAAGTCATCTGTGGAAGCACCGCTCATTACGAAATGCTTAATCACATCAACAGAAGCTACAGTGATATCTAACGATTGCAAAAACTTGAGTATTGTTGGCCTTTTTGGTCCAAGTGTAACTACAATTTCTTTGGCTATATCAGGATTATTCTCAACCAATAAAGCAAATCTGTTAAGTGGGAATTTCGATTCATCAAAAATGGAAGAATCTTTTTGAAATTCTTTGATTAACATTGAGGATTCCTGAGGCCTGAGCTTAGAATCAGGAGTTCTCGCAATAAGTAGCAATGCAAATGACTTTGAACCAAACTGAGAATTCGAATCATATAAATAAAAATTGGTTTGGCATGAAACAGTCGGGAAAAGCTCTTCTTCAAAAACAGGAGATATTTCCGGAGCTGGGGGATAAAATGCAGCTTTAAAATCAGAAGAATATCCTTCCGTTTGAAGTATCTTTATAACAGCTTGATCGTGTGTTAATTTCTCAAAAGAGTTATCAGATATATGAGATACTAAAACAGGAGAAACCCTTCTTATTACATTTTTGAACTTTTCTGTAGAAATCTCTTGAGAAAATAAAAAAGGCTTTTGGTAATCAAGTATATACCTAACATCATGTTTTTCAAATTCCCCAAACCCATTTCCATTTAAAATTGAGGAAATTATCTTTGCAAGTTGTGGTGACAAAATCCCGGGCTTTAGACTGTTTTCAGCTAAAAGAGTACAAAAAGTATAATAAAAAGGATGATGAGCTATATTTTGGGTATTTTTATCAGTATACATATACCATACAGCTAATATTTGTTGAGCAAAGGATAAAATTGAGTCAATAATCAAATTTGACATTGATAAAAGAACAATAACTCTTTCATTCTCATTAAAAAAATTGTTAAATTGCTTGCGAAGCGATTCTAAAGGTTCAGAATGTTGATTTAAAAGAAATAATACATTCTCTGCTGTCTCTCTTTTCATTTTGATAGACCAAGAATTCTCAGAATCTGTGTAAGATTAAATTATAGAATCAATTCGAACTACAAAAATGGGAGGTTTCGTAGCTCAGTTGGTAGAGCGTAGTGCTGATAACGCTAAGGCCTAGGGTTCGAGTCCCTGCGGAACCATTTTTTTTATCCAATATTGAGATATTTTATTATTGAAGTGTAATCAAAGTCTTGACCTCATCAACTATAAATATTTCCAACAGGTTTCATTGATCAGTGTAAGAACGAACCTCCATAGCAAGAAATTTTCTCAACTTTAAACAAATGTAATTGTCAGGCAATTTTTCCATTTCTGAGATTGAAATTGTATATAATATGGGTTTGTTTGAACCTTTAATTTTTAAAAACTGTTAATGTTCTCCGCATAGTTAAGAGTATTTACGTTCATATCTATCCTGTAACCCAGTTTTTTTCTTAAGAATACCACTGTTATTTATTGATGGAGATGCAATAGGGGTTTCAAAAAGCACCCCTCACAACAAACCATGTAGAGTCAACAATAATTGCCAAGGGTTTAAATACTCCATATCTATTCCCTGATATTTGGGATTCATTGGACCAAAAACAAGATACCAAGAGCTATATCCATAACCAATCTATATAATCAGTTATTACTTGGCACATATCATTACTTCTTAGAACCAATAGCACCAAAAATTATTTCTTTTTGCTATTTAACCAAAGAAATCTCAAAATTACCTATGTTTACAATGTTTTTTATTTGTAAATTGTCTCAGTCAAAAAGTGAATACACTTTCATTTAGTTACAGTAATGTTAATATCTCATTTAACAACACATCGTGTGAATGAAAAAAACTTCCTCTTCATGATGCTTAACTTATATTCATTTAGAGCATTTGAAAAAGGATATAGATTATCATCATTTCTTTATACATTATTCCCAAGTTTGATAGCATGTGTTTACAAAAAATACTCATCATCATCCAAGGACAGTATTTTTGCAACATTCATTTTGTATATTGTTTTATTTGATTATTTAGATACCCAAAAAGAAATGACCAAACTAGATTGCTTTAGTTCGATTGGAATCAAAGTTCATCCTTTTTTTGCAAATCCATATTATTTAGCTTTTCTCTTAGATTTTTTGCTAATATTCACAAACAAAGAACACAAAAAAGCTAAAAAACTTAACAAAATAGCCAGACAAACTTGTTCTTACAATAGTGTTGAGATATTATCAAAGATCATAGTCTCATTATTATTAATAAATACACAAGGTAGTGCAAAAATGCTAGAAAATCCAAAACAAAACAAATCCAAATTATTGAACAATCCTAAATTTCCTGAAATTGTGATACAGTTGTGGTTAAAAGATATTGATTATTGGATTGTTGGATTTGGGTGTGAAAATGAAAGTATTGATCAGGGAATTTCTTATTATCAAAAATATATCAATATTTCGGACTGCTTCTTCTCAAGATATTCTTGGTTCTCTGGAGATGGTGGTGTTATATATGTTGAAGGTGGATCTTTCTCAATTAATATCAATTCCTCAATGTTCTATAATTGTTTTGCAAATATTGGAGGAGCTATATACTTTAATTCTTTGAATTCATGTCTCAGAATGATATGTGCTAATAGTTGCTCATGTAGAGCCGACTTAATTAGTCATTTTGCTTTTCTTAGTGCTTCTCAGGTGAATCAATTTGATTATCCATCAGTATCAAATTGCTCTCATACTACTTCTGGAGACTATCCTATTTACTTTGTGTCAGGTAATCAGAGATTTGACAATGCAAACATTTCAATGAACAATGCTGAATGGGGTTCTGGAATTAGCATCGATTCCCCAACATCATTCTCAAGCTCACATGTCACATTCTCAAACAACAATGAATCAAATGGCATTTGCATATACTTCTATTCTGACTCAGGAACAATATCAATGTCTTATGCTAATATTGTTCATAACAACAGTCCTCAATATGGAGTTGTACTGGTTGATAAAGAAGGATCAAAAAAGATGATATATTGCATATTCCAGAATAATCAAAACATTCTATTATATGTTGGCTCAGGTTCTCTTGAAGTGTCTCACTCATTCATTGATCATTCAGAATTATCCTTCTCTTCCAATATTGTTGTATCAATCTTAACAAATAATTCATTTACCAATATAGTCACTTATCAAATTCAATTCTTCAATTCTCATCATTGTAATACTGATATTCCTCCTCCATCGAGAACACTAGATCAATCTCCAATGAGATCACTTGAAAAAACAATCAGTAGAACAAATGAAGAAACTTTGAGAATGACATATGAGAGAACAATCGATCAAACAATAAGAAAAACACCGATCAAAACTCTAAATGAAACTCTATTGAGTACTCTGAAAGAATCTCCTTTGAATACACATATTCAAACAATTAGAGAGACTCCAAATGATACTCCATATAGATCATTTGCCGAATGTGTATTCACATGTAAAATGGAAGAATTGAGAGAGATCAATGTGATATTTTCATTCTTACTTTTATGTGTTTCAAATATCATATGATAATTCTAAAGATTTCACGAGTAAAATGCCATAATATTAATATGTTATTTGTATGAATGATTTCATTTTTGCATAATTTTGGAAACAACACATATTTCTATTTAAAATTGTAGCCAAACTATTAAAAAATCCCAATAATTACCTAATTTTACCCTCGAATTTCATTGTGTTTAAATGATAATCGTATAATTCATGATATGTATCGGATTTGAAAGTGAGAGAATAGATCAAAGAAGGTCAAAAGTTGATCAAAACATCAAAATATGTTAATTGTGGTTCTTACTCAATGTCCAATAACCCATTTTGCTCACAAAATGGAGGTGAATTTTACATCTCTTCTTCAATTTGATTACTCAGAAATATTCAAATAATTTCTCAAAAGACACTTTTTTTGAAAAATTTATTGATCGTTCTGTTGGTGCCTTTTTACACTCTTTTTCTTACTTCGACCTTGTAATATTGAATTACTATGTTTGATTCAGTTGATGTTCAAAGAAATTGCAGAATACGTTCATTTTTATAAAGATTCCCATTTTGAACCAAGTATATTGCCCGAAACTCACAGAAACTTATACCACAGTTTTGAATCATTGAAAGATTCGTCAGGTGTATTGAACCTGATGAGCACCCTTTCAGAACAAGATAAAATATCTTTTATATATTTTATCAATCAGTTTTCGCATACAAATTTGGTTGAAGGTAATAAAATTGGCTTAATAGAAGCATTTATATCACAATTATCAACGTTTCGCCATCCTATTCTATATGAGGCAATTATTTCTCTTCAAAAAGAACAGGTTTCTCTTAAACAATATCGAAAGATCAAAGAATGCGTAACATATCTTGATCAACCATATTCATCTCTAGTTTTGTTCCCACTTCTTCAGTTTTTGTTTGCTGAAACCAAAGAAATGGACATAAAGGATTTCAATTTCCCGCCAGATGATATATTTCAAATTATCAAGTTTTTTGGATCATTTTTGAATTGTTCATCTGTGCAAAAGGATGAAACAAAACTGAATGAAGTTTTTTCCAAAACTGATATTTTTGAAATTTTGAAGGTTTGGGTATCTACTATTAAGAAATATTTTCGAAGAGATACTACAAACTATTGTTTTTCCCAGATTTATAATATGATATATAAATTTACACAAGATGTATCAATGATTACTACCAAATTATACTCCGAAAAAATATTCCCTTTGATGTCCGATCTATCATCATGTGGATTTAAACCAAATAATGTTATTGCCTTTGTTTCACAAACTTCTATACAAAAGACAATGGATTCAGTTTTCCAGTTTTTGGCCTCAACTTGTAATCCAAATGATTCTAAGATTGTATCTGATATAATTGAATTAATTTTCCAAAATTCTTCTACTTTGAATCGCTTTATTATTATTTTAATCAATTCTCAGCACAAACTTACAACCTCAAAAATTGATTCTCATTATATAAGTGGTTTTAGGCTCATGCAAAAATTGCTTAAATATATGAATAGATTTGAAACAATGGATCAATTCATTCAAATATTTAATTCAACAATTGATCCCCTCTCATCAAGTAGCACTAATGAAAAAGGTTTTCATAGGATTACCTTTCTATCATTTTTATCTCAATTTCTTTGGTCTAATCATTTTGCTGTTTATGCTGCCAGAACAATGTCTCAATTAATTTATCTTGATCCATTAGAGGTTTGCACATTTTATGATTCATTATTAGAAAAGAGGTTTTCGGATGTCGTTGCAATTTTTGAAAATTCCACAAATGATGATAGAATATCTTTATCATTCATTCACACAGCTCAATTAATGATACGATTGTATTATAAACTTGGCTCGCCTTTGAAAAACATCCCCAAATTTGTTTTCTTTGTTCTTAATGAGTGTTTTCCTAGGATTGTTCACAGAAGGTTTTCTTCACAAAAATCAAAATTTAAGATTTTTATTGAATTAATTAAATCCGCGACAGATTTATCTAATTGTTCAAACGAATATATTGACGCAATTAACAATGATGATAGATTTATATCATCATTAATAACAATTTTTATTTTTGGTTACAGATCATTAAAAGATCACCAATGGCCAAAACCAAACGATCATGTAGATTATAGTGATGCTTTGGATAGGATACCTGTGTTTTCATTAGAGGCAGAAGTTTTAAGTTTCCTTCAAAACATAATGTCATCATATTTGATGAGGCATAATGATGTATCATTATTATGTAAACAATTTTTCAATGAAAAATGTGAGAGTTCTTCAATATTGTCTAAATTAATCAAGTTTTTGGAAATATCTTCCCCATACTCATCACCTTTGAGAGCATTGTCTCTTCATCAAATCCAAATACTCTGTAGAGTGGCATATCATATGGGCTCCATTAGTATTGATGCATTTTATCCTAAAAGGCGCCATGATGTGTTGATTAAATCCATTGATCTAAATCTTGGGTCAAAAGGAATTGAAGAAGTTTGTTTTATTCTTGATTTTATATCTGACACATTGAAAACACAAACTGCATTTGCTTTTAGTTTTGTCGAGAAATTTGGATCATGCTATTTGCAAAGTGCGGCTTCATCTCTCGAGAATATTTCAAATATTAGTCCAAAGCTTTTTATGTCCATTTCTAGATGTCTCGCAATGCTATGGAGAGAGCTCAACTCCAGTTCTAAACTCTTATCTAGTCTTTCTAAAGAGAGCAGTTTTTGGAGAAATATTTATGCATCGATTTTAATCAAGAAACCTAAGCTCAAAGAGCAGGACAAGGCTTATTTAATTCTTGGCCAGTCTTATCTGATTCAAATTATTGTGTGTAAATCATTATACCAACCAGTAGAACCAGACCATTTTGTTAATAGCATTCCTATAAAGCAATTAGTTAAATATTTAGTATCTTTGATGGATATTAATATAAAGATTTCCCCCACAATAGATGATGAGATTGACTTCAATAGATTCAAGTCGATAAATCGTGAATATGGTGAATCTTATTATTTGAATTGTTCGCTTCTTCAGTGGTATTTAAATGGCACAAAAGCAGGTGATTCTCCCCTTGTTATGGATGTGAAACAGTTTAACCTTATTCTCTCAGTGATTGATGCTTGTACTCATTTTGCATGTAGTTTGAAGTCACTTATAAGAACATCAATTCTTCTTCAACACCCACTTAAATTAATACCAGAAGACCTTCTACCCCTACTTGATGTTTGTTTAAGAGAAACAATTGTCCCTCAATCAAGTGTGAATGCCATTTTTGATTTATTTGATTTTGTTTTATCCCAAAACCCACTAGATCCTAATCACTCTCTCCTTAATCAGAATACTTTGCGAAATGTCGTTAATTATTTGACAAGGACCAATTCACCCATTGTTTTCAAAGTCATATCACAGATCTTAAGAATTAGCGTAGGTGATGATAGTCTTTATGAGTTATATTTAATGATTTTAGAAAGATGCATAAGATGGATTGAAAATGGATCTGAACACGCCTTAGAGCTTTCTTCTGAAGTTGCATACAAACTCCTAATATATGAGAATTGGTTTGAAAAGAAACCTTTTAAGAATGATATAATTAGTTTAGTTTTGAGTTGTATTAATAATCAAAAACTATCGCCTGGTTTGATCAACTTTGTATCAATATGTTGTCTTAATGAAAATGTTTATGCATCTTTGGCCCAAGAGTTGTTTTTTGAATCATTATTTATTAAAGTTAATGAATTATCATTAGAGAAAACTTCACCTTTATGGACTTCTTTATTCCGTCTTCTTGTTTCCCTCCCCGAAAATTCTCCAATTATCTGGCAATTTATATGTGAGAATCTTCACATGATCACATTTATTTTAGGTGATTCATCTGCTAATGTATTTGAAGTTCAAAAATACTTAACCCTGCTATTTGTACATATTTCAAGTCAATATGAAACTATTGCTTATACTCATCCATCAATATGCTCAACACTAATTTCGTTAGTATTACATAGAATCCGTAAATCTGCGCCTTTCTTCCAGATAACATATACAACATCAAATGACAGAATTAATAATATTTACACTGTCCGTAACTGTCTTCAGTTTCTTAATGGTTTCACTGATTTTCCAACAGGATCTGAATTCTTTTCTATTCATGATGAAGTCGAAAAAATCTCTAGAGTTTTTGAGGCATCAGGTCTTGAAATTCTTAACTCCCCTTTTGATTCCCTGACAGCAGTTTTGTTGGAAGTCTTTTCAATGTCAATGAGGCTTTACTCAATTTATGTAATAATATCGACAAAACAGAATGAGATAATTGAAGAAAGGAAACAACTGTCTGAATTGGTTAGGAAGGTTCAGGACTATATGAAATCTAATATTAATATAGATGGACAGCGATATGATGATTCTTTGTTTAAGGAGTTGAAACAGATTATTCAACCTAAGGATGATAATAATGAATAAATATCTAAATCATGACTTTTTCTGATAATTTCTTTGATTTGGTAAAATATTGAAAAAGCGAAACTTTTGAATAAATAATGAGCAATTCCGATATGAGAAAAAGGCTGAATGAAAAACAGATTTCTGGCGAATCGATATCTGATATGTATGATTCGATTATATCATTTATACAGAATCTTTCTGGATATGAAAATGGAAAAAATGAGGTTTTGCTTGAATTACGAGCTTTAGAAATTGATACTCTTGATATGATTAAGAAAGATTTTCATCATGATAGATACAACGACATAAAAAACCGATTTGCCAAAGTTTCAAACCAAATACAGATAGAAGCTAACAGATATGGAACAATATGTGGAATTAAGACAATTCGCAGGAAAATTAGGAGTTTTTTGTCGAACTACTTGGATTCAGAAAAAAATGAAAACGATAAAAGTCGGAAAAAGAAAGTAACTCTGCTTGAAAAAGAATTGATTGGGATTGATGATTTAATCTCCAAAAATAAGATAGATATTGCAAAAAAGGCTGCTTTAAGTTTAGAAAAATCCCTCAATGGTCCTAAAAGTGCATTAATTACAGGTTTTACAGTCAAACCTAATGATCAAAAGGTTATTATCTCCAATGCTATTGAAATAATCAGACAAATAGTTCTAATTGCTGATAACCATCCGATTGATACTCAATTTTTTCCTCCAGAAAGCATTAAAACGCTCGAAAAACTATATATCCAATATTCTACGATGAATTCGAGATCTCAGACTCCCCCGCCCAAGTCTAAGATGCGAGATATTCCCCAAGCAAATGCAAAAATATCCCCAAGTAATATTAAATCGCCACCTATGCCTCAGCCTTTGAAGAAAAGTCTGACTCCAAGACCAACAGTGAATAGAATCCCAATTTCCAAGCCAAGCCAACCACGTAGTATTGTAAGTGAGAAGAGTACACCAAAAAAAGCAAATGTTGTCGATAATTCCATTAAAATAGCAGAACAGACAAACAAAGGATCAATCATACATAAGAATGCTATTAAATCTGCAATTGAACCAATAAAAGTTGTACCTGAATCAAATCCCTTACGGGCACATCATTCAAGATCCCAGAGCCTTAATAATTCTTCACTCAATGGAATGATTCTTCCTCTCCACTTAACAAGTATACAGATTCCAGATATTAACACATTAGCTGGTAATCCATTCAATTCCACTCCTGGACTACCGCAATCTCTCAGATTAATTAAATCATTTGAAGATGTTCTTCCAGAAATACCCAGTCAAATCCCACTTCCGAAATTGATTAATAGCCTCAAATCATTATCGGCTATCCTTGAGAAAAACAATGATAAGGAAACCATCAATGAAATTAAAGATATAAAGTCGACGTGTTCTCTAGTTGATCAACAACTCCAAAAATTATCAACATATGATATCAAATCTGCCCTTAATATTGATTTATTGAAGATAAAAAGTCTAATATCAGAAAATCATGAATCACAAATTCTTGATTTACTTGCTCGTCGTATACGTAGTATTATGAAAACGAATGAAATTATTGGAGATGAAGCTTCTGGACAAATGCTCCATAATATTGTTGTTCAACTTAGTGAATTATTATTATTCTTTGATATGAAAAAGGCTGATATGGAACCAAAACTACAATCTTTAATCAGAGAAAACGAAATCCTTAAAACTGAGTTGATTGAAACAAGGAGGCACTTATCCCTTGTGAATGAATCAAGGTCAGATCCTTATGGAATGCCAGAATCAAGAATCGGCTCATTATCAAACAAAGAACTCATTCTTTCATATAGACTTGTTTCGTCAGATTTATACCGACTTAAGATTCAAGAAGAGGATAGGATCAAAGAAGCAAGCGATAGAATCAAGTTAGAAGAGCAAAATCGTTCAAAACTATTGAAGAATTTATCTCACCTTCAAGATAGGATTATCAGAATAAGGAAAACACTTGGATCTTGTGATGAAAAAGGAGAGGTATTCATAGATGGGAGGAAGTATTCAAAGAAAGAAGTCGAGCAAAAAGAGAATGAGTTATTATCAAGGCAATCTAACATAATATCTGAGCTGCTTGTAATGAATCAGCAGTAAACTTGTTTATTATGCACTTTTTGTAAAGCGAAACGTTATTTTCGCTAACAATAATATGAGTGACTTTGAAGATGATTTTGCTGTAGATGAAAACGAAACAGAGATGAAAACAGCAAATGCTAATGAGGATAAAGAGAATGTTTTGGTTACACAATCGTCTAAATTTAAAGAACCCAAGAAAAAGAAAGAATATAATAAAACTGATTCCAGCAACAATCAAAATCAGAAAAGGGCATCATCTGCGCTGCCTCCATTGCATACAGGTAGAAATAATATTAATTTCAACGATCCAAACGTTATTTCAGCAATGGATAATTTAGGATTAGTCCCTGCAGATTTACAATATCCCAGCGAAAATGATCTGAATGCATATACTAGAGATCTTAATTTTAGGGCGATTGTTAAACAAAAGCTTTTTGAAGAGGTTGATGGGCGAATTTCATTACTCAAGGATGAGATTGAAAAATTAAAGAATGGAACTGAGCAATCGAGATTTTCAACAACAGCCCCATCTAGAGCACTTAATAAAAGTAATCCTAATAGAAAAACAATGGTATCAATGGAGTATGATAAAATTGTTAGAGCTGAAGAAAGGAATAAGAAAGAAGTCGAACAACTGATATTAATGGCTTTAACGAAAAAATATCAATTAGAGGAAATGGATAAGAGAACAAAGATTGAAGAAGATAAGAAACAGGAAAATGAAGCCAAGATTAAGGAGAAAAAGAAGAAAGAGAGAATAAATCAATTGAATAGAATAAAAAAGGCCGAACAAGATGCACTAGAACAACAACAAAAAGAAGATGAACTGAGGATGAAAGAAGAAGAAGAAGAGAAAAAAAGGATAGCACAACAAGAAATCGAAGAGAGAAACCGAAAGCAAAAAGTTATAGAAGAAGAAAGGGCTCGGAGGGAGAGATACCAAAAAGCACAAGACTTGATCGCAAAATTTGAAGAAGATCGCAGAAAAAAAGCCGAAGAAAAATTGAAATCTATTCAAGATCGAGAAGAAAGGAGACAGGAAGTTTTAACAAAAGAACAAGAAATGCTAAAGCAGAAAAGAAATGAAGAGAATGAGAGAAGGATTGCTGCACTCAAAGCTGTTATTGCAAATAAAAAGCAAAAACTGAATGAAATCAGAAGAAGGGCAATCGAAAAAGAAGAGAAATTGAATGAACTAATTGATTTACATGAAAAAGAAAGAAAAGAATCTTTGGATCAAATGAAAAGGAAAGCTTCACAAAAGATGGAAAGGCAAAGGCAATATCGAAAAGAACAAGATATGCAAAGAGAACAATTAACAAATCAACTTTTGAAAAAAGATGAGGAATTGACCAAAAAGTATTTTGACGAATTAGCTGAGAAAAAGAAAATGGCGAGAGAAGCAAGAGAAGGGGTTAACGATACATCAATTAAAATCCAAGAAAAGAAAAACCAGATAGAACTAATGCAAAAGAAGAAACAAGAAGAAATTGAAATGAAACAGAAGGAAAAAGAAGAAGAAATCCGCAAACTCAAAGAAGAAAATGATAAAAAGAGGACTGAAGACCAATTATTGATGCGAATTGAAATGGAAAAGAAACGATTCATTGCAATCAAAGCCGAAAGAAAAGCTCAAGCATTAAGGCATAAAAGAGAGCTCCAAACAATCGAACAACAGAATAGAATTGAGGAAATGGAAAGACAAAAAGCAGAGAGTATATCTCTTCTTAAGAAGAAAAAGCAGATGATAGCTTTAAGCAAGGAAGATTTAAAGGAAAAAATGAAAAGAATCATGCAAAGTACCTCAATTAGTGATGATAGTGAATTAAGAGAGCTGGCTAACAAATTTGATATAGATTATGAAGAGCTTGATAAAAGAGCAAAAAATCCCAAAGCTTTCAGAAAAACTGTTTCGGAGATTATAAATGGAGCCCAGCCGAAGAAGGATATATTTTCGGATAACGAGAATAATGATTTTAATAATTCATATGATAATGGACTTGAAAACGATGAATCAAATGACTTTGATGAAAATGAAAAATCATCATCAAATAATAAATATGATTCGAAAGATCAGATTTATAAATCGAAAGATGATATATCTGGTTCCAATCATGGAGAAATTGAAGGATCTATTAAGAATTCAACCAATGACAACAACGATTTCGAAGATAATAATGAAGGTGTATCAAAAGTATCAATGGATGATGATTTTGAAGTTTAACATATGTTTTTATTCACAATTTTCTATTAAATATCATTATTTAAATGTTTATTTTAATACTATTTGTTTCAGCACAGCTATAAAATCATCATCAGATTCAATTTTCCTTCCAAATTCTCGGAAAAACAAGATGATCAAATTCATATCAACAAATTCTGCTTTCCCAAGAACTCTGACAATATCATGGGTTAAAATAGATTCTGGTGTCTTCTTTACAGCTATCATCATTGGTTTGTTTCTATTCAGCATTGCTTTTGAAAAAACTGATCCAGAAATTGATGCCAAACCATTTGATATTCCATTAAAATACTGTTTTATTGCAGATATTCTTGTTTCACTGATTCTAGGCAAAACTAACGACTCAAATTCTGAATAATCAATTATATTTTCCCCTGTTTGATCCAAATTCCGTGAAAGCTCATTAGATTCAGTTTTATTAAGGAAAATTCCATATTCTGCAAGAAAATCAGATAATTCTTCTTTTAATTCAATTTTCTTATCAATATTTTCTTCAATAAATGTAACCATCTTATCTAAAAATAAGAGTCCACTATACCCGCTTCTTTGGATCTTCGTATGAATAATTTCAATCACACTATCACTGTCTAAAAATTCAGTCTCCCTTTTCATGCAATGCGTCACTTTTATTTGTAAAGTAAGGTTTACTTGCAGCACTTTTCTTCCTCAACTTTTTTGTTCAAATCAGGTAAGGGTTTTGGTTTAGGAGGGTTAATCATATTCATATTCATTTTGCTAACAATGGTTTTTTTAATTTCATCAACCCCCCTTCCATCTATAGCTGATGATCTTATGATTGTGGTGTTATACTTTCTTGCCAAATTAATTTCATGTTCAGTTTGTACAGCGTGATTCTCTGGTGGCAAATCGCATTTATTTGATATAAATATAATTTGTTCTTCACTTAGATCTGCTAAAACAAATTCAACCCAATGTTCCATGCTATCAAATGACGATTTAGAAGAAACATCGTAAACTAATAATGCTATATGACAGCCCCTAATATAAAGTTTCACTAAACTCCTAAATTTTTCTTGCCCCGCGGTATCCCATAATGAAACTTTATAATCTTCAAGTACTAAATGTGATACATCTGTTCCGACTGTAGGGTCTTGATTTTCCATCGGATAATCATTCACAATTCGATGCAACAATGATGTTTTACCAACAGATGCATCTCCAACAGTGATAACTTTGATTTCTTTACTCATTTAAATTGACATTTTTTTCCACAACAATTGATATAGATTCAACATTAATCATTTGTTTTATACTAGAACTCATTAAATGGATTTATATAAATGAAAATTTATGTTTGTTTTTATATTTGTTCGTACTAGCTTTTCCACAAACTTGTATATAAAAAATCATTTTGAGAATGAGCAAATGCTAGTGTATATACTTGAAAATTGTATTTTTGCCAATCTGCACGGGAAAGATACCAATGGAGGTGCAATTTGTCTGATTAGTAATCAAGAGCTTTCTATTGATGTGAAAGATACTTTTGTATTTAATTGTTCGGTTCTTTCAGGTTTTAATGGTGGTGGAATCTATTTTTGTAGCCCCAAAAGGGGAAATGCAACTTTTCAAAGAGTGTGTGGAGCAGGATGTATCGCGTATGGATATACATCTGGCCCCAATGGTCAGGGGCAATTCTTATTCGCACAGGTGAATAATAATTGCCATATTGGTCTTCATTATGTTACTATTGTGAAATGCAGTCCTGAATTATCGGCAAAAAGATGGAGAACTTCATCATTGTTGTATGGATATCAACTTATCTCAAATACAAATGTTTCAAAAAACTATGTTGAGTGGTATTCCTCATTTGTTATCGATAATGGCAAGAAAGTTGAAATCTGTTTTTTTAGTGTATTGAACAATACAGCGATGACATATTCTATTTTTAGTTTGTATCAAGTTCCTAATTGTATAATTAGCAAAATGAATTTCTTGTATAATGCTCAAAACACAAATAGTAATGGTTTATTTCTTAATCAGTGTGATTTTTGTAGGATTAAAGATTCTGTTTTTCAATCAAATAATATTGGGGGATCATCGTTGTTTTGCGGATTTGGCGGATCAATAGTTATTGATTCCTGTTATATCGACACTTATTCATTTAAATCAACATCTCCATCACTTTTATCATTGATATCAGCTATTCCTACTTATTCAATCATCCATTATCATTCTTTTTTATGTCTCGCAGATAATCCATTTTTATTATACCCTACATTTAATTATCATATCATTAATCTTCCATTTTTGTTTCAATTATGTGCTCTAGTACTATGATTTACAGATTGTTATTCTCAATGTAAATCTCACAGTTCTTCAATTTTTTTGAGAATTCAAATATAACAAAATGTTTTTTGTTATGATTGCATTAATGTCGATGATTAAATGTGAATTGTGCAAGAGGAAAGTACCTAATTTGGACTTTAATATTTCTATCTCAAGAATAAACCGAGAAATGCAAAATAAAATGAAAGATTTGGGGTTATGTGTGGATTCAAACTGTTCCCTCTATGTTAGTGCCTTTCAGAATATGATTTTAGATGAAATAAAAGATCCTGTTTCATATTGTCAAAGAAAAAACAAATGTCCATTGAACCCAATACCATTATCGGATAGAAGCCCTTCATATGCAAATAACTGTGATTATTGCGCAAAAATATTCAAACATATTATGGAAGATGGTCTTGATACAATGGGCGCACAATTTGGAGTCAAAGTTGCGCAATCAATATGCAGTAAAGTACCAGCAGCGGTACCTCTTTGTGCCACATTAACAAAGCACGATATGGAGAAGCTAATATCTTTGATTAGAGTTAAGGTTTCTTATGTAGACATTTGTGAAAGAAATGGATTATGTACCTAGTCAATAAATATGTAAAATCATCAAAACGATTATTTTGTAATAGAAAAATTGAATTTAATTTGATCGGTCTCTCAAATCTTGCCAATTTTTCAATTGCCATTTCAATCAAATTCATAGAGTAGCTGATATCAATATTGAAATTATTAATGAGCAAAAACCCTTTAAAGTACAATGCTTCTGATGCTGATGCAATATATGCATTGCGGCAATCCGGAGCCGATCTATCCAATTATCAAGATCAACTTTCTAGAGAAAGATCATCTAGGACACTTACACTTAGGAGAACTAATCGACCATTAATCTCTTGTGTGCAAACAAGATCCACCCCATTGTCACCTCATAGAATTAATAGAATAGATACTGCTAGCTACCCTTTTTTAGATCCAGGTTATGTTAGACATGTTTTTCAAACAGGCGACGAGAATTCAGCTTTAGATTTGCTTAAAAATATGGAAGATGTTTACAATATCAATCCCAAACTGTTACAATCTCTTATAAGTTCGGAATCTATTTCCGAGTCCATCAATAAATTATTGAACAGTCTAAAATCAATAGGATCAATCGGGATCGTTCTTCATTATATTGCTGTAATTTATCCTAAATGTGGAATGAACCAAGAAAGACTTATTGATGATGGGCTTGTATTCTCTCTGATCTCATACTTCGAGTCCAATGATCATTACTTAATAGAGTGCTCAATAAATCTAATTGGGGTTTTATCCGAGAATTCAGCATATGCGCGTGACTCCATAATATGTTTAGGGTTGCATTTCGATCTAATACAAATAGCTCAACAAGAGCGAACTGAATCTTTAACAGAAATGTCATGCAACTCCCTTTCGCAGATATTTGCTCATACCGACAAGATCGATTCAACTTCATTAAACTCTGTTATTGAACCTCTTGCACCATTGCTTTTCCTAACAAATCATACAGCTGTTCGCAGTATTATTAACTGCTTTGTTTCAATAACAAATCAAAAGCCAGCCTTGGTGTTTCGTCTTTTTGAATTGGGATTATTCCCACAGATAGTTGAATTTATGAAATTTGAATACCTACTTCCTTCTGTTCTCCCCCTAATGGGAAATTTAAGTGTCAGTCAAGTAGCTCATATCAAACTACTTATTGAAAATGACCTCCTACAGATTCTGAAGGGATACATCAAAAGTCCTTATACCCCTGAAGTTTTTTGGATATTTTCTAATCTGGTTGAAAGTGTACCACATGTTATGCTCAATTTTTTCGATTTTTCAATGATTGACACTGCTATGTCTTTCGCAATGAATGGGAATGTAGATGAAAAAAGAGAAGCAACCTTTTTTGTAAGTACGGTAATTATATTTTCCTCTTCTGAATCCCTAAATTTGTTTCTTTGTCCAGAAGTGGCCGAAATAATTGAAACAATGTTCGAATGTGGTATTGTTCTGATTATTTTGAGATGCTTAGATGCTGCTTTGAAACTATTTCACTATGCACATAATACCAAACAAGGATCATTGTTCATCGAAAGCATGCTTAAGCAAGAAATAATTGATTCATTGGTTTCTTTATCGAGAAACGGTTCATCATTCGTATCGGATAGGTCAGAGTACCTACTAGCCCTTTTAGAGAAATCTCAATGTTTGTAATAAATTTGTATTGTTTATGTTAATGACAAATAAGGCTGCAAAGCACCCATTCTTTGTTAAGCTTGGGTATCGGCAAGAAATCCTATTAAGGGTTGATCCATCCCAACTCTGTTTAGAAAAAGATAAATATGATGATGTTTATGAGTTTTCTAAACTTTTTTCTCTTCCTGTTGAAGATCAGTTTCAACAGTTTTGTATTCCAAACTCTAAATATCCTAGAGTATTTTCTGAGTTGATAGAAACGCGAAATTTGAATGACACACTTTCTCTATTATGTGCTTTTATTGATAATTTACTTGATATTGATTTTAATCAAGTTATCAGATGTTTGACTCCATTTTCATTAACACTAATCAAATCTTGTATAAATATTTTAGTTTCACAGCTTAAAACATCTGGGTCAAGACCATTTTTAATTAGGACTGTGCATCTAATATTTAGCACGCTTATATCGGAAAAATCTGTAGAATTTAGTGAAGAAATACTTAATATATATATAAAAATTACAAAGGATTTGTTACAGCTACCAGTATCCTCACTAGGCTTGGAAGGTCTTAAGAAGTCATTGAGATCTGATGATATAAGGTCCAAGTTTGTAGAGAATAGTGGAGTACCACTAATTATTAATATTATAATATCAAGTTCTAAGTTAATACAATCAGATACACTGTATCAAGCGTTGTTTTGTATTTGGGGTTTAACATATAATGTAGAAGGATCTGGTGCCTTATTAAATGATGAATTCATATCTTTGTTATCCAGATTATTATCCACAACAGCTCCAGAAAAAGAAGAAATCATAAGAGTTTTAATACTAATTCTTACAAATATGCTGGATTCGATTGTTTTTATTGAGTTAGCTTACGACTATGATATCCTAAAGTTGTTAAGAACACTCCAATCAAAGCATTATGTTGACAAAGAAATTAATCAGAAAGTTTCTTCTGTGGCAGATGAACTTCATAAAAAGCTTAAACACTTGTCCTTATGGGATAAATATGTCAGAGAAGTTAAAAGTGGCAAGCTTAAGAATAACCAAAACCATAGATCTGAGTTGTTTTGGAAAACAAACATTGAAAAATTTGGCGAACATGATTATTCAATTCTTTTGGATCTCAAAAAGCTCATAAATTCATCTGATGAAGAAACTGTTATTGTAGCAGTTCATGATATTGGAGAGTATGTAATGAGACACCCAATAGGTAAAAAAATTATTCAAGATCTTGGAATCAAAGAAATTATTGTTGGATTAATTTCAAATAAATCGAAACAAATACAAAGTGAGGCACTAAGAACAACACAACTAATGCTATTGAAATAAACTATACAGATGGGTTCTGTTCGTTTTTCTTTCTTTTAACAACATCGTATGATTGATAATCCTGAGAAAGCTCATGATTAGAAATACCATTCCATGCGGGAATAGGTAATAATATTTGACAACAATCACTTGACCCAAAAGCATCTTCTAAATTTTTATCCTGTCCTTTATCAAATGCAGTAAAATCAATGTCATTCCATTTCTCCCATGATGTTATTCCGGCTTTGGCATTTGTATAAGACATAGTAACAAAATTAATTGTCATCCCAAAAAACATAATGCCTATGATGGATAAAAACAAATGGGGAACCTGTAAAAGACTTGTCGGAGATTCATTAATCAAACCAACAATGCCTGATATAGAAATATATAAAAGATATAATACTCCATAAAGATTAAATAAAAAAAAGAACTTGAAGTTCCTTTTCCCAATCCATGATGATACCCAAGAACAAAAGTGATCAGGCCTAAGAACATACCTTTTTGCTGAATTAGAAAGCACTGATCTTCCAGGTCTTGATAATGAATGGGCCCAATAATATTGTTCCGGGGTGGTGATTATTCCAGAATACATATCAAATAGAATCTTATCATCAACATTTTGACTAGGAAGTATGCCTTGAACCATCCAATCCCAATAAAACGGGAAATATCCCGGGCCAAAGTATATTGTCTGGAAATATGTTAATAAGAATAAAAAAAGGAAAAAAAAACCTAAAATACCAACATATATGCCTAGTTTAGCAAGGTTTGGCACAATTAAAAGTATTATATATAAATAGCTTCCAATAGACAATAAAGACACAATAATTGGCATTGCCAGACTAACTTCCCAATGACCCCAAAAAATAGAGTCAATTTTTGGCAGTTCAATTTGTCCACAACATGCTTTCTGGTACTCAGAGTACCCCGGAAAAGGAGAAGAGGCTGAACTATTTATGTTCTGACTCTCTACCATTATAATTATGAAAAGAGAGGAAAATATGGGAGAATAATGTGCATGTTCATTAAATAACCCCATTAAAATGCAGAAATACTAAACTTCCTATTATCAATTACAAATTGGATTTGAGTTTTACTTTAGAGAATTAATCTTCTGCTTAATACCTTCAACATCAGGTCCCATTACGGTCCCTAAATCATTCAAACCGCTATCATTAGCTTTCATAAATTTAATTGTAGGAACAGATCTTACACTATACTTGTTTGCTAATTCACCACATGCATCTATATCTACTTTCACAAATAATACATCAGGAAACGCTTTAGCTATTTCAGGAATCTTTGCGCCAAGAGATTGACAAGGACCACACCATGTTGCAAAGAAATCTACTACCATTAATCTATTCGCTCTTTTACCAATGGAAACTAGAGTATCATAATCACCCATGAAATTGACCAGATTTGTATGAGACATTAATAAAAATGAAGTGATTAATTTCGAGCACTTTTTATTTTGACATTCAATGTAGATATTTGAAAATTTTCTATTTCAGTTAAATTCAAAATTGCCTCTCAACAAAATGGCCAGACTAACTTTCTTATGATTTAATGGGTTTGTGGGGTTAAACATGGTGTATTAGGATATTTCATTATGGATGAGGATAAAAATAATATTTGTCCATCCTAGAAGGTTTAATGTTAGATATATTTTTAATTTTAAACGTGCATATTAATGGAGAAAGAAGAAAGTATTAAAGATTTGGAGAGCTCTCTTTCAGATATGATTATTGATTTAAACAAATACCAAAAAGTTAAAACAATTGGAAAAGGAGGATATGGAATTGTTCATATTGCAATTGAGCAGAATACTCAAAAAAAATATGCTCTTAAAGAGCTATATTACAATCAACTAGAGGGAAGACAGCTTAAATTATTTTGTAGAGAAGTTGAAATTTTGAGTAAGTGTGATAACCCATTTCTATTAAACTTATCTGGTTTTACTATTAAATATCCTTATGCAATAATTACGGAATATGTTCCTAATGGCTCTTTATTTGATTCTTTGCATCATTCTTCTTCATCTCCAACCCTAAATGGAACCAATAAAACGATAATTGCAATGGGAATTGCTTATGGGATGTGGAAACTTCATCAGCTCAATATATTGCATAGAGATTTGAAATCTTTAAATGTTTTATTAGATGAAAACTTGTATCCAAAAATTTGTGACTTCGGGATTTCCAGATTTAAAAATGATGAATCACAACTTTCAACAATTCAAATAGGGACTCCTCATTGGATGGCTCCAGAAATGTATGAAACGAAAGATTACACATACAAAGTTGATGTTTATTCTTTTGGTATTCTTTTATGGGAATTATTAACTGAACAAACACCGTATAAAGGTAAAAACCCAACCCAGATTATGATTGCGGTTTGCAGGTATGGCGAACGGCCGCAAATTCCTTCTAATGCCCCCAAAGAATTGTCTGAATTGATTAAATTGTGTTGGTTTTCAAATCCCGAAATTAGGCCAAGTTTTGAAAACATTTTTAATATGTTCTCAAATAAAAGAGTTAGATTTGAATCATGCGATGAATTGATAGTTGATAAGTTTTTATGTTTCATTAAATCATATGAGTCAAGGAATTCCAAAATCAAATTACCTCGTCCATTAATCTATTATTCTCATCTGAAATCGGAAGAAGATATCATTAAAAATATTGAGTCATCAAATCAAGGTAATCTTAATGGTCTTCTCCAAATTTTAAACAACAAAATGAGTGTTCATATTGCGCCAGTTTTTATCAGTTCATTGGTTTTAGCAATGGAAAAGAATAATTCTTTAGATGCCTGGTTAATTGGGCTTAAGTACATTCAAAAAATGACTGATATGTATGATTTCTTTTATCAAATAGTTTTAGATTGCCACATCTCTGATATCTTACCTATTTCAAATGAGGTTTTTTTCCCTGCTTTGATTCCATTTATTATAAGGTTTATTTCCAAAGATTCAACATTCATTACTCTCGACCAAATAAGAATAATTGCTGGAAGATGTCAGTATTATCCTTTTTTGATATCAGATATGTTTTTTCAAATCTTTACGATTGTCGACGAGCACAATCCATCATTAATTAAAATTGTTTCCATGTTTTTTCAAGTGATCAACCAAATAAAGGAAAAGGGTAGTATTGAATCTGTTATAAGGGTACTATCTGCTTTGAAAAAGCAAAAATATATTACCAAAACTCAAAGCGACAATATCACGAGCTTTTTATCAGAAATGTTATCCTCAAATATGATTGAATCTATTAAAGGATGTTATGGTGGTTTGAATTCTTCAGATATTACCGAGTTATCTCTTGAGGAGTATTTGATCATTCACATCAATGATAATAATATTAGAGCAATAGTAATTGAGTTTCTCTTGAGATCAGAGCCTTTTAAGTTGCCAAAACAAGTTATTGATTCCTTGGTCTATACAAACAAAGTTGATTCGTCGATCAGAGCTCTTTTAAAGCATTCTGTATTATATGACAATGCTATATATATATATGATTCCTTAATACAAGAAAATCCACTCCCCCCATTATTGACTTTGCATGTATTAGAATCATTAATTATTCATGATGACTTGAGGAAAATTATTCACCAGTTTCCTTTAATTTTTAATGTGTTTCATGCATGTTTGGAAAATCCTTCAGTGTCAATATCGACGATATGTTGGATTTTGGTTAATATGAATGTTAAAGAGATTTCTATTCCTGTTTTAAATGAGATTATTCAGAAAATTGTGAATATATCAATTGAAAAGTATGTATTATTCACCATTGAGTTTTTAGTATCAGAGACTGAACTAAGGTTAAGCGAAAATGTAAAAACCAGAATTTCCAATCAAACAGATATCAGCATTATAAAACAGTCAATTATTGCCCAGTTCAAATAACGTTTATCAGTTAATTGCTTTTATCTCATGTATCCAAATGACATTCATACGGGTTCAAAATCGTAAACAAGAGTTTTCGATACAAATAATATATTCAATATTTCTGAGATTAATTCGATTCCATCAGATTATTCTGTAATCGTTAATTGATAAGTATACGTAGATAGGAATTGTTTTGAGAGGACATTTGGTCCAGGTTGTATTTTCAATTTTCAAATAAACAACGCCTTTTTACACTTATTGTCAATTTTTCAAAGGGTTCGATTATGTAAAAACCTCAAGTTTCTGAAGAAATAAGGTTCCTGACATTGAAAATATCAATTTTTGATAAAACCAAAATTCTGGAGAGAAAAATTCAAAAGGTTATTTTCATGTTTCTGAATTGAATTGAAATACTAGTTTGTTCTGAATGTCATGGAATGAGACATCCACTATGCCTTGTAGTCCTGGATATGTCAAATGGATATATGATGCTTTTAAAAGCTGCATTGTTACCAAAAAAGAAAGGATGAGTTTTTATTTTGGGATTTTTTCTAGTTTATCAAGTAATATTGCAGCCATACCTCAGATGTTTACTAGCTACCGGATTAAAAGGGTTGATGGCATCAGCCCATTTTTATTTAGCCTTATTCTGATGGCTGATATCTGTGGTTTAATTGGAAATTTGAATTCTCACATTCTGATAAACCAGTTATTCAATTCTGCTCTCGCATGTCTTCTTGATGGAACATTATATATACAATTCATATATTATAGATATTTTTACCGATCCAAGAGTAAAGTTAACAATTCAACCGAAAATACTGTTTCCTCCTGTACTGATGATACTCGGCCTCTCACAGGATTTGTTTTTGTAGGTGCGGCAGCATGTATCGACTATTTAATGCCTTACACTGGCCAATTTCTAATTGGTTCTGTTTTTGGATGGATTAGCGCTCTATGCTATACATTTTCTCGTATTCCTCAGGTTTGGCTGAACTTTGAGAATAGAAAAGTTTTGGATCTTAGTCCTGTATTTCTTTATTGTGCAATTGCTGGTAATGCTTCATATGCAATTTCGGTATTTAGTTGGAGTATGGAGCCTCAATACCTTTGGAATCAATTACCGTGGCTTGTTGGTGTGATTGGGCCTCTTGTTTTCGATCTTCTCTCTGTTATTCAGGTGTGTATATTTGGATACAGTCTAGAATCATCCCAGGGATTATCATATGCTGAAGGTCCATTCATCGACACAGATGTTCAAAAGAGACTATTGTTTAATGATAAATATGTTTAAACTTTATATTCTAAAGATTATATAAATATATTACAGACATTTATTTTTTCATGTAAAATCATCATTTTTCTTAAGTTCGAATTTTGCGAATATATTTTTTTTTTCCTTTTTCAACGATAATTTTGTAAATTTTTCTAGATGATTGACCTTCCCCAACTACAAAACGAAACAAATCATTTGCCTAACTTGATTGATATTATTAAAGAAAACGATTTCGATAGATATGTACAGTATTTTGTTAAAATCGTAGAATTGTCTCCTGAAGCTGGCAAAAGCGTTGTTAATCAAGTATCATCTGAACTCTCTCCAATATTTTTCGAAAAAGGGATTACAAAAAACACTTTATATTATTCTATGATGACTTTTTGGCTTTTTGATGAGTATCAAAGTGTTTTTAATACCAATATTGCTGGATTATCAAAAATTATACCTTTTATTAGTACAAATGATAATGGATTCTCATATTTTTTCTCTCATCAATTGATTGAGGTGTATCAAATGAATTCTGATGTTTTCAAGAAAGTGTTCCATTCATTGAAAAATGAGTTTTCTTTAGTTTTCAAGAAAGAATTAGCGTATATTATTAAGAATTATCAAAATTTAGGTCTCTATTCATTGACAAATGCAATTAATATTTTAAAGCTTTTTAATCTTTTCTTATTTGTCATCCCCAGTTCTCCAGAGATATCTGAATTGAAGTCATTGTATTCTGATTTGCTCGCTTTAGAGGAACCTACTTCTATTAATACCATGTCTTCACTTTCATACGCAAATTTGAAGAAAAAATCTCTTTATATGTACGCAAAAGTTGTAAAAAAAGTATCATCGAATATTGAATCGTCTTTCGTTTTGATTTTAAACGAGTATTCAAAGCTCCTGAATTATAGTGCTAGTATTAAGAGTCAGCTTTTTTCTGAGATACTATCAGAATCTATTGCTTTTATAAATAGTGGGATAGAATCTGAAACCACATTTCCTCATATAATTTCATTTTACACTTCTTTATTTTCGAACTATACGATCATTAATGAGACAATTCCAATAACTCAGGCTCTTAAAAACAGTTTATTGAAGTCAAAATCATGTGAAAAAGCTATAACGGCAATTAATATGTATGTATCAAGTTTATTGCATCAATTTTCAAATCCAATTTATGAAAGAAGCAAAACATTTTCGTCTTTTGTTCAGAACATGCAGATTCCAACAGATCCATCTAATTTTCGAAATTATTTGGTATTTTTCCATCTCTTTTCTTTGTATGTAATTCTCTCTGAATTGAATAATAGCATTGATACTTATTTCTCAAGTGGCATTAACAATGAATCGGTTTTTGATCGATTTTCAAATTTAGTTAATAGTGCAGAAATATTTTTCATTATTTTCGATAGCATAAAGAAAAGCGCTGAAATGGTTATTCAGCCTAATGAAAAAAACAAGTCCATAGGGTTGAATTATTCTCATATACAATTCATTATTGATCTCATATCTTTTTCAATTTTTGTTTATTCCAAGATTTTTTCTGTTTATAATATGAATTATCGAAGTAATCTTAAAATTATTGAAAGAAAAGAATTTGATCTAACCAAAAAGAAGGAAAAGTATATTTTGAATACTAATTATTATGAACGATGTTTAAGTAAGATCAAGAAAATATTTGATTCATCAAATGACCTTATATTTAAGTTTTTGTCATTGATTCAAGGCTTTCTTGTTGAACAAGTCTTTGTATCTTTTTTTCAGAAATTGATTGATTATGGACTTGAAATAATTCTTCCAGTTGATTTAATTCGTTTGTTTTATAGTAATGATGTTATTGTTGATTATTTTTATGGTCTATTCAGTAATATTAATCACTATATATTATCTTCAAGTCCAAATCTGAAAACTATAAGCTTTTTGCACTCATATTTAAAAAACCTTCCCATAGAAAAGAAAAACATTCAAGGTGCAAATAGAGTTTATGTAGTTATTAGTATGCTCACACAATATCTTAAAAAACTAGTTGCTTCTGTAGATTTTTGTTCGATTGTATTGAGTTTAATACCAAGTATTATCTCTGTTGTTGATATCTTTCCAGATTCAAAGTGTGGAGAAGATATTTTATCAGAACCATTTGTAATACCAATAGCAATGAATGCATTACAATATATTGAATCATATAGTGCAAATTGTATGTTTATACAATGCGTTTCTCAGAAGAAAGTGGAATTACTAAAGCATAACTCGATAATTGAAGTTCTGATTAAAATGGTATTCTATGTCCCAGATTCATGCATTAGTTTGCTATATAAATCTTATAAGTGCTCACACGAAGCATTATTCAATCACCATTTAGCTAGCGAATTATATGGAACATTGAATGTATTATTATCAACCCTATCAGAAGTTTCCAAAAAACAGGCTATTACATTATTGAAGCATCTTCATCCAATTTCTGTCAAGAACTATGATTATATTCCTCAAGTTTTAACCAATCAAGTTTACCTTCAGATTAATAATATCAATGTAACAATAAATATGGATTTACAAAAAACCATTCAATCTCTAAAAGATGAGCTTTTGTTGAACCCATTTTCCGAATTCTATTCAAAATTATGTCTTGAAATCGCTTCATGTTTAATATTCGGATCGGTATGGGATAATTCCACCAGGTATGCTTTCATTCAAACAATAAGGTTGCCTTTATCATCAATGAATTCGATAGGCAATATGAAAATTAATGAGTTTTATCTGAGTTTAGTAAGCAAATTCCCTTCAAATCCTATTGTTTATTCCAATATTTTTGCATCTTATTCGGATTATGCTGATTATTTCAATGATGTTTCTAGAATAATGCTTAATTCAATACATAAAGAGGGGTTTTCAGAAATATTATCTGAGCTAATGTTATTATTTGAGTTGAATATTTGCTCAAAATATAAAACTATGAAGAATCTTTCCAAATTAATAAGGAAGACATTATTACCTAATGTTTTCGATTCTATAACGTATACGATCTTTTTATCAATGTTTGCTAATGACATTCTTTCATATAATAGGGATAGGTTTAGATTCAACGAAAGTACAGTTAAAATGACAGAACTAAATTGTTTTCCAAAATGGGCAATAAAAATGATATTATATTGCAGAGATCATTTATCAAATAATCCAACATCTTTTGAATCGGTATTCCAATATCTATTGACTTCTTCATCTCTAATATCATCTGTTATTATTGCTGAAGTTTTATCATCTTTATCAATGGATAATGAAATTATTTGTTTTGTTGAAAAAGTATTAAATGAAATTGATGGAATACCAAAGCCAAGAATAGTATATACACTTTCATCTCTCTTTCGTGCTTTCCCTTCTTGTTTAGATTATTATTATGAAAGAATTCAACAAATTGCTCACTTAATGTCCCAATCATCAGAGAATATTGATACAATGGATTTCTACATAACTTTGATTCTCCCAGTTGTCCATAGTCAACAGTTTTCTGACAGAAATATCCCTGTTGAAAGGATAATGAAACAAGATGAAGGGAAAAAGCTTTTTATCAGTCTCCAAATCCAAATAATTCTTAAGTATTTATATCAATTATCTTCTCTTCCATATCAAGGATTAATAGATAGGATGTTCTTTAATAGATGGAACGTAATTACATATTATGATGATAAGAGGTTTTTACCCAATGGAAATCATATTACCACTTTTTGTAGCTTGTTTTTATCATGTTTTTATGTTTTTCCCAAGAAATTTGCTGTACATTTTGGACAATTTCTTAAGAATTCTTCCAGAATTTACGAAGAAACTCTGAAAGATCATAGAACTATTAGTGATTTTTTTTCCTTCTTGTATATGATATTCCAAGCTTCAACTAATTCTGTTATAATCAAAACATATGATCAACAAGAGATGTATTATAATGTATTGAAACAATTAGTTTTAAGTATTTGTAAATTACCACTTAGGAACGTTAATGGGCATATGAGGTATTTAAAAGAAATATTTAAAGCAAAAGAGAATAGTATCTCAAAACTATTAAAAGACTCAATTAATGAAACAGATACTCTTCAGGTTTTGTATGTATTGTCACAAAATTCTTTGTTTTCTGAACTTTTTAATTCTATTGATCAAGATTCTAGTTTCATTAACAAAGTACTTGATATTGAAAATAATCAACCTTCAATGAAGTCAATTGTCATTGGAATAGTCTGTAGAAAAGGATCAACAATCAAAGATAATTATTTCGATCTCATTCTGCAAAATCTTAAGAGGATTCTTATTGAAATCCCTAAAGATATCACAACTTTTTCTCCTGATATTGTTTATAGAATTGTTCAATATTACTCATGCCAAAGCTTTACTTTGTTCATTAAAGTTATTTATGCTGTAATAGAGAATGAGTATCCAATATTTGTGAATTTATGTCATAGTTTTGTTTGTTCTATTATTAATTCTCCTTCTTTTGATTATGAAGTATTTCGGAGCATTGATTTCTCATCAAACACAAACCAAAACAATATGTTTTTAACCACATTTGGGGTTTTGTTTGTTCAAAAATTCCCAATCATTATCAATGATTTTGTATCAAATATTAGAGATAAGTGTTCGATTAATACTCTAATTGCATTTTTAACAAAATTGCATCAAAAAAGTATTCCCTTTAGTCTTAATGGAATCAGAATTCATCAAGAACATTTTAGGAATTGTTCAATAACTGAACAACTTGATTTATTGAATTTTTGGGCCGTGTTAGGAGTCGATTCTGATTTTGAAACCATATATCAAATGATCCCGAATTATTTATCTGATCCTTTAACAGTTCAATTTAGTAATATGTGTAAACATTTAGTTATCCCTAACAATGCAAAGAAAGGTATTATCATCTCAACCACGATTGAAATCATTTCCAAACATATTTACTTAATTCCAATTGTATGTAGCATTTTTTCATTAATTTCACGAAACATTGAATTCTTTGGTTTTGATTTTGACCAGTTTTATCCTTTTTTGTGTATTAACGGATTTCGATTGTCCATGATTAGTTTTCCTCAATTATATTTCGAATACTTCACAATATTTCATTCAATTATTGGGTTTCTTCCAAAAATCAATTTCATTGAGCAAAAGAATCACTATATTGTATATCAAGCATTATCATATTCTAAGAAAGTTTTATTATATCTTCAAGAGGATAATTGCAATATGAAAAGTTGCCTTCAAAGGTTGCTATCAGATTTTTCTATTATTTTTGTATATATTCGTAATCATTCTCTTGATTCAATTGAATTACTAATGCAAAACTACGTTGAAAAATCTTCCCAAACAACCAGTACTTTCAAGAAAGCATTAAATGATTCAATCACTATAGTATTTCCTAATTTTGTTACAGTTCTAATGAACAATCCAACGTATGAGATTCCAGAGTCGATTTTATCATTTTGTATTGATAATTTATGTAATCCGAATGGTAATTATACCAAACTGGCAATTAGCTGTTTATTTTCCATGAAATCCAGAAAATCAGTTGTTCAAAAGCTTATTGACAAATGGACTTCATTAAAAAGCAACCAACAGGAAAGATTAGTATATATTTTGTGGGACCAAATTGAAGTTCATCCTCAGCTGATATTTTTGTGCATAAAAACAATTTCAAATTCTATTAATAGTTATTCAAAGACATCTTCATTTAATTCAATTCTTCTTAATATTATTGATGGAATTGTTAATGGGAATCAGGAATTTGCCTTAAGTCTTTTATTCGAAGAGTATTACAAAATTAGCAAAATTGATAATGAAAATGCAAACATTCAATCATCCATTTTGCTATATACATTTTTAAGAGATATCAAGAACTTTGAACCCACCGAAAAATATTTCCGAAAATTCATGACAGAAGAATCTTTCATTAAAATGCTGAGAATAATTCCTGAAGATATGCTCCAAACCATTTTTAATATTGAACTTATGAGGTTTTTGGATAAGAATTATAGCAGATTATCTCAGGTTTCGTTTATGAAAATAAAGAAATCTCAGATATACAAAAACCTTTTACTATCAGGAGATCGCGAATTAATGATAAAATTATTATCGAATTGCTTGATTTTAGACGAGAATTGTGTAAGAGAACATATATCATCACTTCCATTTTTTTCAATATCAACAGACAATATTGAAAAACCACAAAGAATTGAGCCGGAAATTAGGATAATTCGGCCATTTCATCATAATTTTGAAGGACTGACTTCATGGGATTATATTGATTCTAGTATGATGAGCTATCATGATATGAATAATTCCAATTCCATATATTTTCCAAAGTGCTATTATGAGGTTTCAATCGAACATGATGATTCAAAACCAGACCTCAAAGAATTGATTAAGAACAACCATAGTTTTTTATTATTAGAAAATGTGATATCATCTTTCAATCAAGATATTCGCAATGGATTGCCTATATGTAAAAATATTAATCAGCAAATAATCAGATTATCTGAAAGCTTGACTCAATCTAATCTTGAAGAATTTCTTTTGATTAAGCATTTCAATTCTATTTTAAAGTTTATCTCGAAACCCCAAGATTCAAAAATATCGAATATATTCTCTCATAGACTTTCTTGTCCTCATCATCCTATACTTCATGAATCATATTCCTTAATGAGGAAATCATTTTTTGATTCTATGCCTAAAGTATATTCAAGTCAATTTAGGAAAAATGATGAAAATCATTATCATAGAATGCATAAGAGCATGCTCGCCTATCAACAAGAAATTGAATCATCATCTTTATCAATTGAGGAAAATATTCGAACAATGATCACCCTTCTTTTATCTAGACCATTTAACAATAGGGCGGAACTTGAAGTTACAAAAAGCTTGATTAAGCAGAATATAAGGCAGAATACTACATCTGATGTTTTCTTCTGTGCAATGTACAGGATTTTTAAAGAAATGGACACTGATTTAATTTTATCTAATTTTAAGACCATCCCATTCCACTGGTCAAATCTTTTTGCGGAAAAATTCTGCTCTGATCCAGAGTATCATTCATTATTTACTTATATTCATAATGCCTTTCAGATAAATCTATATATTGGAGGGATGGCTCTTCCTGATGATATGATGAATGGCATGAAACAATTTTGTGAATCGTTGAATCAATTTAAATCTTCAAAGCAATACCAAACTATTATTGATAACACTCTAAAAACTGATACAATAGCACACTGTCTTCGAACAAGTGACTCTACTTGCCCTATGTATGAAAATAATGATCCTTCAAGTCTTTACATTGGGCATTCTTCCCCCATGCTATATCCTCCTTTGGTTGATTACCTTCCTTATCGAACCGATCATATATATTGTTCTATACCTTGTCCCAATTCCACATATGCTGAGATATTTTTGGTTTTACAAAATGGTTCCAAACTGAGATACCTAATGACGCCACGACCAACAATAAGTCATAGTATCAACGCTTTTATATATATGTTTTCAAAAGCCCTTAAACGTTCCCCCGGATCCTATCATAGGAGTCAAGATTTGATCAATTGCTATTCACTGAAAGTATCCGAGCAATGTTATTTATCTGCAACAAATGGAAGGCCACTTTATGATGAGTTTTTAAATAGTATAATCCAAAAAAAGGATAATTGTATTAGTATGATTCACAGACAAACAAAGAAAGACTATTCCAGATGGCATACAATGTTCGCTTATAGATATTCCGCCTTATCTTCTCTCTTCTTTGTTCGCAACACTTCTATTGCCAACCCATTTTCAATAATTATTGATCATTCAAATGCAATGCTTTTATCAAGTGAATTCGTTCAATCAGAGCCTGGCAACCCAATCAGGCTTACTGGCTCTATATCAAATTACTTATCTCCGAATTTAGTTTTTGGTTCATTTAGGGCAGGTTTCTCTGCATCGATTGATTCAATGGCTTTTTCATTGCCAAAGATTAGAATGATGTGCGCAACATTTTTCGAAGATTCATATGAAAAAGTGATGGAAATAGAGACAAAAATAAAAGAACACTCTATAAGATGCTCAAGCGCTGATGAAGTACAAACACGTATTAACAATCTCATTTCAGAATCATTAGAATACAAGAATCCTGTGTTTTTACCCTGGATATAAATTGAATATTTTATTTAATCGTCTTTAGGGGGTTTTGACACACAAATGGAGAATTTTTCCGACCCTGAAATTACCGGATCTCATGAAGAATTTTGGACTTTTTCCCAAGTATCTCAATGGGGATCACATTGGGGTTATACATCTCCACAGAATGAACAATTGAAATCTGTATTATCCCACGTTTTTAAGGCAAGACAAATTGGATTAAAGCGTAAATTTGCTCCTAGATTAGTTCACTTCGCGCAATTATTAATTTGGAGGTTTTATTTAAAGGAAAGTTTAACAGAATATCCGATTCAACAGATAATGCCATTGGCATATGAATGCTCTGCTCAAATTTTGGAGATAGATTCTCCGAAAAATTCCGTTATTGAAGAAATTGGCGCATTTAATAACCCAAGGGCAAGAAATGTTAGTGATTTTAAGGCACATTTTAATTTTGTTACATCCCTTGAGTATAACATTAGATTGCATCATCCTTCTGATTACCTAAGTAGATTCATTAATCCTACATTTTCGGAAAAAGAAAAGAAGCTTGCGAATGCAATTATATCTGATTCATTTATGGTTCCTGTTTGCTTAGTCCACAAACCAAGCGTCATTGCTGAAGGAGCAGCAATCATGGCAGCTGCCATGCTTAACAATATCGGCTCTGTTAAGCCAAAAACATCAAAATCGCTCTCATTCATCACAGATATGAATGGCTTTTATAAGCAGAAGACACAAAAAGCATAATAAGTGTCATTTCCATTAGAGTTGTGACATACCAAATAATATCCACATTTAATGGAATTGTAACTGTTGTACCCGTAGTTTTAGTTACTGAGGTGCACGAATCTCCCAGTGACCGTGACGGGATTTGAAAAATAAACATCTCAAATTTGGAGGTTTCTATTGGTCGAGTAATTTACATAGTTTACTTAAATAAACACTCACTTACGGCAGGTGGTAGATCCTGGTTTTCATCTAGTAGGGCGATGAAAATAGAAATATGTTTTTTGTGCGGGTTATTATAGAGAGCGAATGCTTTTGAGTATTTTTCATTAAAACATGATTCTAAATCTGAGTAGTTCATTCCTTGTTTTAGTTTCATGATGGATACTGATGCGTAGAAGACAGGGAAGAATGATTTTGAAAGCGGAACAATTGTCACTAAGTTATTATCAAAGTAATCTATATGTTTCAATGAAAACACAGACAATGACTCTGATATTGAATGAGTTGAATATGATTGGAAAATCCGGATATGAGGTGTAATTATTGATAATGCAAATTGTGGGTCTTTAATCCTTATTGAAAGCAAGAGTAATGATTCAATAGAAGAATTTGGGACAATTGGATACTCGAATAAAGGCCCAAAGAGAGATATCATTTTTGCAATTTCGCTGCTTTTTGAACTTAAGAGACCATGAGAAACTTTGATGATTAGCATTGTTTGGTGAATTGTGGAAGATGATGGATGAAGAGACACGTTCTTAATCCAATAATTAAAACCCTCTGACAAAATGAGTTTTCTCTGATTTTTTGTTAATAAAAACGAAAGAAATGTGAACAATTCATAATAAAAAATAGGGGTTGGGTATCTATGTGGCTTGAATATAATATCAATCATCTCTTTTGATACAATGTATGATGAGTTCTTTTTGAGTTCGCTGGACAAAAACTGAAATGGAAGATAAGATACAGATGAAAAAGATGATTCAGATACTGTTTTGTAGTCATCCAAAGAAGGGCTTGATGAAAAGAATGAAATAAAGTTGAAGAATGGAGTATTTTTCCCCATAAATATTGATATTATGCTGCTAGATTTTTTAGCTTCTTTACAACCTTTCAAGACAATACACAAATGGGCCAACTCAAGAAGTTCGACATCTTTTTGTTCATAAGAACCATCTTTTGACTTTTCTCTTTCAGATATTGTTTTATTCAAAAAACTAGAAGCAAATGCGGATATTTTTTCATTTTTCTCAATTCTATACTGTACAAATAGTAGTAATAATCTTAATGCTAATTTTCTCTTTTTATGAGAATTCTTAGTTAAATCAATGACTTTGGATATGAAATGTATAGAATTCTCAATATTAAACTGAATATACTGGAAAAATATAAGAAAAGATTCTATTTCTTTGGATTTGAAGTGATCCATTTCATCAAAACTTCGCAAAAAAAATGAGGGTTCAAATCTTATCAAAGAAACTGCGAGTTTTCTATTAGTTGAAGAATCAAAAACAAAAGATACCAAATCACTTGATGTCATTGTGGTTATAAAACTATAAACAATATTAGGCAAATCACAATATCTCTTCCATTTCATAGATAAGATTTGAAACAATAATGGAAGAAACCTTCTATTGTGACAACATTCACAGCAAATAATCTTTTCTGGAGGATAAAATATTTTGTTATGAACGCAGTACCGTAAAACAGAAGAGATTGCTCTTAAACTATTCTGACTCATTGCTGATTCCAAAAAGCAATAAACTTGAGATTGAGATATTCTGGCTCTGGAAAATGACATCAAAGATATGATGTGCGAAGATGTTAGCACCTCTGTTGGAATTTGGTGCTTTCCTGCAACAAATGGAGTAATAGAAGAAATAAAAGCAGATACATCAGAATATTCGTATTCAGTACTTTTCTCTTCCATGCTAAAACTTGATGGTGGTAAATTGATTGAGTCTGTTGATGAAAAAGATTGTTCATCATCAGATTCGGAATCTGATGAAGAATCGGATTGCAATTCAGATAATTTTATTTGATCTAATGCTTCTGGCATTTCATTTATAATAGGTAAATTCATCAGTTTTTGGCTGAGGGAAGCAGAGTACAATAAGTGTTTTTCTCGTGGATTCACCATTTTATTAAAAATTTCATCAGATATATTAATGTTATAATAACTCAAAAAGTTTTTCATTGATAAAACAGTTAAGAAACTAATATTAGAAAATTCATCCAAATGAGACAGCAAATAATCCAACAAAAACTTGGAATCAAATTCCAAAAAATCAAGTTGAAATCGCTCATGCGAGATACACATAATTTGGATGATAGATAAGACTCTATCATTCGAATTTGAATGCTTGATAGCAAAATAAATATATGCTTTGATTGGTTCAATTGATATCTCACCAGCATCCAAAAGAGATATAACAATTTGATTCGAATCATCACCATACAATGGGAATATTAATTCGGAAAACTTGATTAATGCTTCAATTTCAGTTGAAGGCAAAAACATTTCTGCCCATTGAACCCTATTAAGAAATACTACTGCTGCTTTAGCGCATTTTGTTATGTCAACATGAGAAAATGTTTGACAAGTAATAACATCAGTTTCAATCGAATCAATTGTAATAGAATGTGATATTCTAGAATTAAACAAATCAGTTTTTGGAACTTCAATAGGAATACCACTAAAAGCTAAATAAGATGAAACAATTACACCAATAGCATGTTGAACAAACAATAATGTCGTTGGTGGTTGCCTAAGATTTGAAGAAAACACTGAGAGAATATAAAAAATATCTTCAAGCATTAGTTGAGAAAAATCAAAAACTGATACAGATTCTGAAACAAGACTAGCAATATGTAAAAATGATAGAGTCCACCCCCCTGTTCTATAAAGAAAAACATACGAAATAAATGATAGACGAAGCTCAAACTCATAAGAATTAAATATGTCAATCCTCCTAATATAATTATCAATAAATCCTTTAAAAGACTCGATTTTCATATTATCATGAATGATTGTAGCGATTTTTTTAGCTTCCATACGTAATTTATCAGATTTGGATATTGAGGCTAATTCAATCAACTCCAATGCTTTTTGAAATAATGGTTTTGTTAGTGATTCAAAATCAAGTGTGCCAATCAGTTTCAAAGTCCAAAACTGATTAATCCAGTTCTGTGTATCAATTGAAAAAACCTTGAATAATAAAGAATTCAATTGATCCACAGATATGGATTTTGAGACAGTACTTAAGATCTTCAGTGAAGATGGGAACTCAGATCTGGATGGATCTATTGTTTTTGAGAGTAATGCTACAAGTTCATTAATAAATAATGGATCTCTAGAAAAAAAACTAAGAAGAGGAAGAACATACTGCGAATCGCACTCAATACTTCCGAAATCATAAAATTTGTTGGAGTTGTGTTCAGAATAATCAATTTTATTTGGTTGGGAATTCTCTTTATTGGCCTCTTCTATAGGAACCAAGGGGCTGGATTCCGTAGAATACTCGTTAAATGCAAACACATTTACAGTAGGTATATGATTAATTTGTGGCGGAAAATATGTGTACAATGATTGGATAACTATGGGAGAGATTGGTAAGCTAAGAAGAGCAGAAATTGATTTGGAATTTTTAACAACATCATTATCAACCAAATCCATAATCTCTTTAGCTTTGATGAATCCAATACTAACCATGTAATTGATAATAAAACATGCTTGTTCATATTCATTAATAGAATCGCATTTATCAAAAACTAGGGGCATAACAGCTCTTTTTGTGTCATCAAGGAATCTTTCATCATTGATTTGTGCGCCTCCATCAATAAAAGCAATAATAATAAACATTGGTAATGAATTCGATATATATGAACAATAATTACTAGGATTCTTTGATACTATTGATGTTATTGCTTTGGGAATATGCCTATTCATTGGATTCTTCATTGATAAAGATACTAAAAACTCTACTAATGTTTTATAAAACATACTTGGCATGTTTTGAAGAGATTTAACTATCGAAATAATCCTTTCAGAATCATCAAATTGAAATAGGTGAAGAAGAGGTGTCTCTTCAATTATAATTTTTAATTCATCTTCCAAAAAATATCTTGTGAGATATGCAAAGGATGATAGTAACAAAAATGAACCAGAAGAAATGATAATAACAGATTCTTGGAGAGACTTCATTAAATCTATATAATAAAATGGAGATAATTTCATAATAATATACCCCAAAACAGATGATGCAGTGAGTTTAACATGTTGCGCTCCATTTTCCCAGATATATGGAACAGTTTCCCATAAAAAACTCAAGAATTGAAATTTCTCTTCTTTCGGAATCGATTCATAGAACAGCTTATCAACCATACTTTTAACTCTCAGTAACTCTTGTGGAATAGATGTATTATCAATCGAACATGTTTTACTTAAAGAAAAGAGGGGGCTCCTGTCTCTCCAATACATAATCAAAAACTGGTTTCAAGTGTGAAAGATTCGGGCCTTGTTATTAGGTAGTTACCTTGCATAGTAAGCTCGAAGTTCAGCGGTAATTCTTTAACAAATTCATATGTTTCTGGCGTGATATGCACTTTCATGGGAGAACCTGAGCTTTCCATCTTTTGCGCCAGGTTAACAATCCCTCCCCAAATATCAAAAACAGGTTTGTGAATTCCTAAAACCCCTGCTGATATCGGTCCGCCGAATGCAGCGCCTATTCTAACTTGAAGTTCTGTACCCTTGGCTTTATTTACCTCCTTGATTGCATCGATTAAGTCAAGACCAAAGTTGATCATTTCTTGACAAGCTTGATTTGGTTTTTCATCAGAATCAAATACACCAGCTGCACTCATATATGAATCTCCGATCGTTTTAATCTTGGTTAAATGAGGATATTTCGAACATCGGCTATCAAATAGAGAAAACATATAATTCATTGTGCCTACAACGGCATCGGGTTCTTGTTTTGCACACCATGGCGTGAATTGTACAATGTCACAAAATGATACAGTGACATTTCGAACTGCAAATGATATGGATTTCTTGGGATTGGTAACGATTATATCTAAGATTTTCTTTGGAAGAATATGACCAAGAGTTGTTCGATACTTCTTAGTTTCATCATCAATAAGAGTTTTTTGTTTTTCTTCTTCACTTATGTTATTAAAAATTAATGCAATCTGTTTGGCTGAGCTCGAAACCATAATCTGGTCATATTCTCCGTATAGAGGGATTATTGCTAGATTGTAATAGTATTTGTGTGTTTTTGATGCGCCATATACATAATACTCTAAAATATCTTTTTGATTAGTAAAGAGATAATTAAACAGTAATTCCCTTAAATAAACAGATTCATTGGGATGGTAGGCGTCTTGTGATTGACTATCAGGAACATAAACCATCAACTCAATTTTTAATGTATCAAAAATAGTTTTTCCTATTGCTTCTGATCCTGTTAAAAAGTGGGATGCAGAATTAGCGAAGGTAATTTTTTGATTACAATTTACAACAATAATTGGATCAGGGAAAGAATTAACAATTTGATCATAAAAAGTAGTGTCAAATTGGAAATCGGACATATTGATCGAATTTGATTGTTCGGATAAAATTCTAAGAGTATCAACAGATAAAGCCGATTCTGGAAGCCTTGTAAGTATTTGGAGCATGGCTTTGAATGGTTTATCATATTCATTTGCTAAATACACCCATAAAAACTGTCCAGAAAAAGAAAAAATAAAATACATTACAATAATAATATACATAATAATCTTGGTAGACCCCAATTCTTCCATTTGATAATCCAAAAATGACTGGTGATACGACAATAATGAAGGTTCTGTATGATTAATATACTCAAAAACCAAATCTTCTGGAGATATCATTTGATTTGTTGTCATATGCTTAAGGGTAGGACTCATCGAAATCATGGCCAAATATCTCATGAATATACTTTCATATGTTGAACCAGAATAAAATCGGTGTCGAATACTTTCGTTGCACCGAGAACACATTATCTGATTTAGGGGTTGATGATTCAAAGAAGGAATATAATTTTCAATCAAATTATTCATTAATTCAACAACCTCAAGTCTAGTGGATTGTGATAAGTTTATTTTAATCAAAGCCATGTATAATTGAGTGCAATATGAAAAAACATGATACTCCTGAACATATTTTGTCGATTCTTCACGAATATGAGAAAGCCTTGCATTGTAACAGTTTGAAAGCAGAATATAGGAAGAAAATAAACAACATTGTATGGCCCAAAATGCAACAAACAACATTGCAATTGCATATATTGGTTGTTGTTGCATTTTGTTAGACTTGTCATGAGATCCTTTTCCATAATTATCTAGCTGCTTTTGGAAGTACTCGGTAAATGCCTTAACAGAGCTTTTAGATGTGTCTCTAAGGGTCTGAAAGAATAACTCAAGTTGTTTTCCTGCTTTGATAAAGAAATATAATGCAGAAAACCCTGAAGCTGACATTATGGCTATAGATATTATGATTATATAGGCTGGACTATACTGATAATCATTAATTTCAACTTTATTCAATTCGGTAATCACTTTTGTACCAATGCTATCAATAATTGTGTGAATTCCAAAAAGAATTGATGCTGTTGATATACTACCATTAAGTTGCTTAAAAAAAGGTTCATCAATTAAAAATCCATTGCTGAGTAAAGTAACGCCAAAAATTGCATGATACATCGTAAAATTGCCTGAAAGTAATGGATAATACTCTGATTGTGACAACAATTCAATCATTTTGAGCAAAATATCTTTGTCCATATCTCTGTCTAATCCAAAGCCAGTTGAGAAATGTTCAATTTTAATCTGAACATTAGATATATTTCTGATTAAACAATCACGATAGCTATATAAAGATATATTACGAAAGGAAGAGGAGTTCAGCAGACTAGAATTTGATATATAAAAATGAAGAGGGAATACAAAAGTTGATATATGATTCAATTGTTTGATTATTTCATGGCCATATAGTATATGATTTAGTCTCACGTAGCTTTTGTCAGAGTTAATTGTAATAAATGGCAATAAAAATATGGGAAATGTCCATGTGATAATCATTGGAATTAGAATGGTCATGGAACGAAATATTGCGGTAAAAGGACCTCCACTATCTTTTATAGAAGAAAATTTCCTTTGATTGATATTTTCCATGCTTTCTTTTCTGACAATATTCATATTTTCAGGAAATGGTGTACTATAAACTGGATCAAGTGATCTAAAAACAGATGGATGAGTTATCAATGTTTGAACATGATTTGGGAAAGCAGAGACATCATCGCTAATATGGTCACCTCCGGGATCATACCATGTTTTTTGTTCTTCAAGTTCTTTCGACCATGGATATATTGTTTTCATTGTTTTAACAAAGAACTTACCATGTTTACTTTTTGGATGATCAATAAGAAAGTCAAACAATAAAACACTAACTCTCTCATAAGACTCAAGATACTCTAAAGATAATGATGGAAGAGGCACATAAGTTTCATTCAAAAGAGTATTACCTATCCTTATCATTTTTGTCATTAAATCTCTCATCTCTTCAAAAATCAAATTGATCTTTCTTTCATACAAAAGTTGAGACTCATAATTCTCAGGCCCTGTATGAAGTCTTAATCTCCATCGATAATTCCATATATGAGGAGAAAATGGATGATTTTGTCTAAGGCTTTCAAGAACTTCAGCGTTTGTGACCGGAATTTGTGTAAATGTTAATGAAAAGCTTGAAACAAGAGATAGTATGGAAAAAGAGTCAGGAAATTTTTCAAATAATGAAGATATAAATGAAGGACTGATTGCTCTTTCATCGCCAAACCTAAAACCAGTGTATAGATCATATATTGCTGTCCTTTCTGGAGGATTTTCGTTAAAATAGTCATCTTTATGAAGTCTATCCAACGATTTCATATCGAAATACTCGTTAATTTTAGGCAAAATACTTACAAAAACTACAAATATAGTTATGGATAACCAAAAAACAACTGATGGCCCTAAAAAAAGAAGGTTTTCAGATAAATATATAATTGTGGCAATAAATAGATGGGAAACAAACCCGGATTGCATCCAACACTTTTCAGCTGGGTTTAAAAATGATAAGTGCAAAAATTCATAATAGAGATTAATAGAAATTATTATTATGGAAGCAATAGGCACGTATGAATGAATGGTAATGTTTGATTTGATTGGTCTTCCTAGAAAAGACACTAATGATAATGAAAACAAAATTCTTAACACTGAAGATGATGAAAAATTGAAAAATAAAGTTCGATGAAAGCTAATGTTTGATTGATTAATCTCAACAAAAAGGATCAGCCTTAACCAAGTAAAAAGCATAAAAACCAAAACTAAAAATACACCAACATTTGATGAAACAATTGAAGCAGGATAGAAAGAATCATTCAGTATAACTCCAAATGAATACGATGTTAAAGGTAAAATAACTGTGTTTAAGATAGTACTAAAGTATTGATAAAAAGAAACTAATGAATACGGTATAGTTCGGTTTTTAAAAAAGAAAATGAAACAAAACACAAAAATAATAACATCGGCAATATAGAGAGCTCCAATAACATGAATTAAAGAAATAAACGTGGAGATACTAAAAAATGGCATTTCAAGAAAGCTAATATATCTAATAAAATATATCATTCTACTGATTTTCTCATCTTTTGACCAATAGCTATCACTAGCGTTAGAAAATGATAAAATTGTGATTTGAAAAACTAAAAGATAAAAAATGGCTTTCTTAAACTGGGTAGATAATGATCCACGAACTGATAAATAATAGAAGAACTTATAAAACGAGAATTCTTGAACATTATTCAAAAAAACCTCATTCTTTCTCCTCATTTAATTTAAATTTTCTTCTATTCAGCAAAAAGAAAGCAAACATAGATCTAATAAAAGAAATGTTAAATGTTGAATTTGAGAATGACTTGGATGAGAAATGCCCTCAGTTCTCCATTTTTTGAGCATTTTTAATATATTTTTTGATTATTTCAGCATTATTTTACATAATTTATCCTAATGATTCCGTTTATCTAATAGAAAATAGGAATTATATTCCGGATTTTTCTAGTGACAAAGGAATTGAATCAATAATCATATATTCTCCTTTAACTAAATATCATAAAGAAATATCAGTCAAAATTAGCTTTTGTGTGCGTGAAAAAACACAGGATTTCGTCGCAATTGAATCAATGAATAGATTTCTTAAAAAAAAGGATATAATTAGGCATCATAAAACCCAAATCAGCAATTATTTATTAAAATTTTTGTCTGATTCCATTTGCTCAGAGAAAATCGAAATTCTGAGATCCAAAGTGTCATCTTTCGATTCTATTGATCTCTCAGTGTCATGTATTGCTACTTATATTAATATTTTAGGGTTCAATATTACCATATCGTTTGCAAATCCTGCTGTTCAGTATAAATTGATAAAACTGAATTATGTTTTGCTAATTCTTGCATTTCTTTCACTCGTTTTCATATTTGTGGACTTTCCAAAAATGGAGGGTAATATGAAATATTTAATGTTGCTATTGAGTTTACTTATTAATGCAATATTGTTCAATTCGGAATATACTGTGGTGAAAACAGAGCATTTAATCCCTTTTTTCACATTTTTATTCCGTATATATATGTATTTCTATATGAATAATTCTCCTATTAAGCTCTTTTCCTTTGTTGCGACATTATTATCATTTTCATTATCATTTTATCAATACCTTATCATGAAAGATTCCACATCTATTTCCTTAATGATGACAATTCCAGGTTACCCACTTCCTTATATCTTACTTGAATTATACTTTTCTGTTTCAATAATCCTTGACTGTATTAGGAATATAATCAAATACTCTCATTTTGGGAAATACTCATACATTACCCTGTCTTTCATAACAACTTTCACACTCATTCTTTCCACAGTGCACAAGTTTTCTATTAAATATTTCCAAATAGAATATCTCTCTCTGCTTGAGAATGTATCCCAGATCCTATGCACAGAAATCATGTTGCTATTTCGACATCCCACAAATGGCTATTCTCTACTCAACAATTAAACGATTATTTTGTAATTAATGACTTCTACTCCTTTTGCTAAACTCAGGCAACAGTACCAAGACATTGAAGATAGTCGAAAAAAGGGTTATAAATATGCTATTATTCAACCAAAAACCATAAAAGAACAATGCTACCAGAACCATCATTTGGCTGAGGTATGCAAAAGTATTAATAACCTAAGCCAAAACATTTTATCAACTCATGAAAACGATATTTTGCCGCTTTCTGATAGTCCTTATGAATCATTTAACCAAGCTTTTGAAGATCTATTCAAGTTTCATCTTGCTGTGCAGGATGAGAAAAGTAATGAGGAAAATGAGGAAACTGTTGTTGAAAAAAATGGGATAACAATGAACGATCTGGTTTATGATATTAAAGGAGCTCCTCATCTTAGCCTCTTCTATGACAATGACCGGTATCAAGAATGGAAACGAATTAGAAAACAAAATGGGTTACAAGGAAAAAAGAAGAAGAAGAAGCACTCTGTCCAGATCGATGAATCAGATCCATCTCTTACAAAATTTTCTGGAGAAGAGTGTTTTGGAAAGTATTTGGATTTGAATTCTATTCATATTGACTATATGCAGATTCTAAAAGAATCCCATATATCTTATTTAAATTTCTTGGAAAACTTGAAAGATCTTTCAATTATTAAGGAATTACCAGAAACACCGCCCAGTGCTAAGTTTTTGGGTAGCCTTATTGAGTATTTGGGGTCTTTTATCGAAAGACTTGATCCATTTTGTTCTATTGCTGATATAATCAATCAAGACTTATCTGGGTTCCATCCTCCTAATATTAAAATTGCTGGAGAAAAGCTTCCATTTTTCTGTCCTTACTGCCAAAAGGGTTTTGAAACAAAAGATTTATATGAAAATCATATGAACTTGAAAAGTCACATGAGAAACCAGGCTAAAGCAGAGAAAAAAGGAGGTGTTGAAAACATGACAAACGAAAAGATTGAAAATCATATTGATTTCTTAAGGCAGAAGCATTTGATCTTATGTTTTCTTAAGAGATTGTCATCACAGCTTCATGAAACAATTGAGAATGCAAAGAGAAGACAAACCCTTAGTTCGTCAATTATTATGTTAGAACATGATTTGGATGCTCCTATTGTATTTGATGAAGATAGTAGTGAAGATGAAGATAAGTTTTCAAATCCTAAAGGATTACCTCTTGGTTGGGATGGGAAACCAATTCCATATTGGTTATACAAACTCCATGGTCTCTCTGTCGAGTACAAATGTGAAATTTGTGGAAATGTATCCTATTGGGGAGCTGTATCTTTTGAGAAGCATTTCTTTGAAAAGAAACATATTGCAGCGCTTCAGACTTTGGGGATTCCTGCAACAAAACACTTTATATATGTGACAAAGGTTAGTGAAGCAATATCTCTTTTCGATAGGATTAAGAAAGGATTGATCAGAGATGTTTGGCAAAAAGGCGAAGAAGAAGTTGAAACAGAAAAAGGAAGTATTTATACAAGAAAAGTATATGAAGATCTCAATAGACAGATGATTATCAATGAAAAGATTGTGATCTAATCATCAAAATATCATTATTATAAGCCCTATTGTCATTATTACTTTTCGGTGATTGTAAAAGTGAGACATCAAAACAAATGTTTCACATTCTTCATTAAAAACATTTTCAATTTGATGTGTTTCTGTCATTGACGTAAAAGAGTACCTGATTGTTGCCAAATTACCATTATCTAGAAAATCACTCTGAATCCAGCAATAATCTAGAATAAGACTTCCGCCGTTAGCAACGGCAAAAAGATATTTAGGGCTATTATCCCTAAATACTGAGTGTGTCGTAATAACACTCGATCCATACGAACGAAATATACCAAAGTTAATGACAGGATGAGTGTTATTGATTACATTAATATACTTAAACATATAACTTCCAAGATTACATTTAATGCAGATAGAATTGCGAGCAAATGTGGAAATGATTGTACTGTAACTGATGAAAGCATTATTTCCAGACATTAATTTCATTCCAGAGTAATAATATAAACCATTCCAGGATGAATTCATATGCTTATGCATTTGGAATCCGTATTTATTAATGAAAACAGCATACTTTTCACCGAATTGGTAATGGCATTTCGATACTGACAAAAACTGCCCAGTATTATTTAAAGTATTTGATGTTAGAATATAATAAAATTGTCCTGCATGGTGATAGTCTGTTGAAGAATCGCTACATCTATACCCACATACACGATTTAAAATTGATGCTCCAGTACTTGATGAATAGTAAATAGCACCACCAACATTTGATGCTGTACAAAATTTAAAAACGCTATTTTCAATCAAAAGCTTCGAAGCATCAATACTACAATACAATCCACCTCCATTAATACTATTGAGGCCTGAAAACAAGCAAGTATCTACAAAATACAAATTTGCATCAACTATGACTCGTGTTGACGTTTTATAAACCACAAAAGGAATCCCTGAAAAAAAGTCGCTGTAGATACACAATGAAAAAAACACAAACATTAAATTTCGAATTTTAGATTGAGTCAAAAGTATCATTCGAGAACATTTCTTCGATTTTCAAATGCTGGAGACCATATACAATTCCAAATAGAACAAGAATTGAACCAATTGTTACAGCAAATGTTGTGATCACACTTCTAGTTGATCTCTCATTGTTTAATGTATTGTGCGGCGTAGGTTCAAATGTTAATGACAATGTTTCCATTATGGTTGGTTGGATTGTTTCTTCTAAAGTAGGAACAAGAGTATCAGAAATGGTTGGATATAGAGTATCAGAAATGGTTGGATTAAGAGTATCAGAGATGGTTGGATTAAGAGTATCAGAGATGGTTGGATTAAGAGTATCAGAGATGGTTGGATTAAGAGTATCAGAGATGGTTGGATTAAGAGTATCAGAAATGGTTGGATTAAGAGTATCAGAAATGGTTGGATTAAGAGTATCAGAAATGGTTGGATATAGAGTATCAGAGATGGTTGGATTAAGAGTATCAGAAATGGTTGGATTAAGAGTATCAGAAATGGTTGGATTAAGAGAATATGATATTGTTGGATAAGAAGTAATTTCAGGTGTCATTTCCAAAGTCTCCTTAAATGTTTCAGCAAATGTATAAGATATTGTTGGGATTTGGGTGGGTACCATTGTCATTGGAAGTGTATTGCTTAGAGTTAATTCAGGGGTAAGAGCTAATGTCATTGAAATAGTTGCTGAAACTGTGGGGTTAAATGTCTTCACAGGAGTTGATGGTGGAAAATAAGTTGGGCAATGATAAGTCATATAATGTGTCAGAAAATAAGAAGCCATTAAACCTGAAGAGCAATTAGTTGTTTCTACATTGCTAATTGACAAAGTTGAGCTGTGGGAAATAAAACTGTCACAAACAACCAGGCTTCCATCTCCTTTTAATAAAATTCCCTGGTTTTCAAAAAATATTGAGCATACTATGAACACTGTTGATCCCTTGCTCTGGATTGTAGCAGCAGTTGATGGACAACTATTCCCTACAACATTAGTATAGGAAATGTTACTATAAAGGCTCCCTCCAGTAATAATAAGGCCACCATCTTTCGAATGATAATTGTTTGAAATGGTACTATAAGCAGAATCAATTTTTGTTGGTGAATCGAAAAACAAACTTGATCCCATATTAGCTATATTCATTGAAAGGTTTGAGTTCATTAATTTTTGATATCCCTTACAAATCCTAATTCCATAATCACTAGTTGTACTCTTATAAGTACAATCAACCATTGATACAAATAATAAATTATTATCTTTTGTCCCAGCTAAAGCATATAAATACCCAAAATGGCCATATCTTTGAGCAAAACACCCTCTTACGCAAACTTTTACCAGATATGAATCACCTCCATTATAATAAATGGCTCCGCCAACATTATTAACCGAGCAATTATAAAACATTGAACTCACAATCTGCATTCTCGTTGTTGACACACCATCATAATATATGACTCCTCCATATCCAATGTACATTGATAACCTAATAAATGAGCATCCATCAATATTATATAGTGAGGATGCTGAATAATCAGAGTATCCTGAATCTTTAACTTGATCATAACAATACCCATTGGAAACCCTATAATCAAATGAAACCCCCCTCCAATAACTCATTGTGTTTATCTGTGGCATGCATACCCAGATAACCATGATCATGAGAAATAAGCTTAATGAAACCTTAATAATCAACCTTAGACAAGTGGAATTGAAACTTGATGGAAACATTATTATCAGTGGCTTTACTTTCAATGGGGTTTTCAAAAGCATAATGAAATTTAAACTTGTTGAAGATAATTTGTGATAATATGTTGATAAATCAATTTGAAAAATGTTGCCAAAATTAATACAATATTCTGAGGGAAAATCGTTATTATTGGAATTTCACAAAAAATAAATACAAACAATGGTATTTGATGATTCAAAAAATAATTAAAATATTAACCATTTTCCAAGTTTTAGCGATAATTCGGTGTTTTAAAAAAACATACAATTTTTTCAATTTATTCAATTATTTCTGATGATTTGGGGAGAGAATATGGGTTGGTAGAATAAATATATCAGGGATAGTAGGGCCATATGTCATCTTATACAAAACAACAAAATGTAGGACATCAATTCTCAATAACTCGACAATAAAAACCATCAAAAAAACTCCCATACAAATGATACTGATCATCTGATAATTTCTTTTTCCAAAAAACTTCACATCCGCAGCAAAAAGTACATGATGACGATGTACCCAGTTGATTTATGCACTTTGAACACCTTTTTGACATTTCATCAAATGTAATTTCACATTTTTTCATTCTTCTCAATAATTCCATTAGAGATTCCTTTTTTCCAGCTCTCATATAGCACTTATAACATACTGGATCAGATATTGATGATGTCCCGCCACATAATGGGCATTGTATTGATACACAATACTTTTCGATATGTGTAGAATTTTTTGAATTGAAAGAATATGGGATTAGCTTCTTAAGTTCGTAACTAACACCCTTGCACCAATCATTAATGTTGATACCCATTGTTTCCATAACTCTTCCTAGAGCAGGTATCAATTGTTTTTCAAGGTAATACTTTGTCCCCAACCTATGCTTATGGTCAATGAATTCTTGCGGAGATACAACTCTATCAATCAACCTGGAATTTGGAGGGGATGCAATCACAAGATAATAAAGTCTTTCTCCATATAATGGTTCTAGTCTAGGGTCATCCATTATAAGTCTTTTCGCCACATATGCACCAGGGGGTTCCATTTTATAGGACCCCAATCTTAGCTCTCTGGCAAAAAAGAATTCATGAAGTGGTATCAATCCATGGAGCAGTTGATAAACATTATAGTGAAATATTTTGGTTCCTTCAAAAACTGATGAATTTTTAAAAACGCTTTCAATAACTTCTTTCATAACTCGACTTACAAAAATACATGAATCTCTCCTTTTCATTTCTAACCCTTTTACATCAAACTCTGGATTCAATTGAGATGCTTTTTCATACATCCATCCACAATACCTTTTTTTGTTCACTAAAAATGACCCTCTATATAATTTTTCTATTTTGATTCTAATTGGATGTGGAAAAAGGTTACTTATTTTTTCACATAATTTTTCGGCAAAAATAAAACACTCATTATTACTTACAGGTGGGAGTTTGATAAAGAGAGAATCGGTATCTCCATATAGTACCTTTAGCTCAGGATAATCTTTATCTATGTAAGAAACCACATATTCTAATATGTGACGACTGCATTCAACTATTGAATCCGAAAGCTCAACACATGGCATTCGACCAGTAAAATGGGCAGACGTGTATCCATAAGATACTGCTGCAAACATTTTGAGTGCTAATTGTCTTGCATCCAAGACTCTTTTGATTTTCTCGTTTTTCACAGATTTCATTGTTTTCTTTACATATGCCCTTAAATTTAAGATTTGTTCAAGCAAAATTGGTAGAATTCCTCTTCTTTCTTCGGCGGTAACAAAAAGAACATCGTTTGGTGTATTGATCACGAGATTATTCGTAATAAGATATTCAAGTTTTGATTTAGCAAGTTTGTGATGTAAACATCCAAGCTGGCCACCATTTAATACAGAATTTGACTTCCCAATTATTGTTGAATAATCAAGATTATAAGCAATAATAGCAGATGGATATAGTGATTGAAAGTCAACAACCAAAACAGGATCAGAATAAAATCCACTCATTGGTTCCATGACTAGGGGCACTGATTGTGGAGCCTTTTGACCAGCAACATCCTGTCTAGTTGGAGAATATAGAAGATACCCTAGTCTTGATGAAACACGAGACAATAAAGATTCAACACAAAACTGAGATCCTCTAGAAAACGTACTTCCAAGATCTGTTCCAATAATGGATGCCATTTCACTATACTGATCAATCATATTCATCTTGTAGACTATAGATGCAAGTGTATTAACCTTTCGAACAACATGTAGTACAAATTTATGAGGAGTAGTATTAAGCCAAGCTGTTAATTGAACATCTTTTATCTCAGGAAATGGCTCCTTCAAAAAATGCTGAGATACAGAATTCAAAGAATATGATCTGAGTGGTACCTCATGTCTCATCACTCTCCAAACATTGATAAGAAGTCTTCCATTAAGCTTCTTGACATCATGATCAAAGGAAGGAGGAAGGAATGTTCTTGATAAATCTTGAATAAAATTCTTCATTCCTAATACACCAGCCCTTTCAATTAAATAACCTATAGACTCTTTCTCGGTATTAAACCCCAAAACTAAATCCGGATCGAATTTGCGAAACATTTCCACTGTTTTTTGAAACAAATCAAATTCATTCTTGGAAAAAACTACTGAAGTCCCAATTTCGTTTTCAGAGCCATTAAAAATAGATACTCGATCTAATATTTCACCTCCAACAGAGTGGAGCATCGAAACACAAAAAACTGGATCATATTTCGGATTTGGAAGCAATTTTTCTCGTGAGGAGCAACCAATTTCAATGTACAATAAAGACAAACGCTGAGATGCATGTTCTCCAATCAAAGGTAAAACATCTTCAACAGATGAATTATTTTCTTTAGTATCCAAAATTCGCTTATGATTTTCAAGAATCTCTATGTTTTGATCAAGAAAAATTGGAGAAAAAGCTCTTTTCACGAGATTCTTTTGAGATAAAATTGTTTGAGATTCTTGAAGTACTTGAGAAACCCTACCTGGAACAAATGAGTGAGGTGTTACATAGTGATTGGCATTTTCAATCATAATATTATCGATCTCTAATTGTGTTCTTATCTCATCCTTTTCAAATTTGTCAATTTCTGTATCAGGATCAAATTTCTCGATAAAAGATAATAAATCTTCAAACTCTTGAGTTTTTGGAGGAGAATCGGATAGCGGGATTTCAATTGGCCTTTGGGTGAATATTAAATCATTCCTAACAGTACTGGTAATATGAACTTGTGTTTCAAGACGAAGGGCTTGATTCAGATCGTGCTGAGCTTTCCAAAAAAAATTCAAATGACTCAATATCTGGGATCCATTATTAAAATGTTCGACTTTAATACTGCTAATATGACAATGAGATTCTTTTTCATATGTAGAATACTTCGATGAGGTCTCATAGCAGCTATTCACATTTATCCATCCACACCCTGTTAAATTGTATTCTACTAGAAATTTCATAAAACAAGGAATGTGTCCCTCATATACTTTGCATTTATTACCCCTCCAAACAAATTCTGTTAAATAGCGAGTGATTTGGAGTATCCTTTCTCCTTGCGTCAGTTTAATTCTTAGAAATTTTCCTTTTTCATCATATCCATATATACTAAAATGTTCACAAAACTCGTAGGAAAAAACAAAACTATCGCCAAAACTCTTCTCAATCTGTTGTTGAATATCAAATAAAAACTGTTCCTTTAATTCGTCATCTTCTGAGAATCCAACATATATTGAGGGGTAAAATCCATGAATTAGTAGACATTCTTTCAAACCATCAGTCGTACAACCAAAAACTTGAATTAATGAGAGCTTTTTAAGTGGAACCTTCGAAAATGGGATGATTCTCGAATCAAATGTTGGATCTGGTTGAGCGCTAATGCTATCAATCATATTTATCTGCAAAGATAACCCGTTTCGATGTATCATTCATTCAAAAACAATGAATAAAAACTGGCCCTACAAGATAAAAGCAGTGATATTTGACAATGATGGAACACTTATGGACACTGAATGGGCTCATACATGGGTTGTTGAAGAAATTTCAGGACAGAAAATGACTTGGGAGCTGAAATCACAACTTATGGGAAAGAATGCAATGGAATCAAGTACAATTATTTGCGATCATTTCTCTTTAAATGAGACTCCAAAAGAATTTTGCGATAGGAGAACACAGCTTCTCGAAAAATGCTGGGAAAATGTCGAATTGCTTCCAGGAGCTGAGTCAATCATTTGTTCTTTTTTCAAGGCTGGAATCAGAATGGCAATTGCTACATGTTCGAGGCGGATGGTTTTCAATCAGAAAATCCGAAATTTCAGCAGCCTGATGTCTATGATTGATCATAGTGTGTGTGGTGATGATGTATTAAAAGGGAAGCCCTGTCCAGACATATTTTTAGTTGCTCAATCTAAGTGGAAAAATATCCTCCCACAAGAAACACTAGTTTTTGAAGATTCTCCCTTAGGCATCAAAGCTGCTAATCTTGCTGGAATGGCTTCTGTGTATATACCTGATGCCAAAATTGATCCAATTAAATCGGTCGAAAATGAAAATGCTTGTCCTCAATACACATTAAAATCACTCCTCGAGTTTGATATGAACATGTTCGACTGGGGCGTCTAAACTGTGGTTTCGGGTACATTGAATGGACCGGTTACATAAATAAATACTATGAGTCTTTCTCGTAGCTTTTTAGTCCTTATATCCATTTTTTCCCTCTTTTCTCTGTTAATTTCCTTTACATTGAATGGAGTTATTAGTAATACCTTTTTTGCCGTATTGGTTGGGATAATGCAGTTGGGGATTGGGTCCTTTTATGGATATGCATTTTACAAACTTAGAAACGATGCTCAAAAGAAGAAACACTTGTTCCAAATATCCCTTTTAATATTTTATTCTTCATTGATTTGCTTTATCCTGTCTGGTGATTTTTTCACCAAGATTAGCGGCTTCAAAAAGATTTTTCATTCACTTTTCGTTATGTTGGGACTTTTTGCAAGCGCTTGGATCCCATGGTGTGTTTTTGTTGAAAAGTTCTTATTAGAAACTTTGAAGATGACCTCAAATCCCGAAAATATTCATAAGATAATATACTCTGTTCTGTCTATCACTGTATCAATAATACATTCTATCCTTGTGAGCTCTTTTGACTCAATAACTGAGTTAGAAATGGTTGCTTCAGCAAACTTCAAAGTCATATACACAATGATCCTTGCGATTGTTCTTTCTGCAGCATCTGCAGCAATCATTGAGAATTCAACAAATAAAGAATAGATTCATTTATTATTTACATGAAGAATAGCTTGTGTATTGCATCATGTGGTTCGAGTCAATTCGGCCAATCAACACAAACCAATGATATTTCTATTCCTGTTGAATGCTCCATTTCTGGAATCGAGCAAATTAAAGCTGGTGGATGGCATAACGCTTGTATTTGCATCAAAGGGATTTCTTTCTGGGGCTGCAATAATGATCAACAAATCCCTAAGGCAAGCTCAAACCTATTAAGATCTCCTTCTTCATACCAAGTTGCCTATGATTTACATAATATTGCTTTAGGATCTAAGCACACTGTTTTGCATTTGAAAAATAACTCTATACTATCTTTTGGTTCAAATTCTAATCTCCAGTTGCCCCCTAATGTGGTTTCTGATGTAATTAACGTTTATGCCAAATTTGAGGCCTCAGCTGTTGTTACATCTAGTAATTTGGTAATATATGGGATTGGTTCTGGGCAAATTTCGATCCCTATTGATGGAATTCCAAAGAATGTGGAGCTTACAACAAAAGGGTGCGCAATTCTCACGGAACAGAATAGACTTTTAATATACGAAGGAGATTGCAAAGTATCAGAATTCGATGGTGTTATTTCTGTTGCTGCATCAAGAAAGAAAGTAATTTTCTTATCTGCTGATTCTCGAGTGTTTGAAATTGAAGGAACAGATAGAATACAAGTTGGAGGTATTCCTGAGATCCCTATCAAAGTATTTGCTGGGAGTGCCCACTACGGATGTGTTACTTTTGAGGGCAGCTGCTATATGTGGGGATGTGGAACAAGAGGACAGCTCGGAAATGGTCTCTTTTCATACCAGTTCATACCCCAAAGAGTAATTATCGATCCAAAAAAAAGAGTTATTGATGCATGTGCCGGAGAAGATCATTCTCTATTCCTCTTAACCAAAGAAGAGGTGTTCATGCCCAAAAAAAAGTCGTATGTGAATAATCCCCTTATTGAGTCTCATAAGAACATGAAAAACATTGAACTATCCACATTTGTTCCTCCTGAAACAGACATAAGATTTTAACTGTAAACTATTTATTTCCAGAATACATTGATGTTTTGTGCATTAATCCATAGAATTCATCGAAAGTAATGATGCCGTCATTGTCTTTATCAGCATCTTCAAAAATCTTATGGATCTCTTCATCAGTCAAAGGTTCGCCAATTTCCAAGCCGATTCTTTTAATATCACTCTCCCTTATTCCTTCAATATTATCATCCGCAAACAATCTGAAAGCCCGGCGAATCTCTTCATCTGGGTTAATTTCATCCCTTTTTTTAGTCATCATTTGTATAAACAATGGAAGTGATATCATTCCATTTGATGATGGATCAATATCCCCAATCATATGCAAAATCTCCTTTTTTGTCGGCTCAAATCCAATGGATCTTAGCGCAATTTTAATATCCCTAACCGAAACCATCCCATCTCCATCAAAATCAAGCATCTTAAATGCTTCCTCAATTTCAGCTCTGTGATCATCAAATAACTCTCCCTTCCCTTTGGGGTTGTTTCTTTTCATTTGTTTACACGAATAACGATTAAAGAGGTTATGGATTTGGATCCATGATACAGAAACATTTATTGTATTGTGAATCATAATCAAGTCAAACATAATATCTCAATATTTCAGAGCATGGTTATATAAAGTTATCAATAAACAGTAATAAAATTACACAGATTCCATAGAAAAAGTTTTTTGTTTGAAAATGATTGCGGTTTATCATTTTGATGTTGTTTGTGTTGCTGATGGTGGTAAAATCCATTAATTGTACATACATATATGAATCCAGAACATATCCATTTTTTGATTCTATAAATGTAAATGATGGTGAATCTGTTTGTTTAGAGTCTGGGTTACATAATACCGTTTATAGTCTTCATTCTTTGCCAGAAAACTGCTCTGTTGAATTTTATGAGAAGTCTAGGAATAATACACAGCTTCCTTTGGTGAGTTCAGCTAGTTTATCGGATACAAAAATGCAATATTTTAGCCTCCATCAGTTTTCGAGAGTAAGAATTGTTTCTGGGAAAAATAGCCAAATGGTGTCGTTTTCCTTCGTTTCTATTAAAGATATATGCGCTCAGGGGATTTATACAACGAATGCCTTGGAAGGAGTGATTTCTTCCAAAACCCCTATTAATGGTATACCAGCACCGATCAAATACATGCAAGATAGATGTTTTTTCATCGGTGGTGTTGCACAAAAAATGAACATTTCGATTGAAATCCAACATGATTCTAATGATGCTGTTTTTTTAATCCGAAGGAATTTATCTGATGAATCTTTATTTGCCTACTCTTCTAATAATCTGATTAATCGTAATGTAACCCTAGGTTCGCATGAGTTGCCCGCAATTATTAGGCTCCAGGCTTCTTCAATAAGGACAAGTCGAAGTATTGAAATTCTACTGTCAGGTAGTGGAACTGTCCCGGCGCGTATTGCAAGCCAAGAATTCGTTGTTAGAGAACTATTTGATCTTATTGCTTGGTTAGAAGAAAAATGGCTTCTAATAGTAATACCATTAGCAATCTTTGTTATTTTTATTGTATTTGTTCTCGTATTCATATGCTCTAAAATCAAAAAATCCAACAAAGTAGCTGACAACACAGAGTACTCAGCTTAGAATTAAATGTATTGTTTTATAAAATGTTCTTAATAAGGGTTTTGAATTGTGAAAAATATATTTTTCAGATGGTTCTGTTTTTATTCTTTCCATTATCTTTTTCTGCTTCAATATCACAGTGCAATTTTGTATCATTGTCTTTGAGACCTATTGATTATATTTCATCATCTGAAAACTTGCATTTGAGTCATTGCAGTTTTAATAACATAACATCTCCATCAGGAAATGGGGGAGCTCTTAGATTTACATCACAAACTTATAATTTTACCATTATATTCACATGTTATTCATTTTGTTGTAGCGCTACCGGATTTGGGATGACAAGCGCATCGGATACAAAAGGATTTCACCAAGCCAATTCTTGCTCCATTCAGTACTCCAGCTACCAAAATAATATGGGATATCATGCAGGTATTTATTTTATTCGTGGTTATCAAATTGTAAAGGACATTAATACGTCCAATAACTACATATCAGCATATGCAGGGATTGGATTTGAATCATCTTCCTCATTGCAATATTCATATTCAACTATATCCAAAAATATAGCTAAAGATTGGGCGGCTTTATGCTATAGGTACTCAGGTATTTATAAATCTGATTACATTAATTGTGTGAACAATTCTCAATTATCCTCCTCCTGGGCAATTGTTTCCGTTGCTGAAGGCAATTCTGTAATGTCTAAATGCGTATTCCTCTTTAATGGTATCATTGGATCTAAAAAACTTTTCAGATCAACAGGCTCTTTAACAATCCAAGATTCTAGCATTCAGACTGATTGTTCAAATGAAGGAGCAACCATCTCCAACTGTAACACATTGAATGTGCAAGTACCCCTTGACCACTTTAAATCTAGAGTATGCGGATATGATGAATATTATACACATGATACAAAGAATAGGTACAATAGATTGATGTTTTTGCTGGGACTTGTTATTTTCTAATTTATTAAATGGACAGTTTTGCAGGTTACTCATCTTCTTTTTCTGGTTTTGTTGATTATTCAAAATGTTTTCATCAGTTAAGCACTTCGTGGATGATTATTGGAGCGATCCTTTTTTTTGGTACTATTATTTCCGTTATTCCACAAATACAGATAGTAATTTCCAATAGGTCAAGTTTTGGACTAAATACAACATCAATATGGATAACTAGTTTTTCTCAGTTTATAATGATTATTAACATGATTTGCTTGCATTCAAGCGATTTTTCAGGAATTATCCAACTCCCATTTTCTGAAACATGGCAAAGAATGCTCACATTCTGCAATATATTTATACTATGGTTCATGTATTCTTTTATTCCTTATCTTAGCAATATATTTTTCGACAAAAAATCCAGGCCTGCACGACCTAAACCCACGATAGAGCGGGATAGGAAAGTGAATAATACCATGATTGTACTTTTATATATAGTTCTCGGTCTATTAATTACAATGACGCTTGCAAATGGTGTTATCCTTGGCTTTACTGGTCCATTGATCCGGAGTATTGGTGGTCTACTTGGTACTATTGCCACCGCCCTTGTGTTTGCTCAATATCTCCCACAAATGATAACCACATGCCAGCTTAAAGATCCCGGATCTCTATCACTACTTATGCTTATGATTCAGGCACCTGGTGGTATGATTAACTCTCTTTTTATGTGGCTTGGAAATAAAGATCATTGGACAACATGGATCTCGTATTTTGCTGCTTCTATCCAACAATTTATTCTTTTAATGATTGGATTTTATTTCAAATGTAACAAGGAAGAAAATAAGTATGAGTCGTTAATGAATGCCAGTCCATCAACTACTACAGAAATGCTAAGTGATAGGTAAATCTGTTATCTATATTTTTTTGAATTTCTGTTTTCTCCATTCAATTTCATGATCTTTAATGCCCATAATCATTACAATTTATAAATAACTATAGACAATAACGAATGTAACGATATTCACAATTTTTGTTTATAGTACCGTAACTGTTGCCGATTACAAAGGTTATGATTAAATTTTAAATGCAGATTTATATTTTGAACTAATTATATTTCTCCATTCTCAATATTTGTTGACATTATTGTGACCAACAGGGGTTTTTATTGAAATTCAAAATTGTGTTTTGAAAAAGAATTGTGTTTAGTTTTATTTAACAGTATTGATAATAATGAAAAACGCGTCAATGTCAACAACATCAACTTTGAGCGAAGGGATTTCTGATTTGAATAATGATGGGAAATATAATGGAATGATAAAAATGGGAAGGCTGAAAAGGCTAAAACTGGTTTTATATTCTCTATTCACCTTTTTGCAAATGGTAGTTCCACAGCTTTGGCCAATGCACTATATTGTTAGTCTTCTTAGAATTGCACAACTTGCTGGAGCATCAATACCAGTTGCCAACCCATTCATTTATCAAGATGGTACACTGATCAAAGAAACAATATCTGTGATCTCATGTTCCTATAATTACTTCCCAAAGGGATCATTTCTTCAATTTTCAGAGTATCTTCTTTTTGGTTATTCATGTTTGATCTTATTATTTATAATTATCTTAATCCATTCTTCAAATTCTCTTGTAGAAAAAGGAAAACTAACATCAGGAATTTCAATTTTTATATCAGTGTTTATGCAAACAATTGGATATATAATGCATCCTCCAGTTTTCTCTTTGATAGGGGAATCAATTGTAGCAATCGTAAACAAAAAACTACCTGATAAAACATTCATATTATCAGTTTCCATTATTTGTTCCATAATAATGTATATGATATATTTTTCATTGTTTTCCAGAATTTTCATGGTGTCACTGCAGTTCAATCCGGATTCACTCCAAACAGTACAGGGTTCTTTTTCTTCAAGTTTAGTTTTGTATACTTCATTACTCTCACTTCTATTGAGTATAAAAGATAATACAGATTCGAGGTTGGGATATATTCCATTGTTTTTCTCAATGATTATTTATTATCAATTATTCAAAAAATTAATTCTTGGTTCAACAATCATCAATGAAAACCATAACACTCATGTACTGGCTTCATCATTTTTTGGAGCTTTCCTAACTTTGATTGTTGTTGCAATCGAGATGTCACAACAAAAAATTGGAGATTCATTCGTGTTTTTATTAATACTATTATATTTTCTCTGCTTTTTATTATCTGCAAAAATATTGAAAAGAATAAATACTAGTCATTTAGTGAAACTTGATTGTATTGAGTCTGATTCTTCAATTATTCCATCAACAATCACAGAAAAAAGCATGATTAATACTATTGTTTCAGGGTTCGTTTTTTCTCACCCATTATGTAATAGTCTTAAAGTTTTTAATATTTTAATGCAGTACCATAGTGATAGCATAGAATTACTCACTACATATGCCAAATATGTTGCTATATACCCTGAAGAGTCAAAAACACTTGACTGGATCAAGAAACAAATAGATAATTCATTAGATAAGGGTTCATCATCTAAACTAATTTCAATCCAAATTAAGTCATTAATTCAAAGAAGAGAGTCAAATTTAACCCAAACACTGAGGAAAAAACTTAACGAAATCTCTAAAACAGTTGCATCAACAAAAAACAAGGTAAGAAATTTGTGGGATATCATTCTCCAAGGTAATATATCAGAAATGGAATCTGTCCTTAATCGAGCATATAAAGCTGTAGAAAACAACCAAAGAGAGTACAATCATTTACTTATACAATATCCAAATAATTGTTATGTTACACGATCATATGCCGCATTCTTAAGGGAAATACTAGCAGATCAAAATGGGTATTTGGAATGGCTGGACAAATCAAAACAACTTAAAAGGGGAAGAGCCATTATGGCAGATGTAACTTTTGAATTAGGATTGCATGCATTTCCACATTTACCATCATCTGTTAGAATGGTTCAAGAAGTGTTTTCTTCAAATGATATAGAAAGTGTGAACCAAGAGATAGAAATTGAAGAGAGCATAGAATCTGCCCAAACAAGATTTAATAAGTACTTATCTCAAAGAATATCAACAATCAGAATGCCATCAGTGAGAATTGCAGTAATTCTATCGATTTGTTTGGTGGTATTAATTGTCTTTTTACCTATTTTGTATTTATTGTATAATCTAAACCCATTCATTGATGAGATTTTAAACCCACTTGACTTTATGATGTCAATTTCTTATATTAGATCCTTGTGCTACCAGTTTTCATGCTTAGGAACAAGATGGGCAATGGAAAAACTTCCAGAAATTGGAACGAATGATACTCTCTTCCATGACATTGATTATGGCTCCTATTTACCAAAGAGCTTTGGCGAATATACAAAAACCAAAGATCAAGTAAACTATTTAGCAAGAATTGCTCCAATTATTGCTCAAAAATCCAATGAGTATAGGTCTTATAAAACAGGAGATCATGTTTTTGATCAAATAAGAAAGCTTTGCTTCAGTCAAACCATTGATTTTCAATTCTTTCAAAACATATCAACATTTAAATGGGTTAAAATGAGTATTCAAGATATTATCATGGATGCTGTGCTCCAAATCACTACTTTCATTAGTGCAGAAACTGTGAATGAAACATATTTGAATAATCCAGGACTTCTTAACCCTCGAAACAATATTATTGTTTCTGGAACAGCAACAAGCCAGGCCCTAGATCTTCTAGCTAAGTATCTTGAAGAAACTGATTTAAATCTTCAAATCATTTTCACTCAATACCAGCAATATTATATTGTTATTTCAGTATTTGTTTTCTTTTTAGTGATGTTCATTGCAATAAACAGGATAAATAGAGAGAAAATGACAATATATAAGTGCTTAACATCATTACCAAAAGGTATTGTTGGTTCAATAATTGAAAGCATGAGAGTTGTTCACAAGGAGGGTATTGATGGTACAAAAACATCAGATTCGTACAGTGAGATAAGTAAGCAAGAAGAATCAATAATCAAGGTATTTAATAGTGCATCTGAAATTAATTCTGGGTCTTCAAATCAGTTTTTCTTCTTTTTCCTGATATCCTTGATGCTAGGTTTATCAATTTGGTCATTTTATACGATATGTGGCCTCTACAAATCAGAAAGTCAGATAATGACTCAAGTTGCTCCTCATATTGATTATTTGCTTGGAATAAGTGGATACATTTATGGGATATTCTCAACACTATACTCTATGATATTGCCAATGAGTGGATATAAAATTTTATCACCTGATCCATTTTATATTTTGGCAAGAATGGCACCCAGACAAGTAGCATATAATAAATACTACCATAATCTAAGGTTTGGTGAGGAAACAAGTAATCGTTTGCCTTATGTTGGGATCAAAGATGGAATTGAACATGCTTCAAAGCTTACATTTTGCAAAGACTCAAGCGGCATACCAAATAGCATAATGGAATTCTTTAGTTGTAATGATCCTGATACCAATTTGTTGCTTCTTGAAATGTTAATATTTAGAATTATTCATCCATACTCAGTGCTCCGTACCAACATCTCGACCAAAGAGGATCTAGTGAATGAAGCATGGTTTTTAGGATCAATTCTATTATATGATACATATTTATTCCCTATGTTCGAGTTCGTTATTGATAGGTTAACCAATCAACTGGTAAATACTCTTGGGCCAAAAATGCTTCCAATTGGATTTGCTTTGGTAATGATATTATTGATTGAAATCGTGATTATTGTTCAAATAAGAAGAAACCAGTCGATTCTCACATATTGCTTATCCTTGTTAATTCATTGTCCTTCAACTACTATTTCTTCGAACAAAAGGATCATGAGTATTTTATCTGGTGATTTTTCTCACTCATATGAAGACATGACCCTCAGAAATCAAGAATTTTATTCGACCCTTGTTGACAATCTCCCTGATTCAGTTTTGTCTTTCGATACTGAAGGAAATATTCAAATAATGAACAACTCGTGCTGTACCCATTTTTCTGTAAAGAGAGATCAATACATCGGGAAAAACATCTCTTCCTTTATAACTCAAGACAGATTCAGAATGAATTTCGAAGAATTTAAAAGAAAATCTAGTTCAATAGAAGGCTGTAATACAGAAATACAAATTGCCGAAGATAAGCTAATTGTTCATTGTAATATGTACACTTTCAATGAAATGTCTTTCATATTTATGGGAGATACAACTCAGTCAACAAATTATTATAAGCTTATTGCTGATGAGAAAGCCAAGAGTGACATGCTATTGTCATCAATATTGCCTTCGATATTAGTCCCAAGAGTGTTAGCGAATGAAAAAAATATAGCTTTTTCAGTTCAAAGTGCTACTGTTGTGTTTATAGATATTGTAGGATTTACACCATGGTGCTCAAGCAATAGTGTTACAAAAGTGATGAATGTTCTTAATACCATATTTAGGGATTTTGATTCAATGCTTGCAACACATCCAACAATGACAAAGATTAAGTGCATTGGAGATTGTTATATGGCTGCTGGTGGTATTTTCTCAGAATCTACCCAACCATCAAAACACTCGAAAGATGTGGTTGACTTTGGAATTGAAGCCATTAATGCAATAAAAAGCATTAATGAGAGGCTTGGAGAAAACATCCAAATTCGAGTAGGTATTAATACAGGAGGACCAATTGTTGCAGGAGTTTTAGGAGTATCAAAACCAACATTTGAAATACTTGGGCCTACAATTAATACATCTCAACAAATGGAGCATACGGGTGTTCCAATGCAAATTCATATTTCAAGATCAGTTTATGAATTAATATATGGAGGAAACTATAAAATCAAAGAAAGGGGCCAGACTGCAATAAAAGGAGGTAGCGTGCTCACCTACTTAGTTCTACCAGAATAGAAAATGATTAACCAATAAATAGTATAGAGAAAAATAAAAAAATGTCTTATTGTTTTTGCCAATCTGGCTCAATGTAGAAACCTTTATATCTCCTTCACATTGGCCACCGATAAAGTGAGTCAAGGGATATGTTTTAGTCACTCCGTTTTGACTTGTTGTTCCTTGATGATGTATCCAATTATTAGTTATTGAGTAACTTCCTCCTGAATCAATAGAAAAAAGAGACCCGGTGTTTGCTGAAAGGATACATTTCTCAATGGTTGTTGAAGATGCTCCAGAGTAAAATACTCCCCATGTACTTGCTGTATTGTTAACAATATTGCAATTCTCAAACAAACAACTACAATATCTTATTCCAATAACAATTTCTTGAGCAAAATTAGACTTAAATGTGCTGAGTGACACATGTGGATTCGTCAAATATAAAAAATGAACACCAGCATAATCATAGTTTGTATTTGAAGATGAATTAAAACCCTCTAAAAGACTAGAACCTGTATGAATATAAACTGAATACTGCCTCCCTGTTAAAGACGTGGAACAGCACGCCATTGTTGACGTTATCAAATCATTTTTTGCTGAATTTGCCGCGCACAAATCAGCAAATTGGCCATAACCGTTAGAATAACACTTGTAAGCACAAACTTTGGCAAATACGGTACCTATTGACATTTGAACAAAAACTGCGCCCCCTCCATTAACAGAAGAACACCCATCAAATAAACACGACTCAATTAGTATATAAAAATTACTCCCATAAAAGTAAATTGCTCCCCCATAATTGGATGATGTCAAAACACTAAAAACACAATCAAGTGCATACAAATTCTTCTCAGATGATATTATTTGCTGGTTTTTCGTAGTTAAAGCCGATGTTTGCCCTGGAAAATAATATCCAAAATTGGATAACAATAAAAGAAGTCCCACATTCATAAGTTTAGGAATTTAAAGTGTAGGAATGGTACACAATTCCTCAGAAAAATATACGGTTAATTCAAGACTGGAAGTTTTTTTCTGAGCATAACAATCAAATTTAATTATGACAATGTTTCGAAAACTTTTTTATCTTGTTTTAAGACTGTGAAAAACCATTGCTAAAACAATATATAATCTGTTTGTTCAACATTTGCATTTTTTTACCATGAATTCTATCATTATCTATTCAACTTGAGCAATTTATAAAATAACTCACATTCAACATTCTGGGCTTCCTAATGAAAATGCTTCCTGTCTTGCTAGTAAAAACACTACTCAAGACAGTGATGGTGTCCATTAATTTTACCAAATGTCCAAACGGGCGAGATTGTTGGTGATGGTGAGAGATTATGGATATGGACTAGTGGTTTTTTCGAGTACTATATTTATATGGAAGAGTGGGTCGAGGACACAGTATGCTAAAAGAAGACAATGTCCTTGGATGATGAGATGGTTGTGTTAGATAGGGAGAATTCATTTCCCATGAATTCTCGCGTATGAGTAGGCTCTGATAGTAGAAGTAGATGAACTTCGTATCCATAACCGAAGGTGTATTGGTGTGAAAGGAAGAAAAACTTCTTCGTATATTGTACCTGTTCTTGGTGTCAAGTTTGTCCCCATGTTGTTCTCCAAACATACCATGCCCGTGTATGGGAAGTATTTCAGGAAGTCTGCTTGATGTGTTGACTGATAGAATAGGATATGATGAGCCTAGGCATCATACTATTGATGGAGAATGACATATGGGCCGAGTACGCATACATGTTCTCCTTCATCACACCACTACCTACATTGACATCATGCTTGCTTGTACACATACAAATGTTTCAGACTAGCACGAAATGTGATCAGGGCCATCACGCGAGTCATTGTCTTCACATACCCAAGACCTTCAGACCCTCTGGACTCAATAAAGAAAGAGATAAACCATTTAATTCATGTGTACTTTGCTTAAAATCCCAATAACAAGTGTCTCTCACAGCTCTTAAAAATCTAACGATACATATGACCAGGTAAAGTACTTTCTCGACCGAACAACCATTAATATGGATGGCGTGATATTTGACTTTAACGGGACATTATTCTGGGATACAAAGAAGCACCATGATGCTTGGTTTGAGTTGTCAAGAGTTGTTAGGGGATATCCATTTTCTGATGAAGAGTTTGTTAAACTTACTGGGCATACAAACCGTTCAATCATGCAATACTTATCTCCTGGTGAGCTGAGCGAACAAAAAATTCATGAGATGAGCATGGAAAAAGAAAAAATATATCGTGAATTATGCCGAAAAGATCCTGATAATCTTCATTTGGCTCCAGGAGCTATTGACTTCCTGAATTATCTCCGTGATAACAAAGTACCCAGGACAATTGCCTCATCATCTGAAATAACTAACATTCGTTTTTTCATTGAGGTTTTTAAACTTGAACAATGGTTTGATATCGATAGAATTGTATATGATCAAGGGTTGTTTCCAGGAAAACCTTTTCCAGATATTTATCTTAAAGCAGTTGAGGTATTGGGATTAGATGCGTCCAAATGCATAGTATTTGAGGATGCTCAAGCTGGCATCGAATCAGCATACAAAGCAAAAATAGGAGAAATTTATTGCATTAATGGTGATTCCAAAAAAGATTTTGCTCATCTTCCTGGAGTTACTGGAGTAATCAATGACTTTAATGACTTTGATAGGAGTATTATCATTACTAAACACTAGCCTGATTTCATACAACACTACAAATTTTTTCAATAATGGAAGTCGTTTCATCAGCAATGCTTAAATTGTCCCTTATTTTCTCATTAATAGAGTTGCTCACAATACTCATAACAGTTGTCGAATACTGGGCTTTGAGTTGGTGGGTGTCGGCCTTTTTCATTATTCGCCAGAATATTTTAGCATGATTCAAATCTGATTCCTTGATACATATGGAATAATAATGGTGTATTTTTTCAAAATCAAAATCAATTTCATTTGCCAATTTGTTAAACAATGAAACAAAGAGGCCTTCTTTTCTTATTGAAAACAAAAAATCAAATATCGCGCGACTTTGGAAATCGTCTAATAAAACTATATCATTATGATTTTCAAGTATGCTCAATGAGCGATACATGATTCGTTTAAACCCGAATAATCTATTTAAGTTATTGATTTGAAGATTACCAGCTTCTTGATAACAAAAATTAATAGCATCTAATGCATCATCAATATATACATTCCCTCTCATATATTGTGCACACTTGTATAAATACATCACCTGATCATGTTTGTCAACAAAGTAAGGGTTTTTTATGAGATTTTCAATCATTCTATGAATTCCATCGGCCCATTCTGGTATATAATTTGATGAAAAATAGACTCTTGTGAGATATTCGACAGAATTTTTTAAAATTAACTCGCCATTCAATAAGATTCTGTCTTCATTGTTAAATCCATTAGCAAAAAAATCAAAAAATAGTTTTGTATCATTCAAAAAGATATGATTTTGGGTATTATTGTCTGTAGAACCCGCTTTTTCCCCAAATTGTTCAATTGCCTGGCAAAAGTATTCAATATAGTTCTTTATCGTGGAAGTGGATCCATCTATATACTTGACCATCCCTAATTTATAGAACCTCTCGGAATAAACATTTGGGATAACAAAGGGAATTATTCTGATTGGCAAATGCTTCACATTGCTATTCAATGATGTTTCATTAATATTGTATATCAAATCAGCAACAAAATTGTCGATGCTGCCCCCTTTTTCTAGTATTTTGGAATATTTACATTTAATCTCCTCCCACTTCGTGAAAAATTGCAAATTATCGCTTTTCCTTGCAATATTGATGAATGAATCGATATGTTTTCGCCTTTCTTTCAAGAAATTACTGGTGTCTTTATAAAAAAGATTTATCAACCCAGTTAATTCTCTCTCATCACTGTCATTCATTTATATATGTGACTTATCTCCAAAATGATTCATGGAAAAAATGAAACTTATTCGAGTGTTTTAGAACAAACATATTTTAGGAATTTTGTTGGAAATCTGAAATGGATATGCCAAAATGAACAGACACATATGTTTAGGATGTATTATTTGGTCAAAATTCTCTTAGAAAACGAAATAGAATTTGATCTAATGAATCTGCGAATTATGGGAAATTTTGGTATTAATGATGCAAAAAAGAATAATATAATTCATAAAAACATTTTCTCTGATAATGATCAAAAAAGGTTTTTGCTAATTCCTTCAGAATTAGGGTTTGGATTAAAAAGTCGTATTAACGAACTGGATTCTTTAATAGAAAATAAACACCATGTATTATTCTATATCACCCACAGTAGTCCTTTCGTTTATTTGATTCACCAAGCCTTTTTAAGGAGAAATTCTGATGATTTGTTTGAGTTTTTTAATGAAAATGTTATGCTGTTCCCTTTCTCACTCTCCCAAATACAAAAAAGACTAAAATTTAAGATGGATGATTGGTATAAGAGCTTTTTGGTACTTAACCCCTATGTTTCAGATGATAAGCTTGTTTTTATTTTTTCTATGTTTTTCCAGGCCTTGGAGAACGAGATAAAAATAAGTTCGAGTGGGGAAAGTGAACTATCCCAAATTGGAGCAGATTTCTCCTTTTTTCCTCAGGATTCGGATTTTAGAAAAGACATTTCATTCTCTTACTATTGCAGTCAAGAACAAATCCGTGATGTTTTTCCAAAATTCAATAAATCAAATATCAAAAATGCAAAGAATACCACATATAGTCCATCAGAATGCTTTTTGTTTCCAGATTCTTCATCTCAAAGTAATTATTACAATGATGAACTATTGATCAGAAAACAGCTTGAATTAGATAATTATATTAAATCGATTCATTATGTACGACTTTTGGATGAATATGCATTAGCGAGTAGCCAATATTTCAAAAAATTATTCCCATTAAAGAATGATTTCACATTTCAGGATCATTTTTTGAGTGAAATAGCGATAATAAGAGAATTTTACCAGAATAGTAGTTTACCATATCACATTGTGATTGACTTAATTCCAGATAAGATTTATAATGATTATTCGCTTCTCAATCAAAGAATCATTGAAACAATTCTTAATAGACCCCATGATAAATCTCCCGATTGTATTATTGATTCTGCACTGAATGACACCAAAAGGAATATATTTCTTAAAATACACATATTATCAAGCATTCCTGGAATCAAAGAAAAAATTGTTTCATACCCTTATGACAATTTAATTACCAATTATGTTATGATTCAAAAGATTTATAATGATTTATCCCAATCATTCGACATTGAACATAAATCATTTGCTATTGAGATATGCGATGTAATATATAAGCTTTTGGGACCCAACGATAAAACAGCCAAATGAATAAATCTGATATTTCTGGATTTCTTGAAAGGAAAAGAGTTTTTTTCTTTTGGTCGAAAAGGTTTTGCTCTTTGTCTGGTACTACATTTCAGTGCTTTAAAGATGAAGAAATGTCTAAACTTGATATTGAGTTTCATGTTTCTCCTCAAACCAAAGTTGACATATTGCTACCACCTCAAGATTTTAAATTCCAATTATCAGATGATGGGCAGGAGACTCAAGTATATAAAGCAGATTCAAAAGATCAACTAATGAGATGGGTATTGGCACTTCGAGGATGTACTTTTGAGAATCCAAATATATCGATGTCTATGTTTCGTATTTTATCTGTGATAGGTAGAGGATTTTATGGGAAAGTTATGCTTTGTCAATCAAATGAAACCAATGAGGTTGTGGCGATCAAAACAATTCACAAATCTAGACTAATTATGTCCAACAAAGTACATACAGTAATCGCGGAGCGTAATATTTTGGCCAAAGCAGCTCATCCATTTATTGTGTCACTCCGTTTTGCTTTCCAAACTCCTTCAAAGTTCTATTTGGGTCTTGAATTTGCCTCTGGAGGAGAATTGTTTTTCCACATTCAGAAGCGTGGGAGTTTTCCTATTGCTGATGTTCGGATATACATTGCAGAAATTGCACTTGCTTTGAATCATCTTCATGAACTTGGGATACTGTATAGGGATTTGAAACCGGAGAACATTCTTCTTGATGATCAAGGGCACATTAAGCTCACCGATTTTGGCTTATCAAAAGATATGGATTACTCAGATTCCACAAACACATTTTGTGGAACATCAGAGTATCTTGCTCCAGAAATAATTAAAAAAGAGAGATACGGGATCGGAATTGATTGGTGGGCCCTTGGAATACTTACATATGAACTTTTATTCGGAATAACTCCATTTTGTCATTCAAATAGGGCTCGATTATTCCAGAATATTATTGAAAAAGAGCCTGCTTTTCATCCATCAGTTTCTCCAGAAACAATTCAATTTATTACTCTTCTCCTCACAAAGGACCCAATGAAGAGGCCTACATTTGGACGAATTGTGGAATTACCTTTTTTTGAAGGAATGAATTTTGATGATGTACTGTCAAAGAAATATAAGCCATCATTCATTCCAAGAGTAGAAAATAGAGCACCAGTGAATAATTTTGATAGTGAATTTACCAAAGAGACTCCTGCAGATTCATTTGTTATGCCAGTAATGGGATCTGCGGAACAATTTCCAGGCTTTTCCTATGTTGATAATAGAGCCATAGATTCTCCTTTATCCCCAAATTCTGATCCAGATCCATCATCAAATTCAAACATTGTCCCTTCAGTGATCACTGATAATTTGCTTGCTGTATCACCTCCAAAAAATACAATTAACGAAAATATGAATGATAACTTCTAGTTTATATTTTCTCGAGCAATTTTCTCCTCTGCTTCAGCCAAAACTTCGGGAAGGGGCGGTATTGCTCCAGCCTCTTGTGCTAATCTGACTGTTAGTGGGATTTCGAGGGGTGGTGGCATTTGAACTATGCCTTGTTCTAACGGTACATTTATATCTTTTGGTATCCATTGAAGTTTTGTCTCATCAAAATCAAAACATTGAGAAGTCCATTTGATTTGATTTTCTTCGAGCCATTTTTCTTGTTTGTCCTGTTTTGCAATATAAGCAAGACGAATCTCTTGAGCCGAATCCAATCTGCCTTGCTCAATATACTCCTTGACCCGATTCCATATTCTTGTAGATTCATATTCACACATTTCTTCAATTGGGGGCTTCACAAGAACTGTAGACTTTGACTCCCTTATATCATAACAGACCCATTGCTTTCCGGTTCTTAAATCTTTGGCCTTCAAATAGGCAGACCATCTTCCTTCGAATGTTATCAATGTCTTCTTGGTGTTTGAGTCAAAAATCTCTCCATGTACAGTATTATATCTACCAAAGAAATATCCTTTTTCATCATATACCACCTTGGCACCAATACCAGTTTTTTCGCATGAAAACACTGCCGTTCCTGCAATTTCGCTCAGTAACTTTCCGACAAGAATACCTCTCCCATAGTAATTTGGTATTCCAAAATCATAAACTTCATCATACTTTCCAACTTTGATTGATAGTTTCGATTTATCCTCATCCATAAAAGCTGCAATGCTATTTCCCAAAAACTTAGAATGCATTTCGATATGTCCATAAACGCGAATATTTGCTTCTTGGTCTTTATAGTTAAAAGCAGCAACTGGCGGTGGATGATTCATCAATTCAGAAACGTAACTTCCTATTGGTGTTCCGTCTTCAGTGCAAAGAAGAGCTCTAATAACTTCTCCTTTTAATGAATTGAATGGAACTTTTGGACTTCTTGGACCTAGATGACACCCATCCGCTAACCAAACACAAACTGTCAGCATTCTGATTGCAGGATCATCCTGTTCATTCAGCGCTCTTAAATTAATTGCTGTCCTACACCAATCAGAAAATCTCTCTACAATAGATCTCGTATCGAGAATAAATGAAGGGAATGTAACACGGGCCAAACTCATCCCCCACTTTGCCTGCTTGACTAAATGCCAAAATATCGAGCCCTGGACGGCAGGAACTTCTTCACTGAATTCTTGTCTGTCGATTTCTTCAATGGAACTCATAAATCTGCTGAAAACGATAAAAAATCACTTTCTTTTGAAAGTGATCGACATTTCAAACAAATTTACCGTTGGTTTTATTTATTTATGCGATTTTTAGGATGATGTGATGTGAGTTTATGTTTTGTAAACTTTGTAAAGAAGCCGCAAAACGGTTCTGACAAAAATGTCTTTGAAGAATACCCTTCATCAGAAGTGGATGAAAATTATATCACAGTACAGTTCTGCTCCACACGAGAGCAAATTGCTTGAGGAAGGTATTTTAACCCCTGAAGAATTTGTTGTGGCTGGGGATTGCTTGATTGCGAATTGTCCTGTTTGGGCTTGGTCGTCTGCTCCTGAAGGTCGTTCAGTTGCATATTTACCTGCTGATAAACAATATTTAATCAACCGAAGAGTGATATGTCAATCAAGGGCGCAAGATTTTGGAAAAGTTATGGAAGATGAAACTGATATTGGTGAAGGATGGATACAATCTGGTGAGTCTGCTGCTGTTCAATCTGTTGATTTGGAGGCTGATGATGAATGTGTAGATCTTGATGAGCTTGATTTAGATAGTGTTGAACCTGAAACAAAGGAAAAGCCAACAATATCATATAGAACATATGATATTACCATATGTTATGATAACTATTATCATGTAGCTCATATATATCTGTATGGTATTGATAATAATGGTATTCCTCTCACACTTGAGCAGATGTACAGCGACATTAGTGCCTCTCATGCTGAAAAGACTGTGACATATGAAGATCATCCATTTATATCTATGAAATTCCTCTCTATTCATCCATGTCAGCACTCCAATGTGATTTTGAGGCTTATTGAGAGATTAGATAATCCTGACAAGTTCTGCGCGCCAATGTATTTCTTCTTGTTTTTGAAGTTTATCCATACAGTTATTCCTACAATCGATATAAGCACACCTGCGATTGAGATTGGTGAGTAAAATTAATTAAATGGTAATTGTTTTATTCGTGTACCAAAACCTTGCTGTTAAGCTGTTTGTTGTCGTTGAAGTTAACGATGATTTGTTCTGGAACAGCATGCTCTTTGTAGCTGCCTGGGTCAGCTGGATCTGGGTATTCAAGATTGATACCAGATGAAAGGGAAGAATATAATGTAAGAGCCTTTGATTGTTCATTGATATAGATTTCCAATCCTTCGCACTTATCAACGTTGACTGTCTGGATGGTTCCTTCAAAGTAAATTTGAGATTTCTTAACTGCGTTAAGTTCCAATGTACCGATAACGTCGCCAGCAACAAGGACAACTTTCTCGCACTGAAGAAGAGAAATAGCCTTTACCTTTGTTGGGACTCTGATTTCACAGTTCTTGCATTGATAGAAGTTGAGTACATCTTCAATTCTAACATCCTTGATCTCTGGGGATTGTTTATCAAAGTATTCAACTTGAACTTGGCTTTGTCCAACCCTCTTAATGCCTGGGGGCTTTGGAGCAGCTTTGGCGGGGGCAGCCTTAACTGGAGCTGGGGCTGGTTTAGGAGCCTCAGCTGGTTTTGGAGCTTCAACTGGCTTTGGTGCTTCAACTGGCTTGGGAGCGGGGGCACCTGGAGCCTTCTTTTCAAAATCTTCAGCGGTGGCCTTACGAGCTCTAGCATTCCACTTGATTCCAATCTTTTGATAGTCATTGATATAGTCTGGAAGCTTCTTGCAGATACCAACAACACCATGAACCCAACCCATATGGTTTGCATCCTTGTTAAGATATTCACGAGAAATCTTATTTGTGTTGAATTCAACAGCACCTGTCATTTCCCTAACAAATTGTTCGGCTGAAGCACCGTAATTTGGCCATGTCAACAATGTCATCATTTCATTAGTAGCCTTCAAATTATTAATAAACTTTGTACGGAAGTGCTTATCACACCAAGCAACTCCTGCCTTCGAAATATCAAAAAGCCTCTTGAATTCAAGACCTTCATCTGGTTTTGCGTATCTCTGACCAGCAAGAATTACCAATCTGGTCGCTTCAACCATGTCAACAATGAATTGGGACATCTCTACAAGCTCGGGATCTAACGCCTTTGATGAATTGACAATCTTTTCAATAAGTGGTTTAAACACTTCATCATATCCAACAACAGCTGGGTAATCTTCGGTCTCCTCTTCAACATCAGCAACAGGGCCGCCGCACTTTTCAAGTTTGGCTGCTAATGCCTCTAAACGAGCAACAACGGATTCTAGCTTTTCCATAAAGTGATGTGATGATTTTGTATCAAACCGCATGTAAAATTCCAACCACTTTTTGGTTTACAAGACATAATGTGCCCTGCACTTTTTCTTCGCTGGTCTCCTTATAAAGCTGTGAATTTTTGAACCATGGCGGTTGTTCATTTGGTCTGAGATGCCGCCAAAAGCGAGAAAAGAGGACGAAATAGATCCCATCGAACTATTCAAGATGAAAAGATTGTTAAAAAACCTTGAGGAATCTAAAGGTGATGGCACATCAATGGTAACAATTTTAATTCCACCAGGTGACGCTGTATTTAGAATGAGGCAAAAGCTTGTTGAAGAACTTGGTACTGCTTCTAACATCAAAAACCGAGTTAATAGGCAATCTGTTGAAACTGCTATTACATCAGCCATTCAGAAGCTGAGCCTTTATAACCAAACTCCTCCAAATGGACTTTGTATTTTCTGCGGTACTGTTTTAGATAGCGAAGGCAAGGAAAAGAAGTTGATGATTGATTTGGAGCCATTTAGACCACTTCAACAATCACTTTACATTTGTGATAGAAGATTCCACACTGATCCACTTCAGGGGCTACTTCAGACAAATGAAAAATTCGGATTTATCATTATGGATGGTCAAAGTACTTTGTTTGGTCTTGTTGCTGGTAACTCAAGACAGATTTTGTACAAATTCAGTGTCGATCTTCCTAAGAAGCACAACAAAGGTGGTCAATCATCCATTCGTTTTGCTCGTTTGAGACTTGAAGCTCGTCATAACTATGTACACAAGGTTGCAGAGTTAGCAGTTCAACACTATATTCCAGATGGAGCTGAGCCCAACGTAACTGGTTTGATCCTTGCTGGTTCGGCTGATTTTAAGAATGTCTTATCACAATCTGATCTTTTCGATATTCGTTTAAGGACTATTGTGCTTGGTATTTATGATATTTGCTATGGTGGCGAAGAAGGTTTTAATCAAACAATCAAAATGTCTGCTGACCTTTTGAAGGATGTTCGTCTTGTTCGTGAACAAGAACTCATTCAAAAACTTCTTGATATGGTTGCTACTGGTGGTTCTTGCGCATTTGGTATTAAGGAAACAATGCTTGCTTACGATGCTGGTGCTATCGATACACTTATTATGTGGGAAGACCTTAAGACATTCCGATGTGTAATGAAGAATGATGATGGAGAAGAATCAATTCAATACTATACTCAATACCAACTTGAAAAGAATGAGCACCTTGCAGGAAGTCATTGCAATCTTTCTGATAAAGTATTGCTCACAGAATGGATGGCTGAGAACCACAAGCAAAAAGGCTGCAAATTGGAATTTGTCACAGATAGAAGCCCAGAAGGAGCCCAGTTTATCAAAGGACTTAGTGGAATTGGAGCCATGCTCAGATTCCAAATGGGCTTTGAAGAATATAAAGATGGTGAAGGTGCTAATGAAGGATTCGATGATGGTTTCGATGAATTCGAAGACTTGGTATAAAGTATTAAATTTGAATTTATTTTTATCGTATGTGTCACTTTTTATACTGATGGTTTCAGGAATTGTTAAATGTTGCTGTGGCGTTGGTTCCGGCATATGTTGGATAGCGATAGGTGTTTGGGGTGTTTTATTCTTAGGTGTTCTTGGAATGCTTATGAAAACAGGTCATAAAGGTAACATTGGGTTACATTACAAAGATAGTGAAGATCCAACTAAAATGGATTCGAAATATGGAAATATTTGTCTTGTAACAGTTTTCATTTATATTGCAATAATTATATTTTGTTCCTTCAATATCTGGTATAGGAAGAGCCATCCATGGAAAGATGAAGAAGATAATGCAACTGTTGCACAGTTTTCGGCCATCGGTCCAAATTCGTCTATCAATTCCGTAGTTAGTAATAAGTAAAGCTTCATGAATATGTAGATCATATTTAATAAACAAATTACCACTTATATTCTTCTGGCTCGGGGCATTTCATCCTAAGATAGAACACAAGACTATCAGTATTTTCTACATAGTCTTGTTCGATATCATTAGCCGGAATACTGTCATCACATGTTACATTTATTGCGAATGCAGGACCGTATCTTTGATAATATCCTATGGGCAAATCATTATATATTGAAGGAATTAGGGGGGATGTTGACTTTGCCAAAACACCGTTCGCCCCAGGTACAGATATGGCATAACCAAATCTCAAGTGGAGTGGTTGAAAACCGGGTTCTGGAAATATGTAGAAAGGCCTTGATGTGATGTTTGTCCAGTCGACAAACATGTTTGTTCCATCTCGCTTGTTAAAATCCGATCTGATTCCGTAATAGCAATATGTTATCTCTTTCAATGAGAGATGATGAAAGTTTGCAGGGTTTCCCATTGCATATCCATCCATTATTTCAATAACTGGATCGCTTGAATGAAAATGTTCTTTCAGATTTGTTACTATCCTTCCGTCAGACCATCTTCCGTCGCCAACAACATCCTGTGAGCATTTCGCAAATCTCATTGATCCTGCATATAGCCTGTCGTTATATTTATTATTGCAAGCTGTTAGGTTGTCTGCAATAACTTGAAAATATGAATTAGAAACTAAAACACCGGCCCCCCCTTGTGCAAAGTTCAAACACTGATTGTTATGTTTCTTTCCATAAACAACTTCAGGCCATGCACAATAAAACCTTCCAATCACTTTCTCGGTTTTATAGTCGTAATTTTGGAGAATATTGAGAATTGGTCTCAATATAGGAAATGAGTCATCATCAACGAAAAGATACCATTTTTTTTCTGGATATCTTCTGTATAAATCCTCCATAGCTTTAACAAACCGAGGTTGCGCTCTTTCCCAAGGAGATGGGAAAAATAAGTGTTTGGCGCAATATCCGAGTTCAACATACTCTATTTTTGTCGGTTGCGCAATTTTATCAAGTGTATGACTTCCATTCGTGGGGAAAAAGTCTGAATAAATAACAACGTGTTTGAATTGACGAATCCAGGTTTTGGCTGCAGTAGTCATTCTAGAAAAAACCATTTCATATCCAGACCATATTCCGACAGCAATGTCATCAATTGTTACATTGCTTTGAGGTGTACCATGAATTGCGAAAAATAAAAAAAGCATGAAAATAAATGGATTTACAGGATTTAAACACTGTTATTTAGAACCAAAGGCTGTCTTCATTTGCTGTTGTTTCTGGAGCTGGAGCTGGTTGGTCGTCGAACTTAGTATCGTTTGCAGGTGTTGTCGTTACATCATCAAAGAAATCTTCTTTAGGTTTGGCTTTTTCTTGGGAAACACTCATTGATGCTTCATCTGCAGCAACATCATCAACAAGGTTGTAATCATCGAAGTGGCCAAATCCGTCTTCAGTTTCTTCGCCATCATTGGTATTTCCAGTATTAAGGAATAATATTCCACCAAGAGCAACTAATATTACTGAACCTCCAACAATTGCATATAACAAAGTGTTGGATGATGGTTGTTCTGTTGGGTTTGGTGTTTGGGTTGGACTAATAATTTTCAATTGATTTGGATCGACAACTTGGTTGTTGGAATTCTTAACAACAACAACAGGTGGAACTTCTCCACCGGATTCTGTAGTGAGTTTAACATTTGTTGTGGTTGCAACTATGTTCAAAGACGAATCTGAAACATTCTTCCAGTCGTTAGAAAGAGATGTTTGGCTGTATTCCTTCAATTCAATTGGAAATTGTACCAAGTTTTGAACAACTTGACCATTTTCATCTTTGGCAACAGATATATTGAGTGGCTTATCAATGTTTTCGTTAATTAACTTGATTGTTCCTGATTCAGATGAAAGGATTGGTACTGTAACTTCTTTCCCGTCAGCAGATTTTAATATGAGACCAGTTGAGTTGAATTGAATCTCAGCAATATCACCATTATTTGTTCCAATTGATATATTTGTCTCTGAAGCACTTTCGAAATCAATATTTGAAGCTGTTTCAATACCAATCTTCAAAATAGACTTTGGAGCAAAACTCATTGGTGCTTTTGTTGATAGATTAAGTTCAACTTCACCATCAAGAGCGATAAGGTTCAAGGGTGCGTCGTTAACTTTATCAAATGTTCCAGTAATACTGAGTTTAGAATTGGCATCCATAACAAGATCAGATTTTGGTTTGAGGCTATTTGCAATATGTTTTGTTTCTACACTACTTACACCTTCGATTGAAAGATCATTAGGTTTATAGAAAACTACAGTGACTGCTCCACCAATGTTGGAAGTGAAAGTACCATCCTTAATTCCTAAATATCCTGGGCCAAGAAGAGCGTGTTTAAGGAACCTTGGCAAATGGACATAAGAATTGGCTGCATATTCAAAGGTTGGCATCTTAGTGGAACCAACCCTTCTAGATATACCGGTAATATTGAGAAGACCATTAATTGCAATTGTTCCATTGAACAAAGCCTCAAGAGAAATGATATCGGTAAACAGTGTATCAAACGTTAATCTACTATAAGATGTGAGTCCAGAAACAGTTGCGGAAGCAAGTGATTCTAGTTCCAACTTGCTCAAAGAATTATCCGAAATCATGAAATCAACATTAACATTTGAAACTTTCAAGCTGCTTGGTTTGTAAGTGGAAATACTTATACCAACAGTTGAAGTAGCCAAACCATCAATAATCATGTATGTTGGATTCATTTGTAGAATATCCAATGTAACTAAAGATTCTGCTACAATATAAAGGGAAACCGGTATGTTATTAAAATCACCAGCAGTAACTCTACCACTGAATACATTTGTATCAATTCTATTTCCAGTGCTGATATATGATGGGCACTTGGCTTGCTGACCTACACTGCAAATACATAATACTGATGACACATCGATAACTATAGGTGTTGGGAGAGGGGTTGAGGTAGGAAGTGGTGGTTCAGCAGTTCTAAGAGGAGACCTGGTTGGAAATAGAGTTCTAGTGACTGTAGGAACTGGGGTTTCTGGGGTTTTAAATGGAGTCATCTTGAGTGTATCCAAAGGAGAGGGGAAAGGAGTTAAGAAAGGAGTTTCAACAGGTGTTTCAACATGAGTAATGATAGGAGTTTCAAAAGGTGTCTCAACATGAGTTAAGAAAGGTGTTTCAACAGGTGTCTCAACATGAGTTAAGAAAGGAGTTTCCACAGGTGTAACGAAAGGAGTCTCTTTAAATGTGGCAGTAGGCTCTTCAACACCAGTATCCTCCATAGCATGAACATTATTTTCTGGCTGAATTTCTACCACTTGTTCGTTCATATCCAAAATAGAATCGATTTGATAAATTGAGTCTGAATTCTTTCGAGAAACAGTAAGACCAAATAATAAAAATAGAGAAATGATCATCCTACAATCAGATGTGAAATGAATGGCCCATGTTATCAAATTTCTTCAGAATTAAGTTGCTTTTTGAGAACAATGTTGACTTTTTGACAGATTGTAAAATTAAGAATTTCTGGGGTTTTTGTGAAGTTAAAAAAGTGGGTTTTTTTGCCTTTTTAAGTACCCGATTGGTTCTGAATTTTTGAGAGATTATTTTAACTTGACATTATTGTTTGAGAGTGTCCGATAAAAAACCTATCAAAAGGTGGTGTGGAAAAATAGAACGTTGGGACTGTTTAGACTTTTGAGGGAGGTTGATGGTTGTAGGATGATGATCTGTAAATGTTGGTTTAGAAAAACATGGTAAGGGAGACAATGGATATGTATATGGGAAGCATTGAGATTGATTTGAGAGAGAAGCGGGTGAAATCTTGGAGATCACAAAAATCGTCATAGGTACGGAGGATTGGGTTGAGGGTTTGGCATGGGATTTGGTCGAGTTGGGAGAGGGATTGGGGAGCGTGGCACATGAATGTGGAGAGGTGGATGAGTGAGTGGGTGGAGGTGATGCCGGAGGAAACACGTTCAAACATGCAGTAACTAGTTGTTGAGGTATTTGTGATGTTATCAAATATGCAGTTAAAAATATGAGCAAAAGCTGAACTGGAGTTAATTGGTGTTTGTGTGTTTTTCTGGAAAATACAGTTTGAAACCATGATTCCATATGGTCGGAAAGGGTTTAATGCTAATAAGAAATTGCCATTTCTGTTTTGGATAAAATTTGAATAAGATAATAAAATTGTTGATGATGTGCTGAGAGAATTGTCTAAAACCAAATGATTTGAGTTAAAAAGACTGTTATTCGTGTAAGTGAGGAAAACAATATTGCATGTTCCAGTAGGTTTGTGAAATATAGGGTTTCTACCCCCATTATATGAACAATTCATATTCATAATTTCTTGAATCCCTTTTTCAAAATACAAAGCATTATATTCTTCTGAATATGAATTTGCAAAAGAAGACATATTAAATATAAATTTGCAATCATTGATTAAATTTAAGTAAATTACTTTTCCATAATAACCGTTTGAATTTAAATTATTACAATAATAAATGCAGTTCTTTGTTAATGTAACCATTTTTGAGTTACAATTATGATAGAGTATGGCTCCTCCATAATTATTTGAACTACAATTATGGAAATTTGATTCAGTAATAAGCAAAAAGGCATCTGAATATCGAATATATATCGCTCCTCCATTTCCTGAACAACAGTGAGCAAAATGAGTGTTTTCAATGATTATTTGATCATTGGAGTATTCAATAAACAAGCATCCTCCAAGTGATCCTGATGGCGAGCTCCCATATCGAAATTCAGAATTGCTGATTCTTATGTTTTGAACTTTTCTACTATATTGAATCCCTCCATTAGAGTTAGCTACTGAACCAATGATTGTTAGGTTATCAACAGTAAGGGAATTAATATCATCCAAGTATAAAGAACCTCCATTGGAGCTAGAGATAGAATTAATATATTTTGAGTTTGTAATATTTACATTGTTAGATCTCTGAATATACAGTGCTCCTCCATATGAACCTGATGTTTTATTAATAGTCATTCTATCGATTTCCATTGAAGAGTTTTTACCAATATCAGAATACAGTGTTCCACCATAATATGTACTTAATGAATCCTCAATTGTTAAATTGCTTATTTGGATCAGTGATCCATTGGCAAATTGGGTGAAAATTGAACCTCCATGCAGGGACCTTGATTTTATGATTTTAGAATTGGTGATACTTACCATAGATCCTTTTAAACTCATTAAATACAATGATCCATTTTTTTGAGAAATACAATTTTTTAAAGTAACATTTTCAATAGTCATTATTGTAGAATTAATTAGACATACACTTCCGCCATTTCCATTTGAATTGCAGTTAATAAATTGAGATCCAGAGACTTCTTGAATGCTTGAATTGATTAAAAATGCTCCTCCTCCATCTTTGGCGGAAACTGTTGATTCAAAAATTGAGTCATCAATTAATATCTTCTCTGAATTGTGGATATATGCTCCTCCTCCTGAAGCTCCAGCATTGCAACTTTTGAATTCAGAACCAGAAATACTTGAAGATTCTATATTATTCATATATAAAGCTCCTCCATTACTATAAATTGACTTTCCCGAATAGAATTTGGTATTTGAGATTAATGAACTTGCAGCATTCCCAATATAGAGTGTTCCCCCATTATATGAGCTATTTGTCTTCTCAAACAAAGAATTAGTAACAAAAACATCATTAGCATCAATAATATATCCTGCTCCTCCCTCTATTCCTGAAGAAACATTCTTATATGTACAATTTTTAACCCCAATTGTGGGATTTTTCCAACTTGGGTTAACAAATTGTATTGCACCTCCCGATAAAGCATCTGATCTATTAAAAATAGTTATGTTTTCAATAACAAAATTCATCTGAGCAATAAAATTCATTGAATAAAACTTCTCATTATAATCTGGGTAAATTGTGGCATTGATCTGTCTTGCATCATTCGATACCGAAAACTTCTCGCTCCTCCTTAGTTTGAGCAAGGAATCCGACTTCCTTAATACATAGTAGATAAATAATCCTTCCATGTCCAAGAATAGATTTTGGTCTGACCTCTCAAGTTTTCAAAAAATCTATCAATTTTTCAATTCAATTGTTAATTGACAAATTTTTAACCGAAAAGTTTTTACAAATAATCGTCCTTTACGTTTACAAACAATGAGCGATGATTCTGACGGAAGCCCTGAGTATTTATTCGATAATGGGGATAGTGATGATGTAAAGAATATATTATCGAGGAAAGATGAAGAGATACTGCGTTTAAAGAAACAATTTTGTGAAATTCAAGTTTTAGAGCAGAATCTGACGGAAATGAGTGAAAAGAATAATGAATTAAAAAAATTTATTGGTAATATTACTGGAGAGAAGATAGATTGTGAGAGACGATTAAGTATTATTGTTGATAAAATGGATTCTAGGGAGAAAGAATTTGAACAAGAAAAAATTGAAATTAATGCGAGATATCAACGAGAAATGCAAAGCTTGAAGGATAAGGTAGAAGAAAGCAATCGTGAAAGGGAAAAATTGTTGAATATATATAATAAAGAAAAAATGGAGATTCGGTTACAATATGAGAAAAAAGAACGCGATATAGTTGATAAACTGGGAGTCTTATTCTCTGTTTCTCAGAAAACATTTGGTGTTTCGTTCTCTTCACTAGAGAGTTTCATTACCTTTATCGAGAACTATAGTATTAACAAAGCTGATGAGCCAAAGCAGGAAAATCAACACAAAGATATACAAATAATGATATCAAAACTTCAGGATAAGAAAGCAAAACTGGAAATTGAGAATTCAGCTCTTACCAATGAAATCAAATCATTAAAAATTGAATTTGGGAATAGGGTTGACGAGTTTAAAACACAGATATCTGATAAGTGCCAAGAAATGAAAAGAGATAAATTAACATTCCAGCAGGAAACAGAGTCGCTCCAATCAAGAATTAAGATGCTAGAATCATCTAATCAAAACTTAAAGGAAAAAATTGACGAATATTGTCAAGAGAACCAAAAACAAAATGTTTTATTAGAAGATGAAAATGCTCAACTATTAGAATCACTTAGTATCAATGCTGAAGTTCAAAATAAGTATAAAAGACTAAATAAGAAGAATAAAAGCATGAAACAATGCATCAAAGAGCAGGTAAATGAAATTAATGAATTACAACAGCAAATTGATGAAATAACCATTCATAGTACCCAGCTTAACGAGACTATTAATGAACTTAGGGTATCTTTGTCGAGTAAAAGTGAGGAAGCCTTATCTTATCAATCAGAAACAACAAGAAAAGATAAGATTATTGATGAGTTAAAACAAGCTGTTGATGATAGAAATGGAATCATTGAACAACTAAAAAGAGAGATCAAAAATCATCAAGAAAATATTGTACTTCTTTCTAATTCATTAGCTGATCACATGGAAGAAATCAAAGGTGTTCAAATAATCCGTAAATCGTTGATTGATGTACTGAATAAGCAAGAGAGTATAATCAAGAAACTAGAAAACACGCTACAACAGGAGCACACAGAATCACTGATGGTCAAATCCAGACTCACTGCAGAAATAGAATCTTTAAAAGCAGTCAATATAGGTGAGCCACAAAAAATTTCTTCAATTCTTTGGCAATTTTCTGAGTTTCCCTCAGATTTGAATATTATAATTTCCAAAATTTCTGATAATGATTCCTTACAGTTGCAATCAAAAATTCAGTGTATATATGGGGCTATTCATTCATATTATTCGGAAGTCCCACATGATAATGACTATGATACGACTAATGATTTGTATGTTGATTTCTTAAGTCGTATTTGTAATATTTTTGGATTAGAGTCAGAACCAAATAACTTGGAGAAAACTATTGATTATATAAGTAATTGGATATCTCAGCAAAGAGAGAACAATAAAGTATTATCGAACCAATTATCTATAGCTAATCAACATTTATATGATGTTATAAATTCACTTGATTCTCCTAATATTTGTTCAGCTGTTGAAAGGATTAAAGAGTTATATTCTAAAATACGTAGTTTAGAATCTATTTTAACACAAAATCAAAAGGATAAAAAGAAATTCCATCAGCAAGATCAAATGTGGAAAGAAAAGATATGTTTATTTGAAGAAAAGATCACTTCTATAGAAAAAGAAAAGCATCAAACGATCTCAGATCTTAGATTATCTCTAAGTGAAGAAAAGGATAATAGTCATATGAAAGAGCTCCAAATCCAAAAACTATTGAATCAAATAGTGTTAATCAATCATGAATGGGAAGAAAAATGTGCAATCCTCCAGCAAAAAACTCAGAACGAAGTATCTGTCTTATCTAAGAGCAGCAAATCTGAAATTCTAACTCTTCAAGATCAAGTTGCATTTTTCAAGAACAAGCTTGAAAAGCTACAATTAGCCCTATCAAGATCATCAAAAAAGAAAAAGGGACTTAAAAGGTCTATAGTTGATTATATGAGTCAATCTCAAGAGCTTGAAGCAATAATCGAGGAACAAAAAATGTCTGCTGAGAATAGCAAGAGGATGGTTGAGGAGCTAAATCAGAAACTAATCAAAATGCAAGCAGAATATGAAAAAGATTTAAATGAAAAGGAGAAAGCAATTGCTATGTTGAGAAAAGAATTGGAAAGTGCAAATAAGCAAGTTAAAAATGGAGAAGTGATGATTTCTCAGTTTCAGAAACAAGTTTCTTTAAAGAAAACTCTGCGTGAATCAGATGAAAGTGCATTGGAAACCCTACAGAGAGAGAAAAATATTGCTATTGCGAAATGTAGAGCAGAGCTCATCGCTAAAGAATCAAAATTGGTCTCAGAAATAGACGAACTCCAAGCAAAATTTGAGGTGGAAAAGAGAGGATTGTTTGCATATGCAGCTAGCATGTTTGTCGATTTTTATGACGCTAGGCACCAACTCAAAGATGAAACATTCAAAGAACTGCTATCAAAAACCAAATCTGAACTTGAAAGACTTAAGAAATTAGAATCAACAATAAGATCCTACATGGCCATCCCCAAAGAGCAATCGGTGGAAGATGCCGTCTTCTCCAGGTTAGTCCTAAACAAGGGTCGATCAATTCTCATTGAATGAGTTTTCATCGTCCACATTGAGACACAGCCCATAAGACTGTATGTCTATTGATTGTAGCTTTGCGGTCAGTTTGATTGTTTTAAATCTGTTTCATTTTGCCATCACTGCTGTTATGCCTATTTATAATAAAGAATTTTTCAAAATTGCTCCATATCCAATATTCGTTACTCTTTTGCAAATTATTGTGTCGATTCCAATTGCGTTTGTAATAGCCTGGATTAAAAATGGATTCGGGAAAGATTTTAGGTGGCTGATTCCACCAAAACACTCTCTTGGGCATCTAATATATTCATCGTTTTCATATGGTTTTATGCTTGCAATCGGAAATCTCGGTCTTTTTATGTCTAATATAGACTATGCCGTTCTTATTCGCCTTTCTGGATTAGTATGGCAGGGATTTCTTGCATTCATATTCTTAGGAGAGAAGCTTTCCTGTTTCAATTTTTGCTCTGTTGTTTTAGTTATGATTGGAATTATTATTATGACGACCAATTTTAACAAATCTTCATCACATGCGCCATCTTTTCTTCAATTTGGTTTGCAGATGCTAACAATTATGTTTACTTCTTTGTCATCCATATCACTTAAGAAGCTAATGAATGATTCTTCTAATACTGAAACCAAATGTGATCTTTTAACAATCCATTTTTGGAGATTTCTAATCGCCTCAATACCAATGGCAGTTTTGGGGCTCGTTCTTGAACCAGCAGCATGGATTAATGCTCCTGTAATACTTTCGAAGCAATGTATGGTATACACATGCATTGGAGTTGTATTGAGTCAAACGTTTCAGTTCATTGGACTGAAACTTCAAACAATGACTACTGTAATGACACTCGCTGTCATTTCACAATTGAAATTCCTTCCCACACTTGTTTTATCCCATTATTTATACAATGAAACCCCATGGTCTAATATACAGCTTATAGGTGCGCTACTATTGTGCACTGGTGCTGTATCATACTCGCTAAGCCGTGTTTTTGGTGGAGATAACGGAAAGAAGAACGAAAATGAGCAAAAAACTCATCTTCTTGACATGGATCAGCCTGAGGAGGAAGAAATAGATATGTAAATATGAATTTATTAACGGCCATTAATGTTTTTTTGCTATTTAGTTTTCTCTCTCTGCCTTTCGAAGAGCGACTTGAAAATACGATCAATGAATTGTTCTTCAGGCAACTATTATGATCCATTTTCCTATTACTGCGTCAGCCTCACAAAATTGTTTTCAACAACATCAAATCTGAGTTTAAATTCGGAATATGAAATTGAATGTACTTCTGGTGATCCTGTTTGTTATGCAGAAACTGGTCCTATATGTTGTCCTTCGGATTTAACGAATTATTATAAATTTGGTGACGTTTATGTTTTAGAAAGTCTATTAGGAGCTTCAAGAACTGATTATTCGATTTCTATCGCAATTTGCAATTATACAAATAAGAGACATCCTAAGTATTGTGAATTTGCTGCCAATTATTGTTCTGCCAAGTTATACAAAACCAGCCAATGCCAGCAATTTATAGATTTATATAAGAGTAATTTTGCTAATCAGTATGATTACTCTTATTGGACCGTGGATTCACCCTGGATAGACTACAAACTATCTCTTAACAGTATCCTTGACGAGCAAATAGTATCTCTCACCCCGCAATATATGGGGCTTATCTCTTTTCAACTCGCTAAGTACTCATTAAATGGTGCTTTTATGGGATTTGTTCCACTTCGTTCTGAGTTTAATATATGTGGAGAAAAAAACCTTGTTAACCAGGTCTGGAGAATCTCTGGTTCTAATTATCAATCAACATGTACTGTTAATTTTTCTGATATATATGAACTTGATAGCTTAGAAACAGATCCTAATGTGTTTTATGAACCATTTTTCCAAGAAACAAATGGTATACTCAGGCCTTTACCTGTTATTGTTTTTGACTCAAGTGTTGACAGTCTTCCATCATCGATACGCACATTGTTACCAAAGAGGAGATTCTTTAAGTTTTATAAGCAATCTACATCACTTACGTATATATCCTCGTTTTCTATTTTTATTAACCTAAATGAAGATAAAACCAGTATTGAAACCCCATATTTTGTCTTGCAATATAAAGATACAAAAACTAATGGTGTTACTAACACATTTGAATTCCAAACCGAGTATATTTTGGATGCAAGCGGGATTAAGACAACAGCTGTTGTTTTTCTGGCAATATTTGGTGCATTATCTCTTGCTTACTTTTTATATAAAGCCTTTATTTATGTACAACATAAAGGTGTTGATGGGATTGACACATCGGTTATTTTGGGGATAGTTGCAGAACTCCTTCATGTTATTGGTGTGTTAGTATTTACAATTTCTTTCATCTTCTCTTTCTATATAATGGCTTTCTTCAAATGGCAAAATAGTGTTTTCCTCTGGCTTCCAACAGAAAGCGATATGGCAATTCTTTCTACATATCAATGGATTGCATTTATATCATTCTCTCTTTCTACAATTATTAAGCTTATTGAACAAATGAGATTAGATGTGTTTATAGTTGATTGGGAGACCCCGAAAAAGAAAGGGTTGCCAGTTTCTTCATGGAGAAGAATTATGATTGCAAATGAATGGAATAGAGTTCTTTGTGTTAGGTGCTATAATGTTCCGTTTACATTGATTTGCTTATTGTTTATTCTCTTAGGATATGATGCCCAATATATGTCAACCCCTGTCCCATTTACTGACTATATTAATACTGGATATACATCAACTTTATTGCGGTTTGCATATGACTCTTATTTATGGATAATCTTTTTATTTGTTCAGTGGGTATTTAACACATATATCAGATGGAATATCATGGGTAATCCTTTTGCCAATTTCTTGGATTTATGTGCAACTGCGAACACATCTGTTCTTATGATGACATCATCATCTCATGGTTTTTATTTACATGGAAGATCTTCTCATAGCCATGCTGATGAAAGCATGGAAAAACTGAACGAAAACCTTGCTGCCGAATCAACTGCAAATTCTGGATTGAGGGGCCTACTTCCAAATACACATGATCAAGTGTTTGAAATATATTTAGCCCCAATATTCCGAAACACATTCAAGCAAACATTTGAAATGATACAGAATAAAGTTAGACCCAAACAAATTATTGGAGACAAAAACTTCACTTTGTCATCAGTATCACAAGAAGCTCTTTCATCATTCACACACTTCAACAAATTCTTATGTACATTCTTCGATTCATCAACTCCGGAAAACCCTTATAGTGTAAGACAGGCTCCTTTTTCCCAAAAGTATCTTGGAATGGCTCCTGCCCTTGATAATGATACATCTTTATTTTTATCAGAAGACGACACTGAGTATAAAAATGGGCTATTGGCAGGTATAGAATGGACTCTTGCTCTTTTCTACATCCTTTTATTCACCGTCATTGATGTATCAACACAATCACCAGCAGCAGCAGCCTTTGTCGTTTTCATTGTCGATCTGATTCTTGTAAAACTCGGGCAAAAAATTGGAAGGGCAAATCTTGCCAAAAAATCCCTCTTAGATAACAGGTTCATATTAAGCTAAAACTATTTTTGTTTTTTTTGTACTTTGTCATAACGGCCAAAATCGTTATTTAATGGAAGCTCAGTTCTCATATAAAGCCAGTGCTCGGCCGATTCAGGAGCGTCCTAGATATCGTGATGAAGCCAGTCCAACCACACAAGTTTGTAATATTGCAGTGGATCCTCGTATTTATAGAGGATCAACATATGCCAGACGAAACGTGCTAACCGAGAAAATTGAACCGATACCATCATATCCAAAGAAATCGAAATCCAGAAATATTTCTGCCCCTGACAATATCCCAAAGGAAGGCTTTAATAATGGGTCGGTTCAAACTGATCCCTTTGACGACGCCGATGTTATAGTGATTAAGCAAGAAAATGAATCGGGTGTTCAAACAGAACCATATCAGGAGAAGCCCGTCATTCGCAAGCAACCAGCTCCATTAGTTGCAATTGGAGTTAGAACAAACGCACCAGGTTCTGAACTTTTCGACTTTGAACAAGAAGTTAAGCCATTTGTTATAACTTTAGTTCAGAAAGCACTATCTCAAGCATCTATGGAAGTGCATGAAGAAGAAGAGCTTGCCAACATGCAAAGATATCTCAGAGCGTTTGAGCAAAGTAGAAAACAAGAACAGGCTAATATTGCCAAAATTGAGCAACTTGAAGCAGAAAAATTTGCTCAAAAAGAAAAAATTGTTGCAGAGAGACTCAAAATCGAAGAGACACGAATCCTTCTTCAGCGAAAAGTTCTTGCTCGCGGATTTGCAGAGTTTTATGTTTGGGATCTTACAGAAAATGCTATTCGTGACCTTGAGAAAAAGAAATACTTCTATGATGAAATGGAGAAATCTATTGAAACAACATTCCTTCCATATTTGCTCAATAGATCAATGGAAGAAATGGATAAACAGGTTATTCCAGGGTTGCTATATTCTGATTTAGAGAACCAATGTGTAACTAACCATGATCAAGCCACATCAAGAATTCAAGACACTGTTGAAAATGAGATTAATTCTAAAGCAACAATGATAAATAGAGTATCCAGACTAATGATAGCTGAAGATCTCGTTGCCTCGCGACTGAGAAAGAAGAAGGCAATCGATCGGAAGAAAAATACCGTTCCAGATGAAGAAGAAGACGAAAACCCAACTCAATCAACAGATGACACCCAATCAACTGCATAAAATCAATTTGTTTCTTCATATTTTACATAGTAATTTTCAGAAAAAGTAAAATGGAAGAAAAACCGGGTAAAAGGAGAACCGGGTTTACCAGGCCTCTTCATTTCCATCAAATTATGTCCTGGGTTGGTTATTTATTGCAATTAATATTTTTCTTTTTGATTGAGTTTCCTTCTTTGACCTTAACAGAGAGATACTATGTTTTGCCCTCATTTATTGCGATATATATGATTTATAATATTTCTTTCTTATCTGCAACCACAGAAGAGCATGTTGATGCAAGATTACCTGATTCTACAAATGAATCATATACGAATTGTCGTTGGTGCGAATTTAAAGTTAATATGGATACAAAACATTGTAGATCATGCAATATATGCAGAGTTGGATTTGATCATCATTGTTTTTTCCTAAATAACTGTGTTACAGTATCCAATTATAACAGATTTTTTGTAGGAATTTTGTTCCTTTTCATTTCTACTGTTTATAGCACATTTTTGAATATTTTTGCGATTATGGCAACTGAGTATGATCAAAATGCATCGATTATCCTGATTAATGAGTTATATGGGATTAGCTTCGCCAAATGGGTTTTCTATGCTCTTAATGGACTTTCATTGCTACTTAACCTTGGTATCCAAGTGTTCATGGTGTATTTACTTGGATTGCACTCGGTTTTGATACAAAGAAACATTACCACGTTCGACATAATCCAACATTGGAGATATGTAGCTGCTAACAAAGATGCTAGTGCATTAAAACTCAAAACACTTGACAAGTCTTCTTTGCCTCTTGATTTTTCGAAAATCCATATTCCTCCTCTCAAACCTGTCATTGATGAAGAAAAAAAGAATATTGAAGAACCCCAAGATATTACTACGCAGAAACCTGATACTGATGTTTCATCAGAATATGAGTCCCATGTATCAGATTCCGAACCAAAACCAGAGAACCCAAATCAAGATAAATAGATAGTATATTCCGTTTTTAAAATATTTATTAATTTAAAGGATACTTTTTTTCGAGTTGTTCATATTTTTCAGTGATGAAAGTAATAATCTTTTGATCACATCTTATACATTTAAACTTCCAAATCGAACTTTTTGGATGGAATGCCTTTTTACATAGGTACACTATACCTTTGGGTATCATACCATTAAACCTTAACCTCTGGGCCAAGGACAATACGATTAACTCAACAATTTCATTATTATTGGATTCAAGGATCAATTTCTCAATAATTTTAATCTCTAAACAGTCAAGGTCGTTTGTGATCATATCCACCAATGATGACGAAATTTGTATTTGAAGATCTCGGGAACCGCTTGATAGTAACTTAATTAATAATGATGTGATTGAATATATATTAGTCTCAAGCCGAAAAGTAAATTCAAGTAGATATCTTAATGCAAATCCCTGGAATTGAATCTGATCGTCGATATATTGGCATATTTCCCCTATAAGAATCTCATTCTCAGTATCTTGATATAGAGAGTCAATTTGCTCCCGCAAATTCTGAGGAACACATGAAGAAAATGTTATTGAGTAACTATTCATATTATGAGTACTAACAGAATTTATCATATTCTTAATTTGATAAAATGTACTTGGAATGATAGATATCAAAAATGAGCGATTGTTACAAATATAGTCTGGGCAATCATGGCAAATAATGTATAAAAGGCGCAAAAAAGCTCTATACAACACTTGATGAGATTGTGGGAAATCAATTTCATCAATTCTATGGAAAGTCATGATAAAGTCTGTCACCAAACGAGTTAAACAATCCCAGCCACCCTCGTTATTGCACAAATGAATTAGAAGTCTCTTGTGTGTTACCAAAAGGATCCAAAAATATGAAAAATATGGCAAAACCAATGGCCTTACAAGATATAAAACTCTGACAAACAAGATATGATAATTATTGTTGGTATCTGATTCAAAAATGGCGCACAGAAGATGATAATACTTATTAAAATCAAATTTCCTGTTGGTACCATTCTTTCGAAGAATCGTTGCAATCGAAAAAGGCATGTTAATCCAATCATCTGATGTTTTCTGATATTTTGATACAAAATTTATAATTTTATGACACAAATATTCATCGGATTTAAGAAATATTACCTCAAAAAACTCTAAACCTCGATAAAGAATATTGTGTATAATTGTCTCTATTTCGGCTCCCTTTTCGGAAATAACCCCTTTTTTGAATGTGTTTTCAAAGAAGGCTATTGCTTCGAGCAAATTACTATTCATATTCTTAGGTGATATTCCCTTAAAAGTAATCTCTCTTTCAAATAGATCGCTGGATGGTTGGATCTCCATTTTTACATAAACCTCTTGTAGCTCTGTTAAATTTCGATATTCTTGTTGTGCAAAAACGGTTGGTGAATAAACTTGCTTAATGATATAACTATTTAATGCAAACAAGCAACCTAGTGTGGTCACAAACTCGTTAGGTGGAACAGCCTTTGAAACAATTAGGATATAATGCAAAATGTTAATTATATATTTGGCTTGGTAGGTATTAAATGGAGCATGGTCAAGTATCTCTGAGAAAAAACTATCAACAATTCTGCTTGGTACAAATCCTATTCTCAAAAGCTCAGAAAAAAGATAAGAATCCATGGAACCTCTGTAGAGCCATACAAGGAATAGTTCCTCACATGATTCGATCACATGGCGAGGTACTACATTGTTAATTTCAGAAAATATGAAGGCAATATTCTTGTTATTAATTTCATTTTTCATCGAAATAGAAGAAACTATCAATGTTCTAATAATCGAAAGCAATCGGTTGGAATCGATGTCATAAATTCTCAAGCTCCCATTTCGAGATATATCCCTCTGAATGATCTCTTTTGAGTCAGAAATATCTGTCATAATCTGAGCTCCTTTGCTTTTTACTGTTTCTCTTGGTATCATAATTTGAATCTTTTCTATAATACGATGAAACTCTGGGTCCAATAAAACGGTATCAGCTTTGGCACATTGCAATTCATAAAATGGAAATGGTTGTAATGGGAGGATTAGAGAGTTAAACCACTCGTATCCAGTATTCTTCTCAACATCATTAAACAATTGTTTGATTTGAATAATTTTCTGAGCATTGTTCTCAATAGAAAGCCTTTTCATATCAGCCCGACTGCCTAATAACTCCATAACTATTCGTAAAGCTTTGATACAAATAATATCTCTAAGAAGCTGTGAAATCCATGCATAATTTAGTTGGCATACTCTATCGAAATATGCGCTTTCTTCCTCATCTTCTGTGTCCTTCTTAATATGCATTAATAATATTTTGCTAATATTCGCAGGAGCCGAATACATGGTAAGGGAAGTGGATACAATTCCTATCATTTCTTCAATAACTGAAGGTGTAGTATTCTTTTCAATTTGATTCCCAAAATCCTTAACATATAATTCATATACTGTTGAAGCGGCTATTTTTGATTGGACTGATGCTTCTTTACTAATTAAAATATATGCCTGAGAAGTTATAATATGCCCTAAACTAGCTTTAAGGTTTGGTTTTCTATTTAAAACTCGTGATTCTGGAATCTTAACAAAAGGTACAACAAATCTCATGAAAGCCAATTCATCATAATTTACTATTCTCTCGATATCATCTGGTTTACACAGATGTGAAAGAGAGAATGGGTCTATAATAAAGTCGAAATTATTACGGATACATTCTGGAAATAGATTATGCATTGTATTTATAGAATTTGGATCTATATTTAACTTATTAAACAATGATAATATATGATGTCTAATAAGCTCCTTCATTGTGCTTATTTCAAGGAATGATGCCAGTAGTTGCAAAATATTGGCAAAAATTGGGTTGGGAGGGTAAAAAAATGGATCACAGTCTATAAGGATTGCAACAACAAATGGTACTGTACCGTATAGCTTTCCTTGAGAAAATGCATAATATAGCAATTTAACTAAATCGATATCGTGACATTTCAATGGTATCCTCGAAGAAAAAGTCAGAGTGCCGATTAATTTACCAAGTACCAATACGCTTCTTCTCTTTCTTCCTTCCAAAGGACTCTCAAATAATGGATTCATGATGTGTTGGAGAGATATAAATGAAGCAGCATGGATAAATGACTGTTTCATTAAACAACTTTTTGGTTTCTGTAATACTCTGAGTATTGGTAGATATAGAGAAGCCTTGCTCTCAAGTAAAAAAAGGGTATTAAGTGCAAACCAGTCAAAATGATCAGGGAATAAATCTGGAACGCAATCTAAAAGACTTATATCCTTTTTAATTTCAAGAAAAGCCCTCAATACTCGTGGGGGTGGATGAGTCATACTCTCGATCCTTTTCTGAATTTTGTTCCTCGGTAAATGTTTAACTACAACTGACTTCAGAGTCTGATTAACCTCTTTGCTTATTTCAATAATGGATTTATACTCGTCTGGAATCAGATTAGCCAAATCAGATTCCCTAATAAACTCAAATATTACTAATGAATAATCCTTAAGGTAATCTATTGACATTTTTAAAGATTCGATAGCTATCATAAATGAATGTGTAGATGCTCCGGTTCTTAAAATTTTTTTAATAATATCGAAAACTTGGCTGCATTGATGTTTTGTTAAATATCTTTTTTTGATGAAAAATGGTATAAGATGAAACAATCTACGTTGGTGTGTGTATTTATGATTGATCGTTACAGCCAGTTCTCGTATAAAAATAGTAATAATAATGAAAAACATTGTATATTTTGTTGATCTTATAGTCTCAATGTGTTGTATAAATTCGTCGAATGATATATGGCGATATACATATGATAATAAAAGCTCTGCAGAGTCTTTAGTATTCTTTTTTATGTGTTCTTCGTTGAATTCAAATGAGATACTATGATTTCGATGAATAAATGGATACTGAGCTATACATGTATTATAGGAAGAGAAAATAAAATATTGATCATCATAGTTATATTTATGGAAATTTTTGCCAACATGATCAAATACCATACCCAAAACGTTATCCGGAAAATATGATGGAACTTCAGATATTGTCTTCATTACTGAATCAATAAATGAAGTGCGATGACTATAATGATTGGTAATAAGATACTTATTTACAAGATCTAAGGATTTTTCAGTTGATAATACTTTTAACACAAAAACTGGGTCATTAAATTCGAATAAATCATCAAGATGCTCTGTCAATACACTTGCAATCTGATCAAGATGTCTTAATTCTGCTTTGATGCACTTGCTTAGAATAAGCAATAGATAATTGTGAGAAACATTCCATAAAATAGGAACTGCTTGGGCGAACATATTATGAGAAATAATATCTCTAAGTAATGAAGTGGATTCGTTATTCACTATATCAGACTTTTCAATTGTTTCTAAAGATAATAGCGCAAGTGCAATGACTTTTGAATGCCTGCTAATACAAGATATAAACGTTCTAAACGATTCAGACTTGTTGCAAGATATTTCAAGTAGTTTTTCACAAAATGTTGCATTCCCTATATAGTAATTGGAAATTGAATCCTTCATAGCACTTTGAATATAATATTTTGATCCATCCGCATCAGATGGTAATTGGAGTAGTTTATTCTCATGATCATTTAAATAAAGAGAGTATAAAAAGGAGTACTGAGAATCTTTATTGGGCCATGCACTCATCATCAAGGATGTAAAAGCCTCAATATTCTCAATGCAATCGAAATAAAAGCATATGAAAAGAAATGAATTTAATTGCGGATACGAATAAGAATCTTCCACCATAAAAGATAATGATTTAAGAAATGATATTTCATATTCTAAAAAAACACTCTTGATATTGGAAAATATCAATCTGCGATCATTTAATTGTAGGTTCATCATTTGATTCGATAATGAATAATTACTAAAAAGACATAATGAAAATCTAAATAAAAAATAATCATCTATTAATGGATAAAGTGATATCAAATTACCCATTCTGTCCTTACAATTAAGAATTGGGATGGATAATTCCTTAACAAAATCATCGATTTTAACTTCATATGAAGTTTCAACTTCGGTTTTCGATTGAAATGAATAAAAAAACTGGCTGTTAAGCATCGAGATACCCTCGTCAGGGAATTTAGAGAGTATCTTCTGATAGAAAAGCATAATATTCTTGTGGTGAAGTGAGCTGCTTCCATAATAACATAATTGTGTAACAATCGATGGGTTAAACATAATTAAAGATTCATATGGAAATACTTCGTATGAATTGAATAAATCAATCACTGCTTTTCCAAAGTGATTGCAACAACAATACCTGCAAAAAACTCTTTCCAAAAATCTTTGCATTTGAATAATGCATTCTTCACTAATCTGGTATTGAACTATGTATGAAAAAATATATTGCAAGACATCCACAACTAAATAAAAATCGAATGTGTCAATTATTGCGGTGGCATTGTCGTATAAATCATCAATACCAATTTTATCGGGATATTGTGCAAAGTTAAATTTCAGTGAATCCTTCCCAATTTTAGTAAAATCATAAAAATGTATCATATCATTATTCATTAATATAAAACGATATTGTCACTTTTCATAAAAATCATTTTGTAAGGATTTTTATTCTCTCTTATATTGTGATAAATACTCAGAAAATGTGGTTGAATAACTAGAACAGAATTGATGATATCTCTTAGTCTCTGCGCACATTGCAACAGTATGGCAGAACGAATCGATGGCATTATGATATGTGTAGGCGTTCCCAATTGGTTGACGATAAAGATTAAATGAATACGGATTATCATATCCAGTATATGGATCATTTGAATGAATATTCACTATGTGTGAGGAAACAGTTTCATCACTTTGAACGGTTTCTGGTGTAATTGATTCGAACGCAAATGTTGGATGACCATTCGAAATATATTTTGCTATATAGCCTCCTAGTCCTTGGCCAATTAAAATTGTGTTATTTCGTGTAAAATCTTTCTTGATTTTGTCTGCGATATATTGAGCCGTTGGCGTGGATTTGTCATAATACACGAGTATCAATTTCATGATCTCATACATTGGATCCGTAAAAGCAGATAAGAGGTAATAAAATGGTGTAAGCATTTTGGCAAGCTCTTTCAAAACAACTTCAATAATGATCTCAATATATAAAACCCAGTCAACTGGAGAGCGATAATCTGAGTAAATATCGAGGAATATATTCTCAGTCCCATAATATATAGACATTCCTCTCCTTCTGACTTCTTGGATTGTCATGCTACTCGCTTTTGTATCGAAAACAAGTTCCAGAAGCTTATCAAAATTGTTCTTTTGAATTAAACTCAGTGAATCATTGAATTCACTCTCTCTGTTAACAGCGTACATCAGCATCGGCGCTCCTGAAAGTTCAAGAATGGATAATCCATTTGTAGAAACACCACAAAATTCGGCATTCTTTGGTGCATTTTTATAAGGGGTATTACTATACTGAATTGGAATATTTGATGAAGCAAATTGTTTGTTAGGTGATGACCATATGCTATCACTAACAATACAAATGGAGAAAACTGTAAACCCAATGCTAATCCCAATTAGGATACATTTCGATAAGAAAATTGCAAAAAGAAAACTCTCTTTGTCATGTTTTTCGGTAGATTTTTTAGGTATTGGTGGGAGGGTTTTAAATGCGACTGTCATATTCATTTTCGATAAGTAAGGTATTAAGAGAGGGAACAATATTGTATAAAAACTTGTATAAGATCCTTTCTCTAAGGCAAAAAACAGAACAAACTGAACAATACATATCCCAGCAGTTACCCATGTCATTAATGGAGAAGATATTGGAGCTATTTTCAAATAATAGTCAAGGGTTGTTGAATAAGTTGTATGATAGATTCCTGTAACTAAACCACCTACAGTTACTTCTTCTTCTTTATTTCCATCTTCACTACTTTCAGCTTCAACTATTGAATCACAATTATATGGGAAAAATACGCTAACTAAAAGTGGGAATAGACATATGCTGATCAAGAGGATGGTAAATAACCATACAGCTGTCCCAAATAAAAACACCATGACTCCAACAATTGTAATTAAAATGAAAAATGACATACAGCAATCCCCGCAATCGCATTCATTATCTTTTGAAAACTCAGGATCGAAAAAGCTCTTCAGCAGTTCTTTTGGTTTTTCAAATACCCATAAAAATGATTCTGAATATTTAATGATTATAAGAGCCAATAAAAATATAATACCAAAAGATGTATATAGCTGGCATATACTGTATAAAACTTCAAAGAATGTTGAATCTGAATAAAACAATCGGAAAACTTCAATAAAAGCATTAAGCCATGAAATAATAAAAAGGTGGATTGTGAAAAACAGAATAACACAGAATACCAAATAAAATATCATGAGAATAGCAAAAATAACCAATATCATCATTAAAATGCCTATAATACCTACAGAACAAGAAATATCTTCGTTCTCTTCATCTGGCTGTTCTATGGACCGGTTTTCAATATCAGATGGATCCATTTGCATTCAAGTAATTATTATTTATGAATTTGTTATGTTTATCCTTTATTTCAAAAATGTTTTCAATTATTGATAACTTGGATACATAAACTAATTCAAAATCAATGTTAAATTTTATCAAAAAATCATTAATTTTTCAATGAAACTAATCGTTGACATAACTCAATTAAGAGTTGTGAATCCAAGAGAGGATTGAAAGATTAATATTTAATCAGCAACATGTTTTTGATTTTTCTTTTTTGGTAAGGTCAGCTGTTTGAGAAACTTGAGCACTCTTAGGTTTGTACAAATCAGCAGCAGCATTGAAAATCTCAGTAACTCCTTCTTTTGTGAGAGAAGATGTTACAAAAATCCCTTTTGGATCATAACAACTAACCTGGGCCATGGCCTCTTGCTTGATTGTTTCAAGTTCTTCTTTTGTTCTCAAATCAGATTTGGTTACTACAAAAAACAGTTCACATGATTTCACCTCTTCACGGACCCTCTTTACCCAATCATGAACTGATGATAAAGAGGCAGGGTATTGCGCTTCGAAGCAAACGAATGCAACATCGGAGTCTCTGAAGAAAAGTTGGCTAACAGAATGATATCTTTCTTGTCCTGCAGTATCCCAAATCTGGAGTCTAACACTTGTCCCTCTGGAATTTTTAACGTCTGAATAAGAATAAGCTGGTGCGACTGTTGAAAGAGAATTGGTGTCAAAAGACTGTTTCAAAAATGAAGAAATTAGGCATGTCTTACCAACACCACTTCCACCAACAAGAATAACCTTAACTGTCGGCCTTTGGCTTTGTGGAATTCGTGCTGTCATGTACAACTAAACTGTCACTTTTAGGTCATATTGGCGGTTTTGACCACAAAGGCTATTGTAAATATTTGAAAATTGTGACAGTCCAATAGTCAATCATCGATATGAATTGCCTCAATTCTTTTAGTTTTTTTGAAGCTTTCATTCATTCTTTGTTTGAAGACAATATCACCATCAAACCATGGTCTGTAAGATTTTGTGATTTCTGTGTCCCATTGAGTTGTTCCATAAACCCATGGATTCAAAAAGACAAATCCAATAGTGGCAAAAAATATAATAAAAACACTTAATATACCTCGCAATTTTGGAGAAACAGTATTAAGTAATGATCCAATACACATACATCCGAATATTAGAGGAATGCAATAATGATAAAGATACATAACTCGTGGAACTAAATAAAAAGGGACATAAGAAAAAAACCAGCCGAGAATTGGTAACCCTAAATTGTACTCTTTGGTATTTCTAGCCCATATTATCAATGATATTACGACCGAAAAGAACGATATATAATAAACAAATATATTTCCAGCACAATTAATTTCGATATCTTGTGAATTTCCCCAAAATGATACAATTCTACCTGTCATCAATGGCCAATTTATCGGCCGACTCTCACTATTATGAAAAGATGTTATTTTGTTATTCCCAGCAAACATTGATATGGCAATTGAAAGCACTCTTTGAATTAATGGGGGATCCATTACTCTCACTCCCCAATATGAAACATTTGACAGCCTTTTCTTAATCAAAGTTTTACCAATCACCGGATGATACTGAGAACTCCCTCTCCCTGTGTAATCAAGCACAATAAAATGAATGTAATAAGTTGAAAGATGAACTACTAAATTAAATATAAATATTGCAAAGAATGAGTAGAAAACAGAAAATATCAATGAAGAAAACTGGTTAAATCCAATTCCATAAATATCTCGAATAAGTATTGAAACCCCATCAAGAGCAATAAGACCCCAAGCTGTGTTTTTTATACTACATGCCATCCCTAATGTGATACCTAGAAGAATATAATAGTACTTCATTTTGGTTCTTTTGGGCAAAGAGAGAACATAAACAAGACATAAAACATGAAGGCAACAAAAAAAATGTAATATTCCATCTGTTAGGATGAGTCTTCCTTCGATAATCAAACTTGTATCTAATGCAATACACATTGATGAAACCAATGATGATAAAAAAGATATATTCATAATGCGCATTATAAGATAAATAATTGGGGGACAAAAAGAAGAAAATATACAAACAATAATACGTAATTGAACATAATAGTCGGAATTATATGGGAGATGTGTAGAATTAATAAAAGAAATATCTCCTTTATATCCTGAAAACCTCGCAAGACCAGCTAAAAGTAGTTTAGCAAATGGTGGATGAATATCATAAAATGTCTCCTTTGTAATATAGCTATTTGTGAAATTTCCAAAATATATCTCGTCAAAAACAGTCATATTAGGATTCCAAATTAACCAAGACCTGATTGTAATCGAAATAATAGATAAAAAAACGATTAGTATGGAGTCATGAAAAGTAATGATGTTCTCATCTAAGTTCTTCCACATTAATAAAAATTAAATCAGCGCATTTAATACAAAATCGATGGTTTCAAGCGTTTGGTTTGCCTACCTTGATACATATACTAAGCAGAATACACAATTTCCATTTCTTCGGATTCATAGTGAATACGAGCTGGTAGAATCTTCTTATAAATCATTGTCTGAATCTCACTCTTTGGTATTGATAATTTTTCGGAAATAGTTTTAATGTTGGTTGGTTCAATGGATATAATACTTTTGATTCGGTTAATATTGAATGATAGTTTCATATTCTCCGAGACTTGTTTTAATATATTCTGATGAATAATCGACAAATTTGGATTGCAATTCTGCATAGAAATCACAAAATTATGGATATCTTTATCTAAATAGAGACTATATAGATTCATAATAAAATCAAGGGGAATAATATTGGATTGAATATCTTGGCTTATGGTATCATCATTGACCATTACTAAAAGTACCATATGAGTTGAGTAGAACTTCCGAAACTCTTCAGTAATTAAAGGAAATGAAAACACTTTCTTCATTAAAAGATATGACTCTGCGTACATTTTGTGGTTAAGTGCAAAAACCCCGCTCCCAAGATTCAATAGGCAATCAAGTAATGGATATGCAGTTTTATTCTGACCCAAACCAATTGATTGTGTATATTTTATCAATTCTTTGTCAAACTCATTTGGTTTATCAAGGTTCTTGCCATAACTCAGCATCAATAGCAAAGAATAATACAAAACATAACATTTGTATGATGCTTCATTATAATGCCTTTTTGGTTGGGCAAAAAGACCGTGCAACTTATCAATTACAAGAAATGAATCCGCATAACTACCTTTATCATAGTAAAACTGGGCCCTATATAACTCTAGTGCCGATGAAATTTGATTCTCGCGTTTTGATGCGTTAATTCGAATTAAAAGACAAAAAAGAGACTCAATATTCTCCTCTGAAGACGGATATTTTCTATAATCAGATAATACCTTTTCAATCAAATTACAAAAATCAACAAATCTACCTCTATATACATATAACTGTAATAATGAACTCTGAACTTGAAAAAGATTAATCCTTTCAGCTCCGAGTGTATCTATCTTTTCTATAAATTGCTCAATCATATTATCAACCTCTTTCATTGTGGTAAATTCGCCAAGATTAACCTCCATTTTACTAAGGGTATTTGACATCATTACCAGAAATAAAATGGATAAAATTACCCTAATTAACACTTTCAAGCCAAAATGTAATTCAATTCACAACATTTCAATTATGGTTAACAAATAATTGTGGGTACATCGTCGGCCAGTTAAGTCAAAATTCAGAGAAACAATGAACATTAAGTTTGATAATTCAGAATGATTGTGTGTGTTTTGTTCAGAAACAGAAATACACATATCGTAATTGTTTTCACTTCACTAATCATGTCGCAGTCAACAATTGTATTGCCACTATTACCATCGATTATGCCTATGAATTCAAATGTTTCTTCTCCCATTCAAGAAGTATCTATTGATTCATTCAGTGATATGATTTCGAGTTTTGTGTCATTTGCCGAATCCAACGGGAAATCAAATTATACAATAAGTAATCTTTGTGAGAGATTCGGATTTCAAAGAAGGAGATTGTATGATGTAATCAATGTTCTTGAAACAATTGGATTATGTGAAAAAACGAGTGTAGACACAATTTCATGGGTTGGAATGGCATACATTCCAATTAAAATGCAAAAACTTGCAGAAAATCATCATATGACAATGTTTGAGAATAGTTTGAACCAACCTAATTCTCCAATTTCGATTGGAGAATTAACAAAATCATTCCTGATGTGTTATTTATATCTGAAAAAGCGTTCTATTGACATAAAAAATGTTGGTAGAATGCTCTCACATGCTAATGGTAGATACAAAACAACTCTTTGTAAGCTATATCAAATTACTCATATCCTTGAAGCAGCAGGAATAATTGAAAAGTCCGTAATTCCAGGGGAAATGATATTAACAACAAGCATTTTTACCAATTCAAAGAAGAGAACAGATTTGCCAATTCCATTGCTCAAAGAACAAACTAGAATTGACAAGATTAATAACCCACTATCCATTAATTTCTTATTGAATAGACCTGTTAATGCGTAAAATAGATTGTATTTTATATTGTTTTAAGCATGGGTGTATATTTGGCAAGTATCTTGGACCCAGATATAATACTTGATGCCGATTGTACTATCTCCCTTCTGTTTGGATGCTCAGTAATAATTGATAGCGCAACAACTCTTTCAATTATTGAGGAATTCTGTTTGTAATTGTTCAAGGCAATTAGTACATTTTGCATTATTTGTGGGATCGTTTTAATATCATTTCCAAGTCCGTTATCAGCAGCTTCATATAAAAATGAAATTACATTGTTGATAAGACTTTGATCTTTCATATGAAGCATTAAAACAATTGAAGATAGTCGCAATAACCTGTGCTCAACTGCCTTATTGGGTAGGATTTTAACTGCTACAGAAAAAATCATAAACGAATTTGTTACTATTTCAACATTTTTGGGATTAGCAGCCAGAATTGGAGCGATTCTTTCAAAAGCTAAAGAAACAAGGGTTATTTCTTTTTCATTGGGAGCATTATCTTTACCGATTAATTGTGTAGTTGATCCATCGGGACTGAGTTTGACAAGAGACCTCAGTATAATGAATGAACCTGATGTAAATATCATTGGTTTATCGTAATTATTCGCCATCATATCATAAACCCAGTCAATAGCACCTATTTCTTCCACTTTTTTACAGTGCATTGGGATTAATGATATCCTTGAAAGTAAAAACATTGATGATACAGATTTAGATACAAAAATACTTTCAACAACATCTGTATTAGTAATGCTTTGTATTGATGCGGGAGTCGAACAAGATAGATAGAGAATTCGGAAAACTAATTCAATATACTCAGTGTTCTTAAGAAGTTCGTATGATTCAATAATTATAGGCAAAAAACCTATTTCGACCATTTTTTCGTAACTATTTTCATTAGCATATTGAATAAGATCTAAAAACTTAATAAGGAGATCTTGATTACCCAAAAATTCCCTAAATACATTAAGAAGAGAGGTTATATTTGCCCATATGTCTGTGACTCCATGAAGGTGTAGATTTCTCATACACTCCATAGCTAAAGTAGAAATCTGGATATTTTCATGATGAAGCTTAAGAATTGATGTTATAAGCTTTCCACATCCTTTGGAATTGTATTTTTCCGCCAATGGAGGAGTGATCAATGATGGTATATTCTCATTAAGACTCTGTATACACTTAATTAATTGGGTTTCATCATCAATACTATTGGAAATTTGCAAGAAAACAGAGAATTGAGGATCGTTTTTCGGAAGAATTGGTATCCCTAGATTTAAAAACAAGCCTTTCATAGAATTCTCATTTTCTTTTGTTGGTTTTAGTGAAATAGATAATTTATACTCTCCCATAGCCTTCATAGGTTGCTTGTCGATTTCGTATGCCTGTCCTAACAAATGGTGAGTCTCAGATAATACCAATTGTCCATCTGGATCACATAAATAGATGGTGTCTTTGAGTATATTAAGCACTTCTAATCCTTCTTCTATGCATAATTGATTGTTATCTAGGAAATAATATGCAAATGCACGTTTGTTCTTGAATTTGCATAAATATATAACTTCATCACGATTCTCTGCTGATAATTTATTAATCCATATATCACAGTCAGAAATTGCTTGCTGGTACTGGCGATTCTTCAGCTTTTTTTCAACTCCACCAAAACTCGATAACATTAATACCAGGAGATAAAAGGTTTATTGTGAATTTAGTGCTTGGCGCTGCTCTTCGAGGACTTGAATGAGGGATTCAACCAAACCAATGATATCAGGATCTGGTTCATTGTCTTCGGACTCTGCAATCTCAGTACCCTCAAACCATGGATGCATTAAAACATCTTCGGCAGATGGTCTCTCTTCGGGATCAACGTTCAATAAATTACCAATTAAATTCTGGAGATGAAAACTAATTCCTTCTGGAAGCTCAATCTCGCCACTTACAATTTGCTTTGCAGTTTCGGCCATTAATAACTCAGGGGGGAGATCTGGATCAACAGACCATGGGAAATGATTGGCAATCATAGCGTATAAAACAACTCCTGCTGACCATATATCTGTTTTCATACCATTATAAGGTTCCTGGCGTATAATTTCAGGAGAAGCATATACTAATGTTCCACATGTCGTGAGCATTGGATTATCGCCTTTTTGTTCTTTGCATAACCCGAAATCAGTCAATTTCGCATCATCGTCAGAAGTTATAAGTATATTATCGAGTTTTATATCTCTATGCGCCACTCCAAGTCTGTGGATATGAGAAATAGCACCCATTATCTGATAAAAATAGTGCTTGGCGGATTCTTCGTTCAAACCGTTTTCGGATTGAACAATTTCATTGAGATCACCACCATCGCATAGCTCTAAGACAATATAGATATTGTCCCTATCAATAAGAACATCCTTTAATTGGGATATGTTAGGATGCCGGATTCTGCTGTGAATTAAAAGCTCATTCTTGAAATGAGGATAATACTCATTCTTGATAACATCAGAAACGCTGATTATCTTGGCAGCAAAAGACTCCCCAGTAGCTAAATACCTGCACTCCCAAACACCGGCAAAAGACCCGGATCCAATAAACCGAACAAATTCATATTGGCCAATTCCGTTCATAATACTATTAAATAACAGTAAACATTGAATAGAAAATTATTGGATTGCCCTATCAAAATTGAGGTGAGTCGCAATAATTGACTGAATAGAAAGATTAACGTAAAAATTGAGAAATTATCCAACACATTTTATGAAGAAAAAATGATAGATAGCAGCAGACTTTGGGAGAGGGAAGATTGCATTGACAACCATACCATAAATGTGAATGATGAACCGTTCGGTAGTCTCATCTGGTTGGCGTTGTTTTCTATTCTTTTCAGTACAAAAGTTGATCCTTTAAAGTACCTTTGTACAAAACTGGATAATGTTTGTTTTGAAAAATAATTTTGCAGCTTGATAAAGTCCTTTGCGGTCATTCCCATGACAATATCAAGCACATCCCCTTTTGCTCTAACTGTTACTTTGGAATTTTTGCTGCTCAAAAACACAAACTCGGCAAAATATGTTGGATTTAGATTTTGGTACGAATTTTCGCAATGTGGGCATGTTACTCCGTCTTCGAAATACCTATTACATTCGGGGCACAGATAATAAATAATTGAATATGGCGATTCATCGATTTTCATCTCCTCATCTTTCATAAATTTTAAACGTTCGTATTTACATTTCCAAAAAAAATGATAAATGCAGCCATTATTAGCACAAACTAATCATTTATTATAATAGAAAAATAAAACTTTTCTTATTGGTTAAAAGACTAATCGAAAATCAGCATCCGAAAAACAAGGATTTTCTAATCAAAACGACATCACCATCAACATATCAACCATTATTGTTACTATACTATATCGAAAAACATGCTCTTAGGATCTCTGTCGTATTAACTTATCTCTAAATCGGGTTTACGTTCTGTTTTACAAAAAGGATAAATTATTCGTTTTTGGGTTCATAAATCTGTAAGAGGTCTTTGTTTTACCCTATTGTTATAACAATTTTGATAACCTTATTGCTCTTATTGTGAAAATTGAATCGTTATTTCTTGCAAATTTATTTTTCAAAGCACAGGACAGATTTGAATGAATTTATTACATTCTGAATGATTGGGGACCCTATGGATATTAAGACCATAAAAAGCTCAGGCCAACTTGGCTTATCATGGTTGCTTTCGAAGTTTCAAGATGTGGGCCAGTTAAGTAGCTTTGCTGCTATAATGCTTTTGTTAAACCCAACAATAACTATTGATCCTTTTATTATTATTGAAGGAATACAGTCTGGTTTGTTGCTATCATCATTAATATCTATTTCTTTAATGATTATGTCTACAATATCAATAAAAATTCTGGCTCAATCATGGGCTGTGAATAATACATTCACCTATACAGGATTATGGAAGAAGTGTTTTGGAAAGTTTTTTTCATGGATTCCTGGTGGTATTATTATTATTGCATTCTTTTCACTCAGTTCATTATGCACATATGAGTTTTTTTATGATATTTCGGATATTAATGGAATGATCCCTTTTTTGAAGGATAAAAGCCTTCCATCAAAAAGAACGATTGATATCCTATTAATCGTGCTTTCTTCGATTCCCGCAATGATTTCAAATAAATTTTCCAGTCTTCTTTTCATTTCTATAGTTGGGAACATTGGATTATTACTCGCTTCAGTCGCCACAATTATCTACTTCATTAAAAAAGTTGATAAATTTGGTATTGATCCTGAAAATAAATTAAAATGGTGGAATGGGGATTTTGTTTCAATAATTGATAGCTACAGCTATTATAACATTGCATATTTTGTTCATCCTGTTATTTATCTTGTGCTGGTTGAGATGAAACATGTTTCTGAAGATAAAACCATAAAAATTGCGTTTACAAACTTTGTGGTAACTTCGATTTTTAATATGGGGGTCGGAATAATGTCTTATTTAATGTACTATGATGATTTTGAATCTGGAATAAAGATTATTTCTAAATTTCCTCGAGATTCTTATTGGCCTGTCATTGCTACTGTAGGAGCCTTTCTATCAAATGTTGGATCTAATTGCGCATATATTATGTTTATTGTAAAAGAAGTTTGTGATATGCTTCTTGATGGTAGTTCCCATCATATTCCTTCAAGATTGGTTGCTGTAGTTGCTGTGGTTTTCATGGGCTTCACATTTACTCAATCAGGTGAAGCAACAAAGAATGTTGTATGGTCGATTTCTAGTTTGTCATACTATGCTTTAGTATACATATTCCCTCCGATATACTATCTAAAAACATTTGGTTTAAGCAATAAACTTTGGGGGCCTCTAGCAGTACTAATCTTTATTCTTCCCATTCCTTTCGCAATATCTGAATTATATTTATCCTTCTCATAATACTATCCTGTAATATTAAACTGTTCTTGTTTTTCATAGTTTTATTGTTGAATCTGATTTTTGGAAGCAAAACAAATTTAAAATGATGACATAAATTGCAAATGTTTGTGTATTTGAAATTACTATGGTATTTTTGTGATCAAGAAACAATACTGAATCCCTATTTCCGAATTTGTTCCCAAAATAGATCAAGAATGATTCTATTCAGGAAATTATAAGATAAAATAAGGCTTCTCGTTGTTACATGATAATAGTAATCAATTGGCTGAAATATCAATCATTTTTATTGAGATCCAAAATTCTCTAATCAGTGATTACTTGATTCAAGAATATAGACTCAATCTCAAAATAATATTTCGGCAAATCATGAAATGTTCCAAATTATGGAATATTTTATACTTCATTGATTTCATTTTCTTGAATTGTTAGAAATAATTACTAAACATTTTATTATGAAAGAAAGGGATTCTTGTTGAATTGGGGTAATATATTTGCCCGCCTCGATAGTCTTGTCAATCTAAATTGGTCCAAAAGATAACCAATTGAGAGTACAAATGGTACTAATTGATATAAAAAACAATATGGGTGTAAGAGTAATATTGAAGGTCTATTG